>FTCZ01000571.1_pt1 | contig 17323 bp, 18 predicted proteins | sample 1658871 | NCBI WGS metagenome assembly FTCZ01 (sample SAMEA3914864, study PRJEB12502) | metagenome | biome: forest; material: soil | place: USA | collected 2012-03-12 | depth 0.3 m
CTGGCGCCCGAGGTGCGGGCCGGTCTCGGCATCGGCTGGGTGCCGCAGGAGCGCAACATCTTTCGATCCCTCACCGTCGAGGAGAATCTGACTGCGGTAGCGCGGCCCGGTCCCTGGACGACGGAGCGCGTGTTCGGGCTCTTTCCCCGCCTCAAGGAACGGCGCGGCAACTCGGGTGGCGCCCTGTCGGGTGGCGAGCAGCAGATGCTGGCGATCGGGCGGGCGCTCGCGACCAACCCGAAGCTGCTGCTGCTCGACGAGCCGACCGAGGGACTGGCGCCGATCATCATCGAGGAATTGCTGCGGGCGCTCAGCCGCCTCTTTCGCGAGGAGGGGATGGCAGGCATCATCGTCGAGCAGCATGCGCACAAGATCCTGCCGATCACCGACCGGGCGATCATCCTCGACCGCGGACGGCTGGTGCTGGAGGCGTCGAGCGCGTCGCTGCTGGCGGTTGGCGCGCCGCTCGACAAGTATCTCGGCGTCACGGGCGGGTGAGGAAAGAGCATGAGCAAGTACGGCATCGGCCAGCCTGTCCTGCGGTTCGAGGATGCCCGCCTGTTGCGCGGCCAGGGGCGCTTCATCAACGACGTCAACATGCACGGCCAGGCCTATGCCGTGTTCGTGCGCTCGCCCCATGCCCACGCGAAGATCCGCTCGATCGACGTCGAGGCGGCGAAGAACGCGCCGGGCGTGGTCGCGGTCTACACCGGGCACGACGTGATGGCCGACGGACTCGGCATGCCCAAGGCCAACATGCCGAGGAAGCGTCCCGACGGCAGGCCGATGTTCGCGCCGCAGCGGCCGCCGCTGGTCACCGATCGCGTGCGCTATGTCGGCGATCCGGTGGTCATGGTGATCGCCGACTCGCTTGCCGAAGCGAGGGACGCCGCCGAGCTGGTGAACATCGACTATGAGGCGATCCCGTCGGTCACCCTGACCGAGGACACCGTGAAGCCCGGCGCGCCGGCGGTGTGGGACGATTGCCCCGACAACATCTCCAACCACATCGAGCGCGGCAAGAAGCCGGAGACCGATGCTGCGATCAAGGGCGCCGCGAAGGTGATCAAGCGGCGATACGTGATCACACGCGTGCACGCCCAATACATGGAGCCGCGCGGCACGCTCGGGACCTACGATCCGGGCGAGGATCGCATGACGCTCTACGCCGACGTGCAGTATCCCCATCGCGTGCGCAACATGCTGGCGCAGAACGTGTTCAAGGTGCCCGAGAGCAAGATGCGGGTGATCTCGGGCGACGTCGGCGGCGGCTTCGGCACCAAGGGCTGGCAATATATCGAGCATCGCCTGACCTTGTGGGCGGCGCGCAAGCTGGTGCGTCCGGTCAAGTGGACCTGCGATCGCTCCGAGGCGGTGATGGCCGACGAGCACGGCCGCGACAATGTCGGCGAGATCGAGCTGGCGCTGGACAAGGACAACAGGTTCGTCGCCCTGCGGCTGGAGATGCTGGCCAACATCGGCGCCTACGTGGGCTCCGACCGCAACCTGCTGTCGCCCTTCGGCATGATCGGCACGGTGCTGGGCGTCTATAAAATCCCGACCGCCTACATCAACGTGGTGGGCGTGCTGTCCAACACCAATCCGACGGCGCCATATCGCGGCGCGGGCCGGCCCGAGGCGATCTACCTGATTGAGCGGCTGATCGACGACGCCGCGCGCGAGCTCGGCGTCGACAAGGTCGAGCTGCGCCGCAAGAACATGCTGTCCGAGGAGGCGCTGCCGTATCAGAGCCCGGTCGGGCCGTACTACGACTGCGGCCAGTTCGAGAAGAACATGGACATGGCGCTGAAGCTCGCCGATGTGACGGGCTACCAGGCGCGTCTCGAGGAGTCGAAGAAGCGCGGCAAGCTGCGCGGGCTGGGGATCGTCAATGCGATCGAGCAGGCGGCGGGTCCGGCCCAGCCGGAATATGCCGAGATCCGCTTCAATCCGAGCGGCACGGCGGCGCTGCTGATGGGCACCAAGGCGCAGGGCCAGGGCCACGAGACCATGTTCAAGCAGATCCTGAACGAGCGGCTCGGCATCGATCCCAACGAGGTGCAGTACATCGACGGCGACACCGACCGGGTGGCCTTCGGCATGGGCACCAACGGCTCGCGCTCGACCGTGCTGGGCGGCTCGGCGCTGTTCATGGCGGCGGGCAAGGTGATCACCAAGGGCAAGGTGCTGGCCGGCCACCTGCTGGAGGCGGGCGAGCAGGACATCGACTTCGCCAACGGCACCTTCACGATCGTGGGCACCGACAAGAGCGTGTCGCTGAAGGAGGTCGCCAAGGCTGCGTTCAATTCGGCGAAATGGCCGAAGAGCGGTTTCGAGGGCGGTCTCTACGAGAACGCCACTTTCAAGGGCGAGAAGGACACCTATCCCAATGGGTGTCACATCTGCGAGGTCGAGATCGATCCGGAGACCGGCGAGGTCAAGCTCGACCGCTACGCCGTGGTCGACGATGTCGGTACGGTCATGAATCCCATCGGCCTGAAGGGCCAGATCCACGGCGGCGTGGCCCAGGGCGTGGGCCAGATCCTGAGCGAGCAGGTCATCTGGGACCGCGAGAGCGGCCAGCTGCTCACGGCAAGCTTCCTCGACTACGCCATGCCGCGCGCCGACACGATGTGCAGCATGGAGATCAAGTCGAACCCGGTGCCGACCAAATACAATCCGCTGGGCGCCAAGGGAGCGGGCGAGGCGGGCACCGTGGGCGCAATGCCCGCCGTGATGAACGCCGTGATCGACGCGCTGGCGCCGCTCGGCGTCGGCGACGTGGCTATGCCCGCGACGGCGCAGAACGTGTGGCGGGCGATCGAGAAGGCGAAGAAATGATTCATGTTCCTCTCCCCCGTTAGGGGGAGAGGCTAGGTGAGGGGGCTTCGAAGATCGTGCGTATCCCCCTCACCCTACCTCTCCCCCTAGCGGGGGAGAGGAGTATGAAAAGGGAAGGAAAGCCATGGGCCAGATCGTCGGAGCCGCTGTCGTCTCGCACCATCCCGGCCTCGTGCAACCCAAGGAGGTCCGCGTCCAGCGCGGCAACGGCCGCGACTCCGATCTGATCGAGGGCTTCGACCGCGTCCGGGCCAAGGTCGATGCGCTGAAGCCCGACACCTTCGTGATCTTCGACACCCACTGGCTCACGACCTCGATGCACCTCGTGGCCGGCGCCGCGCACTACAAGGGCAGGTTCACCTCCGACGAGTTGCCCTATTCGATGTCGGGCTTCCCCTACGATTTCCGCGGCGCGCCCGAACTGGCCGCGCTGGTCGAGGACGTCGCCAAGGAGAAGAAGGTGCCGGCGCGCAATGTCACCGCGCCGGAGCTGCCGCTGCATTATCCCACGATCAATGTCGTGCACCTGCTGGGAAGAGGGGAGAAGGTGCTGAGCGTCGGCACCTGCCAGACCGCGCAGTTCAAGCATTTCCTGCAGATGGGCGAGATCGTGGCCGAGGCGATCAAGCGCTCCGATGCCCGCGTCGTGCTGCTGGCCTCGGGCGCGATGAGCCACAAGTTCTACGATCTCGACCATGTGCCGCCGAATCCGAGGGCTTGGCATCCCGACAACGTGTCGGACCCGAAGAACCGCGCCCTCGACATGGAAGTGCTGGAGCTCTGGAAGGCGGGGCGACATGACATCGTGCTCGACCGGTTCCCCGAACTGGAAGCCGCGAAGTACGAGGGCCACGGCGCGCACTACGCCCAGATGATGGGGGCACTCGGCGCGTGGTCTTGCCGCGCTCGGGGCACCCCGCTCTCGGAGTACGAGAACGCGGCGGGCACGGGCAACGTGCACGTCTGGTTCGACTTGTAGATCCTTTTCCCCGTCATCCCGAGCGTAGCCGAGGGACCTCTTTTTTGCAGAAGCAACAGCAAATAGGTCCCTCCGCTGCGCGCCTATGGCGCCGGGATGACGAAAGCGAATTGCGCAACACACCTCTTGACATTGCGTGCGTAATACGCAATATTGAGGCATGGCAAGAATTCGCTCCCTCCACCCCAATTTCCCCCCGTTCACGCAGCATGCGGCGCGTCAGCCGCGATGCGCGGCTGCTGTTCGTCCAGCTCTGGACGATCGTCGACGACGCCGGCCGCACGCCGGCGGAGCCCGATGACGTGGCGGCCGTGCTCTACCCCGGCGACTTCGACGCACAGCAGTTCATGCACATGTGGCTTGACGAGCTCGAGGCCGAAGGCTGCATTGAGCGCTACGACGTCGACGGCGTCGACTACCTGCGCGTGGTCCACTGGCACAAGCACCAGCAGATCAGCCATCCGACGCAAAGCCGCCTGCCGCCGTCGCCCAACGAATGGCCCGATGATTCCGGAATTCCGGAACCTTCCGGAACTCGCCGAAGCAGAACGCGAAAAACGCAGGAATATCCGTCGGTTGCGGTGCAGTCCTGTACGTTTCCGGAATCTTCCGGAGAAAAAGTCGACGACGACAGCCCGGTCGTGGTCGATCGGGACACCGTGCTGCGCGACCTGCGCCGCATCCAGAAGAATGCCGAAGCGGATGCCGCCCATCCCAGCGCGCTGCGCTCGGTCGAGCTGATCGCCAAGATCGGCGGGGTGACGTCGCCTTCGGGCAAGGCCGCGGCCGTGGAGGAACGCCGTAGTCTGTCGCCGGCGGAACTCATGGGGCTGCCCCACACGACGCGCTGACCGCATGACAGGTTGTGACGCCGTTATTTTCCCGTTTGTTTAACGGGAGACCGCATTCTTATTTATTCTGCACGGTGTGGGCTCTCGCGCTTGATTACAAGCGCTGCCGCCCACCAGTCCTTAGCGCTGCGCGCTAAGGACTTGCATGTCCAATAAACCGTTCCGGCGGCCGGTCACCCCATTGCGACTGGAAGCCTTCCTCGACGCTCAGCATGTTGCCGCCGTTCGCCGCGTTGAGGCGGTCGGTGTCGGCCCAGCGCTCGTGCACGCGGCCCCATGGATCGGACCAGTAGTCGTAGACCTGGCTGCCGAGCAGGTGGCGGCCGATGCCCCACATGTGCTGGTACTTGCCGACCTTCTTCAGGTGCTCATGGTCCTGGAAGATCGCGTCGATGTCCTGCGCCTCGTAGGAGACGTGGTTGAGGCCGGTCTTCTGGTTGCGCACGCAGAACAGCACGTGGTGGTCGACATAGTCGTCGCCGCGGTCGAGCCGGTTGAAGGAGCCGATCAGGTTGGTCTTGTCGCCCTCGTAGACGTCGTCGGAGCGGACCATGCCCAGCGTCTCGCGGAACCAGCTCACGGTCTCGCCGACCTTGGGCGTGGCCAGCACGCCGTGGCCGATGCGCTGGATCGCCGTCGGCGACTTCGACAGGCGCATCACGCGCCCGACCCGGCGGTGCGGGTCGCTGCCGGTGTTGATCGCATCGCGCTCGACCTTGATCGGCGCCACGCCCTGCATGCCCGCGATCACCTCGATCTGGTAGCCGTTGGGCTCGGTGAGGCGCACGCGCTTGCCGCCGCCCGGCTCGTTCACCGTCTCGATGCCCGAGGCGCCGGGCAGCTTGGCAAGGCGCTTCAGGTCGTCCTCGTCGGCCACGTGATAGGCGAAGCCGATGAACTTGGTGCCGCCCTTTTGCGTGACATGCAGATGATGGTGGCTGTCGGCGCCCCGCATGTAGAGCGCATCGGGTGTGCGCTCGGCGCGGATCAAACCGAAATGGGTGAGGAATTCCTCCATTTCGTCGAGGTCGGGCGCTTCCATGCGCGGGAAGGCGAAATCGGCGACCTTGATTGCGGCCATGGTTTCCTCCGAAACTTGTTTACAACGCTAGCGCCGGCGCCCGGCGATGAAAAGGAGGGAATGCATGTCAAAGCCAACCGTGACGGCGCGCGAGCACGTCAGGTCGTTCGCGCCCAAGCTGATCGACCTCACCGAAAAAGTCGTGTACGGCGACGTTTGGGAGAGGCCGGGCCTCAGCAAGCGCGACCGCAGCCTCATAACCTGTGCAGCGCTGATCGCGATGAACCGGACGGAGCAATTGCGCGGCCACGTGAGCCGCGCCATCGACAATGGCGTGACGGAGGCCGAGCTGGTCGAGGTGATCACGCACATGGCGTTCTACTCGGGATGGCCGACCGCCATGTCGGCGGCGAACGTGGCCAAGGACGTGCTTGAAAAGGGAGAGAAGAAGTGAAGCTTTGTTATTTCAACGACTATCGCCTGGGCGTCATCAAGGGAGACCAGGTCGTCGACATCACCGACGCGGTGAAGGACCTGCCGCATCGCGACACACGCGACCTGATCGTCAGCCTGATCGCCGCCTGGGACTCGCACAAGGCCAAGGTCGAGAAGGCCGCCGCTGACGGCAAGGGCGTCGCGCTCTCGGGCGTGAAGCTGCGCGCGCCGGTGCCCAGGCCCGGCAACATCGACTGCATGGCGGTCAACTACATGGAAGACGGCACACTGCCGGAGAAGCCCGCCATCAACGCCTTCCACAAGGCGGCGACCGCGGTGATCGGCGAGGGCGACACGATGGTGCTGCCCGACGTGCCGGCGGGCATCTTCGAGGGCGAGGCCGAGCTTGCGCTGGTGATCGGCAAGCGCGCCAAGAACGTGAGCCAGGCCGACGCGATGAAGTACATCTTCGGCTACACCTGCTTCATCGACGGCTCGGCGCGCGGCCTGCCACCGCCGGGCAACGTGTTCTTCCAGATGAAGTCGCGCGAGACCTTCGCGCCGATCGGCCCGTGGCTGGTGACGGCGGACGAGATCCCCAACCCGCAGAAGCTCAAGATTGAGCTCAAGAACAACGGCGTGGTGATGCAGAAGTTCAACACCGACGACATGGCGCACCAGATCCCGCGCACCATCGAGTGGCTGAGCTCGATCCACACGCTGGAGCCCGGTGACATCGTGGCCACCGGCACCAACCACCGCGGACTGAACTCGTTCATGGACGGCGACAAGATCGAGCTCACCATCGAGAAGGTCGGTACGCTGAAGTTCAACGTGAAGGACGAGCTGAAGCGCACCTGGGCGCGCACCACGCGCCTGCAGCACAAGGAGAGCGGTAAGGAAGGCGCCCACACGCCGCAGCTCACCGGCAAGTACGCGAAGTAGCAGCCGACGGTGGGATCAGGGCCGGCGTCGCGCCGGCCCTGACGTGATCAGCCGGGCACTGCGCTGGTTGCGGAAGTGAACCCACAACCACGAGATCGCGACACTGAGGCGCGAGCGTAGTCCGATCAGGAAGTAGATGTGGGCGATGCCCCATACCCACCACGCGATCGTTCCTGAGAGAGTGAGCCAGCCGAAATCGATGACGGCCTTGTGCTTGCCGATCTGCGCCAGGCTGCCCTGATTGCGATAGTGGAACCTGGCAGGTGCACGCGTGCCGTTCAGCCTGGCCTTGATGACCTTCGCGGCGAATCTTCCCTGCTGCTTTGCCGCGGGGGCAACGCCAGGAACCTGCTTTTTGCCATCGATGACCAATGACGCATCGCCGATCGAAAAAATGTTTGGATGGCCCGGCACGGTCAGGTCCGGCGAGACGATCAGCCGTCCCGCCTTGTCGGCCGGCGCGCCCAGCCATTCGGCGGCGGGCGATGCCCGGACACCGGCCGCCCAGATGATGGTTTTGGCGGGCAGGAATCGACCGCCGAAGACAACCCCTTCGGCGGTGCAACTGGACACCGGCCGCCCCAGCTCGACCTCCACGCCTATCTCGGCGAGGGATCGCTGGGCATAGGCCGAGAGGCTCGTCGGGTAGCCCGCGAGGACGCGATCGCCTGCCTCGATCAGCACGACTCGCGCCCGGTGGGTATCGATGTTGCGGAACTCGGTAGGGAGGGTGTCGCGGGCCAGTTCGGCGATGGTTCCCGCCAGCTCGACTCCCGTCGGGCCGGCCCCGACGATGGCGAAGGTGAGGAGGGCATCGCGACGGGCAGGATCGATTTCCGTCTCCGCCTTCTCGAAGGCCATCAGCACGTTGCGTCGTATGCCGGTGGCGTCTTCCAAGGTCTTCAGGCCGGGCGCAAAGGGCTCCCATTCGTCGCGGCCGAAATAGGCGTGCCTGGCTCCCGTGGCCAGCACCAGCGTGTCGTAGGAGACGTCGCGCCCGCCTTCCAGTTTGACGGTGTGCGCCTCTGCATCGACGCCAACGACGGTGGCAAGGAGGGTCGTCACGTCCTTGCGGCCCCGCACGAGGCTGCGGATCGGCCAGGCAATTTCCGATGGCGCAAGGGACGATGTCGCCGCCTGATAAAGCAGCGGCTGGAAAATATGATGATTGCGCTGATCGATGATCGTGATGTCGACCGGTGCGCCGGCAAGATCCTTGATGGTTTGCAGGCCGCCGAAGCCGCCGCCGACAACGACAACGCGGTGGCGAGTGCCGACGACAGGGTGTGGGATCATGGCAAGGCCTCTTCCAGCGAGGGAGGAGAGTACAGGGTTTCACATCGAGTACGGCAAACAGCAAAAAGGCGCCGCGGTTGCCCGCGGCGCCCTCTCGGGAGACAGCCGTCTTTCGACGAGCTGTTGGGATTAGTGCGTGAGAGCCGGCTTCGGCGCCTCGGCGCTGATCGCGATCGCGCGGGGCTTCTTCTCTTCCGGGATCTCGCGCTGCAACTCGATCGTGAGCAGGCCGTTGGCGAGCTTGGCGCCCGAGACCTTCACATGATCGGCGAGCTGGAAGCGGCGCTCGAAGTTGCGGCCGGCAATACCGCGATAGAGGTACTGCTTGTCGCCCTCGGCGTTCGGCGCGATCTGACCGGTGACCAGGAGCTCGTTCTCCTTCTGGGTCAGGTTCAGCTCGCTCTCGGCGAAGCCCGCGACCGCCATCACGATCTTGTAGGCGTTCTCGCCGGTCTTCTCGATGTTGTAGGGCGGATAGCCGTTGGCGTTGCCTTGGCCGGCGACCTGGTCGAGCAGGTCGAACACGCGGTCGAAGCCGACGGTGGCACGATAAAACGGCGAATAGTCGAACGTACGCATGGATCATCCTCCAGTGAGCGATGGTTGAAACCAGCCGCCCCGGAATGGGCGCGGCTGACAGCACGGGATTTAGGAAGGCCGGGCCGGGCGTCAAGGGGGCGGCAAATCGACCCCGGAGGGAAAATTTTCTCCCGTCGAGTCCCCGGCAGAAGATTTTGCCGAATCGGCGAAAACCTTCGGCAAACCCCGCCATGGCGGACGTGCGAAAAAGCCCCAGATCGCAAGGGACTATCGATCGGGAGCCCGACCATGCTGCATTTCCTCGAGCACTATCCCACTGCCTCGCTCTGGCTCATCGCCATCGGCCAGGGGCTTGCCATGCTGGGCCTCAACGTGGCGCTGCGGGCGCTGGTGCTGTGAGGCATCTTCCGCTCTTCTTCGATGTGTCGGGCCGCAGGGTCGTGGTGGTGGGCTCCGGGCCCGTCGCCGACCGCAAAGCCGCGACCGTGCGCTCGGCCGGCGCCCAGGTGCGCCAGGTCGCTACGGCGGAGAAAGCGGATTTCGACGGCGCGGTCGCGGCCCTGGTCGCGACCGGCACGGAAGAGGGTGACCAGGCGGCGCATCGTGTCGCCAAGGCCGCCGGCGTTCCCGTGAACGTGGCGGACCGCCCGGCGCTGTGCGATTTCATCCTGCCGGCGATCGTCGATCGTGGCGATGTGGTGGTTGCCGTCTCGACCGGCGGCGCGTCGCCCACCCTGGCGACCGTGCTGCGCGGGAAGATCGAGGCGGCCTTGCCCGAGCGCGTCGCGGCGCTGGCCGAGCTCGCCAAGACCTTTCGCAAGCAGGCCAATGCCCTGATCTCCCAGCCGGCCGAAAGGCGCGCCTTCTGGCGGCGCCTGGTCGAGGGCCCGGCCGGACAGCTGGCGCTGTCGGGCGACGATGCCGGTGCGCGCAGGATCGTGCTGGGCGAGCTGAACGACGCCCGCCGTGGAGCAGGCAACGTCGGCATCGCCCATATCGTGGGCGCCGGTCCCGGCGATCCCGATCTGCTGACCCTCCGCGCGGCGCAGTTGCTGCAGGAAGCCGATGTCATCCTGCACGACGATCTCGTGCCCGACGCGATCCTGGCGCGCGCCCGTCGCGATGCCGAGCTGGTGTCGGTCGGCAAGCGCAAAGGCCGCGCGAGCTGGGCACAGCGTGACATCGAGGCCGAGATGATCCGCCGCGTGCGCACGGGCCAGACCGTCGTGCGCCTGAAGGCGGGCGATCCGTTCGTGTTCGGCCGCGGCGGCGAAGAGGTCGATGCCCTGCAGGCAGCGGGCCTGCCGGTGTCGGTCGTGCCGGGCATCACCGCGGCGCTGGGCATTGCCGCTTCCGCGAACATTCCCCTGACCGACCGCCGCATCGCCTCGTCGGTCACTTTCCTGTCCGGCCACGCCGCGGCTGATGCCGGCGGCGGCCACACTTACGTCGTCTACATGGGCGCATCGGAAGCCGCTTCCGTGCGCGATCGTCTACTGGACGCCGGCGTTGCCCCTACAACGCCGGTCGCCATCGTCGAGAACGGAACACGCCCCGACCAAAGGGTATCAACCGGTGTTCTGGCCGACCTGGCGCGGCTTGCCTTCTCCCATTCCTCCCCGGGCGATGCCGGTCCCAGTCTCATCATCGTGGGCGACGCCGCCGCGCGTGCCGTTCCCACGATGCAGCCACTCCTTGCACAGGTGTCCTGATGGCCAAGAATTTGAGCGGTGACCTCACCGTCGCCTCCGCCAACCGCCTTTCCGACGGCGCCGTCGTGTTTCTCGACGACAGCGGCCACTGGACGCGCAAGCTCGAGCGTGCCGCGGTGGCGCGCGACAAGCGGGCAGGCGAGATCCTGCTCGAAAGAGCCAAGGCGGAATCCTTCCCCGTCGTCGATCCGTTCCTGGTGGCCGTCAGCGAGGACGACCACGGCACGATCGAGCCAATCTCGCTCAGGGAAAAAATCCGCGTGAGCGGCCTCACTTTCGATGCCATCGCAGCCGAGGCGGTGCGTTATGCCTGACACCCATTTCTATAAGTACGACGACTTTGACCGCACGTTCGTCGCCGAGCGCGTCGAGCAGTTCCGCGACCAGGTGAAGCGCCGGCTGGCGGGCGAGCTTACGGAGGAGCAGTTCAAGCCGCTGCGCCTCACCAACGGACTCTACCTGCAGCTCCACGCCTACATGCTGCGCATCGCCATTCCCTACGGCACCTTGTCGTCCAGGCAGCTGCGTAAACTGGCCGACATCGCGCGCAGGTACGACCGTGGCTACGGCCATTTCACCACGCGCCAGAACCTGCAGCTCAACTGGATCAAGCTCGAGGACGCGCCCGACGCCGTGGCGGCGCTGGCCGAGGTCGACATGCATGCGATCCAGACCAGCGGCAACGTGATCCGCAACACCACTGCGGATCATTTCGCCGGCGCCGCGGCCGACGAGATCGAGGATCCGCGCATCTGGTGCGAGATGGTGCGCCAGTGGTCGACGCTCCATCCCGAGTTCAGCTTTCTGCCGCGCAAGTTCAAGATCGCGATCACCGGCTCGCCCAACGACCGCGCCGCCGTGCGGGTGCATGACGTGGGCCTGCGGCTGTGGCGCAATCCCGAAGGGCAGGTGGGCTTCGAGGTGATTGTGGGCGGCGGCCTTGGCCGCACGCCGATCATCGGCAAGACGCTCCGCGAGTTCCTGCCCAAGGAGGACCTGCTCGCCTATCTCGAGGCGATCCTGCGTGTCTACAACCAGTACGGACGGCGCGACAACCTCTACAAGGCGCGCATCAAGATCCTGGTGCACGAGATCGGCGTCGACAAGATGCGCGAGGATGTCGAGGCCGAGTTTGCCGCCACGAAGGACAGCGGGCTAAAGCTCGACCCGCAGACCATCGAGGCGATCGCGAGCCAATTTACGCCGCCGCCGCTGCCGCACCGGCCCGCCGTCGTGGCCGAGGTCGAGGGGCTGAAGCTCGACAATCCCGACTTCGCGCTCTGGCTGAAATCCAACACCGCGCCGCATCGGATGGCGGGCTACCGGATCGTGACCGCGTCGCTGAAGCCCGCCGGCGCTCCGCCGGGCGATGCGAGCTCGGCCCAGATGGAAGGCGTGGCCGACATCGCCGACGCTCATAGCTGGGGCGAGGTGAGGGTGAGTCACGAGCAGAACCTCGTCTTCCCGCACGTCGCCATCGAGGACCTGCCCGCGGTCTACCGCGCGCTCGAGCGGCTGGGCTTCGCGGAGGCCAACGTCGGCAAGATCACCGACATCATCGCCTGCCCGGGCCTCGACTATTGCGCCTTGGCCAACGCGCGCTCGATTCCGGTGGCGCAGAGCATTTCCAACCATTTCGCCAACCTGGCGCGCCAGCACGACATCGGCGATCTCAAGATCAAGATCTCGGGCTGCATCAACGCCTGCGGCCATCACCACGTGGGCCACATCGGCATCCTGGGCGTCGACAAGAACGGCGTCGAACTCTACCAGATCAGTCTCGGCGGCGACGTCGACTTCGGCCACACCTCGCTCGGCGACATCATCGGACCGGCGGTCGGCGCTGACAAGGTCGTCGAGGCCGTCGATGCGCTGGTCGCGACCTATCTCGAGCGGCGCGGCGCGGACGAGCGCTTCGTCGATACCTACAAACGCATCGGCGTCGAGCCGTTCAAGGAGCGCGTCTATGCCGCTGTATAGGGAAGGCTCGATCGTGCCGGTCGAGCCGGAGGGGCCGACGCCGCTGCCGCTCGCCGAATGGCTGCAGGCGCCGACGCAGGCCGTGGCGCTCGCCAACACCGATCGGCTCGATGCGCTCAAGACGCATCTCGGGCGGCTGAAGCTGATCGTGCTGCATTTCCCCAAGTTCACCGACGGCCGCGCCTACAGCCAGGCGCGCCTGCTGCGCGGGCAGCTGGGCTACCGCGGCGAACTGCGGGCCACCGGCGCGGTGTTCCGCGACCAGCTGCCGTTCCTGCTGCGCTGCGGCTTCGACTCCTTCGAGAGCGACCAGGCGGGCTTTGGCGCAGCACTTGCCCGGGCGCGCACGCTGTTCAGCGTGGTCTATCAGGGAGCGGAGGATGACCGGACACCGGCCGCGCTGCTGCGCCTGAAGCGGCGCAACGCCACCGTGCCGCTGGCAGCCGACTAAATCAGGAGACTTCGGGCGTTTCCATGAGCCATTGGCGCGCCTCGTCCATCGAGGTGAACAGGCGCATCGGCCGCTTGGCGCCGCCGAGGTTCATGAACCGGCGAATGAACAGGTCTGTCTCGTCGTTCGAGGAGACGATGGCGATCGGACCGCGCGGTTCCAGGTGGGCGTAGGCGCTGACGCGGGCGCCCAGAACCATGACATCGTCGTCGGTCAATTTCGGCACGACACCGCGAAAGTCGATCAGCTTGCGGTAGGGCATGCCGCCATCGGTCACCAGCGCGTCGAAGTAATCGAGCACATCCTGGAGCGCCACTTCACCTCGGCCTTCAACATCGACGAATCGGCGGACATGGTCGATCTTGAAAGTCACTGGCATCGGGTCAGGCCTCTTTTGCCTCGGCGAGCCACTTCAAGGCCCTTGTCCTGGACTTGAACAGCTTGATCGACCGCTTGGCGCCGCCGAGGTTCATGTATCGGCGGAGCGTATTTTCGTTCTCTTCCGTGCTGTACAGCAGCGCGATTGGCCCGCGCGGATCGTGCTGGGAGTAGGCGCTCACCCAGGCGCCGAGCGTCATCAGGTCGTCGCTGCTCAACTGCAGCAGGCTGTTGGTGGCATCGAACAGCTTCGGATAAGCCATGGCCTCTCCAACGACGATGCCCTCGTAGTAGACGAGGATGTCGTCGAGTGTGACAATGCCCTCCGTGTCGATTTGGACGAAGCGCTTGTCGTGATCGATCTTGAATCTCAGCGGCATCACACTCTCGGACCAATGTCCGGAGTATGGAGAACCATACACGCCGTCTGCAAGTAGGGGTGTGGCTAGTTTCGGGCGACCTGTGCGGCGACGCAGAGCCACTTGCCGCCGCGCCGGGCCCAGATGTCGGTGTAGCGGCCGCTGCCGGGACGGCCATCCGCCAACGTATAACTGGTGCGGGCGTGGATGATGGCGAAGTCGCCCATCACGCGCACCTGCACATCATGACATTTCAGATTCGAAATCTTCGCCTTGGGCGCAATTTGTGCGAGGAAGCCCGTGCGGTCGACGAGCGAGCCGTCGGGATTGGTGTTGAGGAAGTCGTCCGACAGGATCTCCTCGAAGCGCTTCGTGTCGGAGTTCTGCACGGAGCTGATGTAGTCGGCGTTGAGCGCGGTCAGCGTCTCGAGAATCGCTCACGGCTTCACCCCCTCGTGTTCGAGCAGCCATTTCTTGCGCGGCAGGCCGCCGCCGTAGCCGGTCAGGCTGCCGTTGGATCCAATCACGCGATGGCAGGGCACGACGACGCTAACCGGATTCTGCCCGTTGGCGAGGCCGACGGCGCGCACCGCCTTGGGCCTGCCGATGCGGCGCGCCAACTCGGCATAGCTGATCGTGCTGCCGCACTCGATTCGGCGCAGCGCCTTCCACACGCTCTTCTGGAACGGCGTGCCCGCGGTCTTCACCGGCAGCTTGTCGATCACCGAGTGATCGCCCATGAAATAGCGACGCATCGCGCTGGTGAGGCCGCCGGGATCGCGGGCGGGCTTCAGGCTGTAATTGCCCCGGCCGTACTGGCGATCGAGCAGGATCTTCATGCGGTCTTCATGGTCGGTCCAGTCGATGACCCGCAGGTTGCCCTCGGCATCGGCGATCACGATCATCTCGCCGGCCGGCGTCGGCAGGCGATCGATCAGGAACTCGAATTTCTCACGCGGCATTGGCGGCGAGCCTCAGATGCTGTTCGGCATAGGCGTGCCATGGCCGCCACGCGGCCGGGGCCTTGCTGTCGAGATTGGCGGCGGGGATCTCGCTGTCCCAGTCGCCCGGCGCGCGCACGCCCGGGCGCCTGGCGATCAGCGGCGCGAGCTTGGGGTCGCGCGCGAGATGACTGTCGATGGTGACGATGTCGGCGCCGAGATCGAACACGCGCTTCACGCCGGCCACGATCGCCGGCAGCGCTCTCACCTCGGGGAAGCGGATGGTGACGGCCACGGCGTTGCGATCGGGCAGGTGGGCCACGGAGACCGTGCCCTTCCTGCCGTCGAGCTCGATCCGGCGACGCCAGATGCCGTTCTCGACCTTCTCGATCTTCTTCGCCGCCCGCAGGCGCAGCGCGTCGAGTATGCCGGGCCAGTCGTAGGGCGGGCGGTAGGAGAGGCGGAGCGTCACGCCTTCGCTCGCCGAATTGTCGGGGCCCTGCTTGCGGCGCAGCGCGCTGGGTGGCCGGCCAAACAGCTTGGCGAAGGTCTCGTTGAACCGCCGCACGCTGCCGAAGCCCGCCGACAAGGCCACTTCGGTCATCGGCAGCTGGGTATCGTGGATCAGCTGCTTGGCAAACAGCACGCGCCGCGTCTGGGCGACGGCGATGGGCGAGGCGCCGAGATGCTGGCTGAACAGGCGACGCAACTGGCGGCCGCCGACGCCGAGCTTTTCGGCGAAGGCCTCGACGCCGGCTTCGCTCTCGTCAAGCGCGCCCTCGGCGATCAGCTTCAGCGCCCGACTTACGGTGTTGGACGAGCCGCGCCAGAACGCCAGTTCCGGCGCGATCTCCGGCCGGCAGCGCAGGCAGGGCCGGAAGCCCGCTTCCTGGGCCGCGGCGGCCGAGGCGAAGTAGCGGCAGTTCTGGAACTTCGGCGTGCGCGCAGGACAGATCGGCCGGCAATAGATGCCGGTCGAGGTCACGCCCACGAAGATGCGGCCGTCGAACCGCCGGTCGTGGCTCTGGAAGACCTTGTAGCAGGCCTCGCGATCCATGATTTCTTCCGGGAATTCCATGACCCGATACTTCCATGAGGAGCCGTCCGACGCTCGCGGTTTTCGGACATCAATGGCTGCCGTCGTTTCGGCCGAGACCGAAGGATGACAATCCCGGCGTCAGTGGATCGGCAGCGACAACGGCGAAATCTGGTCGCCCGGCCGCTGCGCGTAGTCGATCTTGGGCGTGTCGCGGATCATGCGTGCCTGTGCCTCGGCGACTTTCTCCATCGCGGCCTTCGGATCGAGATGCACCGGCTCGCCGTTGGCCAGCACGATCTCGCCATCGACCAGCACCGTGCGCACGGCGCGATCGGCGGCGTGGAAGACGAAGGAGCGCAGCGGATCGCGCGCCGGCTGCATCAGCGGATGGCCGAGATCGACCAGCACGATGTCCGCCGCCATGCCCGGCGCCAGCGCGCCTAAATCGTCTCGGCCGAGTGCCGCCGCGCCGCCGAAGGTGGCGGCCTCGAAGGCGCCCGCCGTGTCGAGGCTGCGGATGTCCTCGCTCATCAGCCGGCCGGCGACGATGGCAAGCCGCATCTCCTCGATGATGTTGTGCGGCGCGCAGTCGGTGCCCAGCCCTACATTGACGCCCTTGGCGCGATAGCGGCCGACATGGTCCATGGCAAGCCCATAGCGCGCGAAGGGCTGCGGGCAGTGGGCGACCGAGGCGCCTGATTCTGCGATCAGGTCGAGGTCCTTCGACGTGTGCCAGCGGATCTGCGGATGGTCGTCGAGCAAAATGCAATGTGCCAGCACCGTGGCCTTGTTCAGCAGGCCCTGGTCGGCAGCCCACTGCACCGGCGTCATGTTGTATCGGTGGATCATCTCGCGTACCTCGACCACCGACTGACCGATGTGGGTCGACAAGCGGCGGCCGGCGTCGTCGGCGTGCTTGCGGGCGGTGGAGAACAACTCCGGCGTCACCGTGTCGATCTGCCCGGGGAAGACGATGGCATCGAGACGGCCCGAATTGTGCGCCTCGGCATCGGCCATCGCGCGCTTTGCCTTCTCGAACTCGGCCAGGCCGCGCGCCTCGTCCCATTTCCAGGTGACGGACTGCGGCGCGCTCATGCCCCAGCGCGCTGACTGAAAGGTGGGCGCGGCGTAGAAGCGCATGCCGCTCTGTGCCATCGTCTCCAGCCAGCCGTCGAAGGGCAGGGTGACGTCGCATGCGGTCGTCGTTCCGGCCCGCAGCATCTCCGAATAGGACATGACCGCCGCGCCCTGGCGGCCGTCGTCCGGTACGCGGAACGCCTGCAGGCGCTCCATCAGGCCGGTCATCTGCTGTTCCGGCACGCCGTGGTCTTCACGGACGCCCCGATAGGCTGCTTCGGTCGTCGGATGGGAGTGGATGTTGATCAGGCCGGGGAGCGCCAGCATGTCCGTGCCGTCGATCGATTCCTCGCCGGGGCCTGTTGGACGCGCGCCGGCCGGCGTGATCTCGGTGATCTTGCCGTTCTCGAGGAACAGATCGACGTTGCGTCGATAGATGTGCCGATTATCGGAACCATCGCGCACCACCGCCCACGAA
>FTCZ01005609.1_pt1 | contig 17286 bp, 19 predicted proteins | sample 1658871 | NCBI WGS metagenome assembly FTCZ01 (sample SAMEA3914864, study PRJEB12502) | metagenome | biome: forest; material: soil | place: USA | collected 2012-03-12 | depth 0.3 m
CTTGCCGACCGAATAGAGCATCACCGGACGCTCGGCCTCCGCCACCACCTCGCGCAATATGTGGATGCTCTCCGCTTCAAGGCGCTGGAGATGGGTGAGAGATTGGGCAGCCACCGGGGCTTCCAGGACATCAGTTCGCATGGAGCTTCCCGCCATCGATCACCAGCGTATCGCCGGTGTGGTAACGGGCGGCGTCGCTCGCGAGGTATACGACGGCGCCCTCTAGGTCATCGGGGTTACCAGCGCGGCCGAGCGGTGCCTTGGCCGAGACCATGTCGATCAGCATCTTGCCGACTTCGGGATCGGCGAAGGTCATGTCGGTGACGATGAAGCCCGGCGCGATCACATTGCTGCGGATGCCGTAGGGGCCGAGTTCGACCGCCAGCGTCTTGGAGAGCGCGTTGAGCGCGCCCTTGGCCATCGCATAATGGGCGAGCGTCGGCACGCCCTGGAAGATCGAGCCCGAACCACAGATGATAAGCGAGCCACCCGGTTCGCCGGCCTTGGCGCGCGCGACCATGTGGCGGGATGTCTCGCGCAGTGTGTAGACCGCGCCGTGCAGACTGACATCGAGCAGGCCGTGGTAGGTCGCCGCGTCCATCTCCGGAAAGGGCACCTGGCTCGCGATGCCGGCATTGGCGACGACGATGTCGATCCGCCCGAACTCGGCGATCAGCGCATCGACCCCGGCGATGACCTCGGCCTCGTTGCGCACATCGACCGCGCGCCCGCGCACCCGCGTACCGAAAGCCGAAAGCAGCTTGACTGCTGCGGCGTTTCGTTCCTCGCGCCGTCCCCAGATGACGACATCGGCGCCGGCCCGAGCCAGCCCCCGCGCGAAGCTGAGGCCGATGCCCGCATTGGCACCCGTCACCAGCGCCACCTTGCCCGTCAGGTCGAATGGATTTTCCGCCACCCCGATCTCCTCTCCCGCCAAGGCTGAAACGATCGTGCGTCCGGGGCAATGGGCGAAACTTGTTCGGTCCCGCCAAGACGATCCTGGCGCGGCCGCTCTCAGCTCACCATCCGGTGACGATAGTCGCGCGGGCTAACTCCGGTGGCACGGCGGAAGGCGGCCGAGAAGGCGGCGGCGGTCTCGAAACCACATTGCCAGGCGATCTGCTTGATCGCCGGCTGCCTCCCGCTGAGCATGGTCCGCGCGCGCGCCAGGCGGCGTTCAGCGGCGAATTCACTCAGGGTTTTGCCAGTCGTCGCGCGGAACATGCGGAAGAAATGGCGGGTGCTGAGCCCACATTCGAGCGCGAGCTCGGCGATCGAGGGTGCGGGTCCGGGTGCCTCCAGACGCTCCTCGATATAGCGGAGTTGGGCGCCGCTCAGGCGGCCGCCCCCGGGCCGCTCCACCCCGCGGGCTGCGCGGAAATAGCGGCCAAGCTCGACCGATAGCTGGGTGCAAAGTGCCTCGGCCATCAGTTCCGAGCCGAAGCCCGGCTGCTCGATCTCGCGCTCCAGCCGCATCAGCGCCTCGCGCACGAAGGGGCTGCGAACGTCGAGGCTTGCGGCCAGCTCGTCCGTCGTCCAGCCGTCGCGTTCGTCCGGCCCGGCCGAATCCAGCCGGCAGCACACCGAATGCTGTGCGCCGGCGCCCCACTCGCTGCTGAGACTGTGTCCGGCGGGGATGAAGATCACGTCGCCCATCGGCCGCGTGACGCGCTCGCGGGCCTCGACATAGCGACCCCGCGCTTCGCCCGGCCGATGGGAAATGGCGAGATCGAGGAAGGCATGATCCGATCGGAACAGCGCGCGCTGCGGCCGGCCGAAGCGATAGTCATGGATCTCCACGGTAGCCCTGGGCAGCACCATCCGGCCGCGCACCCGGCATTCGAACGCCTCCGGCCATTCGGCCTGCTCCAGCACTGATTCCTGCACCGCTTGTCTCCGCTACGCGAAGGTCGTTTGGACGCGATCCCTTCCGTCCACTCTCCCTGCCCGGGAGCATTGGCGCCGACACCTATCTTTTGGCGGAGACGCGACAGCGCGCACTATTGTCCGCGAGGCCGATTTAGCCTGTCCTGTCCCCCAGACAGAAGGCGAGAGGACGACATGGCGACCATCGCGGCCGAACAGACCAGGATCGATATCATCGATCTGCACAATCCGGTGCTGACCCCTGCCCAGGCGGCCGCGAGGGCGGCGGCGGCGGCGCACCCCGTCACGTTCGACATCAACGGGATATTGGCGGAAGCGAAGGCGCAGACCGGCCTTTCCGATTTCGGCGAACCCGATTTCCTGAACCGCCTCGCGGTCTGGTTGCAGGCGCTTGACGAGGATGCCAATGCATCGGCCGTCACCCGCCACAATATGCACGCGATGACCGTGCGCTTCGCCGCCACCAGGCTGCGGCTCGAAGATCTGATCCGCCGCCACCCGGAGATCCTCGGGATCGAAATCGACCGACCGATTATTGTCGCAGGGCTGCCGCGTTCAGGCACCACCCACTTGCTCGGGCTACTCAGCGCCGACACACGGCTGCGCTCCTTGCCCTGGTGGGAAGCGATCGCCCCCGTGCCCGCGCCCGGCGACGAGGCCGGCGCGGACGATCCCAATCCGCGCCGCACTCGTGCCGAGGAAGGCTGGAAGGGCATGGAGGCAGTGCTGCCCTACATGGCGATCATGCACGAATTCTCGGCCGACCATATCAGCGAGGATATCGAGCTGCAGGCACTCGACTTCTCCTCCTACCTGATCGAGTGGCTGGCCCATGTACCGCGCTGGCGGGACTTCTATCTGGCCCAGGACCAGACCGGCCCCTATGGCTATCTCAAGAAGGCGTTGCAGGCGCTGACCTTCCTCAAGGGCCCCAATCGCTGGGTCATCAAGTGCCCGCAGCACATGGAACAGCTGCCCGCGCTCTATAAGACCTTCCCGGACGCCACGTTTGTCATCACCCATCGCGATCCGGTGGGGTCGATCCGCTCCCAGCTCATCATGGCACTCTATGCTGCACGTATGCTGCGCGAGAGGATCGTTCCGCAGGAAATCCTCGATTACTGGCCCGATCGCTACGAACGCCTGCTCCGCCGGTGCGTCAGGGATCGCGACATATTGCCCGAGGCGCAGACGCTCGACGTCTATTTCCACGAATGGATCAAAGATCCCGATCCGATCCTCAAGGCGATCTACCGCAAGGCGGACATCCCGCTGACTGACGAGGCGCTGGCCCGGCTCCACGCTTATCTGGCTGCGCACGAGCAGAAGCAGAACCGCAAGATCGTCTATCATCTGGAGCGGGATTTCGGCGTGACGGCCGAGACGTTGCGCAAGCCCTTCGGCTTCTACTTCGATCGTTTCCCCGTGCAGGTGGAAGTCCGGTGACGGGCGAAGACGAACGCGCCATCGCGGCGGTGCTGATCCGTTATGCGACCGGCATCGATCGTCGCGACTGGCCGCTGTTCCGCAGTTGCTTTGCTCAGGACTTCATCGGCGACTATCCGGGTTATGGGCGCTGGGAAGGGCCGGACGCGATCACCGCCTTCATGGCGGAGGCGCACGCGCCGCTCGGCGCCACGCTGCATCGCATGACCAACTTCGCCATCGCCGGCGACACCAGCCACGCGACTGCCACCAGCTATGTCGACGTGCTGCTGATGCCCGGCGAGGCCGGCGGCACAGCCTATCGGGGCGCCGGCTTCTACGAGGACGAGCTCGTCCGTACGACGGAGGGCTGGAAGGTCGCCCGGCGCCGCTTCACCCAGGTGCAGCTCGTCTGAACTTCAGGAGATGGTACCGACCCGGCCGCCCTCCACGAACACCGTGCTGCCGGTCGTGTAGCTCGACGCATCGGACGCCAGCAGGATGGCCGCGCCCACCGCTTCGTCCGCCGCGCCGAAGCGCTTGATCGCATTGCGCTCGGCAAGGCCCAGGCCCTTGTGGATCTCCGCCTCCTGTCCGTCTGGGCTCATCGAGCCGACGCACAGCGCATTGACGCGGGTGTGCGGCGCCAGCGCCTTGGCGAGCGAGCGCGTCAGGAAGGCCAGCGCCGCCTTGCTGACGCCATAAGCCACCGCCGGCGGGATCGGCGTGAATCCGCCGCAGCTCTGCACCGAGATGATGCACCCCTTGCCGTGCACCTGCATGTCCGGCGTGGTCAACTCTGCCAGCCGCCATGTACCGAGCACATTGACGTCCATCGCCGTCTTCCACACCGCGTCACTGTTCGCCCACAGGCCGCCGTCAGATGCATAGACAACGCCGGCGGCGGCGTTGTTGAAGACGATATGGATCGGCCCGAAGCTGTCATGTGCGGCCGTCACCAGCCTTTCCAGATCGCCGCGCTCGCCGGCATTAGCCATCACCGCCACGGCGCGGCCGCCGCCCGCCGCGTTGATCTCCCCGGCGATGCGATCGAGACGATCCCGCGAGCGGGCCGAAATGACGACATTAGCGCCAAGCTCGGCATAGGCCTTGGCGACATGCTCGCCCACGCCTGGGCCGACGCCGGTCAGGATGGCGGTGCGGCCGTCCAGCCGGAAGCGATCGAGAACCGATGTCATCCATGCTCTCCCATCAGGCCGGCGAACAGATCGGCGAGCGGCCGCACGGGCACGCTGCCGTCCCAGTCCTGGTGCGCCTCGGCCATCGCCTCCGTGAGGCGGCCGAAGCCGATATGCAGGTCCATCACCTCGACGAACCCGCCATTTACCGCCGTCGTATCGAACAGCGCGCAGCGTTCCCCAAACGGCGTGACGCTTTCCAGCGCCACCGCATGACCGGCCGCCTCCAGCCGCGCGCGGGCCACGTCATAATCCTCGCGCAGCATGACATGGTGGTAGCCCGGCCCCCGCGCCTTCAACGCCTCGCTGAACACCGAGCGATCGCCCTCGAGCGGTTGCACCAGCTCGATCAGCAGCCCGCCCGAGAAGCCGAAGCCGACCCGGATCGCCAGCATGGCGGGCTCGCCGCGATATCGATGCCCCTCCGCGAAGCGCATCTCGCCCACGAAGAAAGGGCCGGCGCCGAACGTAGCGATCCAGTGCGCGACGGCGGCATCAAGATCGGCAACGACGTGGCAAAGCTCGACGATCGAGCCGGGCGGTTGGAGCATCTCAGTGAAACAGCGAGGCGGTGATCGCCTCCACCGCCAGCACGCGCTCGCGCCGCGCGTCGCTCTGCCGCTCGGCTTCCACAGGCGAGGGATCGAGCGGATAGACGTAGCACGGCCCCCGGTCCGGCAGCCGTTCCAGTGCGGTGCGGGCGACATCCGCAGCCTGGTAGATGCCTGGTATCACCATCGTGCCGAGTGTCTCGCGCAGCGTCGGTGTTTCCATGATCGGCGCGGCGATGCCGATCACGTCCACGCCCTTGCCCCGCCATTCGGCCCAAAGCGACTCGGCGAGGTTGAGCACGAAGGCCTTCACGCCCGAATAGGCTGCAACGCCGGGCTGCCCGCCAAGGCCCGCCCCCGATCCCATCAGCACCACGCCGCCCCGGCCGCGCTTCACCATCGCCCCACCGAAGATATGGCACGCATCTGCCACGGTGAGCACGTTGCGCGCGATCAGGCCGTGTATGGTATCGAGCGGCGTATCGAGGAAGCCGTGGCCCCCCTTCTCCGCGCCGGCGTTGGAGATGTAGAGCCCCACTTCCTTGTCATCCACCGCCTGCGCGATGCGCCGAGCTGCGTCCGGCGTGTTGAGATCGAGCGAGAGAGTGCGCACCTCGATGCCGTGGGCCTGCCGCAGCTCCTCGGCCAAGGTGTCGAGCGGCCCCTGACGACGCGCCACCAGCAGCAGGTTGATGCCGGACGCCGCCACATCGCGCGCGAAGGCGGCACCAGTGCCGTCCGATCCGCCCGCGATCACCGCCCAGGGGCCATATCTGTCACGGTCGAGCACCGGCTTCGCCACCATCATCTATCCTCCGATCGGTTTGCGCGCATCATGCCTCCGCCTCGTCGCCGTCCCTCCTATCGATCGCTAGGTGCCGGCGAGAGTGCGCCACCGCCTGTTCCGCCTGACAGGATCGGGAGGGATGGAGATGACGGCAGCGCTGGCGGGCAAGGTCGCGATCGTCACGGGCGCTGGCCAGGGCATAGGCACGACGGTCGCGCGCGTGCTGGCGGAACGCGGAGCGATCGTAGTCCTGGGTGATAGGAACCGCGCCGCCGTTGAGCGCGCGGCGGCGGCGCTGGTGGCCGACGGGCTTGATGCCCACGCCGTCGTCTTCGACCTGACGGTTGAAGAGGAGATCGCAGACGCGGTGCGTGCGATCGCCGCCAATCATGGCCGCATCGACATCCTGCACAACAACGCCGCCTTCCAGACCGAGGCGCAGCGAGAAAAGGATCTCGATGTCGCGCGCATGGACGTCGACGCATGGGATATGGCGATGGCGGTCAATGTCCGCGGGCCGATGCTGCTCTGCAAGCACGCAATCCCGGTGATGATCGCGAGCGGCGGCGGATCGATCATCCACTCCTCGTCCGGCTTCGGCCTGCTCGGCGAGGTGACGCTCACCGCTTATGGCACATCCAAGGCGGCGCTGATCCACCTCAGCCGCTTCATCGCGACCCAATATGGCAAGCAGCGAATCCGGTCGAACGCAATCGCGATCGGGTTCGTGCTCAGCGAGAACGCGATCGAGACGACGCCGCAGGCGGTGAAGGATGTGCTGCTCGCGCACCACCTCAACCCCGAGCCGGGCGAGCCACGCGACATCGCCCATGTCGTCGCCTTCCTCGCGTCCGATGAATCGCGTTTCATCAACGGCGCGCTGATCCCGGTCGACGGCGGCTTCACCACGCACCAGCCGAGCATGGTCGATTTCGGTCGCCTGTTCGAGCAGGCCGGCAGCAGCAAGCTCTAGGCGCGGATCTCGCGCGGCAGGGCGCGGGCGGCGAGCAGATAGAGCGCGATCGCCAGCAACAGGGCCGGGCCGGCCGCCAGCATGGCGTGCTGAAGGCCGGTGGCCGCCGCCTTTGCGCAGCCGGCGGCCAGGGGCTGGGCGCCCTTGCCCACGCAGGCCGACCGATAGTCGCCTGCGAAGGCGGCCGCCGCAAAACGGTCGCTGAGCGATCCCAGCAACACCGATCCAATCCCGAGGCCGGCCACGGTCTGGCCGAAGGCGTGCAGCGCGGCTGCCGAGGCGCGCATGCGCGCTTCAACGAGCCGCTGCGTCACCGTCATGATCGCGGGAAGGAAAGCGTAGAGCGCACCGCTCGCCAGGAACATCAGCCCCATGAAGGCGCGCCAGTCCGGCTGGAGCAGCGCCAGCAGATAAAGCGGCAGAGCTACCGCCATCAGCAGCGCCGGCGCCCAGCCGAACCAGCGCACGTCCCGACGGCCGAGCGCATCGGCCACAAGACCGCCGGCGAGCGATCCGATCGCGATGGCGAGGCTGGAGGAAAAGGCGAAGATGCCGCCGGCCTGGGCAAGATCGAGCCCGTAACGGCGTACCAGCAGCGGGATCATGAACAGGTTGAGTCCGAAGCCGACCAACCCGACCAGCCCGCTCGCCCCCGTCAGGTAGAGGAAGGCCGGCGAGCGGGCGAGCAGCCGCAGTACGGCGCCAAAAGGCGGCGCAACGCGATCGGCGGCATCGAGGCGCGACGGCTCGGGAATGGTCGCGATCACCAGCAATGCCAGAACCAGCCCGGGCACGCCGAGCGCGAGGAAGGCCATGCGCCAGCCGTAGAGCTTGGCGACAAGGCCACCGACCGTCGCTGCCACGGCCGCGCCGATCGGAACCCCGAGCGCAATCAGTGAGAAGGCAGCGGCGCGTCGATCGGCCCGAAACCGATCGGACAGCATCGACACAAGCGCCGGCGTGAAGCCGGCCTCGCCGATCCCCACTCCCATCCGGCAAACAAGCAACTGGGCGAAGCTGCCTGCCATGCCGGAAAGGGCGGTCATCACCGACCAGATCGCCGTCACTGCCGCGATGATGCCGACCCGGCTCCTGCGCTCAGCCAGCCGCGCCAGGGGAATGCCGAGCGCCGCGTAGAACAGCGAGAAGCTCAATCCGCCCAGAAGGCCGAGCTGGAGGTCGCTCAGCCGCAGGTCGCGCCGGATTGCCTCGCCCACCACCGAAATGGCGGTGCGATCGACGAAGTTGAACATGTAGACGAGGCCGAGCAGCGACAGGAACCACCAGCCGCGCCCAGTGACCGTAACCGCCTGCCTTGCGGGCGCGATCAGATCACTCAACGGGTTCCTCGACGGGCACGAGGTTGCGCATGAAGGCGCGGAAATCCTCACCCAGCTCGGGCAGAGGGAGGCCGAGCCGCTCGGCAAGGTAGAGCGTCATCAGATTGTTATCGAGCGAGTTGTTGCTGGCCGGAATGTTGCCGAGCGCCACCTGCCGCTCAAACGCGCCCGCCGCCACCAGTGCCATGCGCAGGGCCACGACGATATCGTAATAGTCCATGTTCTGAAGCGTGCGGCCGGCCGCCTTCTCGTAGATGGCAATGCTTTCGTCGCGGGTCGGCAGGCCCTCCAGGCGGGTGACGCCGAAGCGGCGACTGAACAGATCGTCGAAATAGAGCCACCAGGCGAGATCCAGCTCGGGCGGGCCCAGCGCCGCCAGTTCCCAGTCGATCAGCGCGGCAACGCTGCCGTCCGGCCGCCACATGGTGTTGGAGGGTGTGGGATCGCCCCACAGCACGGTGGTGTCCGTGTCGCTCGGCCGGTTCTTCAGCACATGGGCCATCGCGGCGTCGATGATCGGCTTGGGGCGCCCCTTCCCGGTCTGGCCATGCCATTCGACGAGATAGCCGAGATACTGGTCCAACCCGGGCTCACCCCAGTGCGGGCGGTCGAGGAAGCGAAATCCCTCCTTCCAGTCGATCGCGTGCAGCCGGGCGAGCGCCTCGAACGCATGGGCGAAGGCGCGGCGTCGCTGGTCCGGCGTGAATTCGGTTAGCCAGCCCTCGAGATTATAGTTAGGTCGCTGGGTTGCGGCCTGCCCCTCTACCTTGCCCATCACGAGGAAGGGCGCGCCGAGGACCGCCGGGTCCATCTCCAGCCCCACCCAGGCCGGCACCGGAACGTCGCCGCGGGCATCGAGCGCTGCCATCATGTTGGCCTGGAGCGAGAGGTCGCTGCCAAACACCACTTCGAAGATCTGTGGCTGGCGACGAACCACCAGCGTGCGCGTCTGGTGCCCCTGCACGTCGGCATAGGCCACATCGACGAAGAAAATCTCGGCCGAGAAGCCGGAGCCTAGCTGGACATCCAACGGCGCCAGCGTGAGGTCGCGCCATTCGGGCTTCGCGGCCTTGAGCCATGCCGTCAGGCGATCGTGGATATCCCGTGAACCGAGCGTGTCAGCCATTCCGTCCCTGTCCTGCCACTGCCGCGCTCCGACTGAAGCCGGGCCGCCTCGCCAGGCCACCTACCGAAATAGAGGGCGCCTTATCCGTCCGATGCGCCCTGAAGTGGCCGCGTGTCCATATATTCACGCCCCTCCACGATCAGCCCGTCCCGGATGACCAGAAGATTGTGGTAGATGTTGGCGTAGATCCTGTCCGGAAAGACCATCTCACCGCGGCATTCGACCGCGACCCGGTCTCCCTCCGCCGTCAACCCGGTGATCTCGATCGACCGCCGATCCGCGGCGAGCAGCGCGGTTCGCACCCCCTCCACATACTGATCCCGCGTGAGGTCGCCGACGCCGAGCACCCACCAGCGCACATCCGCGTGCTGCACCGCGACGATGGTATCGATGTCGCCGTCGATCACCGCTTGCATATAGCGGCGGACCAGTGCCTTGTTCTCCTCCACCCCCATCGTCAGTTCCCGTGGAAGAGGTCGGCGATGCCGGCCGCGTAGAAGGCGAGCCTGTCCGGTTCCAATCCATAGTGCGGCACAACAGGCGTGCAGGCGTCGGCCTCGCTCGTGCGCGCCCGAAAGCGGCGGAGCACCTCGTCCTTGGGGCCGACCAGTGCGATCGCCTCCACCATCTCGTCTGGGCAGGCGGCGATCATGGCGGGGATATCGCCCTCGGCGAAACGCGCCTGCAGGGCCCGCGCTGGATCGCCGAGACCAATCGCATCGAAGTAGCGCAGATATTGCGGCGACTGGCTGTAATAGGCGACGGTCGGTCGTGCATCCTCGATCGCCTGCCGCTTGTCCGGGTTCAACGCCACCCACATCTGGAAATTGAGCGTCACCGCCGATCGCGGCCGGCCAGCCTCGTCGAGCCCGCGCTTCAGCGCCGGAAGCGCCTCGTCTTCGATCCAGCGCTCGCACCACAGCGGATGCCCGAGCAGCCCATCGGCGATTTCGCCTGCCAGGACGCAGGCGTTTTGGAACACCGCCGGCATGACAATTGGTATCTCCGTTCGAACCGGCGGCATCAGGGTCCGGAAATGCGTGAGGTCAAGGCGATGATATTCGCCCTCCAGCACCCCGAGGCCGCCCGCATATCCGCCCGCGATCACCGCGCGGACCATGCCGATCACTTCGCGGATATGTGCGAGCGGCTTGCCATAGCGGCAGCCGAACGCCCCCTCGGTCAGGCTCTGCGCGCTGGAACCGAGGCCGAGCACGGCGCGGCCATCGCTCAGCAGATCGAGGTCGAGGATGTTGCACGCCGTCTCCAGTGGGCTTCGCACGAAGGCGAGCGCGATGCCGGTGCCGAGCTCGAGCCGTTCGCTCACTGCCGCCGCCGCGCTCAGCGGTCCGAACGGCGCGCCGAAAGTCTGCGAGGCCCACACCCCTTCCAATCCGGCCCCCTCATACTGGCGCACCATCGCGACAAGCTGTTCACGAGGCAACGGCGGCAATTGCGCCCAGACATGATCCCGCGCGCTCATCGGCGCCCCTCCCGCTAGTCGTCGTTGGACAGCAGGCCGGCCAATATGAACTCCGCAAGCACGCGAACCTGCCGCTGGATATGGGCCGGAGCGATCTCGTCGGCCATGCCCAGGCATTCGAGCAGCGGGCGGGAGGCGAAGTAGGAGCCGACGCCCTGCACCAGCATCGTCATGAACGCGCTGGTCGAGATCGGCCGGACCGCACGACCTTCGGCGACCCGCGCGAGCAGGGCGTCGAGTCGGTGCTTGAATGGCAGGATGTAGGCATCGGCGAGATATTGGATGCGCCACGTCGCCCGCCGACCCTCGGCGTGGGTCAGCCCGACAAATTCCGGATTGTCGACTGCCCAGCCGCAGAAGCGATGGACCAGCTCGCGCACGCGATCGACATCGTCGAGCCCCGCCTCGTCGAGCGCGCCGAAGACTGGCGGCGCTACGCGCGCGACCCGCGCGTCGACTGCTCGGCGCCAGAGATCCGCCTTGGCGCCAAAGCGCACGTTGATGAGATTGTGGCTGACGCCCAACTCCTTGGCGAGCTCGCGCACTGTCGTGCCCTCATACCCCTTGGTCGCGAAGGCATGGAAGGCGGCGTCCAGCAAGCGAGCCTCAGATATCGCCTGCGGCGTGCTGCCGGCCGGTCGGCCGCGGCGGCGCGGCGCGGTTGTGTGATCGGTCTCCTCCGTCCGCGTGGTGGCCAGAACATGCTCCATAGCGATGGCTTGACCGATAAATTGTCATGTGTCAATTTCCAATCAGAGAGAGGATGCTGACAATGCCGGATTCGATCGACTCGCGCTGGTGGACGATCGCATTGAGCGAGGAGGTGACGGACAAGAAGCCGCTGTCCGTCGACATCGGCGACCAGCCCGTCGTGTTGTGGCGTGACAAACAGGGCGTCGTCCGCGCGCTCGAGGATCGCTGCCCGCACCGCCGAGCGCCGCTGTCGCTCGGCTGCGTCCGCGACAATGGCTGGATCCAGTGCGGCTATCACGGCTGGAGCTATGACGGCGAGACGGGGCGTCTGCAGAACATCCCAAACATGAAGGACGAGCAACGCTTCCCGCCGCTCTACAAGGCGCAGCGCTTCGCCGTGACGGAGAGCGGCGGCTTCGTGCAGGTGTCGCTCGATACCGATGCCACCGTCCCCGCGCCGGTCGACGAGGTGTGGCCGTTGTCCGGCGTCACCCATGTCGCGCTCGGGCAGGACGCCTACATCGCGGCGCTTTACGATGATCCCGGCCTGCTGATCGACATTCGCGGTGTGTCCTTCACGCCCTATCTGATGTCGGAGCTGCACGAGGAGAAGGGCAAGCTGGTGATGGAGCGAAGCTGCCAGTGGAGGGGGCTGCACTGGCCCGCGCCGTTCAGCAGCGACTTCCCGATCACCGTGCTGACCCGTTCCGATCCCTTTACCGGGGAAACGCAGCTCACCCTGCGCGACACCGAATTTCGCGACCTGCTGATCGCCCGGCTGGCGCCGGTGCCAGCGGCGCGCGGCGTGACGGCGATACGCTGGCGCGCGAAGCTCGGCTCCCCGCTCAAGGGCGCCCATGCCCGGATGCTCGGCTTCGGCACGCCCTTCGCGGTGCGTGAGGCGGTCGATGCAGCCGCGCTGCGCGTGCTCAAGCCTTCCGCTTCACTGCATGGCGAGCAGCTACGCGCCGGGCTGATCGCGCCCTCCTCCGTCGTTCCCGCCGCCGCCTGATCCTTTCCGGAGAGACATGATGCTCGACGCCCTCGATCGCCCGTCCGCCGATGCCGGCGGAGACGCGCCTGCCCATTCGCCGCTCAACAACGCGGCGAACCACTGGGTGCCGCACGACATCGTGATGCGCGACACCTGGTTCCCACTCGCCCACTCCACGAGCGTGGGCAGGAAGCCGGTGCGCCGTGCGGTCTATTCGCATCCCTTCTTCCTGTGGCGCGAGGACGGCAAGCCGATCGCGTCGGAATTCCATCCGGCAGAGATCGTCGCGCACGACAAGAGCCCCTATACCGATGCCGCCGGCCGGTACCCGGTGGTTGAGCGTTATGGCTATGTCTGGGGCTGGTTCGGCCGGCCGGAAGCCGCCGATCCCGCCCATCTGCCCAGCCTCCCCTTCCTCCCGCCCGAAGGCGGCCTGCCCGGCTTCACCATGGGCACGGTGCGCTTCGACTGTTCGGCGCCGATCAGCCTCGAGAATCTGATCGACCTGACCCACGCCGACTTCCTCCATGCCAATGTCGTGGGCGACGAGAAGTCGGACAGCGAGACGATCGAGACCTTCTTCGACAGCGAGACCGTGACGATGGTGCGGACCTGCACCAACAAATCGGTCGCGCCGGTGATGAAGTTCTTCAGCGGCATCCGTCAGCCGACCCAGAATATCCGCCAGGTGATCCGCATCTATCTGCGCAGCCATGCCGCCATTGCCTATGGCCGCTTCTCGCCGGGTGACGATGTGCCGCTTTTCCACCCGTGCGTGCCGGAGACGCGCGATCGCACGCGGCTCGACTACACGATGAACACCACCAATGCCGGCTTCCTGTTCAGCCGGGTGATGCCCAAGGCGAGCTATCTCGTCTCCCGTCAGGACAGCTCGATGACCTCGCCGCAGAGCCCACGCTACATGCGCGAGACGAGGCGCCGCGATCTTCATTCGAAGTTTGACCAAGCCGGTCAGCGCTACCGCATCCTGATGCAAGATCTCGTCGCGCGGCAAGCGGCTGGCGACTTCGACTATCGCGACAATGTGAGCGCGGACTGCTCGGACATCATCGGGCTGCGCAAGGAGATGTTCCGCTTCTAGAGCGGGCAACAGGATCGGAGGGGGCATGGCGTCACGAACGAACGCAGTGGGGAGCGCTCGTCGCTATTGGGGGACGATGCCCGTCCTCCCCGGCGACCAGCTTACCGCGACGGTGAAAGGCATGGAGCAGGCCGGGTTCGAGGGCGTGTTCGTCCTCCAGATCTATGGCCCGCCCTTCGTGCCGCTGGCGGCGGCATCAACCGTGACCGATGCGCTGAAGCTCGGCAGCGGCGTCGCCATCGCCGGCACGCGCAGTCCGGTCGAGACGGCCTATGCGGCGATGGACCTCGATAGGATCAGCGGCGGCCGCTTCGTGCTCGGCATCGGCAGCAGCATCCCTTCCTGCACCGAGGGCATGTATGGCATGCCGCCGGCCAAGCCGCTCGGTCATCTGCGCGAGACAGTGGATGTGATCCGCTATGTGATCGCCAACGCACACAAGGGCCTTGATCCGTATGACGGCCATTACTTCAAGGCCGATTTCAAAGAGATGATGATCACCGCGCCGCCGGTGCGTGAGCGCATTCCGATCTGGATCGCGGCGCTGCAGGAAAAGATGACCGATCTCGCGCTGGAAATCGGCGACGGGCTGATGGTCCATGCGCTCTGGTCCGCAGATTATACCGCCCGCGTGCAGAAGCCGGTGATCGAGGCGGCGCTGGCGAAACACGGCCGCAAGCGCGAGGATATCGAGATCAACGCCTGGCCGTGGATCGCGATCAACGACGACAAGGGCCAGGCGATCGAGGATGCGCGGCCCACCGTCGCCGCCTATTCGGGCTACAAGCAATATGAGCCCTTCTTCGAGAAGCTGGGGTTCGGCGATCAGGCGCGCGCCTGTCAGCTCGGTCTGGGCCAGCATGGCGACGTCAAGTCGGTGATCCATAATGTGCCCGACGAGATGGTGCTCGCCTTCTGCGCCTGCGGCAGCGTCGACGATGTTCTCAGGCAGATCGAGCCCTATTGGGAGGTGGTGGATTCCCTCGCGCCGATGACACCCTATCGCGAGCTGTCGATGGACAAGCTGACGTTCTATTATCAGGGCCTGTTCCAACTCGTCGCCCACGCACGGGGCCTCGGCTGAGGCGGCTCAGCGCCGGACGAGGCTGATGCTGCGATAGGCGAGAACCGGCTCATCGCCCTGTTTGGCGAGCCGGTAATTATGGGTGACGACACCGCGATCGTCATGCTTGGCAGAAGGCCGAAGCGCTACGATCTCGGAGGTCAGGACAAGGCCGTCACCGGGTCGACCCGGCGCGAGGAAGCGGACATCCTCGAACGCAATGCCGCAGATATAGCTAATGTCGCCGTTCATGGCGTGATCGAGCGTGCGGGTGATCGCGAGCAGGTGCATCCCGCTCGCGATCAGCGTCCCGAAAGCCGATCCCTTGGCGGCGACCGGATCGACATGGAAAAATTGCGGATCGAACTGCCTGGCGAAGGCGACGATCTGCGCATCATCGAGGCGCCACTCCGCCGACCGCCGCCGCTCGCCCAGCATCAATGTTTCGAACAGTCGCATCCGTTCAGAACGAACGAGGCAGGCCGAGGCTTTCGGCGATGCTGTTGCGGACCATTTCATTGGTGATTGGCCCGATCCGCCACAGCCGGCTGTCACGCCAGTAGCGCTGCATGTCGGTCTCGGAAGAATAGCCCATGCCGCCAAGGATCTGGATGCCGAGATCGGCTGCCTTATTGGCGTTCTCCGATGCGACGAGCTTCGCCATGTTGGATTCCCGCCCGCAATCCATGCCGTTGGTCATCTTCCAAGCGGCGTAGTTGACCAGCAACTCGGTCGTCGTGCGCATTGTGGCGATGTCGGCGACATAGTGCTGCAGCGCCTGAAAGCGGCCTATGATGCCGCCAAATGCCTTGCGTTCCTTCATATAGGCAACCGCATCCTCGAGGACGCCGTCGATCACTCCCAGGCAAAAGGAGCCAACCATGATCCGCTCGTTGTTGAGCGTCGGCAGCAGCATGTACCAGGCCTTGTCCGGCGTACCGAGCACGTCCTCGTCGGCGACGAACGTATCCTCGAAATGGATCGAGCAGGAGCCCATCGAGCGCATGCCGAGCTTGGCGAGCGGCGTGATGGTCACGCCCTCGGCCCTGGCCGGCGCCCAGAACAGGGTGAGGCCCTGATGCTTCTTCTCGACCTCCTCGTTCGTGCGCGCGATCACCAGCAGGCGATCGGCGACATGGGCGGACGAACTCCAGATCTTCTCGCCGTTGATCCGCCAGCCACCTTGGACCTTCTCGGCCGTGGTCCGCATCCCGCCGAGCAGATCGGTGCCGCCCGAAGGCTCGGTGAAGGCGATCGCCGCCTTGAGCCTGCCGGCGGCGATCTCCGGCAGGTATTTCCGCTTCTGCTGGTCGCTGCCATAGATGCCGATCGATTTCGATCCGGCAAAGGATGTGATGCCCCAGATCCAGGCGAGGCCGCCCAGCGAGCGGGCCAGCTCGCGGGCGAGGATCATCTGCATGATGACGTCGCCGCCCTGCCCGCCATAATTCTCGGATATGCCCACGCCGTGAAAGCCGGCTTCGGTGAACTTATCCCACAGCGCAAACGGATAATTGTGCTCATCCGCTTCCAGCTCGCGCGACCAGCTCTTGGGAAGCTCGGCTTCGACCCAGCGATGCACCATGTCCTTGAAGGCGTGATATTCCTCGGGCAGGTCGAAATCCACGATGTATCCTTTCGATTCAGACGGATGCGGAAGTCGGAAAATCGGCACTGGCCGCGAGCAGGGTGAGCCGGTCGATCAGCCGATCGAGCTTGGCGAGCGCCTCGTTATGCGCGCCGTTCCGTAACGCGGCCAGGATCGCGCGATGTTGCGCCAGACCGCTTCGCGACACCGTTTCAGACCCGCGCAGCAGGATGAAGCGCGCGAGCAGCGAACGGCGATCGAGCGTGACGCGCAACAACTCACGATTGCCCGAAGCGGCGATCACGATTGAATGGAAGCGCTGACCGGCCTGGATTGCGCCAAGGTGCTCGCCGGCCTCCAGGGAGCGCGCATAATCGTCGATGGCGCGTGAAAGCTCACCGAGCTCGCCAAGGCCCAGCAAGGGCATCGCCCATTCATATCCGGTCCGCCAAAGCATCCCCTGCACGCGCACCAGCTGGGCAATGCCGGCGCGATCCATTGGCGCGACCCGCCGTACACGGTTAGGCTGACCATCGACCAACCCCTCGCCGGCAAGCTCGACCAGCGCCTCCCGCACGGGCGTCGCGCTCACGCCAAGCTCGGCGACAAGGCCGCTTTCGGTGATCCGCGCACCGGGAGGAAGCGCGCCGGCGATGATCTCACGGCGGAGGTGCTCGACCACCGCGACGCGCAACGAGTGCGAATCTGCCACGGTGGATAGAGAGCTTCCCGACGCGGATTTCATGGCGCCATATTCTATAGAATCGGCGAGTTACACCCCGCCTTTGGGAAGGTTCAGCGAGGTGCGAGTCGGCCGCCTCGGACGAGGCGCCCCGGCGTCGCTGCCGTGGCGAGATCATCCTTCCTCGTGATTGTTCCGCTGACCATTGTCATGCGATAGCCTTTGGCATCCTGGATGAGGCGCCGCCCGCCGCCCGGGAGATCGGACACCACGCGAGGACGGTGCAGCGTTAGCCGGGCATGGTCGATCAGGTTGAGGTCCGCTTTCTGCCCCTGCTGGATGCGCCCGCGATCCGAAAGCCCCAGAAGATCAGCCGTGTCTGCGCTCAGCGCC
>FTCZ01008172.1_pt1 | contig 17282 bp, 16 predicted proteins | sample 1658871 | NCBI WGS metagenome assembly FTCZ01 (sample SAMEA3914864, study PRJEB12502) | metagenome | biome: forest; material: soil | place: USA | collected 2012-03-12 | depth 0.3 m
GATCTGAAACTCGCGCCGCGCAGCAAGGGCGGTGCTGATCTCGGCGAGATTTTCTGAGATGGCGCGTCGCAAGACCCACGCGCCGCTGAACGTGCTGATTAACAACCGCCTGGTCGGTCGGTTCGACAAGGAGCCAAGCGGCGCGGTATCCTTTCAGTACAACCAAAGCTGGCTCGACTGGCAGCACACCTTCGCGGTGTCGCTGTCGCTGCCACTGCGTGCGGATGTCGCGCCAATATCTGCTCCTGTCACAAGCAGACTTCTTCGACGCAATCGGTCGCAACGCCCCAGAGAACCCGGCACATGCGGACCGGCGACTATCGCCACTCCTCTCCCCGGAACCGGCCTGGAAGAAAACCACCAGGTTGGGCCATTCTCTCCGGCCTCTAGGCGGCGGCGATCGTATCGCCGACTGTGGTGCGTCCGCGCGCCAACCGCCGATCAGCAAGGTGGACCGCAAACATCAGAGCACCAATCAGCAGCACCGGTCCGATGTCGAAGCGAGCGCGATTATTCTCCCACACGTCGAAGGAGCTGGAGACGGCAATCACCCAACCGCCAAGCAGAAGGGTCATCGTCTCCGTCGCGAAAGAGGGGCCCGGCGACGCTCCACCCCGGACCAGGGAGAACAGCCGAGCGCACACCGCGCCCCCGAATGCGATGAAGAGCAGCAGCACGATAACTTCCGTACCGGAGATCTGAAGCAGTGGCGCCATAGGCCGGTCCGGATCCAACGTGGCGCCGAACCAGGCGGCCGGCTGGAGCCCGACAACTGCGTTGCCGAAACGTTCCCATACCCCGATCATGACACGGTTGCGCTCCAGCCCCTTGAACTCGCTAGGGGGCCGGTTGAAATGATAGAGCGAAGTGCCCAGCACTTTCACGAAACCGACCGGATTTGCCGCCAGTCCGGCCAGCGCGTCGTGCGCGCGCTCTCGTCCGATTCTAGTGTAAAGGATGTGGTTCCAATTGTCCTCGCCAGTGGATTTTCTCACAGCATCAAGGCTCGGTTCGCCCGTAGGTGGAATCGGCGACAGCATCCTGAGGTAGACTGTCGGCGGCGAGAAGCCTTTCACAACGGCGAAACGTGACAACTCCCCCTTACGGATCATCGCTTCGCGCGTCGCCAACGGCAGCCGATCGACCGTCGTATGATTGAGATTCAGAGGCGCCCAGCTGCTGAGCGTCGAGGAGCCGAACAGCAGGAGATTCTTCAGCATGACCGCGACGATTGCAGCGCCGGGCAACAACGCCGCCGCAATCACCCGCCCCCGCATGCCCGATGCCGCCAGCAGCGCGATCACGAGGATCACTACGAACAAGATCGGATGGATCATCGATCGCAGAAGCGTTGTCGCCGCCAGGATCGCGAAACCAAAGACCAGCCAACCGGTCGAGCGCCGTGACAGCCCGGCATGCAGTCCCCAAAGCGCCATACAGAGCAGCCAGGGCACCAGCCCATCATAATAGAGCTTCTGGGAGAAGAGCAGCACAGCCGGCGATATGCAAAGCCACGCGCCCACGATCAGCGCCAAGCGGGGCCGGCTGGTCAAATCGCGCAGCAGCGCGTGTACCGCGAGAATGCCACCGAGCGCCACGGCTGCGTAGAGTCCCTCCATCAGCCAGGGGAAACCCTCCGGCCCCGCACGGAGCGCAAGGCCGATCATAAGGTTGAACAAGGGTGGCTGACTGTGGAGATACCAGAGGGTGCGCCACAGATGGTCGCGCAGCAGCGCTATGTCGGCAATCTGCATCCAACTGGTCAGATTATCCGCGTCGAAGCGCTGTCCCATCACCAGAACGAGCAACCGCACCGCAACGAACAAACCCGCCAAAGCTAAGCCTGGCCTCGCTTGCCATCCACCTTTCCGCATACTCACGCCCCTCCCACCCTGCTTCCGGCTAGCGCGCAGTTCTCAAGATCAAGATAACGCCAGATCCTCGCCAACCCGATGTCGTGCCGGGGCGCGCCTCAAGCGCCGAGGCCAGGTTCGTCGCGACACGCTGCACAGGCTTGACCGCGCCGCTCGCCCTCACACCGAACTGGCGCGCCGCATCGCGACGCCAATGCCCGGATGAGACGTGGGTAGATATTCGGCCCCGCCGGTCGCTCGAATAGGTTTTCACCATCATCCACCTCCCAAGAAGGGTGAATCACAGTCTCGGCTCCGAGGGAATCCCCGGCGCGATTCCTATTTCACTTGCAGCGCTCTAGGTCGACATTAGGAAGCCGAAGGTCGGCAAGCGCCCAATCTGCGCCTTTCGAGGCCAATCTGTCGGCACGTGTAACTGGACATTGATCGATCGGCCTCTACGCCGGGGAGTATGATCCGAAGCGGAACTGAGGCGTCTCGGGAGCGGAGCAGATTATGGATGATGTCTTCGATCGCGTCATGGCGGAGCTAGAAGAAGCTTTTCGACGCTTGGAGGAACAAGTCCCACCGCCCGTCAAAGAGCGCTACAAAGACGGCTTCGTTTTACGGTATGCCGAGCAAACGCCGCAGCAGGCCATGCTACAAAAGTTTGCTCGACTGATAAGCGGGCTCCACAGTCTCCGAATGCTTCTCGTAAGCGGCTTTTTGCAAGAGATGGGTGTCATTCAGCGCACGCTTGATGACTTCGAGGAGGACATCCTGTTTATCACATTGGCGGTCACCAATGACGATATGACGGATCACCATAAGCAATATCTTGAAAATCATTGGCTGGAAGAGCGTGGAGATACGGGCGCAAATCGCGGACAAGTTCCCCGGAAGCACATCAGGGCTTATATCGCGAAGCATTCCGGAGACGATCCTTCATCCATGATTTCCGCTGGCCGAAAGATCTACAAGGGATACTCCGGCTTTGTTCACGGTAGCGGTGAATCCATCATCGACATGTGTATGACAGATCCCCCACGATATTTCTTAGGCGGGATGCTCGAAAGCCCCTTATATTCAGATCATCAAGACGACCTTTGGAATTATATTTATCGGGGGTTGGCGGCTTCGACATTCATGGCCCGCTTGTTTGGCGATGAGGCATTGTGGAACAAGCGCTATCAATCCTTGAAGGGTTTCGAGAAGGCCTACCGCGACATGATCTTCTAGCAAGCCGGCCAAACCGGACAGACCGGTTCAGGTATTTGGCCGCCAATAGCTGCCCGAGCGCGTTCCACCAATGTAAGCTATTCAATGCCGGCCGGCATTACCGAGACGGGAATGGCCATACATAGCGGTTAGCCGCCTGGCTTCTATCGGGACGCAGATTCTAGAAAGAGAACGATCGCGGGAGGTCTACCCAGCAACTGCTCCCGTCAGCGAACATCACAGAGCTTTCGTTTCGCGACCAGCGCCGCCGCTGTTTAGCATCGCAACTGACGACCTGGTGCGCGGAACGACTGCGTCTTGCCGACGGGCGACGCAGCCGTCTCGTTCAAGAACGATTTCGGCGGCGTGCGCTTGCAGAAGCGGCGCGACCGTTGGATCACAAGTTGCCACGATCATTCCCGGAGTAGCCGAGGCGATGCGGCTGACATCGCCGGTCTGATCGACGGGGCGTCCCCTCTCCCGGGCGACCATCACATAGAAGCGCAGCTCGGGCGCATAATGTGGATCGTCGGGTATTTTCCAGCCGCGCTCGATCACCAGCACCGGCGTGCGCTCGCTGGAGAGCGCATCCAGAAGAGCGCCGTAGCGCGCACGCGGATAGTGCTCTCGCGGAGCGAGTACGGTCTGGCACGCTTCGACCGCCTGCACGACGCCGAGCGCGAGCAGCAACATCGGCACGAGCCGCGCGATCCACAAGGTGCGAGGAGGCAATTCCCCGGCTACCGCTTGTGCGCGCAAACGGACGAGCAGCGCATGCACGGCGAGCGCGGCCGCGATGGCGATGAACGGGTACGCTGAAAGGTAGTAGTGGGTGAGCTTTGTGCCGCTCATTGTGACGATGGCGAGCTGCCCCAGGGCAATGCATAGCGCGAAGATCAGTGCAAGCCGCACTCGGCCCCGCGCAATCGGCAGCGCGAGGGGTGCGAGCAATGCTGCGGCTCCAAGACTGAACAGACCACGGATGAAGGTGTCGTCGAGATAGTACCAGGGCGGGCCGGAATGATTATCCAGGGCCTCGTTGAAGCGGCCGCTGACATCATTGTAGATCATGGCGTCTAGGTATCCCGGAGCGGTGGCTTCGCGCAGTACGAGGAAGAGCAGAACTGGAGCAACGGCTAGCAGCGCCGCGACAAGATAGTGTGGCGTCATGAACAGCCGATGCCAACGGCGTGTCACCAGGAGGTAGAGCAGCATCCCGGCGCCCGGCACGCCTCCCGCCACTCCCTTTGTCATCAGCGCGCCCGCCCCCATCACGCCGGCGAGTAGCAACCAGCGTCGTGGTGGGCGTGGTCGATCCAGCGCGAAGAACAGCAGCATCAAATAGCTGGTGGTGAAGAAGCAGAGGAGCGCGTCGTAATCGCCGGTGCGCGCGCCATGCTCCCCGAAGAAGCCAACGCTCGCGGCGAGCGACATTCCACCAAAGGCGGCGATCGCCGCCGAAGACGTGATCCGGCGCAGGAAGAGCATAACTAGAAGGATCGTACCGAGCGAGCTTAGGAGCGACGGAAGTCGAAGCGCGAAGTCCGTCGGCCCCAGCAACGCCATGCTACCCGTCATCAGCCAGATGAGTAGTGGCGGCTTGGTGTTCCAGAGATCCTGGTGGAAGTCATAGGTCGCAATGAGCCCAATCCCACTATGGCGCATCTCCATAGCGCTGATAATGATCCGCCCCTCATCCCAGATGATGATGGGTATCGGTTTGCCGGCAAGTAGAAGCAATAGTGCAAACGTTGCGACCACTGCCGTCAGGAACTGCGCATGCCGGAGTCGACCGGCTCTTATTTGGCTTCCGACCATCATCTCCCGCACCCCGGCGCATCCATCACAGCCGAGGGGTAAAGCCGTTAAGTAAAGGTCATGCTAACCAGCACACCTGAGTCTGATGTTCGCACACGCGGCCGCCTCCTACAGTACCACAGTGCTGGGGAGGTTCCGTCTCGTCCCGGCCGACAAGGACAAGGGGTAGACCGCGCACCTCGCACTCGCCTCCGCTAGCGCCAGGGTCAGCGGAATGGAGGCCGCTCTCGGCGTGTCGCTGCTGGAACGTAGCCGGCGCGGGGTGGTGCCGACGACGGCCGGACGGACGCCGCTCCATCATGCAAGCACGATCGGCAGCAGCGTGGAGCAGATGCGCGGCGACCTTCGCGCATTCGCCTCCGGGTTGAAGGGAGAGATCCGCATGCTTTCGAACACCGCCGCGTTGGTCGAACTCCTGCCAGCGGCCCTGTGCAGCTTCGTCGCAGCCCATCCCAACGTCGATATCGATATCGAGGAACGGACCAGTGCCGATATCGTGCTCGCCGTCGCGGACGGCAGGGCCGAGTTCGGTCTCGTCGCAGACACAGCAGACTTCGGCCAATTGGAGACGATCCCACTCTCGTCAGATCGGTTGGTCTTGATCGCCCCAATCGCGCATCCACTCGCGAAGCGCTAGGCCGTCGCGTTCGCCGAGCTACTAGACGAGCCGTTCGTCGGCCTGAGCGCTGACGCACTGCAAATGCACCTCGCCTATAATGCCGCGCGCCTCGGTCGCAGGATCAACTATCGGGTGCGGCTGCGCAGTTTCGACGCCCTCGTGAGACTGGTGGAAGCCGGCGCCGGCATGGGAATATTGCCAATGGCAGCCGCTGCTTATGGCCGTGCCAGTGGAATTGCCGTCGTCCCGCTCCTCGACGACTGGGCAAAGCGACGATTATTCATCTGTGCGCCAAATTTCGCGGGACTGAGCAGACACGCCCGCCTGTTTGTGGACGAAATCGCAAGTCTGCCTGCCTAGCGGAGGTGATGTCCCGTATTGGATTCGGCGGCCGCGTGACAAGCTTCCATTCTGCGCAGTCATTCGGTGTCGATCGCGAGGCGGGAAAACACGAGCGCTGCACTTTCGTGGTCAATGGCAAGTCGAGTTTCGGGAGATAGGAGGCCAAACCGGACATTGGAGCCAAGCTTGGTGTCTGGTATTGACGTACTGGCGAGCCAGGAGCCCGATGCCGTGACAGACATCCGCAGGCTATTACCGATCATTGCGCTGTGTGCGTCGTTGATGCCGGTCGCGCTTGCCGCCGAGCCGCAAGGCCGGATCACAGGTGTCGGTGGCATTTTCTTCAAGAGCAAAGACCCCAAGGAATTGATGGCGTGGTATCGTGATGTTTTGGGGATAAAACTCGAAGCATGGGGTGGCGCGGCGATGCCCTATGACGCGCCCAAACACCCACCTGCGGTGATCGTCAACGCGTTCGATCAGGCAACCGACTATATGGATCCTTCGAAGCGTGAGTTCATGCTCAACTTTGCGGTCGACGACCTGTCTGCGTTTCTCAATCGTCTGAAAGCAAAAGGTGTCGCTGTGCTCAAGCGCGACGACAGCGATCCAAGCGGAAAATTCGCATGGATCGTTGATCCCGATGGAACCAAGATCGAATTGTGGGAGCCAAAGGCAGGGCCCGCGCCGAAGTAGTCGCGGCATGTCCTAAAGCGAGATGGCGATGGCATCTCCGGCGCAAAATTCAGACAGTCATCGTCTTTCTAGACGACCTCGTCTTGCGCACCGAGTTCGATGATGGCGGCCATTAGATCGCGATTTACGCCGTTCAGACGTGGGCCTGACGGATCAGTCACGCATAACGTTACGTATCATGCCTGAGCTGAGACGGTCGCAATCGACGAAAGTGGAATGATGCGGCCGTACTGCCGGCGATCGAGCCGGTCCCTCAGCCGGAGGAAAGGCCGCTCAACCAACCAGTAAAGCGCCGCCCCGACAACGAGCGCACCAACAAGCGCGACTGCCAACTGCAAGCTCTTGCCGGTCAGCCCACTGTCACGCACCAGACCAAAGACCAGCTTGTGGCTGAGATACAGGCTGTAGGCGCCCGCTGCGAGCGCGCCCGCACCCGGGACAGGAATGCGCCCGATGATCGATCGGCTGTTGCTCCCCGCGACCACCAGCATCGCCATGCTCAACGCCAGCAGGGGATAGGCGAAGGTGGCCGGCGCCAGACCCGCAGCCTGGCCCCCGAAGAACAGCATCGACAAAATCACTCCCGCCACACCACCGGCGAACAAAATATTGGGCCGTGACGTCAGGACCCCCCAGACACGCGGGCGGAAAGCCTGCACAGTCGCCGCCGCGACGCCCGCGAGCAGATCGTCGAGCCGGGTCCAGGTCGGATAGTATATCCGCTCCAAATAGACCTGCGAGAAGCGATCGTCCTTCTGAAGCGGCGCCAGATCGTGCAGCCAGATCGCGCCGCGCAGCGCCATCCCCGCCAGCAGCACCGCCAGCGCCACAAGCACCACCTTCCGTGCGGACGGCCGGCGCGTCAGCAACGCGACCACAATCGGGAAGGCCAAATAGAACTGCTCCTCCACGCACAGCGACCAGACGTGCGAAAAGGCCTTGGGAACGGAAAAGTCGATGAAAAGGTTTTCGGTGAAGCTCAAGAACTGCCAAAGTGGTTGGATCGCCGGCCACTCACCTAACACCGGCAGCAGGAAATAAATCGCGACAACCGCCAGATAGGCGGGCAGCGTTCGCAGCATGCGGCGTAAGAAGAAGCGCCCATAATCCGGTCGCACCCCCTGCGCCCAGGGCCGCAATAATTGACCGGCAATCAGGAAACCGCTCAGCGCGAAGAAGAGATCAACACCCATCCAGCCGAAGGCGACGATGCGATGCCCGCCGGAGACAAAGCCGAATAGGCTCGCGTGATAGATCAACACCCAACAGATCGCCCAGGCACGCAGCAGGTCCAGGCCGGGCAGGCGACGGGATACACGTGCAGGCCCACCGGCCGCGAAGCTGGACACGATCATCGATGGGTGACTCGCAAGACGGAGAAATGAAGAAATGATCGGATCGGGAGCGTAACAGATTGCGCTTGGCCGTGAAGATGAGATTTCGCTCCAAGCGAACCGCCGCTGTCACCCGCGCAACGCAAGGTTGTCGCGCGCGCCCGCCTCCCCTAGCCAGAGGCGTTCCAGATCGAGGCTTTTGACACATGCGTCCCATCCTCAGCGTTATCAGCGTCCTGACCCTGCTCGCCGCCGCGCCGAGCGCCCATGCCACGCCAGCCGCGCCGTCCCCGGTCCTCACCACGCCCGAAGCGCACGACGTGCTGAGCTATGCGCGGCCCGAAATCGCGCGCGTGACGCACGTCGACCTCGATCTCACGGCCGACTTCGCCACGAAGACGATGAGCGGCTCGGCGACGCTCGACATCCTGGCGACGTCGGGCGCGAAACAGATCATTCTCGACGACAACGGCCTCGTCATCGCCTCGATCACCGATGCTGCCGGCCGGCCACTCCAGTGGTCTGTAGGAGCCTCCGACGCCTACAAGGGCGCGCCGCTGACGGTGGAGATCGGCGCCGCGCGACGGATCGTGATCCGCTATCGCTCCAGTGCCGATGCGAGCGCACTCCAGTGGCTCGCGCCTTCCCTCACCGCCGGCAAGACCAAGCCCTATCTGTTCAGCCAAGGCGAATCGATCAACAACCGCAGCTGGATTCCAACCCAGGACAGCCCCGGCATCCGCCAGAGCTGGAGCGCGAAAATCACCGTGCCGGCCGACCTCACCGCCGTGATGAGCGCCGAGCGGCTGACGCCCAAGGGCGAGCCAGCGGCGAACGGCCAGCACAGCTTCCGCTTCCGCATGGACCATCCGGTGCCGCCTTATCTGATCGCGCTGGCGGTGGGCGATCTCGCCTTCCGACCCCTCGGGCCCAACACCGGCGTGTACACCGAGCCCGCCATGCTGGAGCGCTCCGCCACGGAATTGTCTGACACCGAGAAGATGGTAGCGGCGGCTGGCGCGCTCTACGGCCCCTATCGCTGGGGCCGCTACGACATCCTCGTGCTGCCCCCCTCCTTCCCGTTCGGTGGCATGGAAAACCCCACCCTCACCTTCGCGACGCCCACCATCATCACCGGCGACAAGTCCAATGTCGATGTGATCGCACATGAGCTGGCGCACAGCTGGTCGGGCAACCTCGTCACCAACGCCACCTGGTCCGACAGCTGGCTCAACGAGGGCTTCACGACCTATTTCGAGAACCGGATCGTCGAGGCGGTCTACGGCAAGGAGCGCGCCGCGACCCAAGCCGATCTGCTGTGGGATGGCCTTCAGCGCGACATCAAGGATGCCGGCGGCCCCGCTTCGCCCTCGACCCGCTTGCACGGCGATCCCGAGGGTATCCATGGTGAACTCGATTATTCGAAGGGTTCAACCTTCCTGCGCACCATCGAGCAGGCGGTCGGGCGTCCGCGCTGGGACGCCTATCTGCACTCCTATTTCGACCGCCATGCCTTCCAGCCGCAGACCACCGCCGGCTTCCTTGCCGACCTGCGCGCCAACCTGATCAAGGGTGACAAGACGCTCGAAGCCAAATTAGAGCTCGATCGCTGGGCCTATCAGCCGGGACTGCCGGACAACGCCGTGCATGTCCGCTCGACAACGCTCGCGCGCGTTGACCAGAGTGTCGCGGCGTTCTCAAGCGGCGCCCCGGTCACTTCGATCGACGCAAAGGCATGGAGCACACAGGAATGGCTGCGCTTCCTGAACGGCCTGCCCCGCCAGCAGAGCGCCGCGCGCCTCGCCGAGCTCGACAAGGGATTCGGCCTCTCTGCCTCGCCCAACGCCTATATCCGCTCGGCGTGGCTCGAGCTCGCCATTGCCAACCGCTACGATCCGGCGGTGCCGTCGCTCGACGAGTACCTCAACACCGTCGGTCGGATGCTGTTCGTCGTGCCACTCTACAAGGATCTGAAGGCGCAGGGCGAGTGGGGCATGCCGATTGCCAAGCGCATCTACGCCAAAGCGCGCGCAACCTACCATCCGGTCGCAGCGGCCCGGATCGACACGTTGCTCGGATCAAAATGAACTAGAAGGGCAGCGGGGCGTGATCCGGTTCGATCCAGCCCCGCCGCGCCTCGACCGAGAAGAGCCGCTCGCGCGTCCAGTAGGCCAGAAGCCAGTCCGGGCGGCCCAGCGGCGAGGCCATCAGATCGTCCAGCGCGTCGTGTAACGGCCGCTCCGGCGCCTGCTCGCGCAGGAAAGCGCGGGCGGCGCGCAGCGAAGCCTGAGTGATTGTCTCGTGATAGCCGCTGGTGTCGTCGTTCACGCCGCCGACCGCCTCGTTATAGGCGCGGATCAGGCCGGGCATGTCGCGCTCGACCACGATGTCGGAGCGGTGGCGCAGGATCCATAGCGTCGCGGCGAAATGGGCGGCGTGCGTCCACTCGTCCTTGGGGCAGGAGCGATCGATCAGCCCCTCCCCAAGACGCGCGATCGCGGCGTCGTCGGGATAATGGATAGCCATGGCTGTTTGCCTCAGGCGGTAAGCGCCGAGACGAGCGCTCGCACCTTCTTCTGTCGCCATTGCGGCAAGGGGGCGATCAGCCAGTAGTTCTCGGCCGCGGGCTTTTCGCCGAAGCGTGCGATCCGGCCGGCGGCCAGGTCAGCCTCCGCCAACAGCGCAGGCACGGTGGCGCGACCAAAGCCCGCTGCGGCGGCGTCGAGCGCGAGGCCCGCATCCGCCACCGTCACTCCGGCCCCCTTCACCTCGTCGGAGGGACATCCCGGCCAGGAGATGATCGTCTCCGCGCCGCCTTCCACTCCGACTGTTACATAGCCGGCAGCACCCAGCGCCACGCCCTCATGCTCGCCCTTGTCTTTGGCGAAGCAGATGGCGAGATCGAGATTGGCCTGTGTGAAGTCCAGCCCCTCATCCGACGAGAGCAATATGAAACGCAGCTCGGGATCGGTTTTCGCATAGAGCGACAGGCGCGGCGCCAACCACTTGGCGGAAAAGTCGCGCGGCGCGGCTATGGTGAGCGTCTTGGAAGACTGGCCCGCCTGCATCGCGCGCACCGCCTCCTCGAACTGGAGGAAGCCCGCCCGCAGCGCATCGAGCCCTGCCTCACCCTCTGGCGTCAGCTCCAACCCGCGCGTCGTGCGGCGGAACAACACGACACCCAGCGTATCCTCCAGCGCGCGGATTTGCTGACCGACGGCGGCCGGCGTCACCGCCAGCTCGTCTGCCGCGCGAGTGAAACTCAGATGGCGCGCAGCGGCATCCAGCACACGCAGGCCATTGAGAGGAAGATGAGTCCGCTTCATCGTGCGGTAGCGGGCGCCAGCAGCGGAAAGCGCGGGATCTCGGCGTCGAACGGCATGCCGTCCTCGCCGATCATTCCATAGCTACCCTCCATTGAGCCGGACGGCGTCTGGAGGGGGCAGCCCGAGACATAGTCGTAGCTGTCGCCCGGCTCGATCAGCGGCTGGTCGCCGACCACACCCTCTCCGCGCACGTCGTGGCGGGCGCCGCGGCCGTCGGTGATGATCCAGTGGCGGGTCAGGAGCTGAACTGCTTGCTCGCCATCATTCTCGATACGGATATGATACGCCCAGAACCAGCGACCGCGCCGCGGCTCGGACTGTTCGGGCAGATAGCTCACCGACACGCGAACGGTGACGCCGCGCGTCGTCGTCTCGTGCGGGAAGAGCGCCTTCATCATTCTCCCCTCATAGCCCGACGGCGCGCAGCGCCTGGTCGAAATCCTCGATCACGTCGTTCACATCCTCAAGCCCCACCGAAAGACGCAGCATACCCTCAGTGATTCCCATCTCGGCCCGCACCTCCTCCGAGAGACCGGCATGGGTGGTGGAGGCAGGATGCGTCATCAGGCTCCGGGAATCGCCGATATTGTTCGAGATGTCTACGAGGCGCAGCGCATCGAGTAGGCCGTGCGCTTGACGGCGCCCACCGTCGAGGAACAACGACAGGATAGTACCACCTGCCGCCATCTGCCGCATGGCGAGATCGTGCTGGGGGTGCGAGTCGAGCGCCGGATAAAGCAGCTTCGGCACGCGCGCGTCGAGGAAGCTCGCCACCTTCAGCGCATTCTCGCTCTGGCGGTAGATGCGCAGGTCCAGCGTCTCCAGCCCTTTCAGCACCACCCAGGCGTTGAAGGCGCTGAGCGTCGGCCCAGTGTTTCGCGTGAACGGCAGCAGTGTGTTGAGGATGAAATCCTCGCTGCCCACCACAGCACCCGCCAGCACGCGCCCCTGCCCATCCATCATCTTGGTTGCTGAGTAGGCGACGACATCGGCGCCGAACTCCATCGGCCGCTGGAGGATTGGCGAAGCGAAGGCGTTGTCTACCACCGTGGTGATGCCGTGCTTCTTGGCGATGTCGCAGATGGCCTGGATGTCGCAGATGTCGAGCGTCGGATTGGCGGGCGTCTCGAAGAAGAAGACCTTGGTGTTCGGCCGCACTGCCGCTTCCCATGCCCCCGTATCGCGCCCGTCGACGATGGTGGTGGCGATGCCGAACCTGGGCAGCAGAGTGTCGGTGAGCCAGCGACATGACCCGAACGCCGCACGCGCGCCGACCAGATGGTCGCCCGCCGAAAGCTGGCAGAGCAGCGCAGCCGTCATTGCCGCCATCCCGGAGGCCATGCAGCGCGCCGATTCGGCCCCTTCGAGCAGCGCGATGCGCTGCTCCAGCATTTCGACCGTTGGGTTCTGCAGGCGCGAATAGGTCATCCCCACCTGCTCGCCCGCAAAGCGCGCCGCCGCATCCGCCGCGCAGTCATAGGCGTAGCCCGACGTGAGGAAGATCGCCTCGGACGTTTCACCAAATTCCGATCGCGCCGAGCCGCCGCGAACCGCCTGCGTCGCCGGTCGCCAGCGCGTCGTGACGCTGCGATCCTGTCCCGTATGCCTTTTCATCACGCCCGCTTTGCCGTGCGGGGTGCGCTTCCGTCAATGCACCGCTTGAAGCGGCAACCACGCGTCCCGATATCCGCGGCTCGGGGGCAGGAGAACGAGCTATGACGTGTGAGCTCCAGCAAATCCCGCTTCAGACCATCGACGGACAGAACAGCGATCTTGGACAGTTCGCGGGCAAGGTGCTGCTGGTCGTCAACGTCGCCTCCAAATGCGGCTTCACGCCGCAATATGAGGAGCTTGAGGCGCTCTACACCAAATATCGCGACCGGGGCTTCGCAGTGCTGGCGTTCCCGGCCAATAATTTCGGCGAGCAGGAACCGGGCAGCAACGCTGAGATCGCCGATTTCGCCGCCAGCACGTACGAGGTCAATTTCCCGATGTTCTCGAAAATCTCGGTCGTCGGCGAGGACAAGCATCCGCTCTATGAGGCGTTGACCGAAGCGCAACCGGTCGCCGCCGGCAGCGAGGGCTTGCGCGAGCGGCTTAAAGGCTATGGGATGACGCCCAATCCCGCGCCCGAGGTTCTCTGGAACTTCGAGAAGTTCCTGATCGGGCGCGACGGCACAGTGGTCGCCCGCTTCGCGTCCGACATGGCGCCCGACGACGACGCGATCGTCAGCGCGATCGAGCGCGAGCTGTTCGCCAGCGAATAGCGCCTCAGAGCGCCGCCAGCACCGCGTCGCCCATCGCACGCGTGGTCGTCGTGCCCCCGATATCGGCGGTGCGATGGCCGGCGGCGAGCGCGGCAGCGACGGCAGCCTCGATCCGATCCGCCTCGGCAGGCATCTCCAGCGAGTGGCGCAGCATCATCGCGGCCGAAAGGATGGTGGCAAGCGGGTTGGCCTTGCCCTGACCCGCAATGTCGGGAGCGGAGCCGTGGATCGGCTCATAAAGGCCCTTCTGGTCGCGATCGAGCGTTGCAGAGGGCAGCATTCCAATCGACCCCGCACACATGCTCGCCTGATCCGAGAGGATGTCGCCGAACAGGTTGCCGGTGACGATCACGTCGAATTGGCCCGGATTGCGGACGAGCTGCATCGCAGCATTGTCCACATACATGTGGCTCAGCTCGATGTCGGGATAATCGGCCGAGACCTCGGTCACCACATCGCGCCAGAGCTGCGACGTCTCCAGCACATTCGCCTTGTCGACCGAGCAAAGCCTGCCGCGTCGCGCCCGCGCCGTCTCAAAGCCGACACGCGCGATGCGGGCCACTTCGTCCTCGTCATAGCTCATGATGTCATAGCCCTGACGGCGACCGGCGGGCGTGGTGCGCATCCCTTTCTCACCGAAATAGACGTCGCCGTTGGTCTCGCGGACAATCACGAGATCGATCGCCTTTGCAACTTCGGGCCGAAGCGCAGAGGCATCCGCCAGCTCGGGGAAAAGTTTCGCTGGCCGCAGGTTGGCGAACAGGCCGAGCTCCTTGCGCAGTCCGAGGATCGCCTGTTCGGGGCGGAGGTGCCGCTCGAGGCCGTCGCAGGCGGGATCACCGACCGCGCCGAACAGCACCGCCCGGGCGCGTTTCGCAAGGTTGAGCGTGGCGGGGGGAAGCGGATGGCCTTCGGCACGCCAGCCGGCGGCTCCGACACTCGCTTGCTCATAGGATAGCTTGTCCCTGCAGACCGCATCGAGCACGCGCCGCGCTTCCGCTACCACCTCGGGGCCAATTCCATCTCCGGGCAGCAGCGCAATCAGCATGGCGAGGGTCCTCCGCGTCTTGGTCGAGCAGGCCATGCCCGCCGGCGCGCTGCGGTGCAACCCGCCTCAGGCCTCGGCCAATCGCCGAACCCGCGTCACGAGACGCTCGCGCGCGTCCAGCACGCCCGCGCGATTCTGGCCGAGCAGGTCACGCTCGAGGAAAAAACCGGTAAGACGCAGCGCGTCGCGCACATCCGGCCAGCCCGCCTCACCACCGGCCAGCAGGAAGGACGGCAGCGGCAGCAGCTTGGCTGCATAGGGCTCGCCCGCAGCGCGTGACACCGCCTGTCCGCTCTTCGGGCTCACCCAGGCGAGATCGTCGGCATTTCCGGTCGCGGCGCACGATGCGAGATCGAGCCCGAACCCCAGCTCGGAGAGCAGCAGCAGCTCGTAGCGCACCAACGCCCCGGCCCAGCCCCGCGCCGAGGGCGCCGCTTCGATCGCACCCAGAACACCATCGAGCGCGGTATAGAGCCTGGGCACAGGTAGGCCCTCGGGCAACGCGGTTGCTGTGAGCGCCGTCACCCACTCGATCGCCGCGGCCGGCAGAGGCTCAGCGAACAGGCCGGCACGGCTGTGGACGAGCTCGACGGTCAGCGAGGCGAGTTGCTCCTCGCTGCGCGCGCGGTACTCGGCCGCGACGAGATTGCCGGGCAGCAGGGTCGGCCGCAGCCGACGCGAATGGCCGCCGCGCACGTAGCCGGCCAGCAGGCCATTATCAGGCGTCAGCAGCCGCGCGACCGCGCCATGCTCGCCATGGGCGCGCACAGCACAGACTATTGCGGTGACGGCCAAATGCATGGCCCGTGTCTAGGGCCATTGGCCCAACGGACCAAGACGGAGCGCGATCGCCCGCTCCTCTCGGCTACGGGCCGCCATTCATTGGCCGAAAAACGAGGACTTAACTTAGGTCGTGTTTGAAAATGACCTGCGGCTATAGAAGCAACCCGTTGTGCATCCGATCGTTCGTGGATGCGCTGCCTGTTTGTAAGCGTTTGAAAGAGTTTGGACATGGGCGAGGCAAAGAGCAGGCTCGATCGGCTGCGTCACGATTTCGTGGAGAGCGCCGAGCGCTGGATGTTCCCGAGATCGCGGTGGGAAGACGACGCCGTCGCGGAAATCCTGTCCTACCCCATCGAGGTCGCCCACCGCGCCGATTCCGCCTTGCTCCAGAGGCTGAATTTGGGGGCAAGGGACTGCCACACCAATGCCGAACGCTATGCCCTGGCCCGGGCGAGCGCAGGCGCCGTTCCCGTGCTCGGCTGGTGGCGGCAACCCAACGTCCTCCTTCTCCACTCAGTCGTGGAGATCGAGGGCCGACTGATGTGCGTCACCCCGTCGGACGTTGATCCCAGCCCGACCTTCGCCTTCGTGCGCGATGACCGGCTCGCCTGGGACAGCGACGCGGAAGGCCGCTTCTGCCGGCGCGATGGCCAGCGGATCGGCCCCGGGCTGCGCATCGACCCTGATCAGGTAATCGCCGACACTGCGCTCACCCTCTCCCGCCTGCGATCGGGTATGAACCCTTACGAGGCGGTGAAGGTGACGATCGGGGCAGGTTCCGTGAAGAAGGCGGCCCGCCGGCACTGAGCACCGCTCGTCACCCTCGCGCGTGAAAATGATCGTGGATCGCCTGCGCCATCGCACGTGAAATGCCGGGTGCGCGCTCGAGATCCTCCAACGCCGCGCCGCGCACTGCCTTCGCCGATCCGAAATGCATCAGCAGCGCCTTCTTGCGCGCCGGGCCGATGCCGGGAACATCATCGAGCGGATTGGCGGTGAAGCTCTTGGCCCGCTTGGTGCGGTGCGCGCCGATCGCGAAGCGGTGTGCCTCGTCGCGCAAACGCTGAAGATAAAAGAGCAGCGGCGAGTTAAGCGGCAGCATTGACTCGCGACCGTCCGGCAGATGGAAATGTTCGCGACCGGCGTTGCGGTCGGGGCCTTTGGAGATGCCGACGACCGGCACATCTTCGACGCCCATCTCCTGCAGCGTGTCGCACACCGCCGACACCTGCCCCTTGCCGCCGTCGATCAGCAGCAGGTCGGGCCATTCGCCGGACTTGCGATCGGGATCCTCCTTCTCCAGCCGAGCGAAGCGGCGCTCCAGCACCTCGCGCATCATCGCGAAGTCATCGCCCGGCGCCGTCTCGGGCCGGCGAATGTTGAACTTCCGATAGGCGTTCTTGCGCATCCCCTCCGGCCCGGCGACCACCATCGCGCCGACCATGTTGGTGCCCATGATGTGGCTGTTGTCGTAGATCTCTATGCGCTGCGGCGGCCCCTCCAGCTCGAACAGCTCGGCCAGCTCGCGCAGGATCCTGCCTTGTGTCGTCGACTCAGCGAGATGGCGGTCGAGCGCCTCCTCGGCGTTGCGGCTGGCCTGCTGGAGCAGTCGGCGCTGCTCGCCGCGCTGCGGGCGCTTGAGCTCCACCTTGCGGCCGGCGCGTTCAGCAAGCGCCTGCGCCAGCAGATCGGCCTCCTCCAGATCGCGATCAACCAGCACGAGCCGGGCGGGTGGCACCTCCTCGTAAAACTGCGCGAGAAAGCTCGTCAGCACTTCCTCTTCCGGCACCTCGGCGGTGTGCGCCGGGAAGAAGCTGCGATGGCCCCAATTCTGTCCGCCGCGTATGAAGAAGGCCTGGATACAGGCGGTCGCGCCCTTGGCGTGAATCGCCCAGACGTCGGCGTCCTGCACGCCCTCAGCGTTGATCGCCTGCGCGCCCTGGATGAAGGTGAGCGCGCGCAGCCGATCGCGCAGCAC
>FTCZ01003635.1_pt1 | contig 17204 bp, 17 predicted proteins | sample 1658871 | NCBI WGS metagenome assembly FTCZ01 (sample SAMEA3914864, study PRJEB12502) | metagenome | biome: forest; material: soil | place: USA | collected 2012-03-12 | depth 0.3 m
CCCCGCCCAGAAGCCTCGCAGGCTGCGCTTTTTCGTATTTAAGGCAATACGAGAATGAACCGAAACCGATGCACACGATCAGCCGAGCAAGCTTCTAGAAGCCCTCGCCGTCGCGGTGTCCTCTATACCGCAACCCCGACCTATCCGAAGTGAGGCCGTAGGATTGCTCATGGCGCCGCCATGAGGATGGAGCCCCTTGTGTCCTGGGGTGAAACTGATTCCGATTCATCGAAAAGCGTCACCGGATTGAAACATAGAAATATTTCGCTACGTCGATTGACGTAAGCGCGGATGTCGAGCACCGTTTTCTCACCCGGGAGAAAAGCAACGGTTCCATTCGAACTGTCGTTGGGGGACGGTCGCGAAATCGATTATACCTATGACGCCCTTGACCGGGTCACGGCCAAGACGTTCGTAGGCGGTGGCGCGTGTGTTTCGGGCTACGCTTGCACCACCCCGCCTTCGGGGGCGGTCCGAGACGTCTATTACAGCTATGATCTCCGCGGGTTGCAGACCTATGCGAGCTTCGACGGCCTAAGTGGCGCCGACAACGTATTCAATGAATATGACGGGTTCGGCCGGCTCACTGCGAGCACCATCAACATGGCCGGGACGAGCCGCAGAACGAGCTACACCTATAACGCTGACGGCAACAAAGTAAGCGTGGTCTGAAGACCGCGGAACGGTCATACCTGGTGGAAAGCAGGCGCGCGATCGCGGCTACATGCTAACGTAGAGGGTTCGAACATGATTTGGAGTCAAAACGCCCACTGACAATCGCGCCGCGTGCATCTTCAATCGCTGGTGCGGTGCGACTTCGGTTGGATTCGGCAATCACGCTTCCTTGGTCCCGTCGAATATTTCGTCGCGTTCGGCGGAAACGGCCGGCGAAAACCATGTGCCATAGTCACGGCCACTCACTTTCTGTGATAGCCTTTTCAACGAGACAGCAGGAGATTCTCCGTGGGCACTCGACCACGCGATTTGTTTTTGGCCATCGCAAGAGAAGCCAAGAGCTATATCCCGCTATATGCCGAAATCAGAACCTTGGCTGACCAAGGAATGGACAAAGAATTCGTCCTGTCCGAACTGTATGCGGCGCTGGAGGCTCTGACACTTCCAAATGAGGATGAAGCTGATGATGCCATCCGAGATACTATGGACTTTGTTGTAGGCTTTTGCAGCGAGCATGCACGTATCAGGTTTCACGATGCTTAATAGTTCTCGCGTTCGTGGGCAAAGCGGTCCAGCGTGTCGTCCAGGACGTAAGCAAGGTGGCTCCACAGGTCGCCTACGCTCTCCATGACGAACGTGCCGCTCTCCATCTGACAGGCGTCTTAGCGGGCACGCGATGCCTGCTGTGCGACTTGCGACGTTGCCTATGCGGCTTCGGCGATCGTCTGGAAGCCTGGGCGCCAGTTCCACGGCATGAGCTCGTCCCAGTGCGCGGCGGGCCAGTCGCCGGCGATTTTGGCGATGACGTCAGCGATGTAAGCCTGCGGCTCGACACCGTTGAGCTTGCAGGTCTCGATGACGGTGTAGATCGCGGCGGCGCGTTCGCCGCCGGCCTTCGATCCGGCGAACAGCCAGATGGGATGACCATTGTCGGTTGGCGGGCGCGTCGATCGGCGTAGCCTGCCGCCCGGCGGCCGCTCCGGCCGCATAACGACGGGAGATCAACGTGGTAGACGACTACGACGCTCATGTCGGGCTCGACGTGCACAAGGACACGATCTCGGTAGCGGTGGCCGACGCAGGGCGCGACGGCGAGGTCAGGCTGGTCGGCGTGATCCAAAACCAGCCGGAGGCGATAGCGCGGCTCGCGCGCAAGCTCGCCACCCGGCACGGGCGCGTGGAGTTCACTTACGAAGCGGGTCCTTGCGGGTACGGCGTGTACCGGCAACTGGCTGAGCTCGGCTTCGACTGCCGCATCGTCGCGCCGAGCCATACGTCGGTCAGGCCGGGCAACCGCCAGAAGAACGATACCCGCGATGCGGTGATGCTGGCGCGCCTGCTCCGCGCCGGCGAACTGACCTTCGTCTGGGTACCCGACCCGCTGCACGAGGCCATGCGCGACCTGGTTAGGGCCAGGCATGTCGCGTCCCACGATACGCGCAAGGCACGAGCCCACGTCCAGATGTTCCTGCTCCGACATGGTTGCGCTACGAAGGCAAGCCCTGGTCCTACCGTCACCGGGTCTGGCTGACGGATCGCCGCTTCGAGCACCCCGGCCAGCAGGTCGCGTTCCAAAGCTACCTCAACCGACTCGACCAGGCGGAGTCGAGGAAGAAGGAGCTGGAGGAGCAGATCGCGTCCATCGTCCCGGCCTGGTCGCTCGGCCCAATGGTGACAGCGCTCCAGGCTCTGAAGGGTGTGGGCCTCGTCATCGCGGCCACGCTGGTGGCCGAGATCGGGCAGTTTTCCCGCTTCCCGAGCCCGCGCAAGCTGATGGCGTACCTCGGTCTCGTTCCGGGCGAGGACTCAAGCGGCGGGTCGATCCGGCCGCGTGGCATCACCAAGGCCGGCAACAGCGACATGCGTTCGCTCCTCTTCGAGGCGGCGTGGTCGTACCGGACCACGCCGAAGGTCGGGCAATGGTTGTCCACGCGCTCGGTCGGGGTGCCGCAAGACGCAAAGGACATCGCCTGGAAGGCTCAGCTCCGTCTGAACGGGCGCTACCGCAAGCTCGTGGGGCGCGGGAAGAAGAGCAACGTCGCCGTCACCGCGGTCGCGCGCGAGTTGGTCGGCTTCATCTGGGATCTCGGCTGCCGGTACGAACCGGCACCGGGAGTGGCGTCCGCCTGAGTCCGGGCGAGCCGCCGCCGTCGGCAGGGAATGACAGGTAGGGCGCGGTGAAGGAATCCTCGGGCAAGAATTTGGACGGGCCACGTCCCATGTCCGCAGCCAGAACGGGGCAGCCTTCCGACGCACCGTCACCATGGGGTAGCCAACCCCCGGACAAGAGTTTGAGCGACCGTCGATACGGCCCGCCGCTCATCCCCTGCCGATTGCGATGCCGAAAAGGCCGATCCCGTTCGTGTCGGGGTCGGCCCGTCTTGTCACGAGTGCCGCGTTGACAATGGTCATAAGAGTTCTTCCTGCCGGCTACAATACCGAAGTGCCTCGTCGACAAGACGTGGTCAAGGCGTCCGTCTGCCGCTCTGTGCGTGCAGGAGGGGGCGAGGACAGAGGCCGGATCCGGGAGCGCGCACACTGACCTCGGCCGGGGCGGGCTTCGCCTGTTTCCCCGGATTCCGTCATCATGGCCGATGCGACCCTGTCGACTCCGGACTGCCTTGCTTTCAGGCGGCGATCGCCAGCAAGGGCCGCTGTCCGGACTAGAAATTGAAGAGCTTCTGCGTGGCGGGTATCCGGGCATTCATGATCGCGACCATCCGGGCCACGATGTCAGGATGGGACCCGGCCAGGTCTCGGGTTTCCGCGCGGTCTGTCGAAAGATCGTAGAGCGCGACCGGCTGGGCAGGATCAAACCCCCTGGGCTGAAGCCTGACGCCTTTCCAGGGTCCGATCCGCACGGCCTGGCCCTTTCTGCCCGGCTCGTGCGACTCCCAATAGAGGCTCCTGTCCGGCAAGGGCCCAGTGCCGAGCAGCGCGGGAATGACCGAGACTCCGTTCATTCCAGGTGGCGCGGTCACACCGGCCAGCGCCGCGAAAGTCGGCATGAAATCGATGCTTCCGATCGGCGTCGCGCTCGTCCGTCCCGCCGGAACCTGTCCCGGCCAGCACGCGATCAGCGGCATGCGAATGCCGCCCTCATAGACTTCGCCCTTGCCGCCCCGCAGGCCGCCGGCCGAATTGAAGAAATCGATATCCTGGCCGCCCGCCGCCTCGGGCCCATTGTCGCTTGTGAACAGGATCAGCGTCTTCTTTTGGATACCAGCGCTATGGACCAGCTTCACGATCCGGCCGACTTCGGCGTCGAGTTCGGTGATCATGGCTGCGCGCGCCGCGCGCGGCGTGGGATGCGGCGTGTAGAGCCCCTGGTTATAGGGGGTCTCAGGCCATCGTCCGGCAAAAGGTTTCAAGGCGGCTTCAGGGACCTGAACCGCCGCATGAGGAATGGTTGGCGCATAATAGAGGAAGAACGGCCGCTGTTTGTTCGCGGCGATAAAATTCTCGGCCTGGGCAATGATGCGATAAGGGGCATAGTCGCCGCCGATATATTGCCGAAAGTCCTTTGCGTCGGACGAGGTGTGACCGATCATCCAGTGTGGAATGAAAAACTTGTTCGCCAGCGGAACCCGCTTGTCGTTCATCCAGAGATGGGTCGGGAAATAATTGTGCGCCTGATACTGGTCCAGATAACCGTAGAAGCTGTCAAAGCCGTGTCGCCAGGGAACTCCCACTGACTGAAGGCCGCCCAGCCCCCATTTCCCGAACGCGCCCGTCGCATAGCCCGCGGGCTTCAGCACGGAAGCGATGGTCTGGGTGTCGGCGGAGAGCGGCATTTCGCCGCGCTCGCCCTCGTCGGTGAAGTCTCCGAGGCTGATATTACCCCGGATCTGGCCGTGGCCCGTATCCTTCCCGCTGAGGAGCGCGGCGCGGGAAGGCGCGCAGATGGCGGCCGCGGCATAGCCGTCGGTGAAACGCGTGCCGCACCGGGCCAGCGCGTCGATATTCGGCGTGGTGAAGCGCTGCTGGCCATAGGCGCTGACATCGCCATAGCCGAGATCGTCGGCGAGGATGATGATGATGTTGGGTTTTGCCGGAGGCGTCGCCGCCACGACGGATTGCGTCACAGCGCCGGCCAGGAGCACGGCGCTTGCGAGACGTGAGACCTTTTTCGCGAACACGGGATGCTCCCATTAACTCTGACAAATAGGCCGAGCGCGCTATCGCATCCGGTCAGGCCGGGCAAGCGGTTCCGGTTGATGGCGACCTTTGCGTCCCATTGTCGTCGCCGGGCATGTTTCAGAACGTCGTGCTACGCTGCGGGCGCTTGCCGGATATTGGGCGCCGAAGGCAGCGTAGCCCCTTGCGAAAGTGCGTGCGCCGTCGCGATGAGTAGCTTGCCGACGGCCTCGAACCGGGTCTGGTCGAGGCGCTCGGAGGGGCCGATGACGCAGACGGCGCCGCAGGGATGGCCGTCATAGTCGATGAGGGCGCTGCCCAGGCTGGTTGCGCCCGGAACGGTTTCCCGCTCGCTGACCGCATAGCCGCGCTCGCGTGTGGCAGCACAGATGTCGAGCAGGGCCCTGTCGGGCTCCCTGCCAAGCAGCTCCGCCTGGTGATGGGGCGCGAGAAGCGAGAGGATCGCTCGGCCCGCTGCCGATTTCTCGAACGCCACGGGGGCGCCGATCGGGAAAACGACGCGCAGCATTTCGAGGCTTTCGACGAAGTCCGCCACCACCAGCCCGATCACGTCCGGGACGATCAGCACCGCCGTTTCGCCGCACGTGTCGCGCAGTTTTTCGAGCGTCGGCCGAGCGCGCCGTTTCAGGTCATAGCCTCCATAGGCCTTGTCAGCGACGGCCATGATACGCGGCGCGACCTCCCACAGGCCTGCCTTTCCCTGAGCCCGCTGAACCCAGCCTTCACTGGCGAGCGTCGTGACGGCACGATGAATCGCGCTCTTGTCGTCACCCAGAAGCCTGGCGAGTGCGCGGGTGCCGATCGGTTGATGGCTGGCAAGGGCATCGAGCACCCTCAGGACCCGCGCGCCGGGCTGACTGAACTTCGCCGACACAAGAGCTCCTTTTGTTGGGCTGATTGTCTCACATATAAAGACAATACTAACTGCAATGTGCCTTTTCTCGGGCGTTACTCGTCAATGACCCTGCATTGACTCGCTGGATGGTGTTTTCTATGCTTTCGCAGTGTCTCGTATAGTGAGACATAATGACCGGCTGCAAGCGAAAAACGATGACCAGGACCCGACATGCCCTGACCGGTGCCGAGTATGAAGCCGAGAGTCCCGATGCAGTCCGTGTCGTAGACGGGGACAGATGGGGCCGTTTCGATCGCCATGGCGGCTGGCTCGAGGGGGAGATCATCCAGTGCGATGCCCAGCTCTGCATCTGGCTCACGGGCCTGCTGATCGTGCAATCGCGGGGCAATGCGCCCGCCAGATCCGGGGAAGCTGAGCAATGAGCGAACGCGATCCATCCGTCGGGAAATCGTCCGGCGTTCGGCGCAGCCGGGGCATCTCGTACCAGCAGGTGCTTGACCAGGACACCCGTCCGGTCCCCGATTATCTGCGCATCGATACAGCGGCACATCTCGGCGATCACGACATTCCCGTCGACCGGTACATCGACCGCGGTTTCCACGACCTCGAGAAGGAGAAGCTCTGGCCGAAAGTCTGGCAGATGGCATTACGGGAGGAGCGGATTCCGAACGTTGGCGATGCCGATGTCTATGACATCAACGACATGTCGATCATCATCGTGCGTGTCGCGCCCGACACCATCAAGGCCTATTACAACGCCTGCCTCCATATGGGACGCGCCCTGATCGACCGCCCCTGCAAGCTCAGCGAGATCCGGTGCCCCTATCACGGATTCACCTGGCGTACGGACGGCAGGCTGAAGCATATTCCGAGCATGTGGGATTTCCCGCAGATCGATGCGCGGCACTTCAACCTGCCTGAAGTGAAGGTCGCCACCTGGGGCGGCTTCGTCTTCATCAACATGGACCCGGATTGCGAGCCGCTCGACTCCTGGCTCGGCGAGATGGCACGGCATTTCGAGAAATATCCTCTCGGCGACCGCTATACGGCCGTGCACGTAACCAAGGTCCTGCGGTGCAACTGGAAGACGGCGCAGGAAGCCTATATGGACGCCTATCACGTCGTCGCGACCCATCCCCAGATCCTGACCAGCGCGGGCGACGACAACAGTCAATATGATGTGTTCGGCAATTGCTCGCGCGCGATGACCGCGGCGGGCATAGCCAGTCCGCACCTGAACTGGACGCCGACCGAGAACGAGATCGCGGCCAATGTCTATCGACCGCGGGATTCATCGGGCGGCGTGAGAGTCCCGCCTGGCATGACCTATCGCGAATATGGCGCCGGCCTGGCACGCGAAGACCTCCGCGCCGTGATCGGCGACAAGGCGGACGCCCTGTGCGATGCTGAGGTGCTGGATTCCTTCTATTATACCGTCTTCCCGAACTTCCATCCCTGGCTGTCCTACAATTACGTCGTCCAGACCTTCAAACCCCATGACGATCGTCATGACATGTGCACGATCGACCTCCTGTATCTGCGTCCGTTCAAGGGCGAGCGTCCGCCGCCGGCGAAACGGACCTTCCTCGGCCCGGATCAGAGTTTCCTGGAGGCGCCCGAACTTGGCGTGGCGGCGGCGCTTCAGTGCCAGGATGAATTCAATGTCGAGCGGGTACAGCGCGGCATGCACACGTTGCGCAGGAGCAAGCCGGGCCTGACGATGGGCGTTTATCAGCATAGCCAGGCGCGGCATTTCCACATGCTCTACGAGCGCTATCTGGGACTTTGAGCGGCATCCGGTCGCGCGCTTTCGGGAAGGTGCCTGCCGGTCACGCGTCGGCGCCGTTATGTGGCGCCACGGATCGCGGGCATGACGATGGGGGCGCCGGCCCGATCATGGTGTCGGATCGTCGTGCTTCACGCCATCGACAAAGGCGGCAAGGCCTTCCAGAGGTGGCGAGTCGGCCCGCACAGATAAGAGAAAATAGCGTATCGTCTCGTTTCTCTTCGACGGCCCCGGGGCGCGCTTCCCTTGCTCAGGTGCCTACAGCCACGAACCCGCGCTCGCGCAGACGAACCAGGATGCTGTCGGGGCCGAGCATGTGGTTCAGCCCGATCACGATGAAGTGGACGGCGCCCGCCGCCAGCATCTGGGCGACCTGATCAGCCCACCAGATGTTCCGCTTCACATGCTCGGCCTGATACAGCGCTGGATAGGCGATGCGCATGCGATCGATATTGACGCTCGACGCCTTCCCGACCAGCCAGTCATATTGGTCCGCCCGGTGCCCCCTGGCCTCGTCGTCGTAGAAATCGAGTAGGAACTCCAGACGCTCGCGCTGCTGCTCGGGCGTCATGTCGGCGAAGAAATGGGTGATCTTCACTGCGGTCGGATTTTCCGACCGCACTGTCTTTCCCGCCGCCCATGCCATCTGGGCGAAGACCGCGTCGGGCGCATCCGCGACGCCACCCAGACCCTGCTTCATCCGATGCGCCCAATAGCCGTGATTCAGCACGAAATAGGCCATCCACGGCCTGGCATGCTCGAGATCCGCGCGTGGAACGCCATAGGTGTTTGCGGCTGCCAGAAGCCGGACCGACAGCTTTGGGTCGAGCTGATCGAACAGGCTATGTTCCATATCGTAGCCGAGCGTACGATCCAGATCGTCGGATTGCTTCTGCTCGGAGTCGACCTTGGCGGACGGATCGGGTTTGGGCGCCTCGAACCAGATCTCGTCGCTTTCGTCGAAGGCGCGTCGGATATGCGGCGTCAGCCACGACTGGTCGCGGGTGTCAGCTTCGCCAAAAATCCAGACTTTCGCGCCGTTCCGCTCGACCAGCCACAGGATCGGATGCGGCGGGGGGGGGGGCGCTGCGGCCGAGGCGGGGAGCGCGCCCGCCGCACCAACACTCGCCCCGAGCAAGCCCAGCAAGACAAGGCTTCGCCGTCGATCGATCACCATCACGCGTCTTCTCCCGCGCCACATCGACGCTTGACGACAATGGCCGCTCGCTCATGGCGAGTCTACTATTTTTATAGTAGACTGTCTCTAGGGATCATACCGCCCATCGGATGGCGGCGACGGATACCGCTCTGCCGAATAGACCGCCGCTAGCCGATCATAGTCTCTGTTCGCCAGCGGCTCATATTGCCGACCGGTTGGCGGCGACGGGTAGCGGTCTGCCGAATAGGTCGCCGTCAGGCGATCATAGCCTCGGTACTTTCCCGCGAGCGGCTCATATTGCCGATGGCTCTCCGTCAAAGCGTCGAACGGGCCATATTGCGCGCTCGAGGTGGCCTCGCGATTGCTTTGGTGGCGATCATTCCCGCCAGCAGCCGGCACCCGGTTCGGCGTGATCGGCCGCGCGCTGGCGACTGCCCGGCGCTCGCCGCTTTGGCCCGCGGTCGTTGGCAGGGACGCGTGAGCCGGATGCTGGCGCTTGGACTCTTTCAGGGCTGGAAGAGAAGCGGCGGCGGCTGGCGACGCTTCGGCTACGCTCCGGGCGGTCATGAGCCGAGGCGTCGCCAGCGCCAGGCACAGCAGCGCCCCGACAAAGGCGGACACGATACCCGCGTCGATGCCGACACTGCGTCCGGCGACCCTCGGCCGGAGCAAGCGTCCGACCCGGTGCGCCAGGCGCGAGCCAGGCCGGGTGGCCGACATCGCCAAAGCCGTGCCGCGCTCGCCGACCAGCCCGCGCGCATGCTCGACGAGCGCCCGGGCGAACAGGACGGGATCCCCGATTGCTGACGCCGCGAAGGCGTCGCACGCCATTTCGCGCTCCTCATCGATCCTGGCGTTGATCCAGTGCAGCGCCGGACTCCACCAGAAGACAGCGCCGACCAGCCGCTGCAGCAGCGCGACGGCCATATCGCCGCGCAGGATATGAGCCTCTTCGTGCGCGAGAAGCGCTCGAAGCTGCTGGACCTCGAGGTTCTCGAACCCATGCGGTAGCAGGATCAAGGGCTGACGATAGCACACTACCATCGGACCGGCGATCCCGGCGCTGGTCGCGATCACCGTACCGGCCGCCAGGACGCCTTCGACCGGCGCCGCCCCGCGGATCAGCCGGACCATATGGCCGTAATCGAGGAAGGTGCGAATTAGCAGGATCAGCGCGCCGCCACCCCACAGAACCAGCAACAGCCCTGCCTGGTCGATGACATGGTGCGCGGTCATGTCGAGACGCTCCGGCGCCATGCTGGCAAGGTGCGTCGAGCTGGAAAGCGGCGCGCCGGGCCGTGGTAGGAGCGGGCGCCAGTCGACAGCTGAGGCGAACGGCAGCGCCGGCTGGGGCAGCAACGCGCAAAGGGGCAGCAATGCGGCGGCGCCCAAGGCCGCCAGCGCTAGCCGGCAGCGCGCGGCCGCCGACCAGCCACGTGCGGCGCAGAACGCCAGATGCAGCACCAGCGCGAGCATGACGCTCTGCCAGAGATGGTCGGCCGCAAGGGTCAGAAGGCTGGTGCTACGCATCGCCGGTCCCATGCCGATCCTTCGCCGCCTGGATCAGCATTTCCAGCGCCTCGATTTCGCTGTGGCTGATATCCTCGCGGCGCAGCAGTTGTTGGGCGAGCGCTGTTGGCGACCCGCCGAAGAACTGGCCGACGACATGGCGGATGGCCTGCGCTTGCGCCACCTCGCGTGACACCAAAGGCTGATAGATCGCGGCCCGTCCCTCGCGGTTCGCTTCGACATAGCCCTTGGCCTCCAGCACCTTCAATACCGTCATGACGGTGGTGTAGGCGGTCGGCCGGGTCCGGGTCACAACGTCGAGCACCTCGCCAACGCTCGCGCGACCGAGAGACCACAGCGCGTGCATGATGCGCTGCTCAGCGGGGGTCAGGACGTCCGATTTCTTGCGAGCCATGGCTCAACAAACCACATTGCGCGCATCAAGACTATGGAAATAGTAGCGGGCGGTTGTTCAATACCGGCTGCGACCCGGACTCGGTGTGGAAATCAGTCCGCCGGTCACCCCGTTTGTATCGCCGTGCGCGCCCCATAATACCGGGACGATCCCAATCGGGCGCCGAGCAGGCAGGCTCATCGGGAACCAGTCCGGCAAGCGCGTTCCTGTTCCTGGCGCTGACGGTTTCGCGCGCGATTCCGAACCGATGGCGGGACCTGCAGCTTGACCGCTGCATTGCCGCCGTCAGCCCATAGCGCCGAGCACGATACGAAGCTTGCCTACCCCAGTGCGTCGCCGCCGTCATGGTTCTGAACGGTGTCATGGCCGCGCGCCGACAGCTCGACGGCAATTTCCGCAGCGGTTGTCTTGTCGTCCTCGATGACCGGGATACGCGCCATGAGTGTCAGATAGTGCCATGTCTTCCGCAGATCCGGATTCGGCGACGCCACAGCCTATCGGCATCGGGCCGGAAACAAAGAATGATTCGCTCCCGGTGCCGAAGAAGTTCGGAAGAGGCATGGGGCGCCATCCGTTGAGATTGCGGGATTTCCCCTGTATCTTGAGGTGCACCGACACCAGGTCCGCATTCCCGGGAGGAATTGCGTTGCGCGCCTGATCCTGGATCGAAAGGACGGCTATGGATATCCGGAAGGGAAAGGAGGCTCATGACCTGATCGGCTTTGTCGGTCTGCGTGCCCATGCGACCGCGGCGGGTCTGGTGCAGCTTTCGATAGAACTCGTCCGCGCCGGGATACTGGAGGAGGCGGCTATCACCCGCATCAAGGACGCGATCTTCGACGACATAGCGCTCAGCCGGCCGTCCTCGCTGTCCAGGGAGGAATTCGAACGCTCGACACGCCGTCGCCTCGATCGCCTGTTCGCCGGTGAGGAAAAGGTTGGTCCCGGCGATATGACGGTGACCGAAACCCGGTCGCGCGAGCAGCGCTAGAAGGCGTTCACGGATAGCTGGGTCGACTGACTTGGATGCCTGCTGCGGACGCGCAGTCTCGACTATAAGATGGATCTGCCGTAACCCCTGACGACCTGCCGCAAGACTTTTCAGGCTAGCAGCCTGCTCGGCACCATCGGCCAGTTCCCGGTGTGCTGGTTCTGGGTCCGGGATGCGAAATTGATCAGTTCGCTGTCCAATTGCCGGCCCGGTTTCAGAAGAGATGTCCGCGACGAAGCGTCCGCTCAAAATCGCCCCGGCGATGAAAGTAACAGATAGCTGCGCGCTGCATTCGCCTTTCGCCCGGTTGCGCCTCGTACGGCGCCTTCCGCACGCGTTCCGCTTTGCAGCAGTGATAGTACATATTTGCAGAAATTGAGGGACGACGGGCGACTGCCACGACCCGATTGCCCTGAAGAGCGCCGGTTTTGCGCTTGAACTGGAAATGACGTTATCATACAACTTTTGGTCAAGCGGTTCTTAGAAATGCGCATCGGAGGGGATTCATGTCTGAAAACTACGTGGCACACGCCAGCGAAGAATCTAGTAATGCAGCGGATATGTCAGCGCGGGAGATGAATCGGCGCGCGATGTTGCTGGGGACGGCGGCGGTCTCCATCACGCTGCTGGCCAGCTGCGGGGGCGGAGGGTCGACTTCCTCCGGTGTGACAGTGGTGCCCTCTTCGGCGCCGACGCCCGTCCCGACGCCGACACCTGCACCAAGTACCACCGCAAATCTGCCTTCGTCATTGCAGAGCCTTCTGGGCGAGTGGAAGGCCTCTCCGGAAACGCACGATCACATGGGCGATTTCCGCCGGGTCGGATACAAGCGCGGCAAGGTACCGCTGCCCACGAGCGGGTCGACCGTGGTGCTCGCCAGCTCGCTCGGCATTCTGCCGAACACGGGCGTCAATGTGTACCCGCAGATCAAGGCCGCGCTGGACAATCTCGGCGACAGCGGCGGCGGCGAGCTGAGGCTTGATGCCGGAACCTATCAGATCGACACGCCGATCGTGATAAACCGGAGCAACGTCATCCTCAGTGGCGCCGGTTCGAACAAGACCATATTGTCCGCGACGAACACGTTGCACGGCGCCTTCGATTCACCGACCGCGAAGAGTATAAACGGGTCATATTCATACACCGGCGGCCAGGTCATGTTCAACTCGCCGGGCCGCAATCCCGGCTCCAGCGGCTGGAATACGGGCGGGACCCTGGCCAATGTCACCGCACCGCTGACCCGCGGGACCTATCTGGTGCCGGTCGATAGTTCCGCCTCCATCACGGTCGGGCAGATGGTCCTGCTTCAGATCAGGAACACGACTCCGACCCCCCTCAACGCCATCCCCACGCCGAATGACCTTCTGATCGAGGCCTCGGGGAAGGTCGAAGGTTCATACACCTTCATCTATGGCGGAAAAAATGGCGCTTCGCCTCAGACGGTCCCGCCAGGGAACGTCAGCGCAACGCAGCTCAGCAACGGCATCACCTATCAATGGCCGGTCATGGTCACCGCGATTGTCTCGGCTACCCAGATCCAGATCGAGCAACCGGTGAAGCTGTCAACGACAGCGCAATCGACCGTGACGATCGTTTCGCTGGGCAATACGGTGCACGACAGCGGCGTGCGTGGCCTGACGATCGACAACAAGTTGATTCCGCAGGGTGCTCATGACTCCACCGACCTGGTGAACGGCGTCTTTGGCTCGAACGGTGTATCGTTCGAGGGTGTCTATGACTGCTGGTGCGATGATATCCACGTCACTAATGCCGATGTGAACTTCAGTTGCACGACTGGCTGTCACTGCACCTTCCAGAACATCTCCTCCAGTGGTCGCGCGAGCCACCATTTCACCATTTTCCGTGAAGGATCGCACGACAATCTGGTCCAGGACTTCGTGATCAATGATTTCACGATCCCGTTGAGAGGAGGATCCACCCCCGCCTACTTCCACGGCATCAGCTGCGAGTGGTTCGCGAGCGGCAATGTCTGGCGGCGCGGCACCATGAATGTCGGCACCTTCGACTCGCACCGCCGCATGCCGTTCGAGAATTTGCGGACCAATATCACGCTGGTCAACAAGGTCGGCTCGCCGGGTGGCGCGTTCACCGCGGGTCCGCAATACGGGACGCGATGGACCCATTGGGGAATCGACGTCCAGCCCGGCGGAAATACGATCTGCATGGAGGTCACGGATGTCGCTCCGAAATGTATCATGGCGGGCATCACCGGCCTGCCGTCGCCTTCAACCGGGTCGCAGCTGCAAGGTGTGCCCTCAGGTGTCGGTCTGACGCCGGGCGCCAATACCTCCTATTTCACCGGCGATCGCCAGGGCCTGAACCTGGAGTTCGGGACTGATCTCGGTCAGTCCAGGGACCTGCTCGACATTCAGCGCGCTCTCGCGCCGGTCACCTGATCCGGAAAACACTGCTCTCGAGCCTCGCGCCGAATGCCGCTGATCGGGAAAAGGCGCTCGCTGAAAAATAACGAACAGGGGATGAATGCCATGACACGGATCTTGACCCGGGCGCGCACGCGGCTGTTGTGCACCGCCACTGTTGCAGCAATAGGCGCGGCGGCGGCGTTGCCGGCCTATGCCGATTGTGCCGGCACCGCCAACGTGATCTGCTCGCCTGCGGCGCCTACCCCGGTGACGACCGATATCGTCCTGCCCGGCGGCGGCACGATCACGGTCCAGGCTGGCGCCGCGATCCAGACCAGCGGATCCGGCACTGCTGCCGCCCCGAACGCTGCGATCAGCGCAACAGGCAATTCGACGACGATCATCGTCAACGGCTCAGTTGCCACCACCGGCGACTATGCGCCCGCGATTTCGCCGTCGACGGCGCCGAACTCATATTCCTCGAATATCACCGTGGGTGCGGGCGGCAGCGTCACGACCTCGGGTTCCAACTCGTCGGCCATCGTCCTGACGACCGCCCAGGGCACGATTGCCAACCCGACGCCACCCTCCAGCATCACGATTGCCGGGTCGGTTCGGACAACGGGCGCTAACAGCAGTGCGATCTTCATAAACGGGGCTTTTGCACCGGTGATCACGATAAATATCGCCTCAACCGGCGTGGTTGAATCCACCCAAGGGCCTGCCATCGCCAGCTTCCCACAGCTGCCGCCGTTCCCGGTCGTCGCCGGTGGTATCAACCCACCGCCTGACGGTGTCGTCGATCTGACCATAGCTGGCACCGTACGCGGACCCAGCGCCAACGCCGTCGCCATTGCGCTTGGAACCGGGGCCGACCGGGTGACGCTTGTGACCGGTTACTCGGTGCTCGGCACGATCGACGGCGGCTTCGGCCTCGACACGATGACTTTGTCCGGCACCGGAACAGGGACCCTGGCCAACACGGTCAATTTCGAGTTTCTGAACGTGGCTTCGGGTAGCTGGACCATCGCCGGCCAAGAGGATTTTTCGGCGGGCGGCACGCAAATCCAGAACAGCGCAACGCTTTCAGTGCTCGGAGCGCTGACGTCATCGGTGAATGTCGCCAGCGGCGGAAAGCTGGCGGGGACGGGGTCGGTAACCAATCTGACCCTCCAGTCGGGCGGAACCGTAGCACCCGGTGTCGCCGGTGTCGGAACGCTGACCGTGAACAGCCTCTATACCCAGAGCGCGGGCTCCATCTACGCGGCTGACATCGTCAACGGAACGGCGGACCGGATCATCGTCGGCGGGACAGCCCTGCTTACCAGCGGCGCGCGGCTGAACATCAAGTCGGACGGTTTCGCGTCGGTCGGCAAGCGCTACACCCTGCTGACGGCGGGCGGCGGCGTCACCGGCGTCTATGCCGGCAGCCTGACCGACGATCCCAATCTCGACCCGCGCATGGTCTACACCGCCAACAGCGTCATGGTCGATCTGTTCCGAAGCGCTCAAGGCGTCCGCGTGGCGGCGACTACGCCCAATCAGGTTGCGGTCGCATCCGGGATCACGGCAATCGGAAAGGGCAACCCGATCTTCGAGGGCCTGGCGTGGACCAGCGACGATGCGGCCGTCCGTGCGGGGCTCGATCTTCTCAGCGGCGAGATACACGCATCTGTGCGCGGCCTGATGACCAAGGACGCGGAACTCGTCCAGGACGCGGCCCTGTCCCGCCTCGGCGATCCGGCGTCCGGTGTGTGGCTGCGCGTCACAGGCGGAAAGGGAGATACGCGCCAAACGGCGAACACAGCGACTGTCGATCGCGAAAGCTATGGCGCGATCGGCGGCGTCGATTTTGGCAGCGGCGGCTTTCGCGTGGGCGTGGCCGGTGGCTATACCGAAGCCAATGTTCATGCCAGCCTCCGGCAGAGCGATGCCAGGCTGAAGACGACGCATCTGCTGGGATATGCGGCCGGCTCTTTCGGCGGGCTGAAGATGCGGGCCGGAATCGGCTATGACTGGGTCAGGCTTGAAACCGCGCGGAACGTCTACAGCCCGAATTTTTCCGATCAGCTGGCGGCGAACTATGACGGGAACGTGCTCCACGGATTTGCCGAGCTCGGCTATACGATTCCCGTTGGAAGCGGCAGTGCAGAGCCGTTCGTCGGCGCGCAGGCGTACCGTGTGAGCACTGATGGCTTCACCGAAAGAGGCGGTGTTGCCGCACTGCAGGGGCGGAGCCGCTCCGAAACCTTCGAGACGCTCGAAGCCGGACTGCAGGGGACGACACCAGTGTTCAACGGCGTCTCGGCGCACGCCAAACTCTCCTGGCAACATCGCGTCAATGACGATCAGCCGACTGCCCAGCTGGCGTTTGCGGCAGGCGGTCCCGACTTCCTGATCGATGGTGCGCCCTTGGCCAAGGATGCCGGAAGTTTCGGTGCTGATGTGCGGTGGCAGGCACGCGATCGACTCAGAGTCTCGGCAGGCGTCGACACGACATTTGCCGCTGCGACCGCCGATATCCGTGGTGGGGTGATGCTCTCATTGGCCTTCTGAGAATGCTGCGATCGATGTGCGCCGGCTTTTACGGGCATGTCGATCGCGGCGCCGGCGCCAAGGTCCCGCTTACCGACGAGAAGAGCAGCGGGGTTTCGGCGAGACCGGGTGGCGTGGGGGCACCCACGTCAATGCGGGGGTGGCAATGGCATTGGGTCAGGTACGGCGGATTTGACCGAGGACGATGTCATCCCCGCGATCGACGGTCGAGGGATCATTGGCCAGAGCGAACAATTAGGCATAGGGGCCGGCAAGATGGGGAGCCTGCCGGCCGCGGTCGATCGCGGCAACCCGACCCACTCCCTATGATTACGATTGCGGGCCAATGAAGAAACTGATTCTCGCTTCGGCGCTCGCGCTCGCGCTCGCGCTCGCGATCGCCGGCCCGCTCGCCGCGCAGACGACGATGAACGTCCGCGACGCCGATATCCGCGCCTTCATCGCTGATGCAGCGCGGGTGACCGGGCGCACCTTCATCATCGACGCTCGCGTCCAGGGCAAGGTGACGGTCGTAACTGACCGGCCGCTGTCGCGCTCCGAATATTTCGAGGTGTTCCTCTCGACGCTCCGCGCCAACGGGCTCGTCGCGGTGCCGACCTCGAACGGCGCGTTCCGAATCCAGCCGACCGACAATGCCGCCTCGCAGCCGAGCCGGGTCGGCGCGCGCGGTGCCGCGCGCAACGCCTATGTCACCGAGATCGTCCGGCTGCGCTCG
>FTCZ01005982.1_pt1 | contig 17197 bp, 19 predicted proteins | sample 1658871 | NCBI WGS metagenome assembly FTCZ01 (sample SAMEA3914864, study PRJEB12502) | metagenome | biome: forest; material: soil | place: USA | collected 2012-03-12 | depth 0.3 m
CGCCAAGGAGCAGCTCGACCTGGTCAACCGCGCGCTGGTGCTGCTGCGCGACGGCAAGCCCGCTCGCTTCCTCGAACGCAAGCCGGAAGAAGAGCGCGCGTTCGGCATGCTTGGCCTGTTGACCTCAAAGCCCGTGCTCTATGTCTGCAATGTCGAGGAAGGCTCGGCCGCCGACGGCAACGCGCTCTCCACGCGCGTGTTCGAGAAGGCCAAGGCCGAGGGCGCACAGGCGGTCGTCGTCTCCGCCGCGATCGAGGCCGAGATCGCCACCATGGCGATGGAGGACCGCGCCGAGTTCTTGTCGGACCTCGGCCTCCATGAGACCGGCCTCGCCCGCGTGATCCGCGCCGGCTATGCGCTGCTTGACCTCATCACCTTCTTCACCTGTGGTCCCAAGGAAACGCGCGCCTGGACGGTGACCAAGGGTGCCAAGGCCCCGCAGGCGGCCGGCGTGATCCACACCGACTTCGAGCGCGGCTTCATCCGCGCCGAAACCATCGCGTATGAGGACTATGTCCAATTCGGCGGCGAAGCGGGCGCCCGCGACAGCGGCAAGCTGCGCTCCGAAGGCAAGGAATATGTCGTCCAGGACGGCGACGTGATGCTGTTCCGCTTCAACGTCTGAACCGTCGGCTTATCCGATCCGTTCGTGCCGGGCCAAGCCCGGGACGAACGGATCGTTCCCCCTTATTTCGACTGATCCACCGCGGAGCCGACCTTGTCGGCGGTGCGCGACACGCTATCGGCGGCGCCGGCGATCGCCTTGTCCTTAGCGCTCTGCTGCGGTTGCATGGCGAACAGGTATACGGCGCCGACGATCACCGCGAAGAGCAGTACGATCGCTACCAAGACCGTGCCGCCGCCGCCCCCGCGGCGCTCGATGATCGTGGTATGGGTGCCGCTGTCGGCGTCGGTGGTGCGATATTCGTCCATGTGTCTCTCCTCCGAACTCCCGCTAGCGGAAGAACCGGCCACTCGCCCGAGCGGTTCCGGCCTTGGCTGTCCGTTTCATTATGCTACCTACAAGCAAAAGGAGATGGACATGCCCTATTTCGAGGATTTCCAGGTCGGCCAGACGGCGTCCTTCGGGCGCTATGAGGTGACCCGCGACGAGGTGACGGAGTTCGCTCGGCGCTGGGACCCGCAGCCCTTCCACCTTTCCGACGAGGGCGCCGCCGCCACCCATTTCGGCACGATTTCAGCGAGTGGCTGGCACACCTGCGCGATGACGATGGCGATGAACGTCGCCGAGCACGACAAGTACGACGGCGGCAGCCTAGGCGCGGTCGGCATCGACAATCTGCGCTGGCTGAAGCCGGTGCATCCGGGCGACGTGCTGCGGGTGGAGAGCGAGGTGATCGAGGTCCGCGCGTCGGCTAGCCGGCCGGAAATGGGCTCGGTCCGCAACCGCCTCACCGTCTTCAACCAGAACGACGAGCCTGTGATGCGCTTCGAGCCGATCGTCCTCTACCGCCGCCGCCCGGCATGATCGGGAAACGCGATCAGTGTGGCAAGTATCGCCCCGATTCAGTCGTAAGCAGCACTGTGCCTTCCCGGCACAGTCATTCGTTCGGCATGTGCCCGTCTGGATGCCGGAACGACGGGGTTTGGCGCGGCTACCTGCCCCGCTTGTGTCAAAGAAGAGTTGAGCGACTATCCTGACGCGCGATTGAAACGGCGCCGATCCCTATCCCACTATTCCCGCTATAGCGTCGCTGCCCAAATCCGAAGGAAATTGAGCAGCTTCGGCATCGCTCGACGCAATAATAGTCGAGCATCTGACGAAATCCAGGCTGCGGAAGCTTGGATCGGCGGGACGGGGGAATGCCGGGATATCGGCCAAACGAAGACGACAATCGTCATTGCATCGGCCGGTGCGCGGGAAAATGGGCGCGCAGCCTGTCTGGTCCTGCCATCCTCTTCTCACTCCTGGCCTGTGGACTGGCGGTGTCGACATCGGCGCGCGCGCAAAGAATCCTGATCGAGAACCCTGCCTCCGAAGCGATACCGCCGGATGCGTCGGCCGGGCTACGCACACCCTGGTCGGATGCGATCCTGACACCGGAGACGTCTGCCGATCCCGATCCAATGAGGCTGGACAGGCGGCTCGCCATCGCGAGCGCGGAAGAACCTGCACCCACCAGCGATCCGGTCTATGGGCCGCCCAGCGATCGCCTGCCCCGATCCGAGCCGGACCGGCAGCGATATAATTCGTTCGGCAGCCGGGCGGGCACGGTCAAGTGGGAGCTCGCCGGGTTCGTTGCCGCGCTCACCGCAATCAATCTGCCGAAGGATATCCAGCATGGCTCGTCATTTCATTTCCACAACGAGGGGCTGTTCGGCCACGACACGGACAATATCGGCGTCGACAAGCTGGCCCATGCCTATAACATCTATGTATTTTCGGACATCCTCTACGCGCGGATGAAGCGCAAGACCGGCGGCGGCTTCAAGAGCGCGCTCACGTCGGGCCTGCTCGCGCTTGGCCTGGCGGCGTACAGCGAGGTCTATGACGGGTTCGAGGACAGCAGCGGCTGGTCGATGCAGGATGTCGGCTTCGATATTCTCGGTGCCGGATTTTCGGTGCTGCGTAACTCGGTGCCCGGCCTGAGCGAGAAGCTGGATTACCGCCTGCTGCTGGTCCCCAATCGTCACTTCTACACCCATGAAGGGAAGGAGCATTTCCGGCAGCAGCATTTCCTCCTGTCGCTGAAGCTGGCCGGATTCGACGCCTTCCACGACAGCCCGCTGCGCTTCGTCGAGCTTCAGGCGGGCTATTATGCCCGCGGCTTCACGCCGCGCGAGCGGGCGCGGGGCGAAACGCCCCAGCGCAAACCCTTCATCGGGATCGGAATCAACGTGGGCGAATTGCTCTTCGGCTCAACGCGATCGCCGGTGTGGCGCGCCACGAAATCCGTGCTCAACTATATCGAGCTTCCCTATACCGCGATCTACGCCAAGTGAGCGCTCCGTCAGCGTCGCTCAGTCGCCGTCGAACGACACCAGCGTCGTCACCGGCACGCCCTCGGCGCGGAGGCGGTCTGCGCCGCCAAGGTCCGGCAAATCGATGACGAAGGCGGCGCCCACCACCTCGGCGCCCGCCTTGCGCAGCAGCCGGATTGCGGCAAGGGCGGTGCCACCGGTTGCGATCAGGTCGTCGACCAGCAGGACCTTCTGGCCCGGCACGCAGGCATCCTCATGCATCTCGACCCGGTCGGTACCGTATTCGAGCGCATAGTCGACGCCGATCGTGGCACCCGGCAGCTTGCCATCCTTGCGGATCAGCACCAGCCCGCGCGCGACATGGTGCGCCACCGCCGAGGAAAAGATGAAGCCTCGCGCCTCGATGCCGGCAATCAGGTCGATCCCCGCCGGCGCCGCGTCGGCCAGCTGGCTCACCGAGGCGGCGAAGCCAACGGGATCGAGCAGCAGCGTGGTGATGTCGCGGAACTGGATGCCGGGCTTGGGGAAGTCAGGAATCGTGCGGATCAGCGCGGCAAGATCGGGGCGATATTCGGTCACGACGACACCTTCGGGATCGGGGTAGGCAAAGCAACGACTGCGCCCCGTGAGGGGGAGAGCCGTCGTCTAGAGCGGATTGTGCCGCCGCGAAACCACCCTCCTCCGAAATACCTGGGCGATCGCGAAAAGCCCGGCACCCCAACGAAAGAGGCCGGGGCGTTTGCCCAGGGTTTCCCCCGGCGGCGCCCCGGCCCGTTCGGCCCCGTTGTCGGGGCTCAGTGCTTCTTGCCGGCCCAGATGCTCCGATAGGCGCCATAGGTCAGGATCGTCGCGAGCAGCAGATAGAGCACCACCGCCACGCCGGTACGGTGACGATTCTCGAGCTTCGGCTCGGCCGCCCACATCAGGAAGGCCGACACGTCCGTCGCCATCTGCTCGCGGCTCGCTTTGGTACCGTCGGCATAGGTTACCTGCCCGTCGGAGGTTAGCGGCGGCGGCATCGCGATGTTGAGATTGGCGAAATAGGGATTGTAGTGCAGCCCTGTCGGCACGGTGAAGTCGGGGAACTTCTTCTTTAGCGCCACTGGTACGTCGGTGTAGCCCGTCACCAGCGAGGCAACATAGGCCGGGCCGCCTTCACGCGCTTTGGCCAGCAGCGACATGTCGGGCGGCAGCGCGTTGTTGTTGGCGGCGCGCGCGGCGACCTCGTTGGCATAGGGACCGGGGATGAAGTCCGACGGCAGCGATTTGCGCGTCGCGGTTTCGCCGGTGTCGGGGTTGATGGACGGCGTCTCGGTCGCCCAGCCCTTGGCGATCGCCTTCACCTCAGCCGGTGAGAAGCCGATTTCCTCGAGGTCACGGAACGCCACCAGCCGCATCGAGTGGCAGGCGGAGCATACCTCCTTGTAGACTTGGAAGCCGCGCTGAAGCTGCTCCCGGTCATAACGGCCGAGGGGCCCCTCGAAGCTGTAGTGGATCTCTTTCGGCTCGAAGTGGAACTTGTCGGCCGGCAGCGGGACGGCGGGATCGCGGTGCGCCAGGAAGGCGCACGCCAGTGCAATCACGAAGAGGGCACCGACGATCGGTGCGATCAGGGGAGCGAAGAAGCGAAGCATGGTCGTCTGGTCTCCCCGAGGATCAGGCGGCCGAGAGGCCGGTCGGCGCGGCTTCCACAGCCTTGCCCTGCAGCACCGATTCGGTGATCGAATTGGGCAGCGGCTTGGGCGTCTCGAACTTGGCAATCAGCGGCACGATGATGAGGAAGTGCGCGAAATAATAGGCGGCCGCGAACTGGCCGATGCGCACATAGGGCTCCACCGCTGGGCTTTTGCCGATCCAGGCCAGCACCACGACGTCCGCCACCAGCAGCCAGAAGGCGATGCGGTACATCGGCCGATAATCTGCCGAGCGGATCGGCGAGCGGTCGATCCAGGGCAGGAAAAACAGCAGCAGGATCGACGAGAACATCGCGATCACGCCCCACAGCTTCGCCGGGATCCACAGGAAGTTGAAGGTGAAGGCGCGCAGGATCGCGTAGAAGGGCCAGAAATACCATTCGGGCACGATATGCGCGGGCGTCGCCAGCGGGTTGGCCGGAATGTAATTGTCCGGGTGTCCCAGATAGTTGGGCGCGAAGAACAGCAGCAGCGAATAGCAGATCAGGAACACGCCCAGGCCGAAGCCGTCCTTCGCCGTGTAATAGGGATGGAAGGGCACGGTATCCTGCGGCCCTTGCACGTCCACGCCAGTCGGGTTGTTCGAGCCCGGGAGGTGCAGCGACCAGATGTGCAGCATGATCACCGCCACGATCACGAACGGCAGCAGATAGTGGAGCGAGAAGAAGCGGTTGAGCGCCGCGTTATCCGGCGCGAAGCCGCCCAGCAGCCACTGGCGGACGGGCTCGCCCACCAGGGGGATCGCCGAGAAGAAGCCGGTGATCACCTGCGCCCCCCAGTAGCTCATCTGTCCCCAGGGGAGCACATAGCCCATGAATGCGGTGGCCATCATCAGCAGGAAGATCACGACGCCCAGCAGCCACACCATCTCGCGCGGCGGCTTGTAGGAGCCGTAATAGAGGCCGCGGAAGATGTGCATGTAGACGACGATGAAGAAGAAGCTCGCGCCGTTCATGTGGGCGTAGCGGAGCAGCCAGCCTGAATTGACGTCGCGCATGATGTGCTCGACCGAATCGAACGCCACTCCGGCATTGGCGGCGTAGTGCATCGCCAGGATGATGCCGGTGAGGATCTGAATCACCAGCGCGGCGCCGGCAAGCACGCCGAAATTCCAGAAATAGTTGAGGTTGCGTGGCACCGGATAGCCGGCGCCGATCGCGTTGTAGACGAGCCGCGGCAACGGCAGCTTTTCGTCCACCCAGCGCATGAAGGGGTTTTTCGGCGCGTAATGCTCAGCCCAGGGAAAGCTCATCTCGTTCTACCCTCACCCGATCTGCACAGTGGTGGCGGATTTGAAGCTATATTCCGGCACGACGAGATTCTTCGGCGCCGGTCCGCCCCGGATGCGCGCCGCGGTATCATATTGCGAGCCATGGCACGGGCAGAAATAGCCGCCATAGGTGCCGCGATTCTCGCCCTCGGCGATGCCCAGCGGCACGCACCCGAGGTGGGTGCAGACCGCCATGGTGACGAGCCAGTTCTTGTGGCCGGGCTTGGTCCGCTGACCAAGCGTCTCCGGATCGCGCAGCGCTGAGAGCGGCACCGCATCAGCCTCGGCGATCTCTTTGGGCGTCAGATTGCGGATGAAGACCGGCTGTTTGCGCCAGGAGACCTTGATCCCCTGCCCCGGCCGGATCTTCGAGATGTCCACCTCGATGGAGGCGAGCGCCCGCACATCGGCCGAGGGGTTCATCTGGTTGACGAGCGGGATGATCACCGCAGCGGCGCCGACGCCGGCAAAGCTCACGGCTGCGATGTTCAGGAAATCGCGACGACGCGGCCCCTGCCCGTCGTCGATGTCCGGGCCAATCACCGGCGGCCGCTGGTTGGGGTCGTCGGTGGTATCAAGCGTCGCCATGCACTCAGCCCTCGGCAGTCTAAGAACGGCACCTCCAGGGGGGAGTTGTGGCTTAGTCTACAGCTGGCCCCCCCACGCAAACGCAACGGTCCCATGTCACCCGGAACTCGTTGATCGAATTGATAGCGTTCGTTTTGCGGCTTTGCCAACCACGATTTTGTGGCGCTTGCGAAACCACCGCCGAATGGCTTAGCGCGATGCTATGCGGATCGCGCTTTATCAACCCGATATTGCCGGCAACGTGGGCACGATCCTGCGCCTTGCCGCCTGCTTCGATCTGCCGGTGGACGTGATCGAACCCTGCGGTTTCGCCTTCTCCGATCGGGCGCTGGCGCGGGCCGGCATGGACTATGCGGCGCGCGTCGCGGTGACTCGCCATGCCGATTGGGCCGCATTCCGCGCCGCGCGGCCCGGCCGGCTGCTGCTCTTCACCACGGCGGGCGAGACGCGCCTGCCCGACATGCGGTTCGAGGCGGACGACATGCTGCTGTTCGGATCGGAAAGCAGCGGCGCCCCGCTCCCCGTCCACGACGCGGCGGCCTATCGTATCCGCGTACCGATCGCCGCCGACGCGCGATCGCTCAACGTCGCGATCGCCTGCGCCATGGGCGTGGGCGAGGCGCTCCGGCAGACAGGAGGCTGGCCGACATGATCCCGCTCGACGAACAGCAGGCCCGCGCGCGCGCCTGGTTCGAATCCCTGCGCGACCGAATCTGCGCCGCCTTCGAGGGACTCGAGCGCGAGGCCGGGTCGTCCGCCCGCTTCGACTATGCACCATGGAACCGCGAGGACGTGTCCGGTCCCGGCGGCGGCGGCGTGAAGGGCGTGATGAAGGGCCTCGTGTTCGAGAAGGTGGGGGTCAACGTCTCGACCGTAGGTGGCACGCTGTCGCCCGAATTTGCGAAGAGCATCCACGGCGCCGGCGAGGATCCGCGATTCTTCGCCACCGGCATCAGCCTGGTCGCGCACATGGCAAATCCGCATGTGCCCGCCGTCCACATGAACACTCGCTTCCTCGCCACCACCAAGCGCTGGTTCGGCGGCGGGGCAGACCTCAACCCGCCGATCCCATATGAGCAGGATACGGCGGACTTTCACGCCTGCCTGCGCAAGGCCTGCGACGCGCACAAGCCGATCGGCGACTATCCCCGCTTCGCAAAGTGGGCGGAGGATTATTTCTTCATCCCCCACCGCGGCGTGCAACGCGGCGTCGGCGGCATCTTCTACGATCACGTCGAGGCCGACGACGCCCATTTCGAACCCGCCTTCGCCTTCACCCAGGCGGTGGGCGAGGCGTTCCTGCACATCTATCCCGAGATCGTCCGCCGTCGCCGCGACACGCCCTTCACCGCCGAGGACGAGCACTGCATGCTGGTCTGGCGCGGGCGCTATGCCGAGTTCAACCTCGTCTATGATCGCGGCACGCTGTTCGGCCTGCGCACTGGCGGCAACATCGACGCGATCCTGATGAGCCTGCCGCCGAGGGCGGTGTGGGAGTAAGGCCATGAGCCTCACCCGCGTGCCCGACGGCGAGATCGCCACGATTGTCACCTCGCTTCAGATGAGCGAGCGGCCGAAGCCCCGGCCGATGCCCGCCTCGCAGCTCCGGCTCGATCGCTGGCGCGAGCCGGCGCCCGATCGCTACCGCGCGCTGTTCCGGCGGGTGGGCGCGCCCTGGCTGTGGTTCTCGCGCCTCGCCATGGCGGATGAGGCGCTCATCGCGATCATCCACAATCCGGCGGTCGAGGTGTACGCGGTCACCGATGCGCGCGGCATCGAGCTCGGCATCCTGGAGCTCGACTTCCGCGAGCCCGCCACCTGCGAGATCGCCTATTTCGGGCTGGTGCCAGAGCTCACCGGCCAGGGCGAAGGCCGCTGGCTGATGGCGCATGCTATGATGCTTGCCTGGCGCGCCGACGTGGAGCGTGTGTGGGTGCACACCTGCACGCTCGATCATCCCAAGGCGCTGAGCTTCTATCGCGCGCAGGGGCTGGTGCCCTACGCCCGCGCGGTCGAAACCTTCACGGATCCGCGCCTCACCGGCCTTCTGCCGGCGGACGCCGCACCTCAAATCCCGTTGATCGCGCCGTCCAGCCGGCGATAGAGCCGGGCGACGAACACCGTCCAGATCCCGCCGATCGCAGCGACCATCGCGCCGGTCGCCACGAAGGACAGCATGATCGTCACCGACGCACCACCCGCCAGCGCGCCGATCAGCTGCGCGAGCGCGCCGATCGGGATCAGCAGCACCAGCATCAGCAGAAGCGATGCGAACACCATCACCACGCGCAGCAACAGCAGCTTGGGATAGCAGCCGCGCGTCAGGCGGAAGGCGGCGCGCACCGCCGACCAGGGCGACTGCCCGTGGTCGGAGAGCACCGCCCAGATCGGCATCAGCCGCACGAACAGCCAGATGGTGATCGCGATGCAGGCGAGGTTGAGCACCATCGAGGTCGGCCCGAGCTTGCCGGCGAAACGAAGTTCCAGCGCCGCGACCAGTCCGAGCGGCAGTGCCATCGCGAACTGCAGCCCGACATAGAGCAGCAGCAGGCCGAGCCCGGCCGGAAGGCGCGAGAAGGCGAGGCCGATGCTCTCCCGCACGCTCACGCCGGGCCTGAGCGCAAGCGCCGAGACCGCCAACGACCCCAGCATGGAGAGGATGCCGCAGGGGACGAACCACCCCATCCAGGCCCCGATTTTCGGCATGCCGGTGGTCGCCGCATCCATCGGCACAGCCAGCAGCAACACCACAGTCGGCAGACCGAAGCCCAGCAGCGCGATCGGCAGCAGCAGCGAAAGCTCGGCCCGCACGAACGCAGCCGTCTCCTCCCAGATGGCGCCGAGCGCCAGATTGGTCCTGTCCCTCATCGCCGTCCCTCTAAAGCGTTTTCGGGGCGGGAGGGAAGCCGCCCCTTCCGATTTCGCCGAACGGGCCCTTCCCCCCGCCTTTCGAAGCGCGGCTTGATCGCGACGCCGTCTCGCGCCATCTCCCCGCCCATGTTGGGTGATGATATCGAATGGCGGGTAAGCGAGGGCCTGCTCCCCTACCCCGAGACGCTGGGTGAGATGGAGGCGCGGGCCGCCGCGATCCGCGAGGGCACGGCGCGCGAGCTGATCTGGCTGCTGGAGCATCCGCCGCTCTACACCGCCGGCACAAGCGCGCACGAGAGCGACCTGATCGCACCGGGCCGCTTCCCGGTCTATCCGGTCGGACGCGGCGGCAAATACACCTATCACGGCCCCGGCCAGCGCGTCGGCTACCTGATGCTCGATCTCGACAAGCGCGGCCGCGACGTGCGCAACTTCGTTCACACGCTGGAGGCCTGGCTGATCGGCGCGCTCGCCCGGCTCGACACGCCCGCGCACATCGCGCCCGGCCGCGTCGGCATCTGGGTGGATCATAGGGGCACGGAGGCGAAGGTGGGCGCAATCGGCGTGCGCGTGCGTCGCTGGGTGACGCTGCATGGCTTTTCGATCAACGTGGATCCCGACCTCGGCCATTTCTCCGGCATCGTGCCGTGCGGGCTTCCCGAATTTCCGGTGACCAGCCTGGCCGCGCTCGGAAAAGTTACTGGCATGAAACAGTTTGACGATGCGCTGCAAATCGGGCTTGATTCCTTTCTGTCTGGACTGACGAACGCACAACATAGTTCTTGATGCAGCCGGACGGCATGCTTTTTCTGGGTATTCGGACCAATAACCGAGGCCCCGTCATCTGCTAGGGAGTTCGATATGCATAATCTCTTCACGAAGCTGACCAAGGTTTCGATGGTCGCCGGCGCGGCGTTGCTGGTCGCGGCCTGCGGGCATCATAACAATGCGGCCAACACTGCCGACACCAACATGACCGACCTCAACACAATGGACAGCACCACCGGCATGACCAACGACATGAGCGCGACCGACGCCACCGCGGCCGACGCCAACAGGGCGATGGACAATGGTGCGATGGTCGCCACCAACGGCGCCGCGCCGGCCAACCAGATGTAATTGCCGTCCATCAGGGTTTCTCGAGGGCCGTCCGGGCGACCGGGCGGCCCCTTGTCGTTGCGCCGCCGCAGTCGCGCCTGCGACGAACGGTTCAACCCGAATCGCAAGAGCTTGCCGCGGCTTGAGCAGCCACCTCCCTTGAAGCGGCGACAGGATCGGCTAAGGCTGAGCACCGGCGGCCCGCCTGGTTCCAGGGGTGGGCGTTCGCTCATCGAGAGCTTGGAGAGGGTGGTCATGGCAGTGGGGTTGCGCCGGTGTGCGTTGGCGTTGATTGGGCTAGCGACGGGTGTGGCGGCAACAGCGCCGGCCTCCGCCCAGCTCTTCTGGAAATCGCCGGACTTCTCAGGCGCGCCGGTGGTCGGCAACGAGGCCGACGTGCTGATCCCGCTGCCGAACGCCACGCCCGCCGAGATGAACGCAGAGGTGGTATGGACGCTGCGCGCGGGCCTCAACTTCGCCGCGTTGCAATGCCAGTTCGCGCCCTCGCTGATGACGGTGAGCAACTATAACCAGTTGATCACCCACCACGCCAAGGAGCTGGCCGCCGAATACAAAGTGCTCCAGGGCTATTTCAAGCGCACGGCCAAGAAGGGCGCCAGCGTCAGCTCGATCAACGCCGCCTTCGACAACTTCAACACCCGCACCTACAGCAGCTTCTCCTCGGTGTTCGCGCAGATCGGCTTTTGCCAGACCGCCTCGCGGATCGGCGAGGCGGCCCTGATGCAGCCCAAGGGTTCGTTCCAGGTGACGGCGCACACCCGGCTGCGCGAGCTGCGCAACAGTCTGAAGCCCACCGCCGACGGCATCTATGTCGGCGTGCCGCAGCTCCAGACCGCGGGGTTGGAGATGCCGGCGCTCGCGCCAGACTGCTTCGACCGCAAGGGCGAGATCAAGAAGAGGTGCCTCTGATCGGCCGGGAAATCCGGTTGGAATGCAAGGGCGGCCGCGATGGCCGCCCTTTTCACATGTGGAACGTCAGCGCAGGCCGATCAGCTTGTGCGTCTGAAGCGACAGGCGCCACACCGGGTGCTCGATCACATATTTGATCGCGGCGATCCGCGTGTCGTTGGCGCTCGGTCCGTCCATCGGCTGGACGAGGAAGTGCTCGAAGTCCCACGCCTCCATCGCGTCCGGGTCGATACCCGGCTGCGGCCAGACGATCTTGAGCTCGTTACCAGAACGCTGCACCACCTCATTGCCCGCCTTGGGGCTGACGGTGATCCAGTCGATGCTGCGCGGCACGGGAAGTGTGCCGTTGGTCTCGATCGCGACCTCAAAGCCGGCCTCGTGGAGCGCGTCGACCAGTTCCTCGGTGACCTGGAGCATCGGCTCGCCGCCGGTGATGACGACGAACGCCTTGTCAGCCGATTCCTCGATGCCATGGTTCCAGATCTCGGTAACCTTGGCGACCAGCGACGCGCTGTCCTTGTAGCGGCCGCCATTGTCACCGTTCATGCCGGTGAAGTCGGTGTCGCAGAAGGTGCACTTGGCGTCGGCGCGGTCTTCCTCGCGGCCGCTCCACAGGTTACAGCCTGCAAAGCGCAGGAAGACCGCGCGCCGCCCCGCGTTCAGCCCCTCGCCCTGGAGCGTGAGGAAGATTTCTTTGACCGAGAAGCTCATGCCGCGCTCACGTAGACCGTCGGATCGGGCAATCCGGCCTCCTCGAAGCCCTTCCGCCTGAGGCGGCAGCTGTCGCACAGGCCGCAATGCTGTCCTTCCTGCGGATCATAGCAGGACCAGCTCATTCCTGCATCCAGCCCGAGCCGCGCGGCCTCGCGCACGATGTCGGCCTTGGTCATGTGCAGCAGCGGTGCGTGGACCTGGAAGCGGTCGCCCTCGACGCCCGCCTTGGTGGCGATGCTGGCGAGATGTTCGAAGGCCTCGACGAAGGCCGGCCTGCAATCGGGATAGCCCGAATAATCGAGGGCATTGATGCCTAGGAACAGGTCGCGCGCACTGACCGCCTCGGCCCAGCCAAGCGCCAGCGACAGGAACACGGTGTTGCGCGCCGGCACATAGGTGACGGGGATGCCCGCCTCGTCCGCATCGTCGCCCAGCCCGACGCCCTCTTTGGGCACCTCGATGTCGGCGGTGAGCGAGGAGCCGCCGAAGGCGCGCAGGTCGATCGGCAGCACGATATGGCGCTCGGCCCCCAGCTCGGCGGCGATACGGCGCGCCGAGGCCAGCTCGACGAGATGGCGCTGGTTGTAGTTCACGGTGAGCGCCAGCACGGAATAACCGGCTTCGCGAGCGAGGGCCGCTGTCACCATCGAATCGAGGCCGCCGGAAAGCAGGACGACGGCCTTGCGGCGGTCGGATCGGTTCATGTCGGTCATTGCGTGCCTCGCGCTAGCCCCGGCCGCCGCCGGGCGCAAGGATCAAAGATCGGGCGACTCAAAGATCGGGCCGCCCCGGCAGGGCGGCCCAGTTTTGCCCGTCATCTGGGCTGCCAGGGGAAATGTGCGCCTCGCCATCCTCGAGGAGCGCATCCTTCGCTAGCACCATGCACATAAATGCCGCCTTAATGCCAGCGGCGATCCTGTTGATTTGGCGTCAACCGTGCCTGACGTCAGGCGGGTAGCGCCACGGGGAAGCTGCGGGCGCAGAACTCGCAATCGACGTGGACGAGCCCGCTCTCGTCGGCCATCGCCGCGCGCTCTTCCGGGGGGAAGCGTGCGATCACCGACTGGATATGCTCGGCCGAGCAGCGGCAGCCCCGACTGATCGCGCCGAGCGACAGCGTGCGCACCTCTTCCTCCTCGTGGAACAGGCGCCACAGCAGCTCATCGAGCGGAAGCGACACGTCGGTGAGCTCGGCCGGGCTGACGGTCTGCGCCAGCGCCTCGACATGGTGCCATTCGGGATGGTCGAGTCGCGCGTGCAGGCGCTCGCGGCCCTCTTCGCCCTCGGGCAGGTGCTGGACGAGCAGCCCGCCCGCGACATAACGGCCGTCGCCGAGCTCCCTCACCGCGACGCGCACGAGGCTGGGGATCTGTTCGGACTGGGCGAAATAATGCTCCGCCGCATGGGCGAGCGAACCGCCCTCGAGCGGCACGATGCCCTGATAGCGCTCGCCCGAGACCACCTGGTCAAAGGTGATGGCCAGATAGCCCTTGCCGAACAGCGCAAACAGCGAGGGCTCGACCGGCGCCTCGGCCAGCTTATCGGCGTCATAACGCAGATAGCCGCGCATCTCGCCACCGCGATAGTCGACGACGAGCAGGTCGACAACGCCGCCCTCGGTCTGCGCCTGGATGGTGAGCTGCCCTTCCTCATGCTTCAGCGTCGAGCCGAGCAGGCCGGCCAGCACCAGAGCCTCGGCGAGCAGCCGGGCCAGCGACGACGGATAGGCGTGCGCCGCAAGGATCGAGTCGAGCGCCGGCCCCAGACGCACCAGACGCCCGCGCGCATGGCGCGCGTGGATGGTGAAGCCCAGCACGGTGTCAAAGGTGGTGGTGTCGGCGGTGGTCATTCTCTTCAATCCCCAAGCCTCCACCCTGTTCACACGGAGGCTGTCGAAGTGCGTGCCTTCGTCTCCCGGAAAGAAGGGCAATACTTCAACAGGCTCAGCCCGAACGGACGTGGAGGAAATCGGAGCGGCATATCGGTCCGCGATATGCCGATTTCCAGCCTTCGTCGTTCAGATCAGGCCGAAGCACCATAGCAGCACGGACTTCTGGGCGTGGAGGCGGTTCTCGGCCTCGTCCCAGATCGCCGACCGGGGTCCGTCGATCACCGCGTCCACCACCTCCTCGCCGCGATGCGCGGGCAGGCAGTGCAGGAAGGTGGCGTCGGGTTTCGCCTTCGCCATCAGCTCGGTCGTCACCTGATAGGGCATCATCGCGGCGAGCTTTTCCTCAGCGTGGCTCTGCCCCATCGAGATCCAGGTGTCGGTGACGACAATGTCGGCCCCCGTCACGGCGGCGACCGGGTCGCGCTCGATCCTCACCCGGCCGCCGCTGTTGGTGGCGGCGCCGATCACATCGGGATCCGGGTCATAACCCTCGGGGCAGGCTGCAACGACCTCGAACCCCATAAGCGCGCCGGCCTCGACGATCGAGTGGAGCACGTTGTTGCCGTCGCCCAGCCACGCCCACTTGCTGCCGGCAAGGCTGCCGCGCCGCTCGATCACGGTCTGCATGTCGGCCATGATCTGACAGGGATGGCTTGCATCAGTCAGCCCGTTGATCACCGGCACCGAGGCGTGGCGCGCCATCTCGGCAATCTTGGCATGGTTGTCGGTGCGGATCATGATCGCGTCGACATAGCCCGAGAGCACGCGCGCGGTGTCGGCGATGGTTTCGCCGCGACCGATCTGCGTCGAGCCCGCATCCATCACGATCGTCGTGCCGCCGAGCTGACGCATCGCCATGTCGAACGACACGCGGGTGCGGGTCGAGTTCTTCTCGAAGATCATCGCCAGCGCGCGCCCAGCGAGCGGCCGGTCCGGATCCGGCGTGCCCTTGGGCAGGGTCGCGCGCGCCTTCTTGCGTGCCACCGCGTCGTTCAGCATCGCCGCGATCGCGGCGGCGCCGGCATCGGAAAGGTCGAGGAAATGGCGAATGGTCATGGCCCCCACTTTCGAAAACGGGACGGTCAGATCAGTCGTCGCTCGGCGGCACATAGGTGCGCGCGGCTTCGGACAGCTTGGAGACAAACTCGTCGATATGCGCCTGCTCAATGACAAGCGGCGGCAGCACGCGCACCACGTTGTCGCCGGCCGAAACGGTCAGCAGGCCATGATGGTCGCGGGCGTGCGCCACGAAGCGGCGGCTGTCCGACTTCAATTTGACGCCGAGCATCAGGCCGAGGCCGCGCACGCTGTCGAACAGATGGTCGTGATTGGGGAGCATCTGCTCCAGCGCGGCGCGCAGGCGGTCGCCCATCTCACGGACATGCTCGAGGAAGCCCGGCTCCAGCACGACGTCGAGCACCGCCTGGCCCGCCGCCATGGCGAGCGGATTGCCGCCATAGGTCGAGCCATGGGTGCCGAACACCATGCCCTTGGCCGCTTCCTCAGTGGCGAGGCAGGCGCCGAGCGGGAAGCCGCCGCCGATGCCCTTGGCCACCGCCATGATGTCGGGTGTGATGCCGTACTGCTCGTGCGCGAAGAAGGTGCCGCTGCGTGCATAGCCACACTGCACCTCGTCCAGCAGCAGCAGCAGGCCATGCTTGTCGGCGAGCTTGCGCAGACCTTTCAGGAACTCCTGTGACGCCGGGCGGAGGCCGCCCTCGCCCTGCACCGGCTCGACCAGGAAGCCGGCGGTGGTCTCATCGATCAGCGCCTCGGCGGCGGCGAGGTCATCAAAGGGCGCATAGGCGAAGCCCGGCAGCAGCGGCTCGAACCCGCCGCGCATCTTGTCCTGATCGGTCGCCGAGATGGTGCCAAGCGTACGGCCATGGAACGCGTTCTTGAATGCGATCAGCGTGTGACGCTCGGGATTGCCGTTGACGAAGTGGTAGCGGCGCGCGGTCTTGATCGCGCACTCGACCGCCTCGGCGCCCGAATTGGTGAAGAACACCGTGTCGGCAAACGTGTTGTCGACGAGGCGCTTCGCGAAGGCCTCGCCCTGCGGGCTACCGTAGAGGTTGGAGACGTGCATCAACGTCGCCGCCTGCTCCTGGATCGCCTTGGTGAGCACCGGGTGCCCATGGCCGAGCAGGTTGACGGCGATGCCGCTCGCGAAATCCAGATAGCGCTGGCCGTCCTCGCCGATCAGGTAGCAGCCCTCGCCTCGCACGGGCCGCACACCGCAGCGCGGGTAAACCGGCATGAGGGGCGTGATGGCCATGGCGGGGGCTCCTTCAAAGATGACGACGGGGTGACGGAAAAACAGCTCCGGGAACGCAAAAAGGCGGCTCTCGGCCGCCTGTCTGGAACGCGCCTCTAGCGCCGGTCGGCGCCAGGGGTCAACATCGTCAATTCTTGATCTTCCAGCCCGAGCGCAGCAGCAGGTAGCAGCACACCCCCATCACGATGTTGATGACGAGCAGCAGTACCGCCCCGAACGCGACCGGCGAATCGGCCACGCCGAGGAAGCCTGAGCGGAAGCCCGAGATCACGTAGAAGATCGGGTTGGCGTGGCTCACCGCCCTGAACGTCGGCGCGAGGCGCTCGACCGAATAGAAAGTGCCCGACAGCAGCGCCAGCGGCTGCACCACGAAGTTGGTCACCGCCGCGGCATGGTCGAACTTGTCCGCCCAAACAGAGGTCAGGATACCGAGGAAGGAGAGCAGCAGCGCCCCCATCAGCCCGAACCACAGCACGACGAACGGGTTTGCCATGCTGACATGCACGCCCGGCCACACCACCATCGCCAGCCACAGCGCGAAGCCGACCAGGAAGGCGCGCGTCACCGCCGCGCCCGCGAGGCCGGCCAGCAGCTCGGAGGTCGAAAGCGGCGGCATCAGATAGTCGACGATCGTGCCCTGCATCTTGCCGACCAGCAGCGAAAAGCTAGAATTGGCGAACGCGTTGGTCATCATCCCCATGACGATCAGGCCCGGCGCGATGAAATCGGCGAAGGGCACCGTCGTGCCGCCGACATGCACCGCCGCGCGCGCACCCAGCGCCACCGTGAAGATGACCAGGTAGAGCAGGGTCGTGACGGCGGGCGCCCACACCGTTTGCAGCTGGACCTTGAAGAAGCGGCGCACCTCCTTCACATAGAGGGTACGCAATCCACCCCAGTTGACCTGTCGGATCACGGGC
>FTCZ01002446.1_pt1 | contig 17171 bp, 13 predicted proteins | sample 1658871 | NCBI WGS metagenome assembly FTCZ01 (sample SAMEA3914864, study PRJEB12502) | metagenome | biome: forest; material: soil | place: USA | collected 2012-03-12 | depth 0.3 m
ACGCCGCCGCCCTGCCAGATCCAGCTGACGATCAGCACGCCCTTGTCGTCCAGCGTCTTGGCCAGCAGCTTGCCGACCTCCGCCGTCTTCCAGGCGGTGCCCACCTCATAGCTCGGCACGAGCGCGGGCATCAGGCCGATGTTGACCTCGGGCACCTCGCCGCCGGCGTACGACAGCGGCACCAGGCTCAGGTCCAGCGCGCCCTTGCGCAGCGCCGAGAACTGCGAGTTGGTCTTCATCAGCGACGAGCCGGGATAGACCGCCGCCTTCAGCGCGCCGTTGCTGCGCTTCTCGATGTCGGCCGCGAAGCGGCGGCACAGGCGATCGCGGAAGTCGCCCTCGGTCAGGGTTCCGCCGGGAAACTGGTGCGAGATCTTGAGCGTGCCTTCCTGGGCCAGTGCACGTGCCGCGAACGGGCTGATCGCCGCTCCGGCCGCCGCCTGCACGATCGCGCGTCGAGTGATTGCCATGATGTCTCCTGTGGATGTCGACCAAGGGCGAAACGCCAGCAGGCGTCAGCGCCGCGAACCGTTTTGAATACAGTACCAGCAAGTTTGCATGCAAGGCATCCCAACGTGACTCAGTGAGAACCCGAAAGACAAGGGCGACCCGCGGAGGAGTCGCCCTGGACATCGTGTGCCTCGCGCGGCCCGCCGGCCGCGCTCAACTCATGGCGCCGTCCGGGCGGCCATGGTGCACAGGGCGTTGCCCAGCGCCGTGTCCGCGGCCGTCGGCGTGTAGCCGGAGGTCAGGACGTTCGACGCCTGCGCCTGCGCCACCAGCGTCGCCACCGACGACGCGCGCAGGAAGCGTTGCGCCACCGCCTTGTTCGCCGCCGCCGTCACCTGGCAGACGAAGCCGGCGTGGGTGCCGTAGCGCTCCTCTAGCGAGGCCCGCGGGTCGCCGGCCGCGACGCGCAGCGCCTTGGTCTCGGCGAACGGCCAGGACGAACCCGACAGCGCGCACTGCTGGCCCTTGTAGCTGCCGGCGGCATACGTGTTCCAGCCGCTGTAGGTCGCGAGCGGCGCCGACAGGTTGACCGAGGGCACGCCGACGATCTCGTTGCCGTCCACGTTGACGCGCGGCACCAGGGTCGGCAGCACGGCCAGCACGGTCGGCGGCTGGATCGTCATGATCCCCGACTGGTTCGAGTAGTCCACGCCCGGCCCGAAGTCGTACTTGAGCACCGGCCACAGGTTGTTGCCCTCGTACGGATAGCCCGGGATGGTCGGGAAGCCCACGTTCGACTTCGTCGCCACGACGAGCTGGCCCTGGCTCAGCTTCGGATAGACGCTGGGCGGCATCGGCGTGCCGTTCATGATCAGCGCCAGGAAGTCGTCCTGCAGCGCCGCGTTCTGGTCCGACTCCGGATTGGGGTTGGCCGGGTAGACGCAGGCGCCCGACGGCGCGGGAGTGGCGTTGTAGGTGAAGCCGCCGCTGCCGCCGCCGTGCGTGGTGCCCGGGTAGTAGTAGCGGTAGACGTTCGGCGGCAGCGGGATGTCCGCCTGCGCCGTCATGCCGACGAGGTCGGGCGACATCTTCTCGGCGTACATCTCGAGCGAGCCGAACGTCTCCATGATCTGCGGGCAGGTGCCGTTCTCGTTGCAGCGATGCAGGATGCCGTTGGCCGGCAGCCCGCGCGCCAGGTTCGGGTAGTCGGCCCACCACACGGGCGCCTCGTCGCCCATCATGTAGATGTTGGTGATGACGTCCGGCAGCGCGAACCGCGAGTTCATGAACAGCATGCGGCCGTCGATCTGGCCCCAGGCGCCGTCGACCACCTTGCGGTTGGACTCATCCTGGTTGAAGCCGTAGAAGATCGAGCCGCGGATGAAGGACGCGGACTGCGACGAGCCGATGCTCACCACCTTGGTCGTCAGGCCGGCCACCGGGTTGGCCGTGCCGGTGGAGTCGGCGGTGGCGTGATGGAAGAACGAGATCGTGTCGCGCGCGGCGGCGTAGCCCACGCCAAGCACCTGCGGGTTGACCGCGGTGAACACCATCTCGTAGAGCGTGCTCGGGTTGAAGCCGCTGCGCAGGCAGACGTGTGTCGGGTCGGGCGTGCCGGGGAACGGCACGCTGCTGCAGTCGGCCCAGGTCCAGTCGACGCCCAGCGTGAGCGGTGTCTTCGCGCCGTCGACGCCGGTGGTCGTCTGCGAGGCGACGGCGGTCAGCGTCGACTGGGACGGGTCGGTCAGGCTCAACGGCTTGTAGGGCACCGGCGTCGTGTAGATGATCAACTGCGCGGTGCTGCCGCTCGCGCTGGCGATGTGGCCGTAGACCTTGCCGGTGATCGCCGAGCCGTCGGCATTGGTGGCGGTGGGCACCACGATCTGCTGGGTCGTGCCGGTGTAGGGCACGTCCAGCGGCGTGCACGGATAGGCCGTGGCGCACTTCGCCTCGATGTCGCCTTGCCAGCCGCTTTGCAGGTAGATCGCGCCCGGCACGAGGGACGCGCCCGAGGGAATCGCGTTGCCGCCGCGGTTGGAGACCTCGTAGATCAGCAGGCCGCTGGCGTCGGCCGCGCTGGTGGGCGCGGTGAGCTGGAACGTCGAGACGTAGGGAACCTTGCCGTCCGCGTTCTTCGGCGCGAGCTTGATGTCCTGGATGATCGCGTTGTGCGTGTCCGCAGGATCGAGCTCGCCGAACACGCGGCCCTTGTAGGTCGTGTAAGGCGTCGGCGCCCCGCTCACGCTGGCCGTCGAATCGATCACGATGGACGTGACCGCGGCCTGGCTGGGCAGGCTCCAGCCCAGCATCGCGCCGGCCAGCGCGCCCAGGTGCAGCAGGCCGCCCGCGACGCGGCGGCGGAGTCCTATGCCCAGCGCCAGCAGCGCGAGCGCCATCAGGCTCCAGGTGGAGGGCTCGGGCACTGCGGCCACGGCGCTGCAGCCGCCGGCGCCGGTCGTGCCCATGCAGGCCATCGAGGCACCGGCGGCGTTGGTGAACTCGACGAAGAAGGTCTGGCCGAGGCTGGCGTCCGTCAACGACGGATCGAAGGTGAACGTCTCGGTCGCGCCCGGCCCGATGGCGCTGCCGGTCGCCGTGTTCGTCAGCGCGTAGCAGAAGCCGGTGCCGATCGAGAAGCCGGTGCCGGTCTGGCAGTTCAGCGGATCGTCGAAGAAGAACGCCGCGGCGCTCCAGCCGGCGCGCGTCGTGCCGGCGTAGCTGCCCAGGCCGGACACCACCACTTCGCTGACCGAATAGCCCGCGCTGTTGTTGGCGAGCGTGAACGTGCCGTCGCCGCTGGCCGGCACGGTCTCGGTCAGGCTGAAGTCGGGCACCGCCGAGGCCGGCGTGGCCCAGGCCAGACCCAGGGCGAGGCCCAGGCCCAGCAGTGCGCGCACTAGCGGCGGGCGACGCGCGGAGTCGCCGTGGCGAGCGCGCTCGGATTGCGGAGAGGGCGCATGCGGCAGCGTTGCCGCACAGGACGGGCGGAAGGGATTTCTCACGTTGTCTCCTGATCGGTGGTTGCCTCCGCATCAGCAGTCGGAGTTCCGATCGCCAGCGCGGTGTTTTTTATTCTTGGTTTTGTGGATGCAAATTGAACGCCTATGAATTTTTGGAGGTTATGGTGTTATCCCTAACCCGAGTCGGTGCACTCAAAAGTGCCAAAAATCAACATTGCAGCGCAAGTCGCACGCCTAAAATGGCCCCATGAACGGAAACCGACTCTCCGAACGCCTGCGCGAATCCATCGAAGAAGAAATCGCCACCGGCAAGCTGCTGCCCGGCACGCGCCTGGACGAGGTCGACCTCGCGACACGCTTCGGCGTCTCGCGCACGCCCATCCGCGAGGCGCTGCGCCTGCTGCTCGGCGAAGGGTTGGTGGAGCTGCGGCCGCAGCGCGGCGCGGTCGTCGCGCAGGCCACGCCACAGCGACTGATCGAGATGTTCGAGGTGATGGCCGAACTCGAAGGCATGTGCGCGCGGCTGGCCGCACGCCGGCTGTCCGATGGCGAGATGGCCGAGATCGAGGCGGCGCACGACGCCTGCCGCGGTTCGGCCGCGGCACGCGATGCCGACGCCTATTTCTACGCCAACGAGCGCTTCCACTACGCCATCTACGCGGCGTCGCACAACACCTTCCTGTTCGAACAGGCCTCCGCGTTGCAACGCAAGTTGCGCCCTTACCGGCGCCTGCAGCTGCGCGTGCGCAACCGGCCGCAGCGCTCCTTCGAGGAGCACCAGGCCATCGTCGATGCGCTGCGCGAAGGCGACGCCGAGAAGGCGGTGCAGAGCATCCGCGCACACGTGGTGGTGCAGGGAGAGCGCTTCGCGGACCTGATCGCGAGCCTGGGCCAGATGACCGCCGCAACCGCGTCCGCGGAAGCGCCCGCGGAGCCCGCCGCCCGCGGCTGAGCGGGTGCAGCGCGCCGGCGTTCAGGGCGCCGGGATCAACGCCGGCGAGATCGCCGTCGCGCTCTTCTTGTAGAGGTTGGCTGCGTCGAGCGGCAACAGGAAGCCACGCGCGACGAGCGCGTCCGCCGCGGCGCCGAAGCGCGCCTGGTAGTCGGCACGGCCCCGGTACAACTGCGCGAGCGTCGCGCGCGAGTCCTTGGGCGAACGGGTCGCGGGGCTCACGGCAAGCGGGATCGCCGCACCGGTGTTGCCGCAGCTCTCGCCGATCGCGTGGCCTTGCGCGCGCAGGTTCCAGCCGGTGTACGTGGCGAGCGGCGCCACGAGTTCGGGCACGCGGATGCCCGCGATCTCGTTGCCGTTGCCGTCGACCTTGGGCACGCGGATCCGGTAGCGCCGCGCCACGTCCAGCGCCGGCACGGCGTTGCTGTAGTCGGTGAGCGCCAGCGGATTCGCAATGGGGGGCGAGCCCAGGCTCAACGGCGTCGGCGTGGCCGCGGGGCCGCTGGGCACGCTCAGCGCGGAGAGATCCGGCAACCCGGCCTTGCTCGGCGCGACGAGCGTGCCCGCCGCGACCGTGGGGTACTGGGACGGCGGCGGCGGCGTGCCCTTGACGATCCAGTTCTCGAGGGCGGGGATCAGCGCGCGTTCGATCGGCGTCAGCAGCACCCGGTTGGGCGCGAGCTGGCAGGCGCTGCCGGCCGCGGGCTGGGTGACGATGCCGGTCGTGACGCCATAGCCGCCGCCATGCTGCGTGCCCGGCACGAGGTAGTAGCGGACGTTGTCCGGCAGCGCGACGTCATGGCCGGCGCCGTCGGTGACCACCAGCGACGCGCGGCCCGCCCACCATTCGAAGCTGCCGTCGATCTGCATGATGTTCGGGCAGGTGGCGCTCTCGATGCAGCGCTTCATCAGGCCGTCGGTCGCGCCGCTGACGGGGTCGGTCGCCACGCCGTAGGCGAACGGGAACTGGTCGCCCGGCGTCCAATGATCCTCGTGCTCGCGCGAGACGCGCCCGCTCTGCGCGAAGCGCGCGTTGGCCCACACGCGACGGGCGCCGGAGATCATGGGCATCAGGCCGTCGAACACCTTGGCGCCGTGGCCGTCCTTGTTGAAGCCCTGGTACAGGAAGTCGCGCAGGAAGCGCCCCGATTGCGACACGCCCGAGGCGATGGCGACATCGAAGTTGCCGGCCGGCGTCGCCGCGCAGCCCGAGCCGGCGGCGCACGTCGCGCCCTTGAGGTCGGCCACCGGATTGGGGTTGCCCTGCGCGTCGGTGCTGTCGTTCCTCAGGAAGCTGACGAGGTCGCGCACCGCGGCGAAGCCGATGCCGGCGACCACCGGGTTCTTCGCGCGATAGACGAAGCTGTAGATGGTGCCGGCATCCGGCGCCACGGACGTGCCGTCCGCCAGGGGCACCGACGCGGGCGGCGTGAATCGCACGCCGTGGCCCTTCGCGTCGTAGCTCCAGTTCATGACCGGCACCGACGGCGACGCGACGCTGAGCTTGCCGTCGGCGCCCCTCCAGGACTGGCGGGCGGTGAACCTGACTTCCGAGCGGTCGTCGAGCGACGCCGGCTCGTAGCCGAGGGCAAAGGCGGTGACGCCGCCGTTCGAGTCGGGGATGTATTCCTCGCGGCTCAGGCCGGTGAGGGGGCTGCCGTCGCCGTTGGTGGCGACCGGAAACGCCGTGCCGACCGCGTGGGCCGCACCGTTGCCCGACTGCGCGATGTCGGCCTGCCAGCCGCTCCACACGATCGTGTAGCCGGCGCGCAGCAGGCTCGGGAAGTTCGCGTCGGGCGGCGCATTGTCCAGCGGCGCGCCGCCGATGAAATTCGCGACGGCCGGCTTGGTGCCGCGATTGACGACGTCGTAGAACAGCACGCGCCGGGCGGTGGCGGCCGTCCTGGGACGAAGGATCACGACGTCGGTCGTGTAGCCGACGTAGCCGTCGGCGTCCTTGGGCACGTTGCCCAGGTCGACGATGCCGGCGTTGTCGGCATGGCTGGGCAGCAGGCGGCCATGGACGACGCCGCTGATGACCGTGTAAGGGCCTGCGGCCCCGGCCGGCGTCACGCCGCCGTAGGCGTCGACGCTGGACAGCACCTCGAAGCGGTCGATGATGCCCGCGGCGCGCGGCGCCGTCGGTCCGCTGGAGGCCGGGCGCGGCGCCGACTGCGTGCTCGGATTGGCGGCGCAGGCGCTGTACAGCGCCGCAGCCAGGCCAAGAGCTCTGAAATTCGTCACGATCGTCCGGAGGTTCCTGCCCGCAGGGTGGCAGTCGGGAGGCCCGCAAGACCTCGATGTTTCGAATTCTTCGCGGCGTGTCACCGGATCGCGAAGGCAAGAATACCGATTCGGCGTTCTGGCGAACGACTTGAGGGTCGCGGGCGCTCGAAAGCGTCAGGAATTCACGCTCCACATACCCCGCGGGGAATGCGGACGAGCAGGGCAATTTCGGGCATCCTGTCGCATTGCTGTCGATTTCGGCGGCCACCATTCGTCGTTGACGACAAGCCGGCCGCGCCCGCGCGCCGTCATCCCGTTCGTTCGAAGGAGACTGAAATGAGCTACATCGATGGGTTCGTGGCTGCCGTCAAGACCGCCGAGAAGGAAACCTACCGCGCGCACTGCCAGAAGATGGCGGGCGTGTTCAGGGAGTACGGCGCGCTCGAGGTGATCGACACCTGGGCCGACGACGTCCCCGAGGGCAAGCTGACGTCGTTCACGATGGCGGTCAAGCGCGCGGACGACGAGACGGTCGCCCTCGGCTGGATCAGCTGGCCGTCCAAGGCCGTGCGCGACGAGGCCTGGAAAAAGGTGATGGCCGACCCGCGCATGCAGCCCGGCGCCACCCCGATGCCGTTCGACGGCAAGCGGATGATCTACGGCGGCTTCGAGATGATCTCGAAGGGCTAGCCGGCGAACGGCGCCTCGAGCGCGATTTCGCCCAGCACGGCGCGCCGCAGCAGCGGCCACAGCGCCTGGTGCGACTGGCGAAACCAGTCAAGGTGGCCGATGCCGCGCAGGCCGTGGTCGGCGGGCCGGACATGCAGCGTCGCGCGCGGCGAACCGGGCAGCGTGCGCAGCAGGTCGCGCACCGTCGCCGGCGTCGCGATGTCGTCGTCTTCGGCGTGCAGCACGACGATGGGCGTGCGCACCTGCGCATGGAAGTCGGCCGCGAGACCATCGCGCACGGCATTGGTGGCGTAGCCGCCGGCCGCGCACCACTGGCCCCACTGGCGCCCGACCTGCGCCGGCAGGTTCTCGCCCAGGCCCAGCCAGGCCGTCGGCGCGTAGCCTTTCAGCAGCGTGCCGATCGGCACCAGCAGGCGCAGTCCGAGCCGCGCCTTGAGGGCGAACGCCAGCCGCATGCCGCCGAACCAGCCGGTGGACGCGGCCACGCCCACGACGCGCGCCACGCGATCGTGGTTGGGCAGCAGCCCGATCATCTGCGCGCCGGCGCTGTGGCCCACCAGCACCGCCTGCGCGGCGCCCGTGCGCTCCAGCAGCCATTGCAGCGCGGCGACCTGGTCGAGCCGGCCCCAATCGACCAGACGCGCCCGGCTGTCGGCCAGCCGGCCGTCCAGCGACAGGCCGATGCCGCGATAGTCGAACACCAGCGTCGGATGGCCCTGCGCGGCGAGCCAGTCGGCGAAGCGCCAATAGAACTGCTGGCGCACCCCGGTGGCCGGAGAGATCAGCACCGGCGCGCCCGCGCCATCGCCGCGCCCGGCGAAGAAGTGCCCCTGAAGGCGCTGCCCGTCCGCGCACGCGAACGCGACGGGATCGGGCCGCAGCGTCGCGCCGCCCTTGGAGTCGGCATCATTCATCGTCTTCTCCCAGGGTCTGCACGTGTTCCAGCCAGCGCGCCACCGTCTGCAGGTCGGCCGCGGTGAACTCGCCGACGAGGGCCTCGTTGATGCGGCCCAGCGCCTTGTTCAGCGCCGGCAACAGCGCGCGGCCCGCGGGCTCCAGCCAGACCTGCTGCGTGCGCGCGTCGAGTTCGCTCGCGCGGCGCGCGACCCACTGCTGGGCCTCCATGCGCTGCACGAGGCCGGACATCGCCGACGGCGCGAGATCGAGCGCCTGCGCCAACCGGCCCATCGTCGCGCCATCCTCGCGCGCCAGCGCGAACAGCACGCCGCTCTGCGCCGGCGAGGGCGCGCCCGTGCCCGCACGCGCGGCGCGATCCTGCTCGGCGCCGATGAACTGCTGGAGGCGGCGCTGGGCGCTGTTGAGAAGGAAGACGAGGCGGGGCGGTCGGGACATGGCAACGGATTTATTTCGCATGCGAAGTATATGCGAGGCCGCCCCGGACGACCGCTCGGCGTCGAAAGTCGTCATTCCGTCGACCCGTCAGTCCCCAGCAAGCCGTTTTCGGCGACCATTGCCGCCCGGATCACCCGCCAACCCCCGCCATGCCGCCGCCAAACACCAAGACCGCCGTCGCGCCCGCCGCGCCGTTCTCGCCGTACCAGAAGTTCGTCGTCGCACTGCTCGCCCTGCTGCAGTTCGCCGTCATCCTCGACTTCATGCTGATGTCGCCCCTGGGCGTGTTCATCATGCCGGCGCTCGCGATCTCGACGAAGCAGTTCGGGCTCGCCGTGTCCGTCTACGCCTTCAGCGCCGGCGTCTCCGGCTTCGTCGCCGCCGGCTTCGCCGATCGCTTCGACCGCAAGCGGCTGCTGATGTTCTTCTACACGGGCTTCCTGCTGGGGACGCTCGGATGCGGCCTGGCGCCGACCTACGAGCTGCTGCTGGCCGCGCGCGTGTTCACGGGCGTGTTCGGCGGCGTGATCGGCTCGGTCGTGCTGGCCATCGCCACCGACCCGTTCGACATCCCCCTGCCCGGCCGCGTGATGGGCCTGATCCAGACGGCGTTCGCGGCCAGCCAGGTGCTGGGCCTGCCGCTGGGCCTGTATTTCGCGAAGCACTGGGATTGGCACATGCCCTTTCTCGTGCTGGCCGGCATCGGCGTGATCGGCCTGGCCGTGATCTCGATGAAGCTCAAGCCCGTCGACGCACACCTGGACAAGCCGCAGGAGCACAGCCCGTTCATGCATCTCTGGCACACCATCACGGAGCCGCGCCACCTGCTGCCGTTCCTCACCGTGACGCTGCTGGCCACCGGCGCCTTCATGCTGATGCCTTTCGGCAGCGCGTACGTGGTGCACAACCTCGGCATCGATGCCGCGCACCTGCCGACGATCTACTTGTGCACCGGCATCTGCACCATCGTGTTCGGCCCGCTGATCGGCAAGGCGGCCGACAAGCTCGGCAGGTTTCCCGTGTTCCTGTTCGGCAGCACGCTGTCGATGGTGATGGTGCTGGTCTATACCCACCTGGGCATCACGTCGCTGCCGGTGGTGATCCTGATCAACGTGGTGATGTTCGTGGGCATCTTCTCGCGCATGATCCCGTTCCAGGCGTTGTCGTCGCAGGTTCCCGAGGCGACGAAGCGGGGGGCCTACAACGCGGTCAGCGCGTCGATACAGCAGGTGTCGGGCGGCATCGCGTCGCTGGTGGCGGGCCACATCGTGACGCAGGACCCCGAGGGCCGCATCGAGCACTTTCCGGTGGTGGGCTACGTGGTGGTGGTCACCACGCTGGTGTCCGTCCTGCTCGTGCGCCAGATCCAGCGCCAGCTGCAGGCGCGCGCGGCGGCCTGAGCGACGCTCGCGTCCTTCAGACGAGGCAGGCGCGAACCACCGGCGGCGTGAAGTGGCGCCCGATCAACGTGTGCGCGAACAGGTAGTCGTGGCGCGAGCGGTCGCACAGCTCGTCGAGGTCGACCCGGCCTTGCTCGTCGCACGGGAACGACAGGGGCGCCTGCGCGTCGACGAGCGGTTCGAAGCGGAGTTCGAAGGCCAGGTCGGCGAAACGGGTGGGGGCGTTGGTGGTCATCGTGGCTCCAGAGGAGTGTCTTGACCCGCCCTTGCAAGCGGTGGACCCTGTCAGCGCAGAGGCCGTGCCGGCGTCGTCGCTGTCCGAGCCCGCCGCGGTGGCCGGTTTCAGAGGTGAATCGCGGCAGAAGCGGGGCTGACGGGCGTCTTATGTAGGACTGCACGCACGCGAGGTCGCGATAACGTCTGGCTACACCGTGTCGAACCCGACGCGAAGATGAATCCATCGCACCGACAAACCGGCAGACCCCCCATGACCTCCCCTCGCATCACCCCGATCCCGCAAGACGGCCAGGAGCCCTTCCAGCCGCTGGACGACGCGTTCCTGTCCCAGTTCGACGATGCCGCGATCGAGCAGGCGTTGAAGGCGGTGCACTGGCATCCCAAGGACGTCAGCCAGTTCCTGCGCGCCGCCGCCGCGCTGTGAGCGTCACGCCGGCAGATATCCGCGCCGACATATTGTTGGCAGCTTGTATCGCCGGCCATTTTTCCGCCGCTGATCGACCCTCCGCGATGCGGCCGGATCCTTAGCATCGAGGCATCGGTCGAATCCTGTCCTCGGCCGAGCAAGAGGATCCGCCCATGTCCATCGCCACGCTCACCCCCGCCTCGTCGTCCCCGTCCGGCCATCCGGCCCGCACCGAAGTCTCGGAGCGCATCGAGACGAGCCGAAACGGCAGCAACTCGACCTTGAACGACATGGCCCAGGCCGCCGTCGAGGGCGTCAGCGCGACCGTGTCGTTCAGCGGCAAGGCGCTGCACGCGCTCGAGCACGCCGGCGAGATGGTGGTCGACGGCGCCGAGGATCTCGCGCTCGGCGCATGGCACGGCCTGCAGGCCGCCGCGTCCGCGGTCGAACATGCCGGCGAAACCGTCGTCGATGCGGTGGAGGACGGCGTGCACGAGATCGTGTCGACGGCGAAGTCCGCGGCGAGCGAGCTGGGCCACTACGCGTCGGTCGGCCTGCATGCCACCGGCGAGGCCGTCTCCGAAGTCGCCAGCGGCGGCGTCATGGCCGCCTCGGCGGTCGGCAAGACCGTGATGGCGATGGTCTGAGCGGCCCGGCCGTCGACTTCAGCACACTCGCCGTCGCGAGATCAGCAGTCCGCTATCCGACAATGCGGGCAGGCGCGGCCTCCGCGCGTGAAGTGCCATGGAATACCTCGAACCCTTCAAAGACGACGAACTGACCGTCACCATCTCCGAGCTGCTGGTGGCCACCGCCGACTCGAGCGATCCGCTGCTCGACGACTCGGTGTCCCAGCTCCTGCACGCGATGCGCCAGCGCATGGAGATGGATGTCGTGTTCGTCTCCGAGTTCGTCGACGGCCAGCGCATGTTCCGCTACGTCGACGCGGCCCCCGATGCGCCCGATATCCAGCCCGGCGATTCGAGTCCGGCCGAGGAATCGGTCTGCCAGCGCGTCGTCCAGGGACGCGTGCCGCAGCTCATTCACGACCTGAGCGCCATGCCGAAGGAGCAGCTGCCCGAGATCCCGTTCCGCATCGGCGCGCACCTGAGCACGCCCATCGTGCTGGCCGATCGCAGCGTCTACGGCACCTTGTGCTGCTTCAGCGCGGCCCCGCGCCCGGAGCTCGTGCAGGCCGACCTCGACAAGCTCAAGATGTGCGCGACGCTGGTCGCCCGCAAGGTGGCCCTCGGCCAGGCCCGCGGCTTCAAGGAGCCGCCGCCGGACTGGAAGCTCGAGCCCAAGGATCGCTACGAATCGCCGATGTGGCAGCAGTCGTCGCCGCGGGTGGGCCAGCGCTGAGCGTGGCGACTGCGCAGCCCGGTGCCGGTCGTCAGGCCGACGCCAGGCCGGTCTCCCCGTCGGGAGCAAGGAACTCGCGCATCAGCGTCCGTGCGCGATGCAGACGGCTCTTGGTCGCCGCGCGCGTCAGTCCAAGCACGTCGGCGATCTCGGCGATCGTCAGTTCCTCGAAGTCCCGCAACAGGACGATCTGGCGATCCGGTTCGGACAGCGACTCCAGCGCGCGCACGAGATCGATGCGCAGGTCGTGCGTGGACAGGCGCGAGAAGCGCAGCGAGTCCTCGATGCTCCTCAAATCGTCGACGCCCTTGATGAACAGCAGCGCAGGCAGCAGGCACAGCCGCGCGACGATCGTCGCCAGCCAGGCGCCGAGCGTCGCGAGGCTGCGCACCGTGTGGACGCGGCGATGCAGGACGATCAGCGCCTCCTGCACGACGTCGTCGACCGCCGTCGACGCCTGGCACTTGTAGGCGGCGTAGCGCCGGATGTTGGGTGTCAGGTCGCGCAGCAGAAGCTCCAGCGAGCGGGGATCGCCGGCCTGCGCCGCGGTGAAGAGGGGTTGCGGGATGAGCATGGCGTCAATTGTCCAGGTGAAGCAGCGCCTGCACCACCGCGTCGGGCTGGCTGAGGAACGGGCTGTGGGCGCTTCGCAGATGCGCCACCTTGCGGACGGCGGTGGCCGCGAGCATCGCCCGCTGGGCCGACGGGCTGATCACGCGGTCGTCGTCCGTCGCCAGGTAGACCTTGTCGACGCGCCCGTAGCGCTCGGCGCTCAGGTGCACGGGCGTGCGCAGCGGCTCGATCGGTTCCGGCACGAGGCTGTCCTTGAAACGCATCGCCTGCGCCGCGTTGCAGTCGGCGCAGAACAGCGCCAGGCGCGCCGCCGGATCGGCCGGCAGCATGCGACCCCAGCGGTGATCGGCCGACAGCTGCAGGCTGCCAGGTGCGATGCCGTTGGCCTTGTCGGCATGCGACAGCGTCAACGCGCTGTCGCCGTCCTTCGGCAGCAACGCGGCGAGATACACCAGTGTCCGCACCTGCTCGGGATGCTGCTGCGCGAGGTTGGAAATGGTGATCCCGCCAAAGCTGTGTCCGACCAGGATGACCGGGCCCGCGAGCGCGGCGACGCGCGCTTCCAGGTCGTCGCGATAGCCATCGAGCGTCAGCGCGTCGCCGGCATCGTCGCGGCCCGCGCGGCCCGGCAGGTCGACCGCGACGACCTGTCGGCCTGCATCGCGCAGGCCGGCCGCGACCGCGTCCCAGATCGCATGGTCCTCGAAGGCTCCGTGCACGAGCACGTAGGTCGCGGCGACGGGCACGCGGGAGGGCGCGGAAGGCGCCTGCGCCCAGTCCGCGGGCGTCGCGCAGGCCAGGAGCATGCCGGCCAGGAGCGCGGCGATCGAAGAACGGGAGATGGAAGACTGCATCGGAAACCTCTGATCGAGAGCCGGTGGCCCGGCGGAAGGCGGCCCGTTCGCAGGTTGGCCTGCGCATGGTGGCCGTTGTCAGAGGTAAAGAGGGCCGACGATTCGAAATGGATTCGAAGCGGGAAAAAAGTTTTGATGCCCTCGGATCGGCACGTTGGCGCGCCATGCGGCACCGTCCCTGTCGAAGATCGGGACGTCAGCGGCAATCCGCATCGTTCGTCATGACTCAGACAGGACACAGCGGCGCCCTTCGACGGCGTGTCCTGCGCACAGCAGCCCGCCCGCGAACCCTTCTCCGTCCAGCCGCGGCGTGGCGCGCCGCGTCCCCGAGGCCGGTCAGCCGCAGGCGCCCACGTAGCCGCACGACGTGCAGAAGTCGCAGCCGTCCTTGTGGATCATCGTCGCGTTGCCGCATTCGGGGCATGGGCGGCCCGCCTGGGGCGCGAGCTGGCCCGTGGCGCGCGGCGCGGGCGTCTCCAGCAGGCCGGTGGCATCCAGCGGGAAGCCCTCTTCGTCCAGCACGCCCAGCATCGCGTAGCGGTGGATCATCAGGCGCGCGACGTAGGCGATCGTCGACGGCCACACCTGCTGGCGCTTCTGTCCGGGCAGCGGCGCCATGAAGTGGCCCAGCGGCTCGCCGACGTTGAGCAGCTTGCGCAGCTTCATGCCGATCCAGGCGGGGTCGATCACGCGCATGTCGAGCGACAGCAGGCGCGCGAGGCCGTCCAGCGCGCGCGGGTAGTTGCCCGAGAAGCCGACCGCGCAGGGGCGCGTCACGCGCGTGGGCGCGGCGCCTTCGGGCGCGTTGGCGCCGGCGGCCGAGCGCAGCGACACCTCCTTCATCGTCAGCGTGAAGCTCTCGCCGGTCGCAGGGTTGTCGACGTCCACGGCCCAGGCCAGCGTGCCGGCGGTGCCGGTACGCGGCTCGTCGCGGCTGAACATCGCGTCCAGCATGGGCGTGGGGCCGCCGTCGGCGAGCGCACCGAGCTGCTCGCAGCGCCAGCGGATCACCGCGGCCGTGGCAGCGACGACGCCCGGGAACAGGCGCCGCTCGCCGGCGGGCGGGAACGGCATGTCGAACGCGCGTTCCTCGGACACCGTGGCCAGCACGTCCAGCTTCAACTTGAGCCACGCGGGGTCGTTGACGCGCATGTCCATCGACAGCGTCTTGGCCAGCGCGGCGAGCCCACGCGGCTGTTCCGCGCCGTTGACCCACACCTCGAACGGCACGCTCTGCGCGAACAGCCCGAAGCCGGGACCGGCCTGCGCGGGCATCTCGCCGACGAACAGCGCGAACTCGCCGTGCGGGTGGCGGATCATGTACGTCCACGCCGGGTTGCCGCCGCTCATCTCGGGACGGCCCGGCCAGCGCAGCGAGCTCATCACCGCGGTGGCCGGGCGATCGAGCGTGAGGCGCTGGTCGGCCGCGTTGACGCCCGCGTCGGTGGCGGCGACCAGCGGCTGCGGCGTCTCGCTGGTGGCGGCATTGGGCAGCGGCTCCGGCGCGGCCGGCGTGGTGCTGAGCACCGAGCCCAGCACCGCGTTGGGCCGATACGTCGCCAGGCCCTTCAGGCCGGCCTTCCACGCGAAACGGTACAGGCCTTCGAAGTCCGCGAAGGGATAGTCGGCGGGCACGTTGACCGTCTTGCTGATGGCCGTGTCGACGTAGGGCGCGACGGCGGCCACCATCGCGGCGTGGCTCTCGGCGCTCATCTCGAGCGCGGTGACGAAGGCCTCGGTGAGCGGCGTGTCGACACCCTTCAGGTGCCGGTAGAGGCGCCACGCGTGATCCTCCACCGCATAGGACTTCGCGCTGCCATCGGGCATGCGTTTCTTGCGCGTGTACGACCACGAGAAAGGCGGCTCGATCCCGTTGCTCGCGTTGTCGGCGAAGGCCAGGCTGATGGTGCCCGTGGGCGCGATCGACAGCAGGTGCGAATTGCGCAGGCCCTGCGCGCGCACCTTGTCCTTCAACGCAGCCGGCAGGCGCGAAGCAAACGTGCCGCGCGACAAGTAGAGGTCGGCATTGAACAGCGGGAATGCGCCGCGTTCGACCGCGAGGTCGGCCGAGGCGTCGTAGGCGGCGTCGCGCATCGTCTGCGCGATGCGCTGCGCGGCGTCGCGCGCGGCCGGCGTGTCGTAGCGCAGGTTGAGCATGGCCAGCGCGTCGCCCAGGCCGGTGAAGCCCAGGCCGACGCGGCGCTTCGCGTTGGCCTCGGCCAACTGCGCGGGCAGCGGCCAGACGGTGATGTCCAGCACGTTGTCGAGCATGCGCGTCGCGGTCCTGGCGATCGCGGCGAAGGCCACGTCGTCGAAGCTCGCATCGATCTCGAACGGCTTGCACACGAAGTGCGTCAGGTCGATGGAGCCGAGGCAGCAGCAGCCGTACGGCGGCAGCGGCTGCTCGCCGCAGTTCTTCGCCATGAAGCCGTTGGCGTCGAAGGCGTGCACGCCTTCGACGGTGACGTCGTAGACCGGCTCGTCGCCGAGCGGCGTCAAGGACTCGAACGTCGCCGTGAAGCGCGTCGTCGCGCGCAGCGCCCTCGCCCGCGCCACCAACGCGTCCAGCCCCGCCGACGCCGCCTCGCCGACCAGGCCGACGCGTTCGAGGAAGCGCTGCACGTCGCCACCGGCAACGTCGATCCGCGAGGACTTCGCGTCCGCGACGATCGTGCTGGCCACGCCCAGGCGCAGCAGCATGCGCTGCAGCGTCTCCAGGTCGGGCCGGCTGGCGCTGGCCAGATGGATGCTTGGTGCCGAGACGTCGAACCAACCGTCGGTGCTGAAGATGGTCTGCAGGATGCCCGCGCTGCAGGCGAGCGAATGCGCCTCGATGCCCGGTTGCACCAGCGGCTGCACCAGACCGAGCTGACCCGATGATCGCGCCAGTTCGACGATCGCCGTGCCGATGGCGATGCCGTCGTCGCGATCGATGTCGGAACCCCAGCCGATGGCGCGCTGGTCGTTCAGGGCGACGACGTCGCCCGGCTTCAACCGCGACGCCGCGACCCATGCGTCGCCACCGGCGCCGACGCGGCGGACCTCGTGATCGGCCGTCAGCTTCAGCGTGTGGCCCTCGCGCGTGCGCAGCAGGTGCACCGGCTTGACGCCGGACTCGAAGAAGCCTTCCGACTCCGTGCGATACGGCTGGCCATCGACCATCGCCAGGAAGGGCTGGCCGATCAGTTGCGACACCTGGCGCGGGCCTTCGCTGGTCAGCACCCAGGTGTCGGCCGTCACGCACGGATTCGTCGAGGCGATCGTCTCGCAGTAGCTGAGGTTGTTGTCCTGGTTGATGCGATCGAGGAACAGGACGCCGGGCTCGGCGTGGTCGTAGGTGCAGCGCATGATCTGCTCCCACAGCGCGCGGGCGCGCGGCCGGCGGTAGACCCAGTGGCCGTCCTCGCGTTGCTGCGCGCCCTCGGCGATCTGCTCGTCGCTGGGCCGGGCGCGGTGCACGAGATCGAATGCGGCGTCGTCGTCGACCGCCTGCATGAAGGCGTCGGTGACGCCGACCGAGATGTTGAAGTTGGTGAGGTCGCCCTTGTCCTTCGCGTGGATGAAGGTCTCGACGTCCGGATGGTCGCAGCGCAGCACGGCCATCTGCGCGCCGCGGCGGCTGCCGGCGGACTCGACCGTCTCGCAGCTGCGGTCGAACACGCGCATGTAGCTGACGGGGCCGGACGCGCGGCTGCGCGTGGAACCCAC
>FTCZ01008043.1_pt1 | contig 17168 bp, 15 predicted proteins | sample 1658871 | NCBI WGS metagenome assembly FTCZ01 (sample SAMEA3914864, study PRJEB12502) | metagenome | biome: forest; material: soil | place: USA | collected 2012-03-12 | depth 0.3 m
GTGTTGATGGTGATCCCGCGCGCCTTCTCCTCCGGCGCCGCGTCGATGTCCGCATAGGCCATCGACTTGGCCCCGCCGGTCTTCGCCAGGATGAAGGTGATCGCCGCCGTCAGCGTCGTCTTCCCGTGGTCGACGTGGCCGATCGTGCCGATGTTGCAGTGCGGCTTGTTCCGCTCGAATTTCGCCTTCGTCATAGTGTCACGACCTCAAAACCTGGCCTCAAATCTGGAGCGGGTGACGGGAATCGAACCCGCATAGCCAGCTTGGAAGGCTGGAGCTCTACCATTGAGCTACACCCGCAACTCCTGAACAGAGCCACACTCGCACGCTGTACCGCTGGTGGAGGGGGAAGGATTCGAACCTTCGTAGACGCGAAGTCGGCAGATTTACAGTCTGCTGCCATTGACCGCTCGGCCACCCCTCCGAACCTGCGGCGCGCAGCGCGAGATTTAGCCTGTTCGACCCGCCAAAACGGGCGCGCGTTGCTCGCAAATCCAATGAGTTACGTCAAGGGGCAAATCCCTTTATAGGATCGCCATGTCCCGTCCTCACCGCTCTGCCCGCCCCGCCCGCGGCGGCCACCAGGCCGTCTGGCTCTATGGCCGCCACCCCGTCCTGGCCGCCCTGGCCAATCCCGACCGCAAAATCGAGCGCATCCTGGCGACCAAGGAGGTGGCCGAACGCCACGCCAAGGAATTCGCCGGCAAAGCTCAGATTCTTTCACGCGACGAGCTGGCGCAGCGCCTGCCCGCCGGCGCCGTCCATCAGGGCATCGCCCTCCTCGTGGCGCCGCTGGAGGAGCCGCAGCTCGAGGATCTGCTCGCCAAATGCGGCGAGCAGGCCATGGTCCTCGTGCTCGACCAGGTCACGGATCCTCACAATGTCGGCGCCATCCTGCGCTCAGCCGCGGCCTTTGGCGTCGCGGGCGTCGTCGTCACCGAGCGCAACGCGCCCGCCGACACGGGCGTGCTGGCCAAGTCGGCCTCGGGGGCGCTCGAGATCGTGCCGCTGGTCCGCGCCGTCAATCTCGCGCGCACGCTCGATCAATTGAAGGAAGCGGGCTTCTGGATCTACGGCCTCGACGAGCGCGGCGACGCGCCGATCGCCGGCCTCGACCTCGCCGGCCGCGTCTGCATCGTGCTGGGCGCCGAGGGCGAGGGACTGCGCCGCCTCACCGCCGAGAAGTGCGACCGGCTGGTCACGATCCCCACCAGCCAGGCGCTCGCCGCGCTCAACGTCTCGAACGCCGCTGCCATCGCGTCGTACGAATGGGCGCGCCGCAAGGCGTCTTAGTCTTCCGGACCGCGAGCTTCCAGCTCGCGGTCCAAAAGAGCATGAGAAGACACCGGCTCTAAGCAGCTTTCGCGCGCGCCGCACCCAGCGTACAGCCCGCGGCCGCGACGACGACCAGACCGATACCGAGCCACTGGCGCGCGGCGAGTTGCTCGCCCAGCACGATGTAGCTCATCGCCGCGCCCACGGCGGGAACGCCGCCGGCGATGACGCCGTAGATCGCGCGCGGCAGCTGGCGCAACGCCAGCATCTGCAGGAAGTACGGCAACGCGCTCGTGAGTATCGCCACACCCAGCCCCAGCAGCAGCGACTCCGGATGGAACATGGCCGCACCGGCGGTGAGCGCGCCGAAGGGCAGCACGAAGGTCGACGCGAGCAGTGCGCCGGCGGCAACGACTCTCCCGCTGCCCACCTTTGCGAGGCGCGAACCGAACACGATGTAGCCCGCCCAGCAGGTGGCCGAGCAACAGGCAAAGCCGATACCCACGATGTCGAGCGGCGCGATCTCGGCGCTGGGAAACAGCACCAGGGCGAGGCCGACCACGATGCCACCGAGCCAGGCAAAGTCGCTGGCGCGGCGCGATCCCAGGATGACCAGCGTGAGCGGTCCCGTGACCTCGATCGCCATGCCGATGCCGATCGGAATGCGCGAGAAGGCCTGATAGGCGACCGAGTTCATCAATCCGAGGCAGATGCCGTAGCCCGCGAGATTGATCCATTGGTCGCGTGGCAGCCGCAGGCGCCACGCACCCGACAGCACGCCGAGCAGCAATGCGCTGAATCCAATGCGCAGCGCCACCACGCCCTCCGGCCCCATGACCGGAAACAGCGCCTTTGCCCAGGCAGCGCCGACGCCGTTGGACACCTGACCGACGAAGATGGCGACAGCCGCGAGGATCGTGCGATCCGAGGCGCGAAGGTCGATCATGTACGCGAGGTGGACGGTCGGCACATGGAAACGCTATTTTGCTCCTCGCGCCGGCTTAGCACAGTGGTAGTGCAGCGGTTTTGTAAACCGAAGGTCGGGGGTTCAAATCCCTCAGCCGGCACCAATCGCCTTTTTCCGATGATCGGTCATCCATGCCCAGGCGGTGCGGACAATGTTCTCCGGATCGGAATGCGCGGCCGTCCACTTCAGGCCGGCCTTCGCGCGTGACGCGTCGGCCACCAGCATCGGCGGATCGCCGGCGCGGCGCGGGGCCGGGGTGACGGTGATCTGGCGGTTGGTGAGGCGTCGGGCGTGCGCGATCACCTCGTTGATGCTGGCGCCTTTTCCCGTGCCGAGATTGTAGGCGGCGAACGCGCCCGGCTTGCAGGCTGCGAGGGCGGCCACGTGCGCTGATGCGAGATCGGTCACATGGATATAGTCGCGGATGCAGGTGCCGTCGGGCGTGTCGTAGTCGGTGCCGAAGACGGAGATGTCCGGCCGGACGCCGGCCGCCGCCTGCAGCACCAGCGGGATCAGGTGCGTCTCGGGATCGTGCTCCTCGCCCGTCTCGCCCGCGGCATCCGCGCCGGCGGCATTGAAGTAGCGCAACGCCACGGCCGCCAGCCCGTGCGCGGCACAGGCGTCGCGCAGGATCATCTCGCCCACCAGCTTGGTGCGGCCGTAGGGATTGATCGGCGCCTGCGGCGTGTCCTCGGCGATCGGCATGCGCACGGGTGTGCCGTAGGTGGCGCAGCTGCTCGAGAACACGATCGAACCCACGTCGTGGGCGCGCATCGTCTCGATCAGCGTCAGCATGCCGCCGACATTGACGCGATAGTAGAGCGTGGGCTCGCGCGTCGAGTCGCCGACATAGGCGAGAGCTGCGAAGTTGATAACGGCCTCGGGCTTGTGGCGCTTCATCGCAGCACCAAGCGCCGCCGCATCGTTGATGTCGCCTTGCTCGAAGGCGCCCCACTTCACCGCCCAGCGATGGCCGGTGTGCAGGTTGTCGTACACGATGGGCACATGGCCCGCCTCTGCCAACGCCTTGCACGTGTGCGAGCCGATGTAGCCCGCGCCGCCCGCCACCAACACACGCACTAGAAAACGCTCCGTTCGACCGACATCTGCGCGATCCTATCCGAGAAAGCCTGCACGGCCAGCGACTGCCACGTGATCACCTTGTGATAAACGTGTCGCCCAGCACGAGCACGTCCATCTTGGTGCGCAGGAAGCAGTCGATCGCTTCCTCGGGCTTGCACACGACCGGTTCGTTCTCGTTGAAGCTGGTGTTGAGCACGATCGGCACGCCGGTGAGATCGTCGAAGCTCTGGATCAAGCGTGCATAGCGCGGGTTGGCGGCCCAGGTGACGGTCTGCAGGCGGCCAGTGCCGTCGGCATGGGTGACCGCCGGGATCTCCTTGCGCTTCTCCACCTTGATCTTGAAGACCTGCATCATGAACGGCACGTCGTCGTCGGTCTCGAACCAGTCCTTCACCGCGTCGCGCAGGATGGAGGGCGCGAACGGCCGGAAGGATTCGCGGCGCTTGATCTTGAGGTTGAGGATGTCCTTCATGTCGGCGCGGCGCGGATCGCCCAGGATCGAGCGGTTGCCGAGCGCGCGCGGGCCCCACTCCATGCGTCCCTGGAACCAGCCAATCACCTTGCCCTCGGAGATCGCCTGCGCGGTGCGGCGGCAGAGCGTCGCCTCGTCGGGGATGCGCTCGATCGTGCAGCCGGCTGCGTCGAAGTCGGCGCGGCGCGCGGCGATCGCGGTAGCAATCTCTTCCGGCGTGGCCGACGGACCCCAGTAGGAGTGGTCCATCACGAAGTGACGGCGCGCTGTGCCGCCTTCGAGCTTGGACTCGTCCACCTTGTGCCAGGTCGCGAAGGCCGCGCCGATCGCGCCGCCCGAATCGCCGCCGGCCGACTGGATATAGACCTTCCTGAACGGCGAGCGCTCGTAGATCTTGCCGTTGGCCACCGAGTTGTAGGCGCAGCCGCCGGCCAGCACGACGGCATCGGTCTTGTAGCGCTCGTGCAGCGCGCCCAGCAGATTGAAGAAGGCGTTCTCGTACATCGCCTGCGCCGAGCGGGCGATGTTCTTGTGATGGTCGGTGAGCGGCGCCGACGGATCGCGCGCGGGCCCCAGCAGGCCCGTCAGCGCGTCGCTCCAGATCCGGCCGCCCGAGGGAATGCCGTCCTTCACCTGATAGCCCGCGCCGCCGCCCGTGCCGTGGCGGAAGTACTTGAGATTGAGCGCATAGGTGCCGTCGTTCTTGAGCTTCACGATCTCCGACATCTTGTCGACCAGGCTGGGCTGGCCGTAGGGCGCGAGCCCCATCACCTTGTATTCGTCGCCGTAATGCGGGAAGCCGATGAACTGCGTCATCGCCTCGTAGAAGACGCCGAGCGAATGCGGGAAGTAGACGCGGCCTTCAACCGCGACCTTACCGCCCTCGCCCAATCCCCATGCCGCCGACGAGAAATCGCCGAAACCGTCGACCGAGAGGGCGACGGCCTTGTCGTAGGGCGAGACGTAGAACGTCGAGGCGAGATGGCAGAGATGATGCTCGACGGCATGCACGGTGCCGCGGAACTCCTGCTCCGGCAGGGCGCGCTTGAGATTGCCCGCGATGTCGCCGCGATCGCTGCGATCGCGCAGGCGCTTCATGACGAAGTTCGGCCCGACGCCGGAGGTCAGCACGTAGGCGAGCTTGCGCCAGCGGTTGGCTGCGTTGTCGCTGTTGGTCGCGACATGCGCCACATCGCCGAGCGAGATGCCGGCTTCCTTCAGGCAGTAGCGGATCGATTCGCTGGGGAAGCCGCCCCAATGCTTGACGCGCCGGAAGCGTTCCTCCTCGACCGCGGCCACCAGCTCGCCGTCCTTGACCAGGCAGGCCGCGGCGTCGGCGTGGTAGGCGTTCAGTCCGAGTATGTAGGTCATTTGGCGAGGTCGCGGCGCAGGAGGTGCATGGACAAGATGAGATCGGCGGTGACGCGCTGGGCTGTATAGAGAAGACCGGCCGAACCGTCGAATATGAGCCCCTTCACGAACAGGCAGTGCACCGCGACCGCGAGCGGCCCCAGCACCCGTGTGCAGCGCAGCCGGTCGGCCCAGCTCAGCTCCGACCACGGCCGGCTCGTGAGCTTCTCCGCCTCGGCGGCCTGGTAGCGCGACTGGCTCTGCAGCCAGCGCTCGGTCGACTTGCGATCGTCGTGCAGCAGGCGGTTGGCGAGCGGCAGCACCGGACCATCGATGCGCAGCTTCTCGGTATGGCCGTCCTGCACGAAGGTCTCGCGGCCGCGCCGGAACAGGATGGGCTGGGCGGGATAGAGCGAGGCGCGCAGCGGCCGGCCGTCCATGCAATAGGTGAAGCCGATCCGGTAGGCCGAGGTCTCCGGCGCCGGCTTCGTGGCCGCCATCTCGTCGCGCAGGCCGGGCTCCATCATGTAGTCGGCATCGAGCCGCAGGATCCAGTCGCTGGTGATCCCCGTCTCGGCCGTGGCGAAGCGCCATTGCCGGGCATGGCTGTCGAACGGCCGCTGGACCACCCGGACATTGGGAAACCGCCCGGCGATGGCCAGGGTGTCGTCGGTCGACAGGCTGTCGACCACCACGACCTCCCGCGCCCACGCCAACCGCTCGAGCGAACGGCCGATATTGGCCGCCTCGTTGTAGGTCAGGATGACGGGGGTGATGTTGGCGAGCACTCGGTCAGAATGGGCTATGTGACTGGTATAAGTGAGCTTTTTCCGCCGAACCACCGGTTTTCCGCCATCTTTGGCGGCAAAACCCTGTCCTGTGGCACCGGGGAGTCTTGACGGATGGGCGCGAGGCGAGCAAACGGACACCCCTCGCGCGACTAATCCTTGTGACTAATCTCCCGACGGCGCGCCGCAAACTCGCAAGCCGTTGAAAAAACGGTTAAATACCTCTCGAAATGGATCGAAAGGCCCTCTGTCATGTCGAAGAATGATCTCGTGGTCGTCACGGGCGCCGGCGGCTTCATCGGCGGCCATCTGGTCCGCGTGCTGCAGCAGCGCGGCCACACCAAGATCCGGGCGGTCGACATCAAGCCGCTGGGCGAGTGGTACCAGAAGACGCCGGGCGTCGAGAACCAGGTGGGCGACCTCGCCCTGCTCGAGCCCTGCCGCGCCGCCGCCAAGGGCGCCAAGATGATCTACAACCTCGCCGCCGACATGGGCGGCATGGGCTTCATCGAGACCCACAAGGCCGAGTGCATGCTGTCGGTGCTGGTCAGCACCCACATGCTGGTCGCCGCCAAGGAAGCCGGCACCGAACGCTTCTTCTATTCGTCCTCGGCCTGCGTCTACAACGGCGACAAGCAGACCGACGCCAACGTGACCGCGCTCAAGGAAGAAGACGCCTACCCCGCCCTGCCGGAAGACGGCTACGGCTGGGAGAAGCTGTTCAGCGAACGCATGGCCCGTCACTACCGCGAGGACTACGGCATCGCCACCCGCGTCGCGCGCTATCACAACGTCTACGGTCCCGAAGGCACCTATGACGGCGGCCGCGAGAAGGCCCCGGCCGCGATCTGCCGCAAGGTCATCGCCGCCAAGCTGTCGGGCAAGCATGAGATCGAGATCTGGGGCGACGGCGAGCAGACCCGTTCGTTCATGTACATCGACGACTGCACCGAGGGCACGATCAAGCTCGCCGAGAGCAGCATCATCGAGCCGCTGAACATCGGCAGCGACGAACTGGTCAGCATCAACCGCCTGGTCGACATCGTCGAGAAGATCGCCGGCGTGAAGCTGAAGCGCTCCTACAAGCTCGACGCCCCCAAGGGCGTGCGCGGCCGCAACAGCGACAACACGCTGATCAAGAAGCTGATGAACTGGGCTCCGTCGGTGAAGCTCGAGGCCGGCATGGAGAAGACCTACAAGTGGATCCACGACGAGATGACCTCGGGCAAGGCCTCGGTCGTGAACGCCCTGCCGCGCCAGGTCGCCGCGCAGTAATTCTTGCCGACCAAGGGGCCGCTCGAGCACTGAAGGTGCTTGAGCGGCCCCTTTTCGTTTCAAGCCGGCCAACGATATCTCCGATATAACGACCGTATTGGGGGCTTTCGCGTGACGCGCTTATGATCGCGTCATGAACACGCTCGTCGCGCGCGCCACTCCTTGTCATTTTGAGCGTAGCGAAGGATCTAGATCCTTCGCTACGCTCAGGATGACACTGCACCGCAACGCACGTGCATGCAGGTGTCAGGAACTTCATGAAGTTCCTGAGGATTGGCCTCCGATGCAACAGGAGCAGCATCCGAAGCGATTCCTCATGAGGACGCGTTTTTGTTTCTAGCGTCCGACGCGGCTCAGTGCCTTGTTGCTCTTCAGCAGCGAGTCGAAGAAGGCGATGGTCTTGCCGAGGCCTTCCTCGAGTTGGACCTTCGGCTCCCACTTGAGCGCCTGGCGCGCGAGCGTGATGTCGGGGCAGCGCTGCATCGGGTCGTCGACCGGCAGCGGCTGGAAGATCAGCTTCGACTTGCCGTTCACCAGCTTCAGGATCTTCTCGGCGAGATGCTTCACTGGCAACTCGACCGGATTGCCGAGGTTGACCGGCCCGGTGAAATCGTCCGGCGTGGTGTCCATCAGGCGGATCCAGCCTTCGATCAGGTCGTCGACGTAGCAGAAGGCGCGCGTCTGCATGCCGTCGCCGTAGATCGTGATGTCCTCGCCCTTCAGCGCCTGGACGATGAAGTTCGACACCACGCGTCCGTCGTTGGGATGCATGCGCGGGCCGTAGGTGTTGAAGATGCGCGCGACCTTGATGCGCAGCTTGTGCTGGCGGTAGTAGTCGAAGAACAGCGTCTCCGCGCAGCGCTTGCCCTCGTCGTAGCAGGCGCGCGGCCCCAGCGGATTGACGTTGCCCCGATAGCTCTCGACCTGCGGATGGACGGTGGGGTCGCCATAGACCTCGCTGGTCGAGGCCTGGAAGATCTTGGCGCGCGTCCGCTTGGCCAGGCCCAGCATGTTGATGGCGCCGTGCACGCTGGTCTTGGTCGTCTGCACCGGGTCGTGCTGGTAGTGGATCGGCGAGGCCGGACAGGCGAGATTGTAGATCTCGTCGACCTCGACATAGAGCGGCCACGTCACGTCGTGCCGCATCAACTCGAAGTGCGGGTTGCCGAGGCAGGCGGCGATATTGTCCTTATTGCCCGTGAAGTAGTTGTCGACGCAGAGCACGTCGTTGCCTTCCTTCAGAAGGCGCTCGCAGAGATGAGATCCAAGGAAGCCCGCCCCGCCCGTCACCAGAATACGCTTGCCCATGGTCCCCCTGCATCCCGCCGATGCCGTGGACACTAGGCGAACATGGTTTTGAAATCACTCCCAAACGAAAACCGGCGGCCCCTCCCGGAGCCGCCGGCTTCACCCCTTCAGATAAGCGAAGGATGTTTAGCGATGGCCGCCGCTGCGCGCGCCGGCGGAAGGCGCCGCCGCGAAGGACCGCGTGCCGCCGCCGAACGTGCTGGCGGTGCGGGTCGACGTGGCACTGCTGGTGCCCCAGTTGCGTCCGCCGGTCGAGGCCGTGGTGTTGGTCGTACCGGTGGTGCCGGTGCCGTTCGTGCCGCGGTTCCAGCCGCCACCGCTGCCCCAGTTGTGCGAGCCGTTGCTGGCCATGCCGGTGCCGCCGGTCGAACCGGTGCCGGTCCCCGTACCCGTGCCCGGCGTGCCGGTGCCCGTGCCGTGGTTCCAGCCGCCGTTGCCCCAGTTATGCGAACCGTTGTTCGCCGTACCGGTGCCCGGCGTACCCGGCGTACCCGAGCCGTGATTCCAACCGCCCTGGCCGTTCGAAGCCTGGCCCTGGCCGTTGCGATCCCAACCGTTGTGGTTGCCGTTCCAGTTGTGGTCACGGCCCCAGTCACGACCGTCAGCCTGGCGATGATCGCCACGGTCGCCACTCCAGCCATCGCGGCCGCCGTCACGACGATCGGCATCGCGCTGGCCCCAGCCACCGCGACCATCGTTGCCGCGGCCGTCATGGTCACGCCAGCCTTCGCGGCCGTCAGTGCGGCCCCAGCCCTGCCCGCGATCCCAGGCCTGCTGGCGGTCGTGGCTCTGCTGGTAGATCTGGCGGTTCTCGCGATCCGTCATGCGGTCGATGCGAGCGCGCTCCTGCGGCGAGACGTGGCCATCGGCCTCGGCCTGACGCTGGGCACGATCGATGTTGCGCTCACCCTGTTCGAGGCGGCTGGCCTCGCTACGCGTGATCTGACCGTCGCGGATGCCGCGATCGATCCGGTCCTGCTGGACATCCTGACGCTGGTTGATGTCGTACATCGACTGCGCGTTCGCGCCGCCGCTCGCGGCCAACAGGCCGCCCGCCGTGAGCACGGCGTAGGGGATAAGGCGAAGTTTGGGCATTCATTACCTCTGGGCGTGTTTCGACGGCATTCACGCCGTCTTATGAATCGCTACGCCGACCCACCGCCAAACATCCCTCGAAATATTCGCAATTGAGGGCTAGAAACTTGCGGTCCCTGAAACGACACGGCGACGCCACACCAATGTCCCAATTGCCGCCCGAATTGCCTTCGAATCTTACACCCGTCCGCGACGCGCACGTCTTCGACGAGCAGCGGCTCGTCGCCTACATGCACGCGAACGTCGAAGGCTTTCGCGGACCGGTCCGCGTCCTTCAGTTCGAAGGCGGACAAAGCAACCCGACCTTCCATGTCAGCGACGCCGCCGGCCGCATGTACGTGCTGCGCAAGAAGCCGCCGGGCAAGCTTCTGCCGTCGGCACACGCGGTCGACCGCGAATACCGCGTCATCAAGGCGTTGTACGACGGCTCCGACGTTCCCGTGCCCAAGCCCTATGCGCTTTGCCAGGACGATTCGGTGATCGGGACGGCGTTCTACATCATGGAATTCCTGCCCGGCCGCATCCTGGCCGACCCGAAGATGCCGGGCATCTCGCCCGCCGACCGGGGCAGGATCTTCGATTCGATGAACGACGTGTTGGCCCGCCTGCACAATGTCGACTACCGCTCTGTCGGGCTCGGCGACTACGGCCGCGAGGGCCAGTACATCCAGCGCCAGGTCGCGCGCTGGTCGAGCCAGTACGATCTGTCGCGCACCGACGATCTGGAGGCGATGGAGAACCTCAAGAAGTGGCTGCCGGCCAACATCCCGCCGGGCGACGAGACGCGCATCAACCATGGCGACTATCGCCTCGGCAACACGATCGTCCATCCGACCGAGCCCCGAGTCATCGCGGTGCTCGACTGGGAGCTGTCGACGCTCGGCCATCCGCTGGCCGACCTCGGCTACAACTGCATGATGTATCACTTCGGCGAGGGCTTCGGCGCGTCGGGCGGCTATGCCGACACCGACCTCGAGGCGTTCGGCATTCCCGGCGAGGACGCGTATCTCGCAGCCTACGCCCGCCGCACCCGCCGCGCCGGCATCGAGCACTGGCCCTTCTACCTCGCCTTCTCGCTGTTCCGGCTGGCCGCCATCGTGCAGGGTGTCTACAAGCGCGGCCTCGACGGCAATGCCTCGTCGGAAACGGCGAAGAACTACGGCGATCGGGCACGCGTGCTGGCCACGCTCGGCTGGTCGATGGTCGAGAAGCGCGCCTGACCGGCGGCTATTCGTCGGTGACCGGAACCCGCGAGGCGTCGTTCTTGACCGGGCAATCCTTGATGTCGACGTATTCGTTGCCGGGATTGCGATACTTGTTGATGTCGTAGGGCGCGTTTTCGTTGGGCACACCGGGCGGCGGTGTGCGCAGCGTCCAGGCGACCAGCTGCTTGATCACGCTGCCCAGCGCCTGGTCGAAGGCCTCGACCACCTTGGGGATCTTGTCCTGGCGGGCGCGCACGCAACGCTCGATGGTCGCGGTGCCGATGATCTGCCGCTCCGGCATGCGCACCAGCTTGGCGACGATGCGGACATGGGCGATCGGAGCGCCGCCGTAGAAGTACATTGCCTCGAAATTGCGCAGGTCGGGCTGCAGGGTGTAGTTGGCGCGCAAGCCGATCGAGTCGCGCGAGACGGCGACGATCTTGCGGCTGTTCTCGAAGGAGTCGACGATGCGCGTCTGCACCATGGCCGGCGCGCGATCGGTCCAGGCGGTCTTGGCGTAGTAGTCCGACGAGGTCGGCGACGGCGCGATGGCGATGCGGCCGGTATTGAGGTTGGCCGCCGCCGCCGGCATCTCGACCGCGAGCTGCCACTGCACGGACGGCATGTTGGGCTCGAAGGTGCTCTTGGGGCTCACCTGATAGAGGTCGGTCGGCTCCTCGGCCGCCTTGATCAACTCGCAGCCCGCGAGGAAGGATGTCGCGCCCAGCAGCGCGATCAAGCGAAGACGAGAGCGGACGATCATTTCGGCCTGTATCCGTTCTTGCCGTCGAACACGAACGCGGCGGGATCGCGTTCGAGCTTGGTGGCGATGATGTTGAGGTTGGCGATGAGATCGCGCAGCTCGTGGACGGCGAGGCCGAGTTCGCTCAGGCCGGACTCGGTGAAACGCCTGATCGAACCGCTGTTGTCGGTGAGGATCTTGTTGAGCTGGCCCGACGCGCCATTGAGCTTGGCCATCGCGGCCTGCGCCTCGCTGACCGCCTTGGCGAGGTCGCCCTTGTCCTTGCCGGCCAGCAGCTTGCGGGACTGCGCATCCTGCGGCCCCAGCTCGGCCGCGATCAGGCCGAGCCTGTCGGAAAGGTCGTTCAGCCGCGCGAAGGTCTGCTTGAACTCGCTGACTGCCGCCGGCAGCTCGGCCAGCGTGGTCTGGATCGAGCTGTCCTGCTTGGCGAACGAACCGGAGAGCGTCTGCAGGTTCTTCAGCAGCTCGCCCACCGTGGCGAGGTTGTCGGGGCTCAAGAGTTCGTTCAGGCGGTCGACCGTGGTGCCGGCCTTGGAGAGCAGTTCCTGCGCCGAGGTCGAGGTCGCCTCGAGGAACGATGCGCCCTCGCGGATTTCCGGATAGGGCTTTTCACCGAGCTTCTTCTTCGGCTTGATCTGGTCGACGTCGAGGCGGCCCACGATCTGGATGAAGGCGGCGCCGGCGATGAAGGGCTTCTCGAACACCGCATAGGACCGCTCGCGGATGTCGATTGTGGAGGCAACGGCCACCGTCACCTCGATCTTCTCGCTCAACCGCTGGCGGCCGGTGCTGCGCTGGATATCGGCCCGCGAGGTGAGGCCGATGTCCTGGACGCGACCGACGCGCAGGCCGCGGTAGAAGACCGGCGAGTCCTTGGTCAGGCCCTGAACCTCGCCGGAGAAAAGAATGTCGTAATAGGCGTACGAGGTCTGATCGCCCGCGCGCAGCTTCCAGATCACGAAGCCGACGATGGCAGCGATGAACACCATCATCGCCGCGCCGATCAGCACATAAGGCGACTTGTTTTCCATCCGACGCCGTTTCTACTCCTGCCTCGCCGCCCGCCCACGCGGTCCGTGGAAGTAATCCCGGACCCACGGATTATCGTAATCCTGCATTTCCGCCATGGTACCCACCACGACGCGCTTGTCGAGGAGCACCGCGATGCGGTCGCAGACGGCGTAAAGGCTGTCGAGGTCGTGGGTGACCATCAGGACCGTGAGCCCCAGGCTGTCCCGCAGCCCTTTGACCAGCTCGTCGTAGTGCGCGGCGCCGATCGGATCGAGGCCCGCTGTCGGCTCGTCGAGGAAGAGGATGTCGGGATCGAGGGCGAGCGCCCGTGCCAGGCTGGCGCGTTTACGCATGCCGCCGGACAGTTCCGACGGCTTCTTCCGGCCGGTGTCCGGCGGCAGGCCGACCAGCGCGATCTTGAGGGCCGCGATCTCGCGCATCAGCCCTTCTTCCAGCTGGGCATGCTCGCGGATCGGCACGATGATGTTCTCGGCCACGGTGAGCGAGGAGAAAAGCGCGCCGTCCTGGAACTGAACCCCGGTGCGCGAATGAAGCGACCGCTCGGCCTTGCCGTGCAGGTTGCGTGCGTTGATCCCCAGCACCTCGATCGTGCCCTTGCGCGCGGGATTGAGGCCGATGATGGTGCGCAACAGCACCGACTTGCCGGTCCCCGAGCCGCCAACCAGGCCCACGATCTCGCCACGAAAGACGTCGAAGTCGAGCTTGTCGTGAACGACCGTGTCGCCGAACTGCGTGCGCACGTCGCGCAGCTTCAGGACGACGTCCCTGCCGTCGCGATGATCGACGAGCTGGCCGCCTTCGAGCAACGTGGTCTCGGTCGTCATCAGACGCCGGCCAGCAGGAAGATGATGGAGAACACCGAGTCGAGTACGATCACGCAGAAGATCGCTTCGACGACTGACCGGGTCGTGAGCGCACCAACGCTCTCGGCACTGCCGCTCACCTGCAGGCCCTCGAAGCAGCCGATGGCCGCGATGACCAGGCCGAACACCGGTGCCTTGATCATGCCGGTGTAGAAATTCCATGGGGCCACCGTGTCGCGCAGGCGCTCGAAGAACTGCACGAAGGTGAAGTCGAGATAGACCGTGCAGGCCACCGCGCCGCCCAGGAGCCCCGCCATGTCGCCCCAGAAGGCCAGCAGCGGCATCGAGATCACCAGCGCCAGGATGCGCGGCAGCACGAGCCACTCCACGGGATTGAGCCCGATGGTGCGCATGGCGTCGACTTCCTCGTTGACCTGCATGGTGCCGATCTGGGCTGTGAAAGCGCTGCCCGAGCGGCCTGCCACGATGATCGCGGTCAGCAGCACGCCGAGCTCGCGGAACATGCCGATGCCGACCGCCTCGACGGTGAACGTCTCGGCGCCGAACTGTCGGAGCTGCTGGACGCCCTGGTAGGCGATGACGACGCCGATCAGGAAGCAGAGCACGCCCACGATCAGGAGCGCCTTGACCCAAACCTCGTACATCTGGCGCACCACGGCGTTGATACGGAAGCGCTTGGGATGGAGACAGGCTTCGAAGAAGACGAAGATGATCTCGCCCAGGAATTCGCACATGTCGACGAGCTGGCTGCCGACATGAATGAAACTGTGTCCGGCCTCGTCGAGCCAGTGGACGATCCAGTTGACGTGATGGGGCGGCGTTTTCTCCTCGGCGAGGTTGGCTTGCACGACCTTGAACAGCGCGGCGTGGTTCTCGTCATCCGTCCTGACCTCGGTGTCCTTGCCGCCGCCGGCGAGATCGAGGATCTCGATGGCACCCGCGGTGTCGAGCCGCTCAACCTTGCTGGCATCGATCGCCCGTGCCGTCGCCCTCGCGGCCTTCTTCTTGCCGTTCAGCGCGCGGATGCTGAAGACTGTCCAGGTCCCGCCGACTTCCAGGACGGAAGTCCCGCCCTGGTCGGCGTAGCGCATCGTGGGTCGAGCCTCTGCCATCGCCGGAATTAGTCGTCGCAGCCGTTCTCGCTGTCAATCGTTCCGCGACGTTGCCTGGCAGGAATGCGGCTGTCACGATGACCGGCAGGAGGAACCAATGGGCAAATGGCCGGCGCTGGACAAGATGGAGATGCTGGATCGGCCGATCGACGACGAGGCCTACGAGCGGCAGATCAAGAAGCTGCAAAATCGCCTGCTCGATCTCCAGATCCACCACCTGCAGTCCGGCGGCCGCGTCCTGATGGGCATCGACGGCTGGGATGCCGCCGGCAAGGGCGGCCTGATCCAGCGCCTGGTCTACGGCCTCGAGCCGCGCTCGACCCACGTCTGGCGCATCGGCGCGCCGACACGGGAGGAGCAGGGCCGGCACTATCTCTGGCGTTTCTGGCAGCGCCTGCCGGCGCCCGGCAACTGGGCGGTCTTCGACCGTACTTGGTATGGCCGAGTGTTGGTGGAACGCGTCGAGGGCCTGTGCACTAAGGACGAGTGGATGCGCGCCTACCGCGAGATCAATGAATTCGAGCGCCAGCTCGCCGACGACGGCGTCCGCATCATCAAGCTGCTCGTCCATGTCAGCGCGCACGAGCAAAAGCAGCGGATGATCGACCGCCTCAGCAAGCCGCACAAGCGCTACAAGGTCGGCCTCGAGGACTTCCGCAACATCGCCAAGCGCAAACAGTATCTCGCGGCCTATGACGACATGCTCGAGAAGACGGACACGCAGCAAGCGCCCTGGCATGTCATTGCCGGCGACGACAAGAAACAGGCCAGGATCGCCGGCCTCAAGACGATCGTCGAAGAACTCTCGCGCGGCGTGAAGATCGAGCCCCAGGAACTCGATCCGAAAGTGGCGGAAGCGGCGTTCAACCTGTGGGGCTGGAAGCCGGACGCCAAGAAGTGAGCCGGGGACGCATTTTTCCCGGCTGGTGGGTCGTCACCGGCGCGTTCCTGTGCATGCTCACGGGCTTCGCGATGGTCTACTCCTTCGCCGCCTTCTTCAGTCCGCTCGAAGCGGAATTCGGCGCCCAGCGCGGCGAGACGTCCCTCGTCTTCTCCATCGCGGCGTTCCTGTATTTCTCGCTGGGCTCGGTGGCGGGCTCCATCGCCGACAGGATCGGGCCGCGCGCGGTGGTGGCGGGCGGACTTCTCCTAGTCGCGGCCGGCCTCGTCGTGGCCTCCCAGGCGAGCGGCCTGCTCGCGGTCTACCTGGGGTACGGGCTCGGCGTCGGCGTGGGCGTCGGCCTCTCCTATGTACCGAGCGTGGCGTCGGTCCAGCGCTGGTTCCAGCGCGGCCGCGGGACGGCGAGCGGCATCGCCGTCGCCGGCATCGGCGTCGGCACCCTGATCGGCGCCCCGCTCGCCCACGAGCTGATCGCCCGCATCGGCTGGCGCCCGACCTATCTCGTGCTCGCGGCCCTGACCGCCCTGGGCGCGATCGTCTCGGCCGCCCTCGTGCGCCGCGGACCCGAGCATTACGGCCTCGCGCCCGACGGCGACCCGCCCCACTCGCACGACGCCGCGGCGGCGGCTTCCGGCCTGTCCTTGCGCCAGGCGATGCGCTCGAGCCCCTTCTGGATGATCTATGTCGGGGCCTTCCTGATGTCGTTCGGCCTCTTCGTGCCGTTCGTCCATCTGGTGCCCTACGCCCGCGACGCCGGCCTCGGCGAAGGCTTCGGGGTGATGCTGATCGCCCTGCTGGGCGTCGGCAGCACGGCGGGACGCTTCCTGTTCGCGAGCCTCACCACGTGGCTCGGTCGCCGCAACTCCTTCGCGATGATGTATGTCGGCGCGGGGCTGATGCTGATCCTGTGGTCGCAATCGACCGGCCGGCCGGCGCTGATCGTCTTCGCCCTGGTGTTCGGCGCGTTCTACGGCGGCTTCGTCGCCATCGCGCCGTCGCTCGCCGCCGACTATTTCGGTTCCAGGTCGCTCGGCGCCGTCATCGGCACGCTCTACAGCGGCGTCGGCATCGGTGCGTTGTTCGGCTCGCCCGTGGCGGGCTTCGCCTACGATTTCTTCGGCTCCTACAGCGGTGCGATCCTGGCCGGCGCCGCCCTGTGCTTCGTATCGTTCGCGATCACGATGCTGGCGCCGGAGCCGGCGCGCTGGCTGGCGATGCGGAAAGCCGCGTCGCCCTGACACCGGGCCCGAGCTGCGCCTCGATCCAGGGCAGCGCCTCGCCCATCGCCTCGTCGAACTTCCACGGCGGATTGATCACCAGCACGCCGCAGGCCGAGAGCTTCGGCGCCTCGGCCGGTATCTCCAGCTCCAGTCGTGTCGTCTTCAGGCTCGCGAACTCGGCCAGGAAGGCCGCGACCGCGTCGGCATCCTTGATCGGATACCAGATCGCGTAGCAGCCGGTCACGAAGCGCCGCAGTCCATGGCGCAGTGCCCGCGCGAGCTTCTCGAATTCGTCGGTCGCCTCGAACGGCGGATCGATCAGGACGAGCGCGCGCCGCTCGGGCGGCGGCAAGGTGGCTTTCACCGCGTGATAGCCGTCCTGCTGGCGGACTTCGATCAGCCGGTCGCCGGCGAACTCGCGCTTCAGCGCCAGCGCATCCTGTGGATGAAGTTCGCAGGCCACGAAGCGATCGCCGTGCCGCACGCCCGCCCGGATGA
>FTCZ01000934.1_pt1 | contig 17140 bp, 15 predicted proteins | sample 1658871 | NCBI WGS metagenome assembly FTCZ01 (sample SAMEA3914864, study PRJEB12502) | metagenome | biome: forest; material: soil | place: USA | collected 2012-03-12 | depth 0.3 m
ACATCCTCGAAACCCGGCCAGAGATCGTGGCGTCCCCACGGCTTCTCGACGCGCTTCGTCTCCAGGCGGATGGCGGACATGGCGGGCTCCAATCAGGGCGCGGCCGCCCCGTCTTCCGAACGCTCGAGCCTTTGATGCGTTTCGCACGCTGACTCAAGCCAGCCCGCGCCTTCGCCGCCAACCTCTTCAGTGGGCGAGCCGCGTGTCGACCTTATCCACCCACTCGGGGAAGAAGCTCGGTTCGCGGGCCGACCAGCCCGCCGCCGTCGCCGCCGCCTCGCTGATCGACTGGAGCAGCACGCGCCGCCGATCGGGATGGAGATGCGGCAACGCCGCTGCCGCGCAGAAGGCGCCCGGCAGCCACGGCCGCACCGGCGCCCCCAGCAGACGCTCGTATAGGAAGCGGTAGGCGCCGAAGCTGCACAGCCGATCCTGTCCGAGATCGAACGCCGAAACCGTGACGAGCGGCGCCATGAACGGCTCGATCGCTTCGAGCCCGCTATCTTCCGGAATGCTCAACCGAAGGCTGCCGAGGCGGCCATAGACCCGCGTCTGGGCGCGGATGCTCGCCGCCTCCACCACATCGCGAGACCAGCGGCCGAGCGCATCTTCCCGCATCAGTCCCACATCGAGCGACCGCCTGATATATCGCTGCGTCGAAGCGGGGAAGGAAGCAAACTCCTTCATTTCCGCCAGTGTCATTGCACCGTCTGCTGGCCTTGCCTGCGTACCCATTGCCTTTCCCCACCGTCTCACGGTTGAGGTTAAGCCTGGCACGGTTACACGAGGCTTAACCGACCCCCGTTCCCGCAAGCATCGAACCATGAATCGTGCTGCAACGCAACATCTGAGATGTGCTAGTCCGCATTTGGGACAAATTTGCGCGAGTTCTGTAACATCCAAGCCCCCCTGCCCGCCTCGACGGGTCAGCCCTTCTGCCGGGCCTTCTCGGCCTTTTCGTCAAAGCCCGACGAGGTCGCGGGCTCGCCTCCGCCAGGCTGCGCGACGGCCGGCGGATCGGAGCTCGGGAAGCTTTCGTCGAGCCCGATCTCCAGCTTGCCCTGCTCGTGGCACGGATCGCGCGCCAGGGCCTTCTCGTCCTTCGCATCATGGGCCTCGCGTACCCGCGGCGGCGCAGGCGCGTCGCTGAGATCGACTCGGTCGCGATCGAACGGCCTGTCTTGATTAGCGTCCATCTGATCTCTCCTGTTTCCCATTCAACGAGCCGGGCCGGCCGCGCGTTCCGAAGGGGATGCATCGACGCCCATCTGCCGCTAAGGCCCCCGCATGACCGATCCGCTGACGATCCGCCGCCTCTATGGCCGCCGGCAGGGGCACGCGCTGCGCGCCGGACAGGCCGCGCTGGTCGACGAGCTGCTGCCCACCCTCTCCGTCCCCGACGACGGCGCGCTCGACGCCGCACGCCTGTTCGGCGCCGACCGCCCGCTCGCGATCGAGATCGGCTTCGGCAAAGGCGAACATATGGCGCAGCAGGCGGAGATGGCGCCCGACATGGGCTTCATCGGCTGCGAGCCGTTTATCGACGGCATGGTTGGCGCGCTAACGCAGGTGCGCGACCGGAGCCTCTCCAACGTCCGCCTCCACCTCGGCGACGCGATTACGGTGCTGGAGCGGCTGCCCAACGAGAGCCTCGACCGCGCGTGGCTGCTCCACCCCGATCCCTGGCCCAAGGCGCGCCACGCCAAGCGGCGCTTCATGAACCCCGGCCCGATCGGCCTGCTCGCCGCCAAGATGAAGGCCGGCGCCGAGTTCCGCTTCGGCACCGACCACCCCGTCTATGTCCGCTGGGCGATGATGGTGATGGCCGGACTGCCCCAGTTCGAATGGCAGGTGGAAGGGCCGCAGGACTTCCTCGTCCGCCCCGACGACTGGCCGGAGACGCGCTACGAGGCCAAGGCGCGCGCCAAGGGACATGAGGTCTGGTATTTCCGCTACCGCCGAACCGATGTGCCGGCCAGCGTGCCCCGCGCAACATGAGGCAGCGCGGCCGATTCGATCGCTGGCTGATCCTCGCCCGGCGCCACGGACCAGCCGCCCCGATCTGGCGCCGTCGCGCCGCGATCCTGGCCGGCGCGATCCTGCTCGGCCTCGTCGCCCTGTTCTTCGCAAAGGCGGCGGACTGGGCCAACCATCTCTTCCTCGGCCTCTATCGCCAGGAAAAATGGGCGCCGCTGCTGCTGACGCCGGCGGGCTTCGGCGCGCTCGTCTGGTTCACCCGCCGCGTCGCACCTGACGCCCGGGGCTCGGGCATCCCGCAGATCATGGTCGCCCGCGCCGATCCCGACGGCGCGCTAACCTCGCTCACCTCGGCGCGGACCGCGATCGTCAAGTTCGGGATCACCATCGGCGGGCTTCTGATCGGCGCCTCTGTGGGTCGCGAGGGTCCGACAGTGCAGATCTCGGCGACGATCATGGCCTATGCCCATCGCCTGTTCCGCGTACCGCTCCGCGCTTCGGTGATGGTCGCGGGCGGCGCGGCGGGCGTGGCGGCGGCGTTCAATACGCCGCTCGCCGGCGTCACCTTCGCGATCGAGGAGCTCGCCGCCGCCTATGAGCAGCGCATGACGCTGTTGGTGATGGCGGCGGTGCTGATTTCGGGCATGGTCAGCCTCGGGCTGGCCGGCGACTACGTCTATTTCGGCGCGATGACGGACACCCTGCCGCTGAAGCAGGCGCTGCTCGTCACACCGGTGGCAGGCGTGCTCGGCGGGCTGACCGGCGGCGCCTTCGCGCGGCTGATGCTCGATTTCAGCCGGTCGCAACGGCGGCCACTGGCGTGGTTGCGCAGCCACCCGGTGCTCACGGCGATCTTCGCCGGCGCGGTCGTTGCCGGAGTCGGCTGCACCACCGGGCTCACCTGGGGCACCGGCTATGAGCCTGCGCGTTTGCTCATCATCGGCGCGGACGCACCCACCTGGTTCGGTCCGGCCAAGTTCCTCGCCACGCTCGCCACCGCCGTGTCAGGCCTGCCGGGGGGCATCTTCGCGCCCTCGCTTGCGACCGGCGCCGGGCTGGGCGACATACTGCGCGCAATCTTCCCGCTGATCGCGGCCGGGCCCGTCGTGCTGCTCGGCATGGTCGGCTATTTCACCGGCGCGGTGCGAGCGCCGCTCACCGCCGTCGTCATCATCTCCGAGGCGACCGCGAGCCACGGCCTGCTGTTGCCGCTGCTCGCCACCGCGCTGATCGCTGATGCCACCGCCAGCCTGATCTGCCGGGAGCGGCTCTATCACGGTCTCGCCAAGGCCTTCCGGCCAAAGGAAACAGCCCGGCCGGACGCGGGATCCTTGTCGCCGGAGCAACCCTGACCCAATAAAAATTACATGACATCAGACTAATTACTAAGGGCATAAAAGATCGCAGGGTCCAGCATTCGACGCTTGCCGACGTGAGCAAGAACCCATTCGGCGCGGTCCAGATGGAGACGCGCTCTACAAGGCGTTCGACAAGGCCTACGAGGCCGACATGAACCTAGACACGATCAAGGCCCGTCGGGTCGAAATTCGACGTACAGGAATCCACTCGATCAGCTATCCGATCTGGGGCCCGCAGGACGTGGTGGACAGCCAGATCGTCGATAAGCAGATCGAGGCCGCGAAGAGCAGCAAGGCGGACGGTTGACCGATCCGGTTGCCGGGGAGGCCCAACGCCCGGCGACCGGTTGACCCTCAGATGTCCTTGCTGATCCCCACGAACACACCACGCCGCGGCCCGAATTGCGGCGCGCCGACGCCAATACCGGAACCGTCGCGGATCTCGTACTTGTGGTCGAACAGGTTGGTCACGTCGACGCGCACCTCCAGCCCCGGCCCCTCGAACTTGTGGCTCGCGGTGAGGTTGAACTGGGCATAGCCCGGCAGGTGGTCGCCGTTGGGGACGGCGCCGTCCTTGCGCAGGCCCGACCCATAGATCATGTCGCCGCCGAGCTTGGTGCCTGCCAGAAAACCATCGCGGAAGCTGTACGAGACGCCCGCCGAACCGGTGTAGGTCTGATCGTGGTCCAGATAGATGTAATGATCGCGGATATAGGCGAGGTCGCCCGGATCGAAGCTGAACTGGCTGGAGACGATGTCCTTCCCCTGCGCCTTGGCATAGGCGAAGTTGGCGTAGGCGAGCCACGGCCCCTTCTTGTAACTGATGTTCGCCTCGACCCCGTGGATGCGGCCCTGCCGATAGTTGAAGGGCGTGAGGATGATCGGCGCACCGAACTGGCCCTCGTCGATCAGGTTCTTCGATTTGCGATAATAGCCATCAACCCCAAAGGTGACCGCGCCCAGCTTCTGCTGGAAGCCGATGTCGAAATAATTCTGCCGCTCGGCGAAGGGCGTGGTGTTCTCAAGCGAGGGCGCCGCGGCGCTGGTGCCGACGAACTTCGCGACGCTGGTGGTGCCAACCAGCTCGAACGGGGGCGGCGAGAAATAGCGGGCATAACCGGCATGGATCGTCGTGCCACTGCCCGGCTGCCACACCGCGTTGACCCGCGGGCTGAACTGCTGCTCGCAGCGATAACCGCAATAGTGATCGAAGCGGCCGCCGAAATTGAGCGTCACCGCCGGAAGCACCTTCCACTCGTCCTGCAGGTAGACGCTCTCGGTCCACTCGGTCTTGCTACCTTGGTCACCGATGGAGATTGGCTGGCCAGTCTGGCTGCCTGCGGCGTCCACCGGGAAGACGAAAGTGGTGGTATTACTGGTGCCGCGATCGCGTTCAAGCACGACGCCGCCGCGCAGCGTGTGCGTGTCGGACAGCCTGTAGGCAGCCTCGGACTGGAGGCCGACCGAAAAATCCTTCTTGAGCGCCTGCTGCGCCTGGCCATTGAACAGCAGTTCGCCGGTGATGTCGGGGCGGTAGATCAGCTCAGAATAGCGCGCGAACAGCGAGGTCTGCCAAGTCAGCGGCCCCTTGTCGTGCAGCCAGGACAGCGCGCCGAAGCCGGTGCGTTCGATCTGCCGCTCATCGAGGTTGTCGGAGAGATAGTCGGTCTGCCCCCCGACGTCGAAGCCGTTGTCCGGATGCAGTCCCCTGGGATTGGGGATCTGGAAATAGTCATTCGAATAACCGCCGACGAAGGAGATGCGGTTGCTCTCGTCGATCACATGATCGGCATAAGTGAAGAACTGCGCCTGGTCGGTGCGGTCGTGAATAGGGGTGGAAGAGCCGTCGACGCTCTCGATGCCGAGCTTGTCGTGGCGGAAATCGCCCGAGACAAAATAGTTGGTCGATCCCGTCGAGCCGCCATATTCGATGCTGGGCTCGATCGTGTCGTGGCTACCGCCATAGAGCGAGAGCGTGCCGCCATTGTTGAACATGCCGCTCTTGGTGGTGATGTCGATGATGCCAGCGGTGCGCAGACCATATTGGGCGGGCAGCGCGCCGGTCAGCAGATCGAACTTCTCGATCAGGCGCGGCGAGAGCGTCTGACCGAACACCGACAGCCCCTCGGGCAGGATGGTGCCGTTGATGCGATATTGCAGGCCGTTGTGATCGTCGCGGACGTGAAGCTGGCCGAACCCGTCCTGCACCACGCCGGGCACCTGCAGGACAAGCTGGTTAAGCTGCTGGTTGTCGCCGCCGGGCAGAGCTTGGATGGTGGTGTTGTCGACCCCGTAGCTGGTCGCACCGAGCGAGGGCTGGATCGAGGCGCGGGCGGCATCGAGCCGTTGGCCGGTGACGACGATCGATTGGGAATCGGCCGAATCCCCGCTCCCGGATCCCGATGGTGTAGCGGCGGCCACGCTGGCCGGCGTGGCATCGGCGGCAAGGGCGACGGCGGGAAGCGTAAGCGAGGCAGCACTCAGCAACAGGAGCGTCTTCGGCGGCATATCGTTCTCCGATGGGCCGGCGTGAGATAGTGTATCATCACATATTTGGGAAAGTGACAATTCGGTAACGCCGTGACGTTTCCCAGCAGGTGCGGGATTTGGGCAACGCTTCTGCGACGACGGCGCCGAATCCGCCATCGGACACCGGTTCAAGCCCCTTGCCAAAGCGCCACCGAAAACGCAGGCGAGGGAGCATGACGGGCATGCAGGCCAAGGAGCGCTGGTGGCGCGCAGAGGCAAAGGCGACGGTCGCGCTCGCCTATCCGCTGGTGCTGACCAATCTCGCGCAGGCGCTGATCCCGGCGACCGACGTGGTGCTGCTCGGCTGGCTGGGGCCGCGGGCGCTTGCCGCCGGTGCGCTCGGCGTCAATCTGTTCAACGGCTGCATGATCTTCGGTGTCGGGTTGATGATCGCTGCCTCGCCCATGATCGCCCGCGCGCTCGGGCAGCGCGCGCACAATGTCCGCGACGTCCGCCGCACGGTACGGCAGGCCATGTGGACGGCGGTGGCGGTGGTGATCCCGATCTGGCTGCTGCTCTGGCATGCAGAGGGCATCTTGCTCCTGTTCCGGCAGGATCCGGGGCTCGCCCACCAGGCCGCGCGGCTGGTCCGGCCGATGATGTTCGGCATGCTGCCGCTGTTCGGCTATCAGGTGCTCAAATCCTTTGTTTCGGGGCTCGAGCGGCCGGGCTGGGCATTTGCGGCAGGCGGTATCGCGGTCATCTCCAACGCGATCATCAATTATGGCCTGATCTTCGGGCGCTTCGGGCTGCCCGCGCTGGGGCTGTTCGGCGCCGGGCTCGGCAGCAGCATCTCCAACATGGTGATGTTCGCCGTGCTGGCGATCGTGGTCGCACGCCACCGCCATTTCCGCCGCTACCACCTGTTCGGCCATTTCTGGCGAGCGGACTGGCCGCGCTTCCGTGAGGTGTGGCGCCTCGGCCTGCCGATCGCAGTGACGCTGGGCATGGAGGTGACGATCTTCAATGCCGCCGTCTTCCTGATGGGGCTGATCGGCGAGGCGGAGCTTGCCGCGCATGCGGTGGCGATCCAGATCGCCTCGCTCTGCTTCATGGTTCCGCTCGGAATCGCTCAGGCGGCGACGGTGCGCGTCGGCATCGCCTTTGGGCGCGAGGACCGGATCGGCATCGCGCGCGCGGGCTGGGCTGCGTTCGGTGTGACGATGGCGTTCATGATCTGCTCGGCGACGCTGATGCTGTCGGCGCCGCGCTTCCTTGTCGGGCTGTTCATGAACGTGCACGATCCGGCCAATGGCCATGTCGTCGCGCTGGCGGTCGCCTTCCTGACGGTGGCGGCGCTGTTCCAGCTGGTCGACGGCGCGCAGGCGGTAGGGGCGGGCATGCTGCGCGGCATCCACGACACCGCCGTGCCCATGATCTTCGCCGGGTTCGGCTATTGGGGGATCGGGCTCGGAACCTCGGTGCTGCTCGCCTTCCATTACGGCTGGGGCGGCGTGGGGGTGTGGATTGGGCTCGCCACTGGGCTCGCGGCGGTCGCGGTGCTGATGATGACACGCTGGGCGCGGCGCGAACGCCTGAGGTTGATCTAGCGCCGCTTCGCCCGCACTAGCGCCTCATCAAGCGTCTGGAGGAAGCGCGAGCGATCAGCCTTTGAGAAGGGCGCGGCACCCCCCATCTGGTCGCCGCCGGCGCGCAGGTCGGCCATGATCGCACGGGTGGCGATCGCCGCGCCGATCGAGCTTGTGGTGAAGGGCTTTCCGGTCGGCGCCAGCACGCTCGCCCCCGCCTTCAGGCAGCGGTCGGCGAGCAGGATGTCGGCGGTGACGACTCCCGCCCCCTCCCCCGCCAGCTCGGCGATCCGGTCATCGGCCGCATCGAAGCTGCCGTCCACCGTCTCGCGGGTGACAAGCGGGTGCGGCGGCACGCGCAGGAAGCTGTTGGCGACCAGCGTCACCGGCACCTCGTGGCGGAAGGCGACCTTGTAGATCTCTTCCTTCACCGGACAGGCGTCGGCATCGACGAGGATGCGGACGGCCGCCGTCATCCCCGCGGGCGGTAGGACTGACGCGCCCCACGCGGCGGACCGCCCGGGCGGCGGCCACCGGGCATCGGGCCGCGACCATGCGCCGGGCGCGCCGCGCCGCGCGGCGGGGCGCCGGCGGCCGGCTCGATGCTGACGTCGCCATCCTCGTCATTGCCGGCGGTGCGCTTCAGCGCGGCCGAAAAGCGCTGCACCGAGGCGGGATCGATCTCGAACAGCGTGTGATCGGCGGCGATGCGGATCGCGCCCACCTCCTGCTTGGTGATGTGGCCGCGGCGGCAGAGCAGCGGCAGGAGCCAGCGAGGATCAGCGTTCTGCTGGCGACCGATGTTGAGACGGAACCACACACCCTCCGCGCCCTGACGGTCGGGCCGCTCGCGGCGGGCGGGCGGGCTGTCGCCCTGCTCGACCAGCGATTCAGGCGCCGGCAGGCGGGCGCGGTGCGCGTGGACGAGCGCGGCGGCGATATCCTCGACGCTGCGCTCGGCGATCAGCCGCTCGGCCAGCGCACGATCCTCTTCTTCCACCTCGATCGGCTGGAGCAGCGTCTCGAGCAAGCGTTCACGGTCCGCCTTGCGTACCTCTTCGGGGCCCGGCGCCGGCATCCACTCGGCCTGGATGCGCGCGCCCTTCAGCATGGCGTCGACGCGGCGGCGGCGCGGATAGGGCACGATCAGCGCGGCGATACCCTTTCGGCCCGCGCGGCCGGTGCGGCCCGAGCGGTGCTGGAGCGCTTCGGCATCACGCGGCAGCTCGACATGAATGACGAGGCTGAGCGACGGCAGATCGATACCGCGCGCGGCGACATCGGTGGCGACGCAGACGCGCGCGCGCTTGTCGCGCAACGCCTGAAGCGCGTGGTTGCGCTCCGACTGGCTGTGCTCGCCCGACAGCGCGACCGCCGAGAAGCCACGATCGACCAGGCTGGCATGGAGGTGGCGCACCGCGTCGCGGGTCGCACAGAACAGGATCGCGGTGTCCGGCTCATGGAGGCGCAGCAGGTTGACGACGGCGTTCTCGATGTCGGCAGGGGCCACCGTCACCGCCTGATAGCTGATGTCGCCATGACCGCGATCCTCTCCGACGGTCGAGATTCGCAGCGCATCGCGCTGGTAGCGCTTGGCGAGCGCGACGATCGGGCGTGGCATGGTGGCGGAGAAGAGCAGCGTGCGCCGCCCCTCGGGCGTCGCGTCGAGGATCTGCTCGAGATCCTCGCGGAAGCCCATGTCGAGCATCTCGTCGGCCTCGTCGAGCACTGCGACCTTAAGCTCGGACAGGTCGAGCGCGCCGCGCTCGAGATGGTCACGCAGGCGACCGGGGGTGCCGACGACGATGTGGGTGCCGTTGGAGAGGTTGCGGCGCTCGCGGCTGGCATCCATGCCGCCAACGCAAGTCGCGACCCACGCACCCGCCTTGCCGTAGAGCCAGATCAGCTCGCGGCTGACCTGGAGCGCGAGTTCGCGGGTCGGCGCGATGACGAGCGCCTTGGGCGCGCCGGACGGACCAGCGCTGCCGTTCTCGTCGAGAAGCTGGGCCGCCATGGCGAGGCCGAAGGCGACCGTCTTGCCAGAACCGGTCTGTGCCGAGACGATCAGGTCTCGCCCGTCCGCCTCCGGCTCGATCACCGCGGCCTGGACAGAGGTGGGGGTGGCATAGCCACGGGCGATGAGCGCCTCGGCAAGAGGCGTGGGCAATCGGGAAAAGGGCATCGGGCGCAGATGGCGCTTTCCACGCCAAGTGCAAGGCCTTTATCCGTAAGTAGAGTCTCCCGACCGGATTGCGGCACTCCTGCAATCCGCATTTCCACGGTGGAATGCATCTGTTAGGCATCCCCAGCTCACGGAGCGGAAGCGTCCGCCCAGAGCGGCGCACACGGTAGGCGTGGGCGTCGGATGATCGGGAGGGGTTATGCGCGCGGGCGCCAGTCACAACATGGGATTTATCGCGCTGATCAGCGGCGTGGCGACGATCGGCGGTTTCTTGTTCGGTTTCGACAGCGGTGTCATCAACGGCACGGTTAAGGGCCTGCAGCACGCCTTCAACACCACCAGCGCGGGAACCGGCTTCAACGTCGCCTCGGTGCTGCTCGGCTCGGCGGCGGGCGCGTTCGCGGCGGGCCGGCTAGCCGACGTTTATGGCCGACGCTCAATCCTGATCGTCGCAGCGGCGATGTTCATCCTGAGCGCACTCGGGGCGGGCGCCGCCAGCGGATCGGCGATGTTCGTGGTCGCGCGCATGATCGGTGGATTTGCGGTGGGCGCCGCCTCGGTGCTGTCGCCGGCCTATATCTCGGAGGTGACGCCGGCGGCAACGCGCGGTCGGCTCGCCTCGCTCCAACAGATCATGATCATCATCGGCCTGACCGGCGCCTTCCTCTCCAACTTCGTGCTGGCGCATGTCGCAGGCGCGTCGACCGCGCCCTTCTGGGGTGGCTATGAGGCGTGGCGCTGGATGTTCTGGATGCAGACCATCCCGTCGACGATCTTCCTGCTCGCGCTGCTGTCGATCCCTGAGAGCCCGCGCTACCTCGTCGCCAAGGGCCGCCGTGATGTCGCGCTGAGCGTGCTGTCGCGCCTGATGGGCGCAGATGCCGCCGAGGGCAAGCTGGCCGAGATCGAGGGCTCGCTTGACCACGACCACCGCCCGCGCCTGTCCGATCTGTTCGACAAGACAACCGGCCGCGTCCGCAAGATCGTTTGGGTCGGCATCGGCCTCGCCGTGCTCCAGCAACTCGTCGGCATCAACGTGGTGTTCTATTACGGCGCGGTGCTGTGGCAGGCGGTCGGCTTCTCAGAGGCGGATTCGCTCAAGATCAACATTGTCTCGGGCACACTCTCGATCGCCTCCTGCCTGATCGCGATCGGGCTGATCGACCGCATCGGTCGCAAGCCGCTGCTGCTGATCGGCTCGGTCGGCATGACGATCACGCTGGCTCTGGTCGCCTACGCCTTCTCGACCGGCGGGCTCGACGCGGCGGGCAAGCTGGTCCTGTCGCCGTCGATGGGCATGCTCGCGCTCATCAGCGCCAACGCCTATGCCGCGCTGTTCAATTTCTCCTGGGGCCCGGTGATGTGGGTGATGCTGGGCGAAATGTTCCCTAACCAGATCCGGGGTTCGGGTCTGGCGGTGAGCGGCCTGTTCCAGTGGACCGCCAACTTCGCCATCACCATGACCTTCCCGATCCTGCTCCACTCGATCGGGCTGCCTGGCGCATATGGCCTATATGCCCTGTTCGCGCTGCTCTCGATCGTCTTTGTGCTGAAGATGGTCCACGAGACCCGTGGCGTCGAGCTGGAGGATATGGAAGGCTGACGCCGAAGGGATCGCCGGGCGGCGTGCTGGACCGGCGATTCCCGTCGACTGCGGAGATCATCCATGCTCGTGCTGCATAGCTGGACCACGCCCAACGGGCGCAAGGTGCCGATACTGCTGGAAGAGCTCGGCCTCGCGTACGAGGTCCATTTCGTCGACATCACCAAGCACGAGCAGTTCGAGCCCGAATTCCTCGACATCGCACCCAACAACAAGATCCCCGCGCTGGTCGACTACAGCGCCGAGGACGGCCCGCTTTCCATCTTCGAGAGCGGCGCGATCCTGAACTACCTCGCCGACAAATATGGCCGCTTCCTGGCGCCTCGCGGCCATGCCCGCTGGAAGGCGATGGAGTGGCTGCACTGGCAGGTCGCCAATCTCGGCCCGATGCTGGGCCAGCTCGGCTTCTTCGCGGTGCGCTCCAAGGAAAAGTCGCCGCTCGCCATCCAACGTTTTACGGACGAGGTCGGGCGGCTGCTCGGCGTGCTCGACCGCCGGCTTTCGGAGGAGCGCTTTCTCGCTGGCGACGACTATACGATCGCCGACATCGCCGCCTATCCGTGGATGGTGGGCGCCACCACCGTCCAGAAGGAGGTGCTGGCCGGGCACCTTGCTGGCAAGGAGGGCATCGCCCGCTGGATGACCGAACTTGGCCAGCGCCCCGCCGTGCAGCGCGGCATGGCGATCAAACCGCCGCCGCAGGGCATCAGCTGATCCCGCCGCCCAGCACGCTGTAGAGCGCGACGAGGTTGCTCTCGCGCGCCAGCCGCGTCGTCACCAGGGCCTGCTGCGCGGAATAGAGCGTGCGCTGCGCGTCGAGCGTGGTGAGGAAGCTGTCGATGCCATTGCGATAACGTGCTTCGGAGAGGCGCGCGGCGATATCCGCCGACCCCGCCTTCGCGATGCGTGCGGCAACCTGCTCGTCGATCGTGCCGCGCTGCGCTAGCGCGTCGGACACTTCGCGGAAGGCGGTCTGCACCGATTTTTCGTAGGTAGCGACGGCAGCGTCGCGACTCGCCTCGGCAAAGCGCAGGTTGGCGCGGTTGCGGCCGAAGTCGAAAAGCGTGAGCGCGCTCGTGCCCGACGCATTCCACGACCAAGTGCCGCCGGTAAACAGCCCGCTGAGCGCGCTCGACGCGGTGCCGGCAGCGGCGGTGAGCGAGATGGTGGGGAAGAAGGCGGCGCGCGCGGCGCCGATATTGGCGTTCTGGGCCTTGAGCCGATCCTCGGCCTGGACGACGTCGGGGCGCTTCAGCAACACTGTCGAGCTGACCCCGGCCGGCAGATTCGCCAGGGTGACGTCGGCCGCACCGAGCCCGTCGGGCAGCAACTCCGCCCCGACGCTCGTACCTGCCAGAAGATTGAGCGCATTCTGGTCTTGCGCGATCCGGGTGGTGAGCTGGGCGACGTCGAAGCGTGCGTCGGCGAGATTGGTCTCGGCCTGGCGCACGTCGAGCTCGGAGGCGATTCCCTTTTCGAACTGGGCGCGGGTGAGCGCGACCGACTGCTCGAAGCTCGTCAGCGTTCGCCGCGACAAAGCAAGCTGGTCGCGGTCGGAAGCCAATGTCAGCCAGACCGAGGCGATCTCGGCGATCAGGCTGATGCGGGTCGCGTCCTGCGCGGCGCGCGTCGCGAAATATTCGTCCTGCGCGGCCTTGGTGAGGTTGCGGACGCGGCCGAACAGATCGAGCTCGAAAGAGGAGACGCCGATGTCGGCGGCATAGCTGTGAGTGGTGCCGCTGGTATCGCGCGGTCCGCTCGCACCCGACCCGACGCTGCCGCCACCCGATCCATTATGGCGGATGCTGGCGGTACCGTCCGCCGTCACCGTCGGCAGCAGATCGGCCCGCTGCGCCCGATACTGCGCGCGCGCCTGGAGCACGTTGGCGGCGGAGACGCGCAGGTCGCGGTTGTTGGCAAGACCAAGCGCAATCACCCGACGCAGCTTCGCGTCGGTGAAGAAGTCTTGCCAGCCGATCGACGCGATGTCGGGCGCCGTGGCGTCGGCCGCTGGATAGGCGGTGCCCTGCGGAAAGGCCGGCGGCACGGCGAGCGCGGGCCGCTGATAGCGCGGCGCCAGATCGCAGCCGGCGAGCATGGAGGCAGAGGCGAGGGTCAGCAAGGCGACGCGACGGAGCAAGAGATTGTTCCCGTAAGCTGCACTTCCCCTTGCAGCGGAGATCAACACCAGGGGCGGTGGATTGGCAAGCGATACTGTCACCGTAATGCCCCACTGTCACCGAAATGTCCCGTCCGGCGCATTACGGTAGCTTCATTTGGTAGGCGTTGAATGGGATGCTAAGGGCCCGGCACAAGTTCGCGTCGCATCGTGGTGCGTCGATGGCCGCTGTCCGCGTATGACGCGCAGGGTATCATAGAGTGTCCGATCTGCTTTCTCGTTCCAGTATCGACCGTCAGCCCCCCCGTTCGCGGGAACGCCGGCTGCTCGCATCGATCCATGATGTTGGCCCGCGCTTCGAACACCAGGTCGATTCGCTCGTGGATCGACTGTCGCGCCATCTCGGCGGGCCACGCTTCGCAATGCTTGTCGTCCCCGACCATTGGGGCGAGGCGCCGCTCGCCCGGTCGAAATCCTTCCAGGCGAAGCTGCGGGATTGGGCGGACGACGGCGTCGAGATGTTCGTGCATGGTTGGACACACAGAGACGATAGCCGCCACAACGGCACGGCAAGCTTCAAGGCAAAGCATATGACGGCAGGCGAAGGCGAGTTTCTCGGCCTTTCGCGTGCCGAAGCGGTGCGGCGGATGACCGACGGCCGTGCGCTGATCGAGGACATCATCGGACGCCCCGCGGCCGGATTCATCGCGCCGGCCTGGCTCTACGGTCCCGGCGCGCATGCCGCCCTCGCCGACGCTGGATTTGCAATGGCCGAAGACCATATGCGCGTATGGCGACCGGCCGACGGCGCGGTGCTCGCAAGGGGCCCGGTGGTCACCTGGGCGAGCCGCAGCCGCGCGCGGATCCGCAGCTCGCTTGCTTTTGCGGCCCTGGCGCGGACCGCGCTCCGGCCGCTGCGGACATTGCGCATCGCCGTGCATCCCGGTGACACGACTGTCACAGATTTGCTCGATAGCATCGACGCCAGCCTCGGGGCGGCCGTGGCGCAACGCAGCGTCGGCCGCTATGCTGACTTGTTGAAGGGGATTTGACGCCTTGAAGATGACCGGTCGCGATGCGTTGACGCTGGACGGCGAGCATCTGCTGCTCGACGACTGGATCGGCGAGGACGGGCAGACGCCTGCGCCCGAGCTCGAGGCGTTCGCGGCCCACGCACCCCGTTGGCGGCAATGGCTGGGGCCATTACTCTCCCTCAGCATCGTGGGTGCCGTGCTCTACAAGATCGGCGGGGTTGATTTCGCCCGCATCTGGGGGATGCTGCCCCTCAATCCGCTGTTCTGGATGCTGTTCGCCGCCGCCTATATGGCGCAGCCGGCCAGCGAATGGGTGATCTTCCGTCGGCTGTGGAAGCTGCCGGCCAACGCGATCGTACCGCTGATCCGCAAGCAGGTCGGCAATGAGATCCTGCTCGGCTATATCGGCGAAGTCTATTTCTACGGCTGGGCACGCCGCCATTCGGAAATCGTGGCAGCGCCGTTCGGGGCGATCAAGGACGTCACCATCCTCTCCGCCATGCTCGGCAACCTGACGACCGTAGTGGCGCTGCTAATCGGTTGGCCGCTGCTCGCCGAGCTGCCCGCCGGGCTGCACGTCCAGGCGTTGACCGGCTCGATTGGCGTGGTGATCGTCACCTCGCTGGCCGTGATGCTGTTTCGGCGCCGGCTTTTCAGCCTGCCGCGCCGCGAGCTTTGGTTCGTCTCGGCGCTCCACCTTACCCGTATCGTCGGCGGCATGCTGCTGGCGGCGGCGATGTGGCACCTGCTGCTGCCTAAGGTGCCGGTGTCGGCCTGGCTGATGCTGGCGACGCTGCGGCTGCTGGTGAGCCGCCTGCCGCTCATCCCGAACAAGGAGCTGGTGTTTGCCGGCCTCGCGCTCTTCCTGATCGGGCCGGATGCGGCGGTGGCGGACGCGATGGCGCTGATGGCGAGCCTGTTCGTCGCCACCCACCTCATCCTCGGCGTGACGCTGGGGGCCACCGAGCTGGCCGGCGCCGCGCGCCGCACGGCCACGGCCTGAGGAGGCCCGCGCGCATGCGGATCGTCGACGTCTGCGCGTTCTACGCTCCCCGCGGTGGCGGCGTGAAGACGTACATAGACCGCAAGCTGGCGGCAGGCCCCGCCTACGGCCACGAGATCATCATCGTCGCGCCGGGCAAGGAGCGCCTCACCGAGGTCCGTGGGCCGCACGCGCGGATCGAATATCTGCCCGCGCCGCGCTTTCCGTTCGATCGCGTCTATCGCTATTTCCCAGATCAGGAATCGATCCACGCGGCGCTCGACGAGCTCCGACCGGACATGGTCGAGGCCTCGTCGCCCTGGCGCGCGGCGGAAGCCGTGGCGAGCTGGCAGGGCAACGCCCCGCGGGCGCTGATGATGCATGCCGATCCGCTGGCCGCCTTTGCCTATCGCTGGTTCGGCCCGGTCGCGAGCCGGGAAACGATCGATCGCGGCTTCGACTGGTTCTGGCGCCACCTGCGCCGGCTCGATGCGCGCTTCGATATGGTGGTGAGCCCGAGCCGTAGCCTTGCCGAGCGGCTGCGCGAGGGTGGTCTGTGTCACGTCTCGACACTTCCGCTCGGCATCGTACCCGGCGAATTCTCGCCTGCTCGACGGGATCCGGCGCTGCGCGCACGGCTGCTGGAGCGCTGCGGGCTCGGCCCCGACGCGACGCTGCTGGTCGGCATTGGTCGTCATGCGCCGGAAAAGCGCTGGCCGATGGTGGTCGACGCCTGCATGGCCGCTGGCGTCGAGCGGCCGGTCGGCCTCGTGCTGGTCGGCGACGGGCGCGAACGCACCAAGGTGGTCCGCCATGTCGGCGCCAATCCGCATGTGCTGATGCTGGCGCCGATTACCGATCGGCCGGCGCTGGCGGGGCTGCTCGCGAGCTCGGACGCGCTGATCCATGGCTGCGAGGCGGAGACCTTCTGCCTGGTGGCTGCAGAGGCGCGAGCGGCCGGCCTGCCGCTGATCGCCCCCGATCGTGGCGGCGCCTCCGACCAAGCGCGCGAGAGCGGCGGCGAGGTCTATCGCTCGGCCGACGCCGGGTCGGCAGCGCAGGCGATCGTCCGGCTGATCGACCGCGGCATCGAACGGCTCGGCGCCGAAGCGCGCGCCCGTGCCGCCGCCACCCGCACGCTCGACCAGCATTTCGGCGAGTTGTTCCAGCGCTACGAGGCGATCGCAGGGCGCGCCGCCCGCGCCGCCTGACGCGCTCCACCTCCGCCCTCGGAGGCGGTCAGATCTCGAGCTGGCTGCCGAGCTCGACGACGCGATTGGGCGGCAGCTTGAAGAACTCCATCGCACTTTCGGCGTTGCGCAGCATCCAGGAGAACAGCTTCTCGCGCCAGATCGCCATGCCGGGCCGTTGTGAGGCGATCAGTGTCTGGCGGCCGAGGAAGAAGCTCGTCTCCATCAGCCGGAAAGGTGGGCCGCAGCGCTCCGCGCGAGCAAGCGCCGCGGGCACGTCGATCTCCTGCATGAAACCATAGTGGGCGACGATGCGGAAGAAATCCGGCCCGAGTTCGCGCACCTCGAGGCGGTGCGCGTCGTCGACCACCGGCTGGCCCATGATCTTCACCGTCAGGATGACGATCCGCTCATGCAGCACCTTGTTGTGCTTGAGGTTGTGGAGCAGCGCCGGTGGCGCGCCCTCGGGCGAGGCCGACAGGAAGACCGCGGTGCCCGGTACCCGCTTCACTGACTTGATCGCCGACTTGATGAAGATGTCGAGCGGCATCGCGCTTTCGAACAGTCGCTCGCGCATCAGCCGCCGCCCGGTCGCCCAAGTGGTGAGACAGGTGAAGGCGCAGGCGCCCACCAGCAG
>FTCZ01006280.1_pt1 | contig 17136 bp, 21 predicted proteins | sample 1658871 | NCBI WGS metagenome assembly FTCZ01 (sample SAMEA3914864, study PRJEB12502) | metagenome | biome: forest; material: soil | place: USA | collected 2012-03-12 | depth 0.3 m
AATCTCCAACGCCGATGCGATCCATCCCGGCTATGGCTTCCTCAGCGAGAACGCCAAGTTCGCCGAGATCGTCGAGGCGCACGACCTGATCTTCGTCGGGCCGAAGCCCGAGCATATCCGCACGATGGGCGACAAGATCGAGGCGAAGCGCACCGCGGGCGCGCTCGGCCTGCCGCTGGTCCCCGGATCGGACGGCGCGATCAGCGATGTCGAGGAAGCCAAGAAGATCGCGGCGGAAGCCGGCTATCCGGTGATCATCAAGGCGGCATCGGGCGGCGGCGGCCGCGGCATGAAAGTCGTCAATTCGCCTGAAGAGCTCGAAAGCCAGATGCAGCAGGCGGGCAGCGAGGCGAAGGCCGCGTTCGGCGACGCCACCGTCTATCTCGAAAAGTATCTCGGCAACCCGCGCCACATCGAAATCCAGGTGTTCGGCGACGGCAATGGCAATGCGATCCATCTGGGGGAACGCGACTGCTCGCTGCAGCGCCGCCACCAGAAAGTGCTCGAAGAAGCCCCCTCCCCGGTCCTCTCGCCCGAAGAGCGCGACCGGATCGGCGGCATCTGCGCCCGGGCAATGGCCGAGATGGGCTATCGCGGCGCCGGGACGATCGAGTTCCTGTGGGAAGACGGCGAGTTCTACTTCATCGAGATGAACACCCGGCTCCAGGTCGAGCATCCGGTGACCGAGGCGATCACCGGTCTCGACCTCGTCCGCGAGCAGATTCGCATTGCCGAGGGGCACCCGCTGACGCTGCGCCAGCAGGACGTCGTGTTCCGCGGCCACGCGATCGAATGCCGCATCAATGCCGAGGACCCGCGCACCTTCGCGCCGTCGCCGGGACTGGTGAAGCAATATCACGCGCCGGGCGGGATGAACGTCCGCGTCGATAGCGGGCTGTACGCCGGCTATCGCGTGCCGCCTTATTACGACTCGATGATCGCCAAGCTGATCGTCTACGGTACTACGCGCCAGGGCGCGCTCCGCCGTCTCCGCCGCGCGCTCGAGGAATTCGTGATCGAAGGGATGAAGACCACCATCCCGCTCCACCAGGCATTGCTCGACGATCCGGAATTCCAGCAGGGCCAGTATACGATCAAGTGGCTGGAAGAGTGGCTGGACCGGCAGGACGCTTGACTCCACTCGTTACCCCGGCCTTGAGCCGGGGTGGCGAATGAGGGTTGGTAGCCGGGCAGGTCTAAGCGAACAGCCCAATCACGCTGTCGACGATCCCCAGCAGATTGGCGATGCCACCAAGCGCGCCGTTGAGGTCGTTGATCTGCTTGATCGCCTTGTTCACGTCCGCGGTCGCCGCGTCGATCTGCGTGACTTCGGCCGAGAAATCGCGGCTGGCCTGAGCGAACAGCAACCCCTGGAGCCGCTCCATCTTCGCGCTCACCGCGTGCGATTCGGCGCGCAGCCGGGCGCGATCGTCGACCGTCGTCGCGTTCAGTCGCCGCTCGAACAGCGCGTCGTCGACCGTTCGCAACTGGCGGATGATGTCCTTGAGGTTGTCCCCGCCGTCTGGCCCGCGATCCGGCATGTCAGCCCCCCTTGTTCGCGACGTTCTGGCGCGCTTCCTTCAACCGGTCGTTGAGCTGACCGATCCAGTACAGGACTGCGCTGTCGCTGCCCTTGGCCGCCGCCGCATGTGCCTCGCCGAGTGCGAGCAGGCTGGCGCGCAAATCGGCAAGCGTCGCCAGCTTGGCGTTCCGCTCATCGAGCGCGGCAGCATATTTCTGGATCACCGGCGCGCGCGCGTCGCGAGGGCCGGAGGCGACGTCGCCATAATCGTCGGCGGCAATGTCGCGCAGCCGGCGCTGCCATTGCGTCCGCACCAGTCCCGACAAGGTGCCCGCATCGGCGCCCGAGCCGTCGTCGTCCATGTAGACGAGGTCGCCCATCTTGCGCATCAGCGTCTGGAACGCCGGATCGGTCCGGCGCATCACGCCGAGCGCCTTGTTCTCGGCCCGCGCCTGGACGATCAACCGGCCGAGCTGGGCAAACACTTCGGACGACCCCTTGGGCAGCTTGAGGCCGATCGTCGGCTGCTGCAGTGCGGTTCCGATCGCCGAGAGCTGCGTGCCGGTTTCCTGCGAGCGCTTGGCATCGACAAGGTCGATCAGGGCGGCGAAATATTCGTCGAGCCGGTCGAACGCGCCATTCCACCGCCCGGCGGTGTCCTTGTCGATGACCGGGTCGAAATCCTTTTCCTGCGGCGCGCGATTGGCGTCGAGCACGTCCTCGATCGCGAAGTCGCGCCGCGACGCGTTGATATCGTCGAAGGCCTGGCCGCTCTGCGTCTTGGCCTGGGCGAGCCCCGCCCGCATCGTCGTCACCCCCTGGCCGAGCAACGGTCCATTGGCAGCGCACGCCACCACGCCGAACAAGGACAGCGATAAAGCGAGCAATCGGAATCGGGCGACCAGCATAGAATCATCTCCCCGCGCGCAACCGATGATGACGCACAATGGCTCGCGGCGGAAACGGGAATCGCGTCTGAAATGAATAGCCGATGCGGAAAGCGGGTCAGCGGCGAGTCTTGTCGGTCGATCCGCGCTGGGGCAGATCAGCCGCATTCGGCATTCGAAGGGGGAAAGAATGAAGAAAGCCATCGCCATCCTGACGCTCGCCGCGATCGCCGCGGCCCCGGCATCGCCGGTCACCGCGCTCGCGGGGCGCTATGCGAAGCATTTCCAGAACGGCTTTGTCGACGGCTCCAAATATTGGTCAGACGATGTGGTCGAGATCGTGCCGATCGACGCGACCCACGCCTATTTTCGCGCCGACCTGCAATTCTTCAACGGCCACGAATGCAACATTTCGGGCGTGGCCAAGGCGGCCGGCGGCAAATTGGTCTATACCGAGAAGCAACCGCAGCTCGACAGCGGCCCGGTCTGCAAGCTCAGCATCTCGATCAAGGGCAAATCGCTGGTGCTCGATGACGGTGACGGCAGCTGCCATTATTATTGCGGCGCGCGCGGGACGCTGAGCGGGTTCGACTTCATCCCGACGGCGTCGAAGCGGCCGATCACCTATATGGCGCGGCTGAAGGGTTCCGACGAGTATAAGGGCGCGATCGACGCGTGGAAGTCGGGCAAGACTGATTGACCTCAGCCCCGCGGGAAGTCGGACAAGACCAACTGACGTCGGCCTTGCCCGACCTCGCGATCATGCCGCCTGGTTGGGGGGGTATGGCGGCATGGGAGAGGTAATCGTGTTCGGGATCTCGCTCGTAACCGGCGGATCCGGATAATATTGCGTGTCTTGCTGGACGCCCTGTGCGGCCGCGATGCCGCTCAGCAATTCAATCAGTTGGAGCGCTTCGTCGAGCCCCGACGAGATGCCGCCGCCGGTCAGCCGGTTGCGGTCGACCACGAAGCGCGGATGGCCGTCGGCGACGGTCACCTTGGGATAATTCTGCAGCACGTACGGGATGAATGCCCAGTGCGTGGTCGCATTGTAGCCGTCGAGCAAACCGGCGGCAGCGGCCAGCAGCATGCCCTCGCACACCGAGCAGACCCATTGGCTCTGCGCCGCCTGGCCGGTGATGAAGCCGAGATAGCGTTGTTGCGGATCGTGGATGATCCGCGTGAGCTGGTCGGGCGCGCCGCCCGGCACCCACATCGCGTCGTAAGGCTGGGGCTGCGCGGGAAAGCCGTTGGGCACGTCGAGCACGAAGCCGTTATTGGCCTTTACCTGCCCCGGCACCTCGGCAACGAGATCGACCGTATAGCCCGCCCAGGAGAACATCTCCGACGGCCCGCACACATCGAGCAGGTCGAACCCCTGATAGACCGGCATCAGGATCTTCATCGCGCGCCTCCCCTTGCCTGCCTCAGACGACCTTGACGGTGAACGGCACGTCGACCTGCGTCGCCGCTGCGCGGAGCTGGCCGGCCGATTTGAAATTGGGCGGCACCTTGCCGATCGGACCGTTGCGCGTGTGGATCACCACCTGGACGTTCCAGGCGCGATCGGCGGCGACCTCGAACTCGCTGCCGGCGCGCAGCCGCGTCTGGCAATTGGCGCAGCCGCCGACGTTCCAGCGGCTCAGCACGGCCTCGGCGCCGACCAGCCGGTGGGTGCCCTCGGCATCGGGCGCATAGGCGGCGATGATGAACGAGCCGGCGATCTTCGAGCGGTCGATCCCGCCGACCTGGACCTGCTTGGTCGGACCGGCCGCGGCGAGCGTCGCGACCTGGCTCGTGCTGGCGAAATCGTCGAGCGAGCCGGGGCCGTAGGTGTAGCCGAGCTGCCCCTCGATATCGATGCAATCGCTGCTGACATAATAGCTGCCGTCGGGGCGCGTGAACGGGATCAGCGTGGTCGACATGGTCAGCTGGTCGCCCGGATTGGCGCCCGCCGGCGGCTGGTTGTTGGCATAGGACGCGCCGGGATCCTGCATGTCGATCGTGAAGCCCTGGGTCGTCCCCTGGCGCCGCTGCCAGATCCAGAAGGCGTAATCGATGAAGCAGTGATGGAAGAAGAAGATCGGGTCGAGCGCGGCGGTGTCATTCTCCCCCATGTCGCCATTGGCGCCACCGATCGGCGAGGCGTTGTAGGTCGGGATGTCGAACCCGCCGACCGCGAGGTGAATGTAATTGTGCGGCGATTCGAGCGCGACCACCGGCGCGGTCGGGTTGGCCTTGTTCCACGCGCCCATCGAGGTCGTGTTCGAGAACAATGTGTAAGTGGGCGCGTCCATGCATTTGTGGAAGCGGTCGACCACCAGTCCGCGCGTCACCCCGCCCGATTCGACCGGCACGGTCAGCCATGCCATGATGTTGGCGTCGAGCGTCTTCACATTGGCGGCGTAATTGGGGAAGCCGGCATTATGGTCCTTGGTCGACTGCTGATCGGTCGGCGTCCCGACCAGCCCCGACAGCGGATAGCGCACCGTCTCATAGCCCTGCGGCTTCGAATAGCTCGGACTGTTGGGGTCGCTGGCATTGTCCTGCTGGACCTGGTCGACGATCGCCAGCGGTAGCACGAACGAGCGCAAGGGGTTGTCGATCAGTTCCCCGTCGAGCTCGAACTTCTCCCAGGTCAGCGCGCCGGGAATGCCGTCATCCTGCGATGCCTGGCTGCATTCGTCCCAGAAGGGCAGCGTCACGCTCTCGCAGCCGGCGATGCCCTGCAGCGCCTGTTCGAGCTTCCACAGATAGACGCGGTGCCAGGTCGGGAACAGCACGGTGCCGTGCTGGCAATAGCCGCCCCACCAGGCGTTGGCATAGGCGCCGGGGCCGCGGAACGGCTCGCCATGGAAGCCGCCGAGCATGAAGAACGAATTGGGATCGCTGGGCGGAAGCTCCTTGATGCCCTTCCACGCCCGCATCAAATTCTCGAGCTCGGTCTTGTTGCCGGCCTCGTAATCGGCCTGGATATCGGCGATCGAGCGTCGGATTCCGGGCGTCGTCATGCGGTGCTCCTCCCATGTCGCAATGCTTGGATGCTACAGTAACATTACATGCCGAAAACGCCTGATCGACAGGCAATATGTTCATTTTAGCTTAAAGAGATTCAAACCATTTTGGTCAGATACCGATTCGACCCGGATAATAATACTTCCCCGCCACCGCAGCCAGCGATCTTTATTTGATTTGACCTGCTTTACGCTCGAATTGATTGCGATTACTCTTTACCCGAGTCTTTCGAGCCAGACTCTTTGGGGGCGCGCCGATGCTGTCGGGCAAATGGACCTATCGCAGCTATCACAACGACCCGGCCCTGGTCGGCAGCGACGCGCAGGCCGCACTGGCGATGATCTTCGGCGAAGGCGTGTTCGACCTCGCCGACCGCGACGGTGCGATTACCGGCACGCTCGACATGGGCGGCGGCTATGTCCTCGACCTCAACGGCAATGCGACCGGCGAGGGCGCTTTCCTGATCATCGGCCTCGGCCGTGCCGGCACCCCGACCGAGGGCTGGCGCTACGATTACAATGGCGGCCCGGGCTGGGACTGGCCCAATGGCATCGAGCAGGTGCCGTCGCTGCTCGGCACGGTGATCCGCGTCAACCCGCACGGCCCGCAATCGCCCGCTGGTGTGACCTGCTCGTTCATCGCCATCGGCCAGCCATCGACGTGACGCGCCTGCTCGCCTTGCCCGGCTTTGTCGCGCTGGCGACCTTGGCCGCCGCGCCGGCTGGTGCGGCGGTGTCTGGGCAGATCTGGTTGCCGCTCTGTTCGGGCGGCGAAACCCACTGGCTCGCCATTCCCGCGCCGGGCGAGCCCAGGCGCGACGATCGCCAGCATAATCTGTGCGCGCATGCCAGTTGCCCGCGCGAGACCAAGCTGGGCCGCAAGGCGCGATTGCCCTAGGATCGCTGCAGCCGGCGCAGCGCCGGGACGGAGAGCTTCATGTTCATCGGTCACTACGCGCCGGCATTCGTCGCCGCGACCTCGCCCAAATCGCCGAAACTGGGCGCGCTGTTCGTCGCCGCGCAACTCGTCGACATCGCCTTCTTCGCTTTCCTGATCCTCGGCATCGAGCATATGCGGATGCTCCCCGGCGCGACCCGGATGAACGCCATGGACCTCTATTTCATGCCCTGGACGCACAGCCTGGCGGGCGCGATCGCCTGGGGCGTGCTGTTCGCCGTCGCCATCCGCGCGATGCGCGGCAGCTGGACCGCGGGCGCGATTGGCGGCGCGGTCGTGGTGTCGCACTGGCTGATCGACCTGCTGGTCCACCGCCCCGACCTGACGATCGCCGGCACCCTGCCGAAATTCGGCCTCGGCCTGTGGAATTACCCGCTGATCGAAATCCCGCTCGAACTCGCCTTTGCCTATGGCGGGCTACTGTGGTTCGTCAGCCGCACACGAGCGGACGGCGCAGCCGGAAAATGGTCGCCATGGCTGCTCGCGATCGGCATGGCGGTGCTGCAGGCGGTCAACTGGCTGACCCCGCAGCCCGACACGGCAGGCCCCGCTCCTGCCTCGACCGGCTGGCTTGGCCTGTTCGCCTATTTCATCCTGGCGGCGCTTGCCTGGTGGGTGGCGCGCACGCGGCGTTTGGCGTAGCCCCTCCCCGAAAAACGGGGAGAATTGGATGTCGCTGACCGCCGAACTCAGGGGGCTCAACCGCAAGCAGGTCCATTCGATCTGGGCGAGCTATCTCGGCTGGACGCTCGACGCGTTCGATTTCTTCCTGCTGCTCTTCATGCTGTCGGCGATCGCCAAGGAATATGGCACCGACATCAAGACGGTGTCGGAAGCGACCTTCCTGACGCTGGCGGCGCGCCCTTTCGGCGCTTTCGCGTTCGGCTGGATGGCGGACCGGTTCGGGCGGCGGCCGATCATGATGGTGGTGATTCTGCTGTTCTCCGCTTTCTCCTTCGCCTCGGCCTTTGCCTGGAGCCTGACCAGCCTGTTCGTGATCCGCACATTGTTCGGCTTCTGCATGGGCGGCGAATGGGGAATCGGCGCGAGCCTGGTGATGGAATCGATCCCGGCGAAGCTGCGCGGCCCCGTCTCCGGACTGCTGCAATCGGGCTATCCGACGGGCTATTTCCTCGCCAGCCTGGTCTATTTCCTGCTGTTCGACGCGATCGGCTGGCGCGGCATGTTCATGGTCGGGATCGCGCCGGCAATCCTCGTCTTCCTGATCCGCATGCACGTCGACGAAAGCCCGGCGTTCGAGAAACGGCGGCACGAGCGCCCCGCCGATCCGTGGGGTGAGCTGATCCGCAATTGGCGGATCGCGCTCTATCTCGTCGTACTGATGACCTGCTTCAACTTCTTCAGCCACGGTACGCAGGACCTGTATCCGACCTTCCTCAAGGAACAGCACCATTTCGACACCCAGACGATCGGGCTGCTCGCGATGATCGGCAATATCGGGGCGATCGTCGGCGGGATCAGCTTCGGCATCTGGTCGGAACGGCTCGGGCGCAAGCGCGCGATCGTGATCGCCAGCCTGCTCGCGCTGCCGATCATCCCGCTCTGGTCGTATAGTTCAACGCCGCTGATGCTCGGGTTCGGCGCCTTCCTGATCCAGGTCGCGGTGCAAGGCGCCTGGGGCATCGTGCCAGTCCACCTCAACGAGCTGTCGCCGGCGCTGGTGCGCGGCATGTTTCCCGGCTTCGCCTACCAGCTCGGCAATCTGATCGCCTCGCGCAACGGCCCGATCCAGGCCGGCATCGCGGAAAGCCATGGCGGCAATTACGGGCTCGCACTCGCTTTGGTCGCCGGGGTGACGGTTCTCGTCCTGATCTTCTGGACGCTGATCGGGCCCCAGCGTCATGAAGGCGAGTTGAGCGATGGGCACGAGCCACCGATCGGCGTGAACGCACTGGGGCTGGGGCTCGCCACGCTCGGCTTCGCGCTCGGTGCATTGCTGTTCGTCTTCATGGATCAGATCGATGCGAGCGGAGAGACCTATCGCGCCTTGTGGGTCGGGGCGGCGGCGTTGTTTCTCGGCGGATGGGCGATCGACCGCAAAACGCCGGCAAAGGTCGAGGCAAGCCGATGAAGGCGACGATCTGGCACAATCCGCGCTGCTCCAAATCGCGCGAGACCCTGGCGATCCTCAATGATGCGCCCGGCATCGAGGTCGAGGTGATCGAGTATCTCAAGACCCCGCCGTCGCGCGACGAGCTTGCCGCGCTCTATGCCGCTGCCGGGCTGACGCCGCGCCAGGGCCTGCGCACGGCGGAAGACGGCGCAAAGGCGCTCAAGGACGCAGATGACGACACCATCCTCGACGCCATGGCCGGGGACCCGATCCTGATCGAGCGGCCGTTGGTCGAGACGCCCAAGGGCGTGCGGCTCGGGCGTCCGCCCGAAAAGGTGCGCGAGATTCTTTAGGGTCTGTATTCGTTCAGCGCCGGTTTAGCGCGCGCGAGTCATTCTTACCCCGCAACGAGAGGGAGAGACTCGATGCTGCCGCTGTTCCTGATCGCCGCCGGGCTTGCTGCCGCCGACACGCCGCCTGCCAATCCGCAGATCGACTATCCCGCTTTTTCCCGGATGACGCGCAAGCTCCAGCCGGTGCGGGCCCAGCATCGCGTCAAGCTCGCGCGCTTCCTCGACATGGCCGATAGCGGCGGCGCGGTGATCCTCGACGCCCGTTCGGCCGATGCCTTTGCCGCCGGGCACATACGCGGCGCGATCAACTTGCCGCTGACGGACTTCACCGCGCCCGCGCTGGCCAGGCTGCTGCCCGATCGCAAGCGTCCGGTGCTGATCTATTGCAACAACAATTTCTCGAACAACCGCGCGCCGGTGATGCTCAAGTCGGTGGCGGTGTCGCTCAACATCCAGACCTTCATCAATCTCCACGCTTATGGCTATCGCAACGTGTGGGAACTCGCCGACATCGTCGATTTCGACGATCCCGCGGTGCGCTGGGTGGCCAGCTGAGCGGCATCGCCGCGTACAGCAGATGGCGCAGGCCAACGTCGCCGATTTGCGGGCGGGTGTCGTTTCGCGCTGCTCCCCCGGGGTTATGATGCGGTCTGCTAAGGGAGACCGCCAACATGCTGCGACTGCTTGCCTTTGCCGCCTGTATCGCTCTGCCAGCGCTTGCGATCGCGCAGAGCAAGCCGCCGGCCCCTCAAAAGAAGATTTGCCGAATGCTGGTCCCGACCGGATCGATCCTGGGCAAGCGCGTCTGTCTGACCGACCAGGAATGGAAAAGATTCGACGCGCAGAATGGCGAGCAGACCGAACAGGGTCTCGAAGGACGCCGCCGCGGCCTACCGCTGGATCGCCCCTGAAACGAAGAAAGGGCCGACGGGTGCGACACAGTGGCCGCACCCGTCTCCCGATCATCAATTGGTCTTGGTGGTGACCGTGGTTTTCGTCCGCACGGTCGCCCGGACGGGCGCCTTGCGGACGACGCGGCGCTTCACCACGACTCGCTTGCGCACCGCCGGTTTCGCGCGCGGCGCGGGGGCCGGCGTCACCGTCTCGGTCGTGATCGAGGTCGTGGTCGGTGGCGGCGGGGGTGGCGGCGGAGGCGGGGGTGGCGGAGCCGCGATGATCACCGGCGCCGGTGGCGGCGTGTTGCGCGCGGCCTCCGCATCGGCGGCGGCTGCAGCAGCCCGCGCATTGGCATCGGCTGCCGAGCGGGCGGCATCGGCAGCGGCATTGTCGGCCGCGGCCTTGTCGTCACGCGCACGCATCGTCTTGGCGCGCTCCGCCTCGCCAAGCGCGCGATCAGCCAGGGTCGCGGCGCGATTGGCGTCGGCGATCGCCTGCTCCTTGTGATCGCCGGCCAGGTCTTCCTTGGCCACTCGCAAGGCGGACTGCGCCTCCGCGAGCAGCCGCGGCACTTCGCCTGCGGCGCCGACCTTCGACGCGGCGTCGACCTTGGCTTCCGCTGCGGCGACCGCCTCCCGCGCCCGGTCCTTCTTTCCTTGTGCTATTGCTGGTGATGCGACGAGCGCCGCCCCCGAGACGCACGCCAGGATTGTCGGAAAACGCATACAACCTCCTCTGTCCTGGGAACCGCTGCACAACGATCGTTACGACGTGCTAGTTCCGAAACGGCTGCGAGGGTGACGGATGCGGCAAGGCTCGCTAAGGGCGTGCGCATGACCGGAATCACCCCCGAAATTGTCGCCGAGCACGGCCTGTCGCCCGAGGAATATGAGCGCGTCCTGCACGCGATGGGGCGCGAACCCAACCTCACCGAACTCGGCATCTTCTCGGTGATGTGGTCCGAACATTGTTCGTACAAATCCAGCCGTATCCATTTGAAAAAGCTGCCAACCACCGCGCCATGGGTGATCTGCGGCCCGGGCGAGAATGCCGGCGTGATCGACATTGGCGACGGCCAGGCGGCGATCTTCAAGATGGAGAGCCACAACCACCCGTCGTACATCGAGCCGTACCAGGGCGCGGCGACTGGGGTCGGCGGGATATTGCGCGACGTGTTCACGATGGGTGCGCGGCCGATCGCCAACATGAACGCGCTGCGTTTTGGGCGCCCCGATCATCCGAAAATGCGCCACCTGATCGCGGGCGTGGTCCATGGTATTGGCGGCTACGGCAATTGCGTCGGCGTCCCGACGGTCGGCGGCGAGGTCAATTTCCACAGCGCCTATGACGGCAACATCCTGGTCAATGCGATGACCGTCGGCGTCGCCCAGACCGACAAGATCTTCTATTCGGCCGCCTCCGGCATCGGCAATCCGATCGTCTATGTCGGGTCGAAGACCGGTCGCGACGGCATCCATGGCGCGACCATGGCCTCGGCCGATTTCGGCGAGGACAGCGACGAAAAGCGTCCCACCGTCCAGGTCGGCGATCCCTTTACCGAGAAATTGCTGATCGAGGCCTGTCTCGAGCTGATGGCGTCGGACGCGATCGTCGCGATCCAGGACATGGGTGCCGCCGGCCTCACCTCGTCGTCGGTCGAGATGGCGTCGAAGGGCGGGGTCGGGATCGAACTGATCATGGACGACGTGCCGCAACGCGAAACCGGCATGACGCCCTATGAGATGATGCTGTCGGAGAGCCAGGAGCGCATGCTCATGGTGCTCAAGCCTGGGCGCGAGGCGTTCGCCGAGGCGATCTTCCGCAAATGGGAGCTCGACTTCGCGGTGATCGGCCATGTCACCGACACCGGCCGGATGATCCTGAAGTGGCAGGGCGACGTCGTCGCCGACATTCCACTCGCCCCGCTCGCCGACGAAGCCCCGCTCTACGATCGGCCGCACGTCCCGACGCCCAGGCGCGCCGAGCTGATCGACCTGCCCGAGAGCACCGACCTCACCGCCGACCTCCTTACCTTGATGGGCTCGCCCGATATCGCCAGCCGCCGCTGGATCTGGGAGCAATATGACCACATGGTCGGCGCCGACACCGTCCAGCGCCCGGGCGGCGACGCTGCGGTGGTGCGCGTCCACGACACGCAAAAGGGCCTGGCGATCACCACCGATTGCACCCCGCGTTATTGCTTCGCCGACCCGGTCGAAGGCGGCAAGCAAGCGGTCGCCGAAGCGTGGCGCAACCTGACCTGCGTCGGCGCGACGCCGCTCGCGGTGACCAATTGCCTCAATTTCGCCAATCCGCAGCGCCCGGAAATCATGGGCCAGATCGTCGGCTGCCTCGACGGCATGTCGCAGGCCTGCATCGCGCTCGACTTCCCGATCGTGTCGGGCAACGTGTCGCTCTACAACGAATCCAAGGCGACCGGTGGCGGCTCGGCGATCCTGCCGACCCCGGCGATCGGCGGCGTCGGCCTGCTCGCCGATTACACGAAGTCAGCGACCATCGCCTTCAAGCGCACCGGCGACGCGATCATCGCCGTCGGTGAGCGCGACGGCCATCTCGGCCAGTCGATCTGGCTGCGCGAGGTCCATGGCCGCGAGGACGGCCCGCCGCCGCCGGTCGACCTCAAGGCCGAGAAGCGCACCGGCGACTTCATCCGTGCGAGCATCGGCAAGGGCCTGATCAGCGCCTGTCACGACGTCGCCGATGGCGGCATGGCAGTGGCGCTCGCCGAAATGGCGCTGGCGTCGGGGATTGGCGCGATGATCGACCAGGCGCAGCCGTTCGACATCGCCGGCTCGTTCTTCGGCGAAGACCAGGGGCTCTACCTGGTGACCGTTCCCGACGAAGCGCTGGCCGAGTTCCTGGCCGATGCCGGGGCGGCGGACGTGCCGGCCGACCCGATCGGGCGGACGATCAAGGACCGGCTGATCTTCGAGCTCGACGAAGGCGATTGGTGCGTGTCGCTGGCCGACCTGCGCGCTGCGCACGAGGGATTCTTCCCGCAGCTGATGGGCGACACGATCAACTGACGGACCGGGAGCCGATCGCGAACACCGCCCGATAATATTATCGTCATCCCGGCCTTGTGCCGGGATCCGCCGTGCCGCGAGCCCCACAGGTTCGGGAGGCGCGGCCCGGCAGACCCGGGCACAAGGCCGGGGTGACGATTGAGGTAGGTTTCGTCATTGGGTACGTGCCGGTCCTGACCCCCACTGCACCAATCCCAGCCACGGCGCGGCATGAAACACGCTCATCAGCGCGTACATCATGGTCATCCCACCAATCGGCCAGCCGCCCGGCACCGAGCACATCATCGCCATCGGATCGGCCGCGCTGACCAGAGCCATGACCGCGAAGCACGGGCTCGCCGCCAGTGCCAGCCAGCGCGGGCCGGTCATGCCTTCACCGCCGCATCGGGATCGCGGAACGCCGCTTCGCCTGCGTCGGAAATCTCGACCCATTTGGGATCGGGCTTGTCCTCGGCATCGTAATTGTCGTGCCAGTTCCACCATTTGTAGGTTGGCGTCTGGGGATAGCCTGCGGGCGAATCTTCCCACGCTTCCTGCCGGCCGAGCGGAGTGACGTCGAGGTACGACCAGATCGACCCAAACTGCTCGTCGCCGCGATTATCGACGAAATAGGTGCGGTAGATCGTGTCGCCATCATGGATGAAGACGTTGTGGCCGTGCCATTCGTCGACCCCGAAATCCGCGTCGAAACTGTCGGTGATCGTGTACCAGGGGATCTGCTCCCACCCCATCCGCGCCTTCAATCGCGCGATGTCGGGCTGCGGCGCGCGCGAGACATAGACGAGGGTCGTGTCGCGCTGGTTGAGATGGATCAGGTTGGAGACCTGGTCGGCGCCCATCGAGCAGCCGCGGCAGCCATGGTCCGGCCAGCCGAACACGCCGGGCTCGTAGAAGGCGCGGTAGACGATCAGCTGCCGCCTTCCGGCGAACAGATCGAGCAGGCTGAGCTGCCCGTCGGGTCCGTCGAACACATAATCCTTATCGACCGCCATCCACGGCATCCGCCGGCGATCGGCGGCCAGCGCGTCGCGGGCGCGGGTCACGGCCTTTTCCTTGACCAGCATCGCATCGCGCGCGGCTCGCCATTCCTCCGGCGACACGACCGGAGGGTGAGTATTCGGCAATTCAGACATGATGTTGCTCCTGTTGTCCGGCGGTGCCGGGTGCTCAGTGAGTGGTGGTGCCCTCGCCCGAAATCTCGCCGATGCGCTGGACCACGCCGGACCAGCCGCCGCTCATGTTGCGATAGGCGGTCTCGTTGCGCGGCAGCACGAAGCCCGAATGGACCACGCGCAATCGGGTTCCGCCCTCGACCGGCTCGAGCGTCAGCGTGACGACCGTGTCGAGCAAAGATCCATAGCCGATATTGTCGGCATGCCCGCCCTTCCAGGCATAAGCGAGCCGCTGATTGGGCACGACCTCGACCACCTGACAGCGGATCGTCCCGTCCCATTTGCCGGCCGGACTGGTCTGGTAAGTGAAGACGTTGCCGACCACCGGCTCGAACCCGGTCGGGGTCATGTGCAGCCAGCGTGCCATCAGCTCGGGCCGCACCAAGGTCGCCCAGATCGTCTCGGGTGCATGCGGAAACACGTCGTCGACCATGATCTCGCGGAAATCGGTCTTGAGGGCAGTATTGTCGGTCACGGATCGATCTCCTCGAGAAGAGTACGCAGATTGGCGAGCTTCTCGTTCCAGAAACTCTCGTAGAAGCTCAGCCAGTCGAACAACGGGGCAAGGCCCTCGGGCCGCACCCGGTAAAAGACATTGCGCCCCTGTGGCCGCTCGCCGACCAGGCCGGCCTGCTTGAGCAGCTTGAGGTGCTGCGACACCGCGCCCTGGGTGACGCCGCTGGCGCGGGTCAACTCGGCGACGTTGAGCTCTTCCGAACGGGCAAGCCGCTCGAACACGGCCCGCCGCGTGGGATCGGCGAGCGCGCGCATGACGGTGTCGACGGGAGCGGTCTGCATCATGCGAATCAATTAGCAATGGCTAATTGATTAGTCAATACTCATTGAATTCAAATGCCGCGGGAAAGCAGCTAGGCCGTGGCAGGCGGCGCGGTGTGTGGCAGTGGAGACGGCAGATGAAAGACTCACGCGTTATGGTTGCGACGTTAGCGACATTGGCCGGCGTGACGCGATGACGGCGGGTTATTCGGGAACGCCGCTGGCGACCAAGCTGGGGCTCAAGCCCGGCATGCGCGCGTGGTTCGACAACATGCCCGGCAGCGTCCGCGACGAGATCGGGCTGCTCGACGTCGAACTGATCGAGGAAGCCGAGATGGTCGGGGGTCTCGACACTGCACATATCTTCGTGACCGAACGCGCCGACATGGCGCGGCTGCTCGCCGATCTGCGCGTTTCGATTCAACCCGCCGGACAAGTATGGGTATCGTGGCCCAAGAAGGCGTCGAAGGTTCCGACCGACGTCACCGAGGATGTGATTCGCGAGGTTGCGTTGCCGATGGGCTGGGTCGACGTGAAAGTGTGTGCGGTCGACGCGATCTGGTCGGGGCTGAAGCTCGTGATCCGGAAGGAATTGCGCTGACCACCGACCCCAGCCCTGCAGCACCGGCCCGGCTGCGCACGCTCGATGCCGTGCGTGGGTTCGCGGTGATGGGCATCCTGCTGCTCAACATCAACGGCCTAGCAATGCCCGATTATGCCGAGGTCGACCCCAGTTTCTATGGCGGCGCGACCGGCGCCAACTGGTGGACCTGGGCGATCGCCTATGTGATCGGCGACGGCAAGTTCCGCGGGCTGTTCACGATGATGTTCGGCGCCTCGACCATGCTGATCGCCGACCGCGCGCTCGCCGGCGGACAGCGCCCGGCACTGGTCCATTATGCGCGGATGGCGACGCTTTTCGTGTTCGGGATGATCCATGCCTATCTGATCTGGGCGGGCGACATCCTGGTGCTCTATTCGCTGACCGGGATGATCGCATTCATCGGCTGGCGGTCGTCGCCGCGCCTGCTGCTGCTGATCGGGGTCGCGTTGCTCGGGTTCAAGCTGACCGACGGGCTGCTCGCCTATCGCTATATCAACGGGGCGCGCATCGCGGTCGCCGGGGGCAATGCGACGCCAACCCAGCAAATCGATTGGAAGACCTTCGAGAAGCAGGCCGCGCCGCCGCGCGATGCCGTGGCGCGCGACCTCAAGGCCTATCGCGGCAGCTATGCCGATGCGCTCAAGCCGCGCACCGAGACCGCGATCTTCTACCAGACGGTGATCAACCGCATCGCTTTCGTCGACACGCTGGCGTTGATGCTGATCGGGATGGCGCTGTTCCGCTGGGGGTTCTTCTCGGGTGAGTGGTCGCGGCGCGGTTACTGGCTGGCGGCCGGCATGGTGCCGGTGCTGTGGGCGGCGTACATTCCCCTCGCCTGCTGGCTCAGCGCGACGCACTGGTCGCAGCTGACGATGACCGTGACCGAAGCCGTCCAGCTCAGCCTGCTCCGCCCGTTCCTCAGCCTTGGTTACGCCGCGCTCGTCATCCTGTTCGTCCAGTCGGGCCGCGTCTCCTGGCTTGCCGACCGCCTCGCCGCGACCGGGCGCATGGCCTTTTCCAATTATCTCGGCACCTCGATCGTCTGCACGCTGGTGTTCAACGGCTATGGCCTTGGCTGGTACGGCTATCTCGAGCGCTGGCAGTGCCTGATCGTCGTCGCGGGCATGTGGCTGCTGATGCTTGCCTGGTCGAAGCCGTGGCTCGACCGATTCGCTTACGGCCCGTTCGAATGGCTGTGGCGGAGCGCCGCCCGGGGAAAATGGCAGCCATTCGGTCGAGCATCGGGAATTGCAAACGCCTCGCAATAGTGTTGCGAATCAATCTCACTATCGCTAACTCCATCTCAACGAGCGCGAGGGATAGTCGGTCTCATGATGGTGTGCGTGTGCAATGCGATCCGTGAACGCGAAGTCCGCGAAGCGGCGCGCAATGGATCGATGACTGCGTGCCAGGCCTATCGCTCGCTCGGCCGCCAGCCCAAATGCGGCCAGTGCGTGCCGTTCGCGCGATCCATTATCGACGACGAGCGCGCTGCTGCGTAGCGTTCGCAACTGAAAAAACCGCAGAAATCAGCCATTTTTTCGACTGTTTCGCGGACGTTCCCCGGTCTATAGTCGCGCCCTGATTTCCAACGAAGGGCAGGACCATGAAGGGCGACCCCCAGGTCATCGATTTCCTCAACGCGGCGCTCAAGAACGAGCTGACGGCGATCAACCAATATTGGCTGCATTACCGCCTGCTCGACCATTGGGGGGTGCAGAAGCTCGCCGATTTCGAGCGCCACGAATCGATCGACGAGATGAAGCATGCCGACTGGCTGTCGGAGCGCATCCTGTTCCTCGACGGCCTGCCCAATTTCCAGCTGCTCGGC
>FTCZ01003093.1_pt1 | contig 17126 bp, 12 predicted proteins | sample 1658871 | NCBI WGS metagenome assembly FTCZ01 (sample SAMEA3914864, study PRJEB12502) | metagenome | biome: forest; material: soil | place: USA | collected 2012-03-12 | depth 0.3 m
CCCTACCCCTGCTATCGGCCCTCGCGACTCTCGCATTCGCCCGTCCGGGCGCGCCCGCGCGAGACGCTCGCCTCCGGCCCGCGTCCCGCCTCCCCGCCGCGCCCGCGACTGGCAGCACTTTGGGGAAAGGACCCACGAATGACGGCGATCGGCCAGGACACGCTCGGCACCCGCGACACGCTCAATGCGGGCGGCAAGAGCTACGATTATTTCTCCCTGGCCAAGGCCGCCGCGAAGCTCGGCGACATTTCGCGGCTCCCCTTCTCGATGAAGGTGCTGCTCGAGAATCTGCTGCGCTTCGAGGACGGCGTCACCGTCACGACCGAGGATTGCCAGGCGATCGTCGACTGGCAGGCCAATCCCAATTCCCCCGACCGCGAGATCCAGTATCGCCCGGCGCGCGTGCTGATGCAGGACTTCACCGGCGTGCCCTGCGTGGTCGACCTCGCCGCCATGCGCGACGCGATCACCAAGCTCGGCGGCGACGCCGCCAAGATCAATCCGCAGGTTCCCGTCCACCTCGTCATCGATCACTCGGTGATGGTCGACGAGTTCGGCACGCCCAAGGCGTTCGCCGATAATGTCGACCTGGAATATGCCCGCAATTTCGAACGCTACGAGTTCCTGAAATGGGGATCGAAGGCGCTCGACAATTTCAGCGTGGTGCCGCCGGGCACCGGCATCTGCCACCAGGTGAACCTCGAGTACGTCGCGCGCGGCATCTGGTCGTCGACCGAGAGCGGTGAGCACGCCAAAACGGGCGCGGCGATCGCCTATCCCGACACGCTCGTCGGCACGGACAGCCACACGACGATGGTCAACGGCCTGGGCGTGCTCGGCTGGGGCGTCGGCGGGATCGAGGCGGAAGCGGCGATGCTCGGCCAGCCGGTGTCGATGCTGATCCCCGAAGTGGTCGGCTTCAAGCTGACCGGCGCGCTCAACGAAGGGATCACCGCGACCGACCTGGTGCTGACCGTCACCCAGATGCTGCGGCAAAAGGGCGTGGTCGGGCGCTTCGTCGAATTCTACGGCCCCGGCCTCGACAGCATGACGCTCGCCGACCGCGCGACGATCGCCAACATGGCGCCCGAATATGGCGCGACCTGCGGCTTCTTCCCGATCGACGGCAAGACGATCGATTATATGCAGCTGACCGGCCGCCCGGCCGAGACGATCGCCCTGGTCGAGGCCTATGCCAAGGCGCAGGGCTTCTGGCGCGACGCGGGCGCGCCCGATCCGGTGTTCACCGACACGCTCGAGCTCGACATGGGCGAAGTCGTGGCGTCGCTCGCCGGCCCCAAGCGCCCGCAGGACCGCGTCAGCCTCAACAAGGTCGACGAAGTGTTCAACGGCGACCTCTCCAAGCTCTACCACAAGGACCGCCCGGCGCGCGTCGCGGTCGAGGGCAAGGACCATGACGTCGGCGACGGCGACGTGGTGATCGCCGCGATCACCAGCTGCACCAACACCTCCAATCCCTCGGTGCTGGTCGCCGCCGGCCTGGTCGCCCGCAAGGCGCGCGAAAAGGGCCTGATGCCCAAGCCCTGGGTCAAGACCAGCCTGGCGCCGGGATCGCAGGTGGTGACCGATTATCTGGTCAAGGCCGGGCTGCAGGCCGATCTCGACGCGATCGGCTTCAACCTGGTCGGCTATGGCTGCACCACCTGTATCGGCAATTCGGGCCCGCTGGCGCCGCCGATCTCGGCCGCGATCAACGAGAACGATTTGGTCGCCGCCTCGGTCCTGTCGGGCAACCGCAATTTCGAAGGCCGCGTGTCGCCCGATGTGCGCGCCAATTTCCTCGCCAGCCCGCCTTTGGTGGTCGCCTATGCGCTCAAGGGCACGGTGACCGAGGACATGGTCGAAACCCCGATCGGCCAGGGCAAGGACGGCGAGGACGTGTTCCTCAAGGACATCTGGCCGACCAACCAGGAAGTCGCCGACACGATGGCCGCGAACATCGACCGCGGCATGTTCGAGACGCGCTATGGCGCGGTCTATGAAGGCGATGCCAAGTGGCGCGCGATCGACGTGCTCGGCTCGGACACCTATACGTGGCGCGCCGGCTCGACCTACATCCACAACCCGCCTTATTTCGAGGGGCTGGGCATGACCCCGGCGCCGGTCGCCGACATCATCGAGGCGCGGCCGCTCGCGATCCTCGGCGATTCGATCACCACCGACCACATCTCGCCGGCCGGATCGATCAAGGCGGACAGCCCGGCAGGCACGTTCCTGCAGGAGCATCAGGTCAGCCGCAGCGACTTCAACTCGTACGGCGCGCGCCGCGGCAATGACGAAGTGATGGTGCGCGGCACCTTCGCCAACATCCGCATCAAGAACGAGATGGTCCCCGGCGTCGAGGGCGGCATGAGCCGCTACAATGGCGAGGTCCTGCCGATCTACGACGTGGCGATGAAGTTCCGTGCCGATGGCGTGCCGATGGTCATCGTCGCGGGCAAGGAATATGGCACCGGCTCGTCGCGCGACTGGGCGGCGAAGGGCACCAATTTGCTCGGCGTCCGCGCGGTGATCACCGAGAGCTTCGAGCGCATCCACCGTTCGAACCTGGTCGGCATGGGCGTACTGCCGCTGCAGTTCGCCGAGGGCGTGACGCGCCAGTCGCTGGGTCTCACCGGCGACGAGAGCTTCACCATCCGCAACGTCGCGGGCCTCCGCCCGCGCCAGGATGTCGAGGTCGAACTGACCCTTGCCGACGGCTCGACGAGCACGTTCCTGACGCGCTGCCGGATCGATACGGTCAACGAGCTGGAATATTTCCTCAACGGCGGGATCCTGCAATACGTGCTGCGGAAACTGGCGGCGTAATGACTGACGCGCTCCCCTCCCTGCAAGGGAGGGGAATGGCTACCTCATCAGCCTCACTGCCCACCGTCATCCCGGGCTTGTCCCGGGATGACGATGTGGGTGGGTCATTGAATTCAACTGCGCGATCGACTCGGGCAGGGTCGCCCGATGACCACGATCGACCCGCCCACGAATCCCTCACGCGTTATGGTTGCGACATTAGCGACCATTACCCTCCACCGTCACCCCGGCCCTGAGCCGGGGTCCCGCTGTTTCCCGCCGGACGAGCAAGCAGAGTCCCGGATCGGGTCCGGGGCGACGAAAAGACTCACGCGTAGGGGTGCGAAGTTAGCGGCCTTACCCCGCCAGTGCCTCGCTCTGATCGCGCGCATCGTCGCGCGACCAGGCAATGAACGCTTCCTCGTCCATCGGTTCGGCAATCACATAGCCCTGGACCACGTCGCAGCCGATCACGCGCAGCATCTCGGCCTGGTCGCCGCGCTCGATTCCCTCGGCAACGGCTTCGCAGCCCAGGCCATGGATCAGCCCGATCACCGATTGCGCGATCTGGCGGGCCTCGGCGCGCGAGGTGACGTGCTCGACCAGGCTGCGGTCGAGCTTGATGCGGTCGAGCGGGAGCTGGCGCAGGCGCGACAGGCTCGAATGGCCGGTGCCGTAATCGTCGATCGAGATGGTGGCGCCGTCGGCGCGCAGGGCGGCGATCGCGTCGATCACGTCCTCCGAGCAATGCATCGCCAGCGTCTCGGTGATCTCGAGCTCGAGCAGCCGCGCCGGAGCATTGGCCAGGTGCATCGCCTCGCGCAACCGGCGGAAGAACATCGCATGGTCGAGCTGGCGCTGGCTGATGTTGATCGCGAGGCGCTGTTCGATGCCGAGATCGGCCCAGCGGCGGATCGTGCCGGCGACGCGCGCGATCACCCATTCGCCGATCTCGACGATCAGGCCGGTCTCCTCGGCGCGCGGCAGGAAGGTGGCGGGCAGCTTGATCCCCTGGACCGGATGACGCCAGCGCAGCAGCGCCTCGGCGGCGACGATCCGGCCGTCGACCAGGGAGACCTGCGGCTGATAGACCAGGGCGAACTGGTCGCGGTCGATCGCGGTGCGCAGATCGACCTCGAGCTGCGCGCGGTCGGCGAGCTCGGCGGCGAGTTCCTCGGAGAAATGCTCGGCGCGGCCGCGGCCGCTCGCCTTGGCATGGTACATGGCGGCGTCGGCCGAGCGCATCAGGTCGTGCAGCGTGGCGCCATGGTCGGGGCGGATCGCGATGCCGATCGACGCGCCGATCTCGATCTCGCTGCCGGCGAGGTCGAACGCCTCGGTCAGCGCGTAAAGCACGCCGCGGCCGATCCGCGCCGCTTCGCGCGGGTCGTCGAGCCGCGGGAAGAACATCGTGAATTCGTCGCCCGCCAGGCGGCCGATCAGCGGCTTGTCGGCGACGGCGCCGGTCGAGACGCTGTCGGCGACCGCGCGCAGGCGGTTTGCGACCATGCCGAGCAGCATGTCGCCGGTGGCATGGCCCATCGTGTCGTTGACGCCCTTGAAGCGGTCGAGGTCGATGAACAGCAACGCCCCGACCTGCCCGGCGGGCATGTCGGCGAGCTGGCGCTCGGCGGCGCGGCGGAAATGGGTGCGGTTGGGAAGCGCGGTGACGGGATCGTACATCGCGAGGCGATGGACGCTGTCGAGATTGGCCGCGACTTGCTGGAACAGGCCGTGCATCGCGGTGCCGAGATGCGGGACGGCGGCGCCGATCTCATCGGGAATCGGGCTGTCGAGATCGCCATGCGCGGCCTTGGCCAGCCGCGCGATCGCCGCGTCCATCGCGCCGGCGATCGATCCGATCGCGCGCTCGGCAGCGGCCCAGGAGAAGGCAGCGCAGACGATCGCCGGGATCAGCGCGCGGCCCATCGTGTCGGCAGTGAGCTGGCCATGCGAGGTCGCCAGCAGCGCGAGGATGAACACCACCGCACCGGCGCACAAAGCGAAGACAATCGCCCGGCCTTTCAGCGATGCTGATTCCATTGCGCCCGAATTTTCCCCGTCTCGCCGGGCGAAAATCCCCCCGACCAATCCGGAAATATAGGTCCGAAAGGGTTAAGATTTTCGTGCCGCGCGGGGCCGGCGGAGGACAATATACAGCGCGCCCGAGCCGCCATGGCGCGGACTGGCGCCGCGCACCGCGGCAATCGCATCGGCATGGCGCGAGGCGTGCAGCCAGTCGCCCACCGCTGCCCGGATCGCGCCGCGGGCATGCGGGCGCTCGCTCTCGGGACGCGGGGGCTTGCCGGTGATGAGCAGGATCACGCGATCGCCGCGCACGATCGATCGCTCGAGCGCGCCGTCGAGCATGCTCCAGGCCGAATTGAGCGTATGGCCGTGGAGGTCGACCGTCGCATCGGGCTGCACGCTGCCGCGCAACAGGCGGCGGTCCCAGCCGCCGTCGAGTGTGGTGCCGGGAGTGGCGGGCGGGGTCGGAATCGCAACCGGTTTGGCAAGACCAGGCCGCACGACCGCCGGGCGCTTGGCGGGCGGCGGCGGTGGGAGCGGTTCGGTCGGCTTTTCGCGCTTCGCGGGCTTCGCCCCGGGCATCGGCGTCACCGTCGCCATCACCCTGGCCCAGAGTGCGCGTTCCTCAGCGCTGAGGCGTCGCTCCGCCACCGCCGCCTCCCTGCAGCCGGGCGAGCGTACCGACCGGCACCAGCACGAACGCGGTGCCGCGCCCCGACATGCCCCCGGCGATCGCCTCGGCCTCGCGGCCGTCGCCCCAGAAGGTGTCGACGCGGTTGGCGCCCTTGATCGCGCCGCCGGTATCCTGCGCGATCCAGAGACCCGTGGCATCGGTGCGGTCCATCGACAGGAACACCGGCGCGCCGAGCGGGATGAACTTGGGGTCGGTCGCCGCCGTCACGCCGCCGGTCACCGGCAGCCCGAGTGCACCGAGCGGCGGCCCGGCGAGCACGCGGAAGAACACATAGGACTTGTTCTCGCGCATGATCTCGCGCCCCTGGTCGGGATTGGCGCGCAGGTACGCGACGATGTCCTGCATCGTCGCCTTGCCCGGCTGAAGCAGCCCGCGATCGCGCATCAAGGCGCCGATCCCGGTATAGTCGCGGCCGTTCTGGCTGTCATAGCCGATCCGCATCGTCCCCCCGTCGGGCAATTGCAGCTCGCCCGAACCCTGGACCTGCAGGAAGAAGAGCGCGACCGGGTCGGCGGCCCAGGCGATCACCGGCGCCTGCGTCATCGACCCACCCTCGATCTGGCCGCGGTCGTAATAGGGGACGAAATTCTTGCCCTCGACCCGGCCGCGGATCGATTTGCCCTTCAACGCATCGGAGAATTTGCCGAGGTCGACGTCGATCAGGTCGGCGGGGCGGCCGTAGATCGGCACCTCATAGCCCTTGCGCCGCTCGCGCGAGCCCTGGATCGTCGGGATGTAATAGCCGGTCGCGAACGCCTTGCCGTCGCCGACCTGCAGGGTCTCGAAATTGCTCGCAAAGAAATTCTGCGCGTCGCGGTCGCTCGCCGATTGCGCGGCGGCGCAGGCCGGTCCCCAATCGGCGCCGCGCGTCAGCCCCGACTGGTCGGTGCGGCGCATCAGCTCGCGGCAGCTCAGCCGGAAAGCGGCCAGCGCGCTCGCGGCACGGTCGCGGCCGATGCCGAGCGTCGAGATTGCGGGGCCCGCGACCAGCCCGGCGCCGACGGCATTGGCACCGGCGGGCACGATGGTCGGATTGGCGACGGGCGGAAGCGGCTTGGACGCGACCGGCTTGCGGACGGGCGCGGGAACCGAGGCGGGGGCCGCGGGCGGCGGCACGATCCGCGCGCCGCAAGCCGCGAGGAGCATCGCCAGCGCCGTTACGGCGATCATTTTACGCATGCCTGCTCCCCGAACCACGAACCTTGCCCCGCTAATGGCTGGTCGAGCCACGGGAGACAAGCGCGGTGGGGTAAACCGGCCTCAGACCTCGTCGGTGTCGGCGAGCTTCCAGTTCGGATCGCTGCTCTTGAGCGTCCGGGTAAAGGTCCAGACGTCGTGCGTCTCGACCGCGTCGGTCAGCGACCCGGCAATGACATTGCCCTCGGCATCGCGCGTGACCGAGGCGATGTCGGCATCGAACGTCACCGTGATGCGCGCGACCTTGCCCTCGATCCCGGCGTCGGTGATCAGCGCGCGGTCGATCGTGACCAGCCGGTTCTCGAGCACATGGCCCGCGTCGGTGCGCGTCTTGATCGCGTCGACGAACGCGTCGCGGACATGCTCTTCGGTCAGCCAGCCGAGCGTGTCCTCGTCGCCTTTCCAGAAGGCTTCGAGAATCATCCGATAGGCGCTCTTCGAGCCGTCGAGGAAGGTGGTGACGTCGAAGCTCGGGTCGGCGCTGATCAGCGCGCGCAGCCCGTTCTGGGCGCGTGCCTCGATCGCCTTGGGGCCGAGGTCGCGCGCCTCAGCGGCGGGTTCGGCCGCGCGCGGCAGCGTCAGCGGCAGCGCCGAGCGCTCTTCGGCGGGGTTGCGCAGCACCGGCTCATGCCCCGTCCGCTTGCCGAGCACGGCATAAAGACGGAGGCCCAGGAAGAGCGCAACCATCGCGAGGATGACGATATAGAACACCGGAACTCCAACTTGACCGAGGTGCAACATAGGCACAAGAAGCGCGCGATACAAATGTTCCCGGGTACGCCCCGGCGTTGAACTGGCACGATCCCCCTGCTAGGCGCAGCCGACGCGCGGCCCCCGCGGGGCCCCAACGACGCGATCCCATTCAATCCAGACGAGAAAGCAGACTTTGAGATGACCGACGAGACCACCGGCACTGGCGCCACGATCGATGCCCCGCTGGCCAATGGCGAGGACACCTCGCCGGCGATCGGCATGATCGCGCAATATGTGAAGGACCTGTCGTTCGAGAGCCCGAACTCGCCCGGCGTGTTCAGCAGCCAGGTGCCGCAGGAAACCCCGCAGATGGACGTCGAGTTCGGTATCGCGACCGCGCAGGTCGGCGACGAATTCCACGAAGTCACGCTGAAGGTGGAAGTCCGCGCCAAGACCGGCGACCAGACCGCGTTCCTGATCGACCTGACCTATGCCGGCCTGTTCGGCGCGCGCAACGTGCCCGAGGAGCATCTCCAGCCCTTCCTGCTCGCCCAGGCGCCGACCCTGCTCTTCCCGTTCGCGCGCCGCGTGATCGCCGACGTGACTCGCGACGGCAATTTCACGCCGCTGCTGCTCGACCCGCTCGATTTCGGCGCGCTCTACCAGCAGCAGCTCGAAGCGCAGCAGGCACAGGCCGAAGGAGCGCCGGGCAACGCCTGACGCTCGCCGGCCGGCGGGGGATGAATAGATGAACCTGGCCAAGTCGCTCGGCTCGATCGGCGGGCTGACGCTCGCCAGCCGCGTGCTCGGGCTGGTGCGCGATTCGCTGTTCGCACGATATGTCGGCGCGAGCTTCGCGTCGGACGCGTTCCTCGTCGCGTTCCGCCTGCCCAACATGTTCCGCGCCTTGTTCGCGGAAGGCGCCTTCGCCTCGGCCTTCGTGCCGATGTTCAACCGCAAGGTCGCCGACAAGGACGGCCCCGGCCTGCCGGCCGGAGTGCAGTTCGCCGAGGATGCCTTGTCGGTACTGCTGCCCGTCTTGATCGTCATGACGGTGCTGCTCGAAGTTTTCGCCTGGCCGCTGACCTTCGCCTTATCGGGCAAGTTCAACGGCGTCAGCCGCGAGCAATTCGCGCTCGCGGTCGAGCTGTCGCGCCTGACCATCCCGTATCTGGCGTTCATCAGTCTGGTCTCGCTGCTCGGCTCGATCCTCAATTCGCTGCACAAATTCTGGGTCAATGCGGCGGCACCGATCCTGCTCAATCTGACCCTGATCGCGGCCTTGCTGTTCTTCCACACGCACGACCCGCTGGCGACCGCCCGCAACCAGGCGATCGCGGTCAGCGTGTCGGGCCTGCTACAGCTGATCTGGCTGGCCCAGGCCTGCTGGCACCACAATGTCCGGCTCCGCATCCGCCGCCCCCAGCTCAATCCGGACGTCAAGAAACTGATGTCGCTGATCTGGCCAGCCGCCGCCGGTGCGGGTGCGGTGCAGATCAATCTCTTCGTCTCGACCGTGCTCGCCACGGCGCTTCTTGCCCACGGCTCGGCCACTTACATCTACATGGCCGACCGGTTGAACCAGCTGCCTCTCGGATTGATCGGCATCGGGCTCGGCACGATCCTGCTGCCGCTGATCTCTCGCCAGCTCGGCGCAGGTGAGGACGAGAAGGCGATGGAGACGCAGAATCGCGGGATGGAGCTCGCGCTGCTGCTGACACTGCCTGCCACGGTCGCTCTGGTGTTGTGCGGCGAGCCGATCGCCGCCGCCCTGTTCGAATATGGCAAATACAGCGCCGCCGACACGCACGCGACCGCGCAGGCGCTCGCCGCCTTCTCGATCGGACTGCCGAGCTACATCCTCGTCAAGGTACTGACCCCGGGCTTCTATGCGCGCCAGGACACCAGGACGCCGGTTCGTTACGCAATGATCTCGATGGTCGTGAACCTGCTGCTCAACCTCGCCTTGATCCTGCCGCTCGCGCATATGGGGCCGCCGCTTGCCACTGCCGTCGCCTCGACCGTCAACGTGACGATGCTGTACTGGACGCTGCGCAAGCGTGGTCATTTCGAGCCCGACCACCGCCTGCGCCGCCGCGCCTGGCGGCTGGCGCTCGCCGCTCTTGCGATGGGCGGGATATTGTGGCTGCTACAGGGCTATCTGGCGCCCTACACCCACGGCACCTGGCTGGCCCGCGGGCTCGCCATGGCGGTGCTGGTCGGCGCGGGCGGGCTCGTCTATGGCGTGGCCACTTTCGTCCTCGGCGCGTTCACTCGCGACGATTTGAGCTTCCTGCGGCGCAAGCGCGCCCCATCCTAGAGACCGACATGCGCATCGTTTCCGGCATCCAGCCCACCGGCAATCTCCACCTCGGCAATTACCTGGGGGCGATCAAGCAGTGGGTCGCGATGCAGGACGCGATGGGTGGCGACGACGTCTGCCTGTTCTTCCTCGCCGACCTCCACGCGCTGACCCAGCCGGTGGTCGCCGCCGAACTCGCTGCCAACACGGTCGAGATGGCCGCCACTTTGCTCGCCTGCGGGATCGACCCGGCGCGCTCGATCCTGTTCAACCAGGCGCGGGTACCGGCGCATTCGGAGCTCGCCTGGATCCTCGGCGGGACCGCGCGCAACGGCTGGCTCAACCGCATGACGCAATGGAAGGACAAGGCCGGCAAGAATCGCGACAGCGCGAGCGTCGGGCTGTTCACCTATCCGGTGCTCCAGGCCGCCGATGTCCTGCTCTACAACGCCACCCATGTACCGGTCGGCGAGGACCAGAAGCAGCATCTCGAGCTGGCGCGCGACATCGCGACCAAGTTCAACCTCGATTTCGGGGTCGAATTGTTCACCTTGCCCGAACCGCTGGTGTCCAAGGCCGCGCCACGGATCATGTCGTTCCGTGATGGTGCCGCGAAAATGTCCAAGTCCGACCCGTCGGACATGTCGCGGATCAATTTGGTCGACAGCAATGACGACATGGCGGCCAAGGTACGCAAGGCCAAGACCGATCCCGAACCCTTGCCGAGCGAGCTGGCCGGACTGGACAGCCGTCCCGAGGCGAAGAATTTGGTGACGATCTTCGCCGCGCTTGCCGACATCTCGCCCGAGCAGGTGCTGGCCGATCATGGCGGCCAGGGCTTCGGCCAGTTCAAGCCCGCGCTCGCCGACCTGGCGGTGGCGATCCTGGGTCCGATCCGCGACCGCCTGACCCGGCTGCTCGACGACCGCGCCGAAGTGGCGCGCGCGCTGGAGCTGGGCGCGGACAAGGCGCGGACGCTGGGGGCGCCAGTGCTCGAGGCGGCGCAGGCGGCGGTGGGGCTGCAGGTCTGACCGCCGCGATCGAGATCCTCGGTCTCGTCAAACGCTACCGGGCCACCGGCGGTCCGGTAGCCGCACTCGCCGGCGTCGATCTCACCATCCCGGCGGGCCGGGTGTTCGGGCTGCTCGGCGCCAATGGTGCGGGCAAGAGCACCCTGCTCCGGATCCTGACCGGGCTGGTCCGCCCGACCGCCGGGCAGGTCCGCCTGCTCGGCGAGCCGCTCGCCCCGGCATCGCTCGCCCGGGTCGGCGCGCTGGTCGAGGCGCCGAGCTTCTATCCATACCTGACCGGCCGCGAGACGCTCGACCTGGTCGCGCGCTACCATCGCGGACGCACGCTCGATCCGGCGGCATTGCTCGACCGCGTCGGGCTGACCGAGGCATCGGATCGCCGGGTCGACCGCTATTCGCTGGGCATGAAGCAGCGGCTCGGCATTGCCTGCGCCCTGGTCGGCGATCCCGAGATCGTCATCCTCGACGAACCGGCCAATGGCATGGACCCGCCCGGCATCCGCGACATCCGCCGGCTGCTGCGCGAGCTGGCGGGGGATGATGGCCGGACGGTAGTCTTTTCCAGCCACATCCTCGAGGAAGTCGAGCGGACCTGCGACCGCGTCGCGGTGCTCGACCATGGCCGATTGCTCGACGAGCGCGACCTGACCGCAAGCCAGGCCGGCGACATCCGCCTCCGGATCGAGGCGGCGCCGATCGAGACGGTACTCCGGCATCTCGGCGCGGCCGGCACGCGCGACGGCGATGCGGCGATCGCGCGGATGCCGCGCGAGGCGGTACCTGCCCTGGTCGCGGCGCTGGTTCAGGCGGGCGTTTCGATCCAAGAGCTGCGTCGGATCGAATACGGGCTGGAGGATCTCTATTTTTCCGCGCCCGAGGAGCGATCATGACCGCGCTGCGCGCTGAGCTGTTCCGCCTGCTCCACGACCGCTGGGCGCTGTTCTGGGGCTTCGTGTTCTTCCCGCTGATCTACCTGATGTTCGTGACAGCGCTCGACCTCGCCCCGCTGACCGGGCGCGGGTTCAGCGACGTGGTGGTCGACATGCCGCTGCGATCGGCCTGGGCAGCATCGACCGGCGGCAATCCGATCATGCACCTGTTCGCCGCGGCCGGCGCGGCCGCGATCTTCGGCGGCGAATATCGCTTCGCGACATGGCGCCTGATCGGCCCGCGCGCGCCGCGCGGCGCGATCCTGGCGGCGAAATACACATGGTTCGCGACCGCCGCGGCCGCCAGCCTGGTCGTGATGGTGCTGGGCGTCTTGGTGGTTGGCGGGATCATGATGATCGCCGACGGCGTCAAGATCGGACACGCCCTGTCGCTCGGCGGGTTCGCGATCGTGTTCCTCGTCTCGCTGCTCGAATTGCTGGTGATCGGGTCGCAAGCCGCGCTGCTGATCGTGCTGACGCGCGCGCCGCTGGCCGGGGTGCTGCCGCCTTTCCTCTTCTCGCTCGGCCAGGTAGCCGCGCTTGCGTATCTCGAACAACCGCCCGGCCCGTCGCCGATGCTCGCTTTGCCCGCTTATGCCGGAGACCTCGTCCGACGCTGGGCATTGGGCGCCGAGGGCAATGCGATGCCGCAGGACGGCACGGTCGTGGTGGCGTTCCTCAGCCTGGTTGCCTGGTATGCCCTGCTCAACGCCGCCACCTGGTTCGTCCTGCGCCGCCAGGACTGGTCGCGCGAATGATCGACCGCATGTGCTTCGCCGGCGAGTGGCGCGATTACCAGGCCCGCGTGCTGGGTGAGATCGACACGTTGCTCGCCGACCAGCGCGTCCACGTGGTCGCCGCGCCGGGATCGGGCAAGACCATATTGGGGCTGGAGATCGTGCGGCGGCTCGGCCGCCCTGCCCTGATCCTCGCGCCGACCACGACGATCCGCGATCAATGGCCTGCGCGGCTGACCGACCACTTCCTTACCACGCCGCCCGCCGACGCGGAGGTTTCGCACGACCTCAATGCCCCGGGCACGATCACCGTCGGCACGTACCAGGCACTCCACGCGCAATGGACCGAGGCCGAGGCGTCCGAGGGTCCGCGCCGCTTCGACCGGCTGGTCGAGCATCTCCGCGCCGCCGGACAGCCGACGCTGGTGCTCGACGAGGCGCATCACCTGCGCCGCGAATGGTGGAACGCGCTGCAGGCGCTGGTCGACGCGGTCGGGCCACTGCACATCGTCGCGCTGACCGGCACTCCGCCCTATGACGCACCGTTCGCCGAATGGACGCGCTACGAGGCGATGTGCGGCCCGATCGACGTCGAGATCGGCATTCCCGAACTGGTCCGCAACGGCGACCTCTGCCCACACCAGGACCATGTCATCTTCTCGACGCCCGACCAGGAGGCGCTCGACCTGCTCGACCGGCGGCGGCAGGCCGTCGCCGCGATCCAGGCGCAATTGCGCGGCGATGCCGTGCTGCTCGACTATTTCCTGGCGCATCCCTGGCTGGTCGAGCCGGTGCCGTGCGCCGGCGAGATACTCGAAACACCCGAATTGCTGTCGGCCATCCTCGTCCTGCTTGCCTCGGCCGGACGGAAGCTGCCCCCGGCGCCGCTCAAGCTGCTCGGGGTCGGGCGCAGCGAAGTGCCGCTGCCCTCGCCCTTCTGGCTGGAGGTGCTGCTCAACGGCATGCTGGCACGCGACAATCGCGCGTTCGACATTGGCGACGACCGCCGCAAGGCGTTGACGGCGGCACTCAACGCCGAAGGGCTGATCGACAATGGCCGCGTGCGGCTGACCGAGAGCCGGTCGCTGTTCACCTTGATGGCCAACAACCTCGCCAAGCTCGACAGCATTGTCGCGATCGCGCGCGCCGAGGCGGCCAGTCTCGGCGCCGATCTGCGCCTCGCGATCCTGTCCGACCATGTCCGCGCGACCGACCTGCCGCGCCGCGCCGATCCCGACTGGAAGCCGACCAAGCCCGGCGTCGTCCCGATCTTCGAGACATTGCGCCGCGCCGGTATCGCCGGGCAGACGCTCGGCGCGCTGACCGGCACATTGGTGCTGCTGTCCGAGGCCGCCTGCCCTGCCTTGTTGCGGCGCGCCGCCACCCTGGGCGTCGCGGACGATGTCACCCCGGTCACCCTGCCGGGCTGTCCGGGCCATTGCTCGCTCACGCTCGGCAATCGCGCCGCCGCGCGGATCGTCGAGCTGATGACCGCGATGTTCGAAGCCGGCGAGATCACCATCCTGGTCGGCACGCAGGCCTTGCTCGGCGAAGGCTGGGACTGCCCGGCGATCAACAGCCTGGTGCTGGCGAGCAATTCGGCGGCGTTCATGCTGTCCAACCAGATGCGCGGCCGCGCGATCCGGATCGACCCGCTGCGTCCCGCCAAGGTCGCGAATATCTGGCACCTCGCGACGATCGACCGCCTCCCCGCATCGGCCGAGGCGATCGCACAGCGCGCCGCCTGGGGCGCGCTCGACGATGGCGAGCTGTCGTCCGATCTCGACCTGCTGTCGCGCCGCTTCCGCGCGTTCGAGGGGATATCCAACAGCGGCGAGAACAGGATCGAAAGCGGCCTGGCGCGGCTCGGCCTGTTCGACGGCAGCGACCCGGCGGCCTGCAATGCCCGCACCTTCGGCTATGCCGTCGACCGCGCGGCAACCGCCAGGCGATGGACGACCGCGATCGGCGAGGCCTCGCCCCGAGCGCATGTCCGCGAAGTCGCTTCCCCCAATTACGTGCCGCGCACGCTCTCCTGGTACGACACGCTGCAATGGCTGATGGCGACCGCTGCCGGCAGTGCGGCGACCGCGATGTTCGGTCAATTGCGCTTCGTCGGCGCGACCAGCGGATTCGCCTCTACTGCGATGCTGCTTGCCGGCGCGGGCACGACCGCCAGCCTGGTCCCGCTGGTTCGCGCCGGCCAGCTCGCCTGGCGCAACGGATCGCTCGAAACCAGCCTGGGCCAGGTCGCCGAGGTCGTGCTGGAGGCGTTGCGCCAGGCCGGGTTGATCGACCAGGACGACGCGATCGGCGCCACGTTCGACATCCACCGCAGCCCCAACGGCCGCTGCGACGTCGTGGTCGAAGGAGTCAGCCGCGCGACCGAACGCGTCGTCCTGCAGGCGATCGCCGAAATCCTGGGGCCGGTTGCCAATCCCCGCTATCTGCTCGTCCGCCAGAGCTGGCTCGGCCCGCGCCGCCGCGCCGATTATCACGCGGTGCCGGCCGCGCTTGGCCAGCGCAAGGAATGGGCGGAGACTTTCTGTGCCTTGTGGCGCCGCCAGGTCGGCGGGTCGCGCCTGGTCTTCACGCGCACCCCCGAAGGCCGGCTGATGCTGCTCAGGGCGCGCGCACGCTCGTTCGCCGCCGGGTTCCAGCGCAATGTCGACCGCCGCTCGACCTGGTCATGAGGGGCTGGTCATGAGGGGGCTGGTCATGAGGGACCGCGGGTTTCCCCGCGATCCCTCACCCCTCTACCTTATCCCTCGAGCTGGCGAATCAGCGCCTTGACCGCGCCGTCGATCTCGTGATCCGAGCCGCGTAATTCCTCGATGCGGCGCACCGCATGGATCACGGTCGAATGGTCGCGCCCGCCGAACTTGCGCCCGATCTCGGGCAGCGAGCGCGTGGTCAGGCGCTTGGCGAGGTACATCGCGATCTGGCGCGGGCGCGCGACCACGACCGCGCGGCGCGCCGACACGAGATCGACCGGCTTGAGATCGTAATGCGCCGACACCGCGCGCTGGATCTCGTCGATCGTGATCCGCTTGGTGCCGCCCCGCAGCAGGTCGCCGAGCGTCGCCTGGGCGAAGTCCAGGTTGATCTCCTCGCCAGTCAGCTGGGCATAGGCGACCAGGCGGTTGAGCGCGCCTTCGACTTCGCGCAAGCTGCCGGTGATCTTGAACGACAACAGGTCGATCACGTCCTCGGGCACGACGACCTGCGGCAATTCGCCGAGGCGATGCTCGATCAGGCCGCGGCGCAGATTGACGTCGGGCACCTTGATGTCGGCGACCAGGCCCATCGATAGCCGCGACACGATCCGCGCCTCGACATCGTCGAGCCCGTGCGGGTGGCGGTCGGCGGTGATGACCAGGCGCTTGCCCGCCGCGGTCAGCTCGTTGATCGTGTGGAAGAACTCGTCCTGCGTCGGCTTCTTGCCCGAGATGAAGTGCAGATCGTCGATCATCAGCAGGTCGGCGCCGCGCAGCCGCGCCTTGAACGTGTGCGTGTCATTGGCGCGAATCGCCGCGACGAACTCGAACATGAAGCGCTCGGCCGACATCAGGATCACGCGCGCATTGGGCACCGCTTCGAGAAAGGCATGGCCGATCGCGTGCATCAGGTGCGTCTTGCCGAGGCCGGTGCCCGAATGGAGGAACAACGGGCTGAAGCGGGGCGTGCCGGGTTCGGCCAGCGCCTTGGCGGCATTGAAGGCGACGCGATTCGACGAATCGACGACGAAGCGGTTGAAGGTCAGCCGCGGGTCGAGCACCGGACGGTCGGCGGCCGGAATCGCCGCTACGGGCGCCTCGGGCTCGGGCGCGGGAGCTTCGGTGGCAACGCGCAGCAGCGTGGGCGCGCTGGCGGCGCGCACTTCGATCGACACGGTGCGAATCGACGGAATCGCGGCGCGGAATTCCTGGAGCAGGCGATCCTGGTAATGGTTGCGGACCCAATTGGCCGTGAACGCCGACGGCAGGGTCAGGCGCACCGAGGTCTCGTCGTCGCTGTCGCCCAGTTCGATCGGCTTGAGCCACTGCTCGAACAGACGGGTACCAGCCGACTCCTTCAGGTTCTTACGGATTCTGGCCCAGGCGTTGAGCATTTCCCCAGGCACCACACCTTCCCTTGCAACCGAAACCGCCACCCGCACTGACCTTTCCACCCCCGGCCTCACGCCCCCGCGCGACCGGCCCCGTTCCACAGACAAGCCTCCCCTCAGCCGGAATCGTCATCCGCCTGACCGTGAGAACTACGATTGATTCGGCACGCGCCTGAGCGGCGCTGCGAGGGTCGATTATGAAGCTCGAAGCGAGCCGATCAAGGCCCCGCATGACAGAAATATTAAAATAAAAAAGTTGACTCGCCGGGAGCCGCGGAAAACCGTGACTTTGGTTTTAACCGCCTGAAACTACATAAATTTTTCGTTACGATTATGTGAACTATTTGCGAATCGCCCGGATTCCCGTGATTTTGCAAATCGATTCGAACGAACGGTATGGAGCCCGCTGCGGAGCAGCATGGCCGGGACGCCGAACAGCAAAAAGCCCGCCGGGGAAATTCATCCCCGGCGGGCCAGAATGCGTCCGGTATGACCGAATCAGAGCGACGCGAGTCGCTTGGTCAGGCGCGAGAACTTGCGGCTCGCGGTGTTCTTGTGGAGCACGCCCTTGGCGACGCCACGCTGCAGCTCGGGCTGCA
>FTCZ01004019.1_pt1 | contig 17120 bp, 18 predicted proteins | sample 1658871 | NCBI WGS metagenome assembly FTCZ01 (sample SAMEA3914864, study PRJEB12502) | metagenome | biome: forest; material: soil | place: USA | collected 2012-03-12 | depth 0.3 m
CAAACCGGGGATGAAATTCGCGCAGGCGCTGGCAGGCCTGCAAGGTGGCGGCGGCATGATCGCGGACAAGGTCGCGCGCCTGGGCTTTCAAATGCTCCAGGCTGGGATGGGTGGGCAGGGGACGCGTGGGCATCAGAGCTTCCTCGTTTTGCCGTGCGTCCACGTCTTCAGGCAGGGAAGGCCAATGCGGCGTGATCGATCTGTCAGACCGGGCGGGTTCGACCCTTTCCGTGGACGGGGTGCGCCCCGGTTGTGCGCGGGTCCCAGCATGGCACCATCCCACGACCGGCGCAACCGCGCACGGTCAGCTTCCGGCGATGTGCAGGAAGTCGCGGTCGTGGCGCGGCTGCATCGGGCGGGCATTGGGTCCGACCAGGCGTTCGAAGGCGTCGGCCTGTTCGGCGCTGACGCTCAACGGCGAGGAATAGACCAGCCACGTCACGCCCTCGGTGCACGGCGGCGTCGTCAGCGAGCCGGAATAGGCGTAGAAGTCCTCCGTCGGCGGCTGGAGGTCCTGGGCATTGATCAGAAGGTCGGGCAGGGGGATCGGCTTGCCCGGATCGGTCGGAAGGTAGGTCCATAGCGACGCCAGCATCGGATCGGCGACACCGACATCGTACAGCACGGACACGATGACCGTGTCGCCCTTGGCGCTTTCGTGCACGAACTGGCTTTCCAGCGTGGCGCGGTGGCCGTTAATGGCGTGCTCGGAGGGGCTGTGAAAATCTATGTATTGCAACGTGTAATGGACGTCGTCGAGCACCAGGTCTCCGGCGCCCTGCGGCGTGATGCGGATGCCCTTGCCCGTATTCTGGATCGTCGCCGGCACCGGATTGTAGTTGAGCAGGATCTTCGACGTCTGGGGCCGCGTCACGCCGTTGATGTCGAGCGGCGACTGCCGCGTGCCCGTACCGCACACCGTCGCCTTGCCGCCCAGCTGCGCCCAGTGGTCGGGGCCCGTGTCCCCGGAATAGGTCCACCTGGTGATGACCGGACCGTGGATGGCGGCATCCTCTTCGTGCGCGCCGTGTTTGGGCGAGCACGCGGCCAGCAAAATCAGAAAGGGCAGGGCGGCGGCGAATCTCATAATCCCGCAGATTGCCGTGGAATGGTTAAGGTTTGTTAAGCGAAAGGTAGCCGCTCACTACGTTAACAAATCGGCAGGAAACGTTAACAAGATATCTTCATGTTTTGGAAAATCGGCGGTGCCTAACGTGCAGCATTAACTGTTTGGGAGGGCTGCCATGTTCGACATCGCAGGGGCCTTTGCGCGAAAGTTTCTCTTCAATCGCTCGGCCAATGTCGCGACCATCTTCGCACTGAGCACGCCCCTGGTTCTCGGGGGTGCGGCCTTCGGCGTCGAAACCGGTACCTGGTATTTCGAGCAGGTGAAACTGCAACAGATGGCCGATACCGCGGCCTATGCCGCCGCCGTCGACAACCGCGCCGGCAAGACCTCCACCGTCATGCAGGCCTCGGCCAAGTCCGCGGCCACCGACAACGGTTTCGACACGACGACCGACACGATCGCGCTCAATACGCCGCCGACCTCGGGCAGCAACCAGAATACCAATTCCAGCGAGGTCCTGCTGACGCGGACCGAACAGCGCTTTTTCACGCAGTTCTTCGATACCTCGCCCGTGGTGCTGAAGGCGCGCGCGGTGGCGACCTATATCAGTTCGGCCAATGCCTGTATCATCGCGCTCGACCCCAGCGCCAGTCAGGCCGTCTATTTCAGCGGAAGTTCGACGATCAAACTGGTCGGCTGCAACGTCATGGCCGATTCCATCTCGGGCTCGGCGATCTACAGCCAGGGTGCGACCACGGTCTCGGTGCCGTGCCTGATGACGTCAGGAGACGTCTCGATCAACGCCGCCGTCACCGAGACGAGTTGTTCTTCGCCCATGACGCAATTGGCGCCGGTGGCCGACCCGTTCCGCAACGTGGCCGAACCCAGCGTCAGCGGAAACTGCCAGAACTCGAACGGCAACACGCTCCAACCCGGACGGTATTGCAACGGCCTCAGCCTCAACGGCACGGTCAACCTGAAACCCGGCACCTACATCATTGACGGCGGGTCGCTGAAGACCAACGGCAACGCCAATATCACCGGCACGGGCGTCACCTTTTTCCTGGCGAACAACGCCACCGTCAGCATCAACGGCAATTCCAACATGACGCTGACCCCGCCGACCAGCGGAACCTATTCCGGCATGCTCTTTTTCGGCAGCCGGTCCAATTCGGCCTCGACCTCCATCACGCTGAACGGATCGTCGACCTCGTCCATGACGGGCGCGATCTATTTCCCCAACCAGACCGTCTCCTACATCGGCGATTTCCAGGGCGCCAACGGCTGCACCCAGATCGTCGCCCGGATCATCCAGTGGAGCGGCAATTCCAACCTGGCCGCCGATTGCACTGCCTATGGCATGAGCCCGCTGCCCGTCGGCGGCGTCGTCAAACTTGTGGAGTAGCTATTATGATGACACACGTCGCTACCTTCTTTCGCGACCGCCGCGGCGTCGCCGCCGTCGAATTCGCCTTCATCGCGCCGATCCTGCTCCTGGTCGTCGCGGGCATCAACGACGGCGCCCAGCTGGTGCTCAAACAGAACAACATGCATTCGGGCGTCAGCGCCGCGGCCGAATACATCATGCGCGGCGGCAACGACATGACGACCGTCCAGACGATCGGATTGTCCGCCTGGCCGTCGCACAGCGACAGCGCCACGGTGACCACGAGCAAGCTGTGCTATTGCGGCTCCGCCGGCGGCAGTTGCACCAGCCTCTGCCCCGACCAGACCGTGCCGACCGCCTATATCACCGTCGCCGCCACCGACACCTATTCGGGTTGGTACGCCACGACACAGATCGCCACCAGCCAGAAGGTGCGCGTCCGTTGAAGGCTTCCATCCAGCGTTTTGCGGGGGATCGCGGGGGCGCCACCATCCTGGAATTCGCCATTGTGGCGCCGGTGCTGATCGCCATGCTGGTCGGCGTCTTCAATCTCGGCTTCGCCATGTATTCCGGCGCCGCCGTGCGCAATGCCATCCAGCGGTCGTCGCGCATCCTGATCATGACGCCGACGACGACAGCCGCGACGATCAAGACCGCCGCGCAAGGACTGCTGGTCGACGTGCCGGTCAATAATCTCGCGGTCACCGTCACGACCGAGACCGTCACCGCGTCGATGCAGGTCAAGCGCGTCAGCTGGACCTACGACTACGCCCTGTGGGTGCCGTTTACCAGCGACTCGACGCTCAGCTTCGGCTCAAGCATGGTCGTCCCCATGGCGCCGACGAACTGAGCCAATCCGCTTGGAAAAAATTCTTGGCCCTTCCCATTTATGGGGAGGGGGCGGGGCCCTTCGTAATAGAAATCAAAGGGCACCGCCTCCTAAGAATCGTAACGCAGCATGCCCGTTTCGACAGCTACTGCGCCGGTTCCAGATGCCGCTTCTTGTGGCGCGTAAGCATCGGCTTCAGGTACCTGCCCGTCCACGACTTGCTGTTCTCGGCCACCTGTTCCGGCGTGCCGACGGCCACGATCTCGCCGCCGCCGTCGCCGCCTTCCGGCCCGAAATCCAACAGCCAGTCCGCCGTCTTGATGACGTCGAGATTGTGCTCGATGACGATCACCGTATTGCCGCTGTCGGTCAGTTCGTGCAGCACCTCAAGCAGCTTGCGCGTATCCTCGAAATGCAGGCCGGTGGTGGGTTCGTCGAGGATATAGAGCGTCTTGCCCGTTGCGCGCTTCGACAGCTCCTTCGACAACTTGACGCGCTGCGCTTCACCGCCCGACAGCGTCGTCGCCTGCTGGCCGATCTTGATATAGCCGAGGCCGACTCGCTTGAGCGTCGCCAGCTTGTCGCGGATCGTCGGCACGGCCTTGAAGACCTCGGCGCCTTCTTCCACAGTCATGTCCAGCACGTCGGCGATCGAATAGCCCTTGAACGAGATATCGAGCGTCTCGCGGTTATAGCGCTTGCCCTTGCACACGTCGCAGGTGACGTAGACGTCGGGCAGGAAGTGCATCTCGATCTTGATGACGCCGTCGCCCTGGCACGCCTCGCAGCGCCCGCCCTTGACGTTGAACGAGAAGCGCCCGGGCCCGTAGCCGCGCGCCTTGGCCTCGGGCAGGCCGGCGAACCAGTCGCGTATCGGTCCGAAAGCGCCGGTATATGTGGCGGGGTTCGACCGCGGCGTGCGCCCGATCGGCGACTGGTCGATCTCGACGATCTTGTCGAAGAACTCCAGGCCTTCGATCTTGTCGTGCGGCGCCGGATGCTCCGACGCGTTGTTCAGCCGGCGCGCCGCCGCCTTGTAGAGCGTCTCGAGCGTAAAGGTCGACTTGCCGCCGCCCGACACGCCGGTGATGCACGTCATGACGCCCACCGGGATCTCGGCCGTGACGTTTTTCAGGTTGTTGCCGCGCGCACCGATGACCTTCAGCATCTTCTTCCTGTTTATCGGCCGGCGCTCGTTGTCCGTGTCCTGCGAATAGAAGAGGGGGATTTCGCGCTTGCCCGTCAGGTACTGGCCGGTGATCGACTTGGGGTTGGCCTTGATCGCCTCGGGCACGCCCTGGGCGATGATCTCGCCGCCGTGGATGCCGGCGGCCGGGCCCATGTCGATGACGTAGTCGGCATTGAGGATGGCGTCCTCGTCGTGCTCGACCACCAGCACCGAATTGCCGAGGTCGCGCAGGCCCTTGAGGCTCACCAGCAGGCGATCGTTGTCGCGCTGGTGCAGGCCGATCGACGGCTCGTCCAGCACGTAAAGCACGCCGGTCAGGCCCGACCCGATCTGCGATGCCAGGCGGATGCGCTGGCTCTCGCCGCCCGACAGGGTGCCGGAATTGCGCGACATGTTGAGATAGTCCAGACCCACATCGTTAAGAAAACGCAGCCGATCCTTGATTTCCTTCAGGATTCTCCGCGCAATATCGAGCTGTTTCTCGCTCAGCTTCGCTTCGATATCGCTGAACCATTGGTGCGCCTGTTTGATCGAAAGGCCCGAAATCTCCGAGATGTTCTTGGCGCCGATCTTGACCGCCAGGGCCTCGGGCTTGAGGCGCGCGCCATGGCAGGCCTCGCACGGCGTCTCCGACTGATAGCGCGCCAGGTCTTCGCGCACCCACGACGAATCGGTCTCGCGCCAGCGCCGGTCCATATTGGGGATGACGCCCTCGAACGGCTTGGTGACGTCGTAGCGGCGCGAGCCGTCCTGATAGGTAAACTTGATCTTCTCAGCCCCGGAGCCTTGCAGGATGATCTCGCGCACCTCGGGTTTCAGCTTGTCCCACTTGGTGTCGAGCGAGAATCCATAATGGATTCCGAGCGATTGCAGGGTCTGCGCATAGAGCGGCGAAGGTCCTTTCGACCATGGCAGGACCGCGCCGTCCTCCAGCGTCTTCTTGGCGTCGATGATCAGGTCGCGGTCGAAGGCCAGCTTGACGCCCAGGCCGTCGCACGCCGGACAGGCGCCGAACGGGTTGTTGAACGAAAACAGGCGCGGCTCGATCTCGGCGATGGTGAAGCCCGAGACCGGGCAGGCGAACTTTTCCGAAAACAGGATACGCCGGGGTTCGGTCTCGCCCTCGGCCGTGTCGGCGAATTCGGCGACCGCCAGCCCGTCGGCCAGGCGCAGCGCCGTTTCCAGGCTGTCCGCCAGGCGCGCCATGATGCCGTCCTTGACGATGACGCGATCGACCACGACGTCGATATCGTGCTTGAAGTTCTTCTCCAGCTTGGGCGCGTCCTCGATGGCATAGTACTGGCCGTCGATCTTCAGGCGCTGGAAGCCCTGGCGCTGGAGGTCCGCGATCTCCTTTTTATACTCGCCCTTGCGTCCGCGGATGTACGGCGCCAGCAGCAGCAGGCGCGTGCCTTCGGGCAGGGTGACGATCTTGTCGACCATCTGCGAAATGGTCTGGCTTTCGATCGGCAGTCCGGTGGCGGGCGAGTAGGGGATACCGACGCGCGCCCACAGAAGGCGCATATAGTCGTGGATCTCGGTGACCGTGCCGACGGTCGAGCGCGGATTCTTCGACGTCGTCTTCTGCTCGATCGAGATCGCCGGCGACAGGCCTTCGATCAGGTCGACGTCGGGCTTGGACATCAGCTCCAGGAACTGGCGCGCGTAGGCGGACAGCGATTCCACATAACGGCGCTGCCCTTCGGCATAAATGGTGTCGAAGGCCAGCGACGACTTGCCCGAGCCCGAAAGCCCGGTCAGCACGACCAATTGGCCGCGCGGAATGTCGACGTCGACACCCTTGAGATTGTGTTCCCTGGCGCCCCGAACCTTGATGAAGTCCTGATCGTGGTGGGAACTGGCCATGCGCCGTCTATCCTCTAAAGCTACAAACTCGTCATATAGGGACCTATGCCGCGATTGCCAGCGAGGTTCAAGAACATTTTAAGAACATAACGAGGCGTCATAGTTTTTCCGGCCGGACCACCGGAATTTGTCAGCAGCATTTGCCAAATCCAACAATGCGCGACACAGTAGAGCCGGAATTTGTCGGCAGTGTGGGGCCAGAAGGGGCGACCATGCAGGTTACGTTCGGCCAGAAGGTGATCAGGGTTGATGTCGCGGGCCGCCGCTTCGACATCGGCGAACGCGGCCGGCTGACCGGTGCGACCGCCACCGCCCTTCTGCTCCATCTGTTCCTCGTCTGGGCGCTGATCGTCAACACCCCGCATCCCATGGACCTGCCCGAACCCAAGGCGATCGACGCCGAGCTTTACCAGGTCGAACCCATTCCGCAGCCCGACGAACCGAAGGTGCAACCCGTCGAACGCCAGGTACCGCGCCGCACGGAGACGGAGGTCCCGCCGCAGCCTCAAGCCCCGTCGCAACAGCCCCAGACGGCCACGGCGCCGGTCCCGGTCCCCACCACGCAACCCGCACCGGTCCCCGACAAGAGCCTGGAGACCGCGCCGCGCGACACCGAAACCTTCCAGCCGCTGGCCCGCCAGAATGTGCGGTCGCGCGCGGCCCCCGACGTCCAGTCGACCGCCCACGCCCTGCCGTCGGTCGCCGCGGAAGACCCGGAGCGCAATACCGACGCCGCCAAAAAGAAGAAGCGCGAGGAGGAGGCGCTGGACGCCAACCCAAAGCTGGCCAACCGCCGCGACGTCACCGACCTGCAGGTCCACCAGGCCGCCTTGCCAAGCGTCGACGCCTCCGCGCCGGCGCCGTCAGGCCTGAGCCCGGATACGTCCCACCTGGCGTCCTCGCCGCCCGCCGGCGGCCAGTCCGGAGCGACGGGCGCCAGGGGGGCGGCCGGCGCCGCCGCGCTGGGCAAGCTTCAGGGCGGCCGCAACGGCGTGACGCAGGCCCTGCAAAACCACGAATCGTGCGTCGACATCCAGAAGAAGGGCAAGACGCCGCCCCCGGACTGCAATATGGTGGCCTTGGGGCAGATGCCGGCGCTGGGCCTCAAGCCCGACGCGCGGTTGCAGGCGGCGGCCGCGGCGCGCGACGCCGAACTGCGCTACAAGACGCAACCCGGCAATGCCGAATACTGGAAGCGCGTCAATGCCGCCCCGCAATCGCGCTACGAACCGCCGGACGGTTCGAAGCCCGGCCAGTATTCCAATCCCAAGGACGACCGCGTGTATAACGGCACTCCCAACGACCCGAAGGCCAAGACGGGGTATTGACCGCCTTATCTTATACCTCCCGCTGGGCGGGGAGAGGGTGAGCGTAGCCGAGGTATAGCCTCGGCAAGCGCAAGACGATGAGCCTTTAATAGGCGACGAGATGTGGTGGTTGGGGCCGAGAAGACGCGCGCGCCGAGCTTGTTACCTCTACGCCCCCACCGTCATTCGCTCCGCGAATGCCACCTCCCCCGCCGAGCGGGGGAGTATGATATGACGTAGAGCGCATCCCAAAAAGTGTGACACCCTTTGGATTACGATGCGGGTTGAGACAAAAACTTAGAGCGCCGATCTGATTCCATCAGACAATCGCCCACCTAATCAAACGGATATTTGTCAAACTTCCGCTCGAACTTCCACTCAGCTGCGTCAGGTTCGACGTCGTATTGTTGGGGATCAGGGTACACTGCGAACCTGAGGCGGCGGTTAAGTTGCAAGCCTATGCGACGCGGCCGCTGCCCAGGGACTGAGGGCCAGTCGCGCGCGTATGGCCGCGCGCGCCGTAGGTCATATTGCCGGCGCGGCGCGTATTCATATCGTCGGCGATGGCGGCGACGATGCCTTCGGTGACCGTCTTGGCAGCATTGACCGCGCGGTCGTAGTGCGCCAGTTGCTCGTGAAAGGCCTGCGTCGCCTCGAACAGAGCCTGCTTTTCCTGCGGCGTGATACCCTTGAGCAGGTTGGGATCGGCCTTCACGCGCAACGATTCGATACGGTACAGGTTCGACAGGTTGCGCGTTTCCTCCAGCCGGTCGTGCAGGTCCTGAGGACGGTGCGCTTCCAGCACCGCCGTTTCCTCGACCAGGCGCTGCGTCAGGCGCTGGGTCAGCGCCAGCAACTGCCGGGCGCGGTCGGACGAATTTTGCGCGGATAATGCCATGGCTTTAGTTTGCCCCCTGTAGCTTAAGGAGTTCTTTCTGCATCAGGTTCGAAATACCGACGCCGCCGTGCTTGGCCATCTCCTTGCCGATCGCGTCGATATAGAAGGACTTCATCGCTTCCTCACCTTCGCCGCCGCCGAAGGGACCGTCGCTCGACAGGCCTTCGAACATGGGCGAGATCAGCTGCGACAAAACCATCGACTCGAAGTCCATGCCCAGCTTTTTGGGATCCCGGGCCTTGTCGGACAGAGCCGACGTCGCCGAGGTCTGCGCGCCGATGCTGGCGTTCGTCTGGGCGGACTGGAGCGAAAGCAGCGAGGCACTATCCATTACATCACCTGGATTTCGGCTTGCAGGGCGCCCGCGGCCTTGATGGCCTGCAGGATCGAGATCATGTCGCGCGGCGTCACCTTCAGCGCGTTCAGCCCCGCCACCAGGTCGGAGAGCGACGCGCCGCCCCCCAGTTGCAGGAGCTGCTTGCCCTTTTCCTCGTCGACCTTGACGTTGCTGTTGGGGATGCTGGCCGTCTGGCCCTGGCTGAAGGGCGCCGGCTGGCTGACATCGGGCGTCTCGTCGACGCGGATCGTCAGGTTGCCCTGGGCAATGGCGACGCGCGACAGGCGGACATTCTCGCCCATGACGATGACGCCGTTGACCTCGTCGATCACCACCTTGGCCGGTTCATCGACATCGACCAGCATCGGTTCGACCTGGGTGATGAAGTCGCTCATGCGCGTGCCGGCGGGGGGCTTGATGGCCACGACCGAGGGGTTCTCGGATACGGCCGAGCCGGGAAAGCTGGCATTGATGATGTTGGCGATGCGCTTCGACGTCGTGAAATCAGGGTTGCGCAGGGTCAGGCGCAGCCAGGGCAGGGCGTTGAGGTCGAAATCGCGTTCGTGCTCGATCGTGCCGCCCGAAGAAATGCGGCCCGAGGTCGGCACCCCCTTGGTGACGGACGACCCCGACGCGCCGCCCGCCGACACAGATCCCGTCTGCACCGTACCCTGGCCGACCGCATAGGCCTCGCCGTCGGCGCCGAGCAGCGGCGTGACCATCAGCGTGCCGCCGAGCAGGCTCTTGCTATCGCACATGGCCGACACCGAGACGTCGAGCTTGGCGCCGGGCGCGGAGAAGGGCGGCAGCTCGGCCGTCACCATGACGGCGGCGGCGTTCTTGGAATTGAGGTTGCCGTCGCGAATATTGACCTGCAGACGCTCCATCATGCTTTGCATCGACTGCATCAGCATGGGGCAGTTGCGCACCGTGTCGCCCGTGCCGTTCAGGCCCACGACGATACCGTAGCCGACCAGCTGATTCGACCGCACGCCTTCGACGTCGACGATATCCTTGATACGCGATGCGGCCTTCGCTTCGCCCGACAGCATCAGCAAGGCGCAGGCGGCGGCCCCTGCAGCGATTGCAGCGGTGCCGAAAAGCGGCGTAAGATAGGTCAGCTTGCGAGCACGCATCGGTCAAATCGTCCGTTAACCATAATTGCCCTTCACGAATGCCAGTTTCGTGCCAGCCCTTGTGGATAAATTTCGTCAATAAAATCAAGAAACTGACTTCACGAAATTGCGAGCCGAACGGGCAGGGGCAATTTCTGCCGGGCCGTTAAGGCTTCACTTACCCTAACCCGGCAATAATGACCCTCCGATGCGCATGGCCAGGATGGCCCAAGACCAAAAAACGGGCGCACGGATCTTTCACTGTGATGAGGCGGCCTGACGGAGTGCACCCCAAGGCGGCCGGAAAACGTGGGTTGCTTTCATGACGATGAAAATCAATTCGACATCCGGAGTCGGTATGACGGGCGCCGCAGGTGGCGTGCGCAAGACCGGTAGTGATTTCAGCCTGGCCAAGTCGGGCGATTCGCAAAAGTCCGCTGCGCCGGCCCAGGCCTCTGCCGCCTTCGGCGCGCTCGGCGTCGACGCGCTCCTGGCCATCCAGGAAACAGAAGACGCCCTGACCGGCCGCCGCCGCCGCCAGATCAAGCGTTCAAACGACATTCTCGACGCGCTGGACGACATCAAGGTCAGCGTGCTGTCGGGCGACATCGACGACGAGGCGCTGCTGCGCTTGCAAGGCCTGATCGCCCAGCACCGCGAGGACACCGAGGACCAGCGCCTGCAGGGCGTGCTCAACGAGATCGAGACGCGCGCCTATGTCGAGCTGGCCAAGCGGAAGTTGATGTAGTCCGGCAGCGATCTCCGCCTGTAAACCAAGATATGCGAATTCCAACGGCGATTCCCATCGCCGTTGGCAAGGGCGACCGCCCGCCGCCGCGGATGCGGCGAGCCATGCGGCGCTTGAGCTGAAAAAGCGAATGCTGTCGGTCACTCTTCGCGACCGACAGCATGAGCGTCACAAATTATTCCCTTCACAGCGATCATCAGCCGAACTATAAGCCGCGCAGTTCGCGCAAGCGGGGCGTTTAGGGCTATGCACGGACTGGTATCGATCTTGCTGGCAAGGTGGTATGCCGTGCCGCTACGGGACCGATACGGCAATGATAAAGTCGGCGTCATGATCAGGGGTATAGAGACCTAATGTCACTCGCAAAAGCGCCCGAAATGCCGGGCGGATATCGTCCGACCGAGGACGAGGAATATATGAATGCCAGCCAGCTGGCCTATTTCCGCGCCAAGCTGAACGCCTGGAAGGACGAAATCCTCCGCGGCGCCAAGGAAACCGTCAACATCATGCAGAAGGAGACGGAGAACCACCCGGACCTGGTGGACCGTGCCTCATCTGAAAGCGACCGCGCGCTGGAGCTGCGCACCCGCGACCGCCAGCGAAAGCTCATCTCCAAGATCGACGAAGCCATTTCGCGAATCGACGACGGTTCGTACGGCTATTGCGAAGAGACCGGCGAGCCGATCGGGCTCGGCCGCCTCGAAGCGCGTCCGACCGCCACACTCAGCATCGAAGCCCAGGAGCGCCACGAGCGCTCCGAGCGCGTCCACCGCGACGACTAACGCGGGTGATCGGCATCACAGAAAAGGCTAGCACATTCCTGGATGCCCTTCTGCCTGAACGATTATCACGCTGGATCGGCAAACGTTACGCCAAGCCAGCGGAGGCCGTAGATGCCGTTCAGGAGCATCTGCGGCCTTTTTTCGAGGCGCACGACTTCCAACGCCAAAACCGTTGTTTTTTTCGCAAGACCGAAGACGGCGTCATCCTGGTCATAGCCTTCCAGCTAAGCCCCTGGGGCTTGTCGCGCGACGGCTATGGCAGGTTTACAATAAATGCAGGCGTTTTTGTTCCGGAAGTCTGGCAAGCCATCAGCGGGAAAAAGACGCGGCATGTCTCGGATGAAAAGTGCTTCTTGCGTCGAAGAGTTGGCACGATACCCCCAAAAGGGCGAGATATATGGTGGCCCGCGAGGGATCATCCTTCTGTTTTGAGGGACATCGAACATCGGATGCGCGCCCACGCATTTCCGTACCTCGCTACGCTGGAGACACGCGAACAGTGCCTGCACGCAAAACCCCCAGTATTTGAAACGGGTTGGCGCGCAAACAGGGCCATTCTTCTTCATAGCCTCGGCCGCAAGGCCGAGGCTGCGCAGCTTTTGACTGAAGATCTGGAACGCGCCTGCGCCAGCGGTGCTTCAATTTACGCCGACACGCTTCGCAACGTCGCCGAAAGGCTGGGCATGGCGATTGGCGGCAACTGAAAACTATTGGACGTGCACCGATAATGGTGCCTCATACGGCCGTATGAAACAGCCGCCCGATGCCCGCCGTCACCCCCATGGCGACAACGCCCCAGAAGGTGACCCGCACGACCGCCCTGAGGATCGGCGATCCACCGGTCCGGGCGCCAAGCGCCCCCAGCCCCGCGAGAAACAGGACGCTGGCGACCATCACCGCCCAGACGACGGCCGGTGCCGGCGTTACCACAACCACGATCAGCGGCAGGACGGCGCCGGACGCGAAGGTCAGGGCCGAAGCCACCGCCGCCTGGATCGGTCTGGCCTCCGTATGCTCCGACATGCCCAGCTCGTCGCGGGCGTGGGCAGCCAGGGCATCCGTCGCCATCAGCTGCGTCGCCACCTTGCCGGCAAGGTCGTCGCTCAAGCCTCGCGCCACGTAGATCTGCTTCAGTTCCTCGTGCTCGGCGTCCGGAAACTCTTTAAGTTCCTGGCGTTCGCGCTCAAGATCGGCGCTTTCGGTATCGGCTTGCGAACTGACCGAAACATATTCGCCGGCCGCCATCGACAGCGCCCCGGCCACCAGGGCCGCCACGCCCGTCAGCAGGACGGCCGGCTTTTCGGCGCCTGACGCCGCCACGCCGGAAATCAGGCTGGCCGTCGAGATGATTCCGTCGTTGGCGCCAAGCACGGCGGCGCGCAGCCAGCCGATGCGGGTGATGTAGTGGCGCTCCATCTTGCTGTGGCGGCTTCGCATGGCGGCTCCTTTCGCGCATTGACACCCTTGGCGGGCAGTTTGGCAATGGGACATTTGGACGCCGTCCGTTGTGCAAACCCGGCCGGCGTGCGACACCATGGATGTCGGGAGGCCATCATGCGCAAAGTTGCAGCCTGTCTTGTGTTATACCTTGCCGCGCCGCTGCCGGCTCAGGCCGGCGCCAACGAGGACCTGTCATGGATGACGGGTTGCCGGGTGCAGGAAACCGGGAACAAACGGGTCGACGAAACCTGGCTGCCGCCGGCGGGCGGCGTGTTGCTGGGCGTCGGCCGCACGGTCAAGGCGGGCCGGGTGACCGAGTACGAATATACGCGTATCGAAAGCGTGAAAGGTATTGCGACCTATATCGCCAGGCCGGGTGACCAGCCCGAAGCGTCGTTCACGGCTGTCGAACAAACGCCGACATCGATCGTGTTTGAAAACCGCGCTCACGATTTCCCGCAGCGGATCATCTACCGCGCGCTGGGCCCGGACCATCTTCAGGCCGCTGTCGAGGGACCGGGAAACGGCGGGACGGTGACCATAGGCTTCGACTACAAGAGGTGTTCGTAACCCCATCGGCGGATTGACCGGAACCATAATATCGATTAATCGCGATATATGGATAAAAATGCCGCCCTGACCTGTTTCGACGCCCTCAGCCAGGAAACCCGGCTGGACGTCGTCCGCCTCTTGATTCGGTCGGCGCCCGCGGGCCTGCCCGCCGGCGATATCGGCGATCGCCTGGGCATCCGCCAGAACACCATGTCGAGCCATCTCAAAATCCTGGCCCAGGCCGGACTTGTGACCGCCGTCCGCGAAGGGCGCGTCATCCGCTACCAGGCCGACTTTTCCGCCGTCCGCGGACTGGTCCTGTTCCTGATGGAAGACTGCTGCGGCGGAGCGCCCGAACTGTGCCAACCCATCATGGATCAGGCGAAATGCGGCTGTTGATGCCCAATGCCCGCCCGTTGGCCGCCGAATGTCTGGGCACGGCGCTGCTGCTGGCCATCGTCGTCGGCTCCGGCATCATGGGTCAGACCCTGGCGGGCGGAAACGCCGCCATAGCCCTGCTTGGCAACACCCTGGCGACCGGGGCGGGACTTGTCGTGCTGATCACCATCTTCGGACCGGTCTCGGGCGCGCATTTCAATCCGATCGTCACCCTGGTCTTCGCGGCCCGCCGGGAGATCGGCGTCGTCCTCGCGCTCGGCTATATCGTCGCCCAGGTCACGGGCGCCGTTCTGGGTGTCTTCGCGGCGCACGAAATGTTCGGTCAGGCGGTCCTGCAGGTATCGACCAAGCTTCGCGACGGCCCCGCCCAGGCCGTCTCGGAAGCGGTGGCGACCTTCGGGCTGATCGCGACGATCCTCGGCACGTTGCGCTTCAGGCCCGGCTTTACAGCCGTTGCCGTCGGTCTCTATATCACGTCGGCCTACTGGTTCACCGCCTCGACGTCGTTCGCCAACCCCGCCGTGACGGTGGCGCGCAGCCTGTCCGACACCTTTGCGGGCATAGCGCCGTCGTCGGTACCGCCGTTCATCGCCGCCCAATGCGCCGGCGCTTTCGCGGGCGTCATCGTCTTCGGGTGGCTGCTGAAAGCGCCACCGTCCGCCCAACCCATCCATCCGGAAGCCGAATCATGACCGTCGCCATCTATCACAACCCCGACTGCGGCACGTCGCGCAACGTTCTGGCGGCGCTCGAAGCCTGCGGCCTCAAGCCGGTCGTCATCGACTACCTGGCCGAAGGCTGGACGCGGGCACACTTGCTGGGCCTCTTCGCCGCCGCCAGCGTCACACCGCGGCAGGCTTTGCGCGAAACCAAGTCCCCGGCGGCCGAACTCGGCCTGCTGGAAGCGGGCGTGTCCGACGACGCGCTGCTGGAGGCGATGACCCAGCATCCGATACTGGTCAACCGGCCCTTCGTCTGTACGGCGAAAGGCGTTCGGCTGTGCCGTCCGTCCGAGCTTATCCTCGACCTTATCGATGTGCCGCAAGGCGTTGTCCTGACAAAGGAAGACGGCTCGCCGATCATGCGTTAAGCGAATTGGCTCAGACCACCCGGCGCGTATCGATCTGGCGCTCCTCCGAGGCCATTTCGGCGATGGCCGGCAGGACCTCTTCGACGCTGTTCACGCTGACATAGGTGTATTTGAAAGCCGGTGGGGTAAATTGCGCCTTCAGCGTATAGTCGACGAGATCGAAGAACGGTTGCCAGAAATTATTGATATTGAGGAAGACGACCGGCTTGTTGTGCAGGTCGAGGCGGCGCCACGACAACAGCTCGATGACCTCTTCCAGCGTACCGACGCCGCCCGGCAGAACCACGAAGGCGTCCGATTCCTCGAACATCATCATCTTGCGTTCGTGCATCGAGATGACGACGCGCGTTTCCACGTCGTCGAACAGAAGTTCGCGTGAGCGCAGGAACTGAGGCATGATCCCCAGCACCTTGCCGCCGGCCTCATGGGCGGCGCGGGCGGTTTCGCCCATCAGGCCGACGCCCCCGCCACCGTACACCAGGCGCAGGGCCGCGCCCGCCAGGATCTGGCCGAGATCGGCCGCCGCGGTCTTGAAGGCTTCATCGTTACCGAAGGAGGACCCGCAATAGACACACACAGATTTAATTTCATGCTTGGACAAAGGCATAGTCGGGTATCCGAAAATCATTGTTTTTGGGAGACGAATGTAAGCCTCTATTCGCGATCGTGAAAAGCGGATATTGCATTGCACGTGAAAAAGTTTGCTCCGAAATCGCCGTTGTGGCTTATGCCGGCGCTCTGCGTGGCCGTCATCCTGTCCGGTTGCCAGAAGCCGCATACCGGCGCCGACACCGACCCCGCCGCCGGATTGCGTCAGTACGGCTACACGGCCGCGCCCGTCATCGTGGCCGTCGCGCAGCCGTCGCCCGGGACCGTGGTCGTGACCGGCCAGGCCCTGCCGGACGGACGTGTGCGCTTCCTGTATGGCCAGGCGCGCGCCGTGGGCGTGACGGCTGACAGCCAGGGCCGGTTCACGGCTGAACTTCCCATTTCCGGTGCTGGCGGCATCTACGACCTGTCGATGGAAGACGGCGGCGCGCTGCAACACGCCGAAGGCCGGCTGTTCGTGCCGGCCGGACAACCGACCAAGGCGGTGCTGTTGCGTCCGGGCGCGCCCGCGGCGCCGATCGCGTCACACGCCATGGGCATCGTCGCCGTCGATTACGATTCGGCAGGCGCGCTGGGCGTGGCCGGGCGTGTCGCACCGCGCGCCGTCGCCAATCTGGTCGTCAATGGCGAAGTCCGCGCCCAGCCGGTCAGCGACGCCGCCGGCAAATATCTGGCGGTCACGCAGATTCCGCAACCGGCGGACACGGCCGTCAGCGTCGCCCTGTCGATCGAAGCGGCCGGCGCGGAATGGAAACGGACGATTTCGGTATCGGCGGCGGCCGACGACCAGGAATCCGTCACGGCCATGGACGGCGGGTGGCGCGTCGACTGGCGCATCCCGGGGGGCGGCACGCAGACCACACTGGTGTTCTGACGTCTTGTCCCCGCCTGTACCCCGAAGTTTTATCGGGAGGATGTCGCGGTGGGGCGGCTGTTCCCCACACGCAAACCTACATCATCTCGTCCTGCTTCTGCTTGGTCGACGAGAACAGCTTCTTGAGGAATTCGGTAATGCCGTGGCGCTTGGCCTTGCGCGCGACGGCGTCCTCGCTGACCAGCCAGGCGATCTGGATGACGCGGCGCTCGCCCTCGAACGGCGCGTGGCCGTGCCATGAATTGTCCAGCCGCGGGAAGGCGATGAAGTGGCCGTAACCCGGATTGACCTCGTCGGTGCCGGGGCCCGCCTGATCCGGCCCTTCGAGGAAGCGCAGATTGCCGCCGCTCGAGCCCTCGCGATTGAGGTAGATCAGGGCCGAGGCCAGCTTGTCGGCGCCGTCGGTATGCGGACGGCCATCCTTCAATGCCGACCACTTGCGCACGGTCACCCAGGTCGGCTTGCCGGTGAGGTCAACGCCCAGCTTGTCGCCGATGGCTTTCGCGAACGCCGGGCTGCGCACCTCTTCCAGCAGGGTGCGGAAGGCCGGGCCCATGGGAAAGTCCTCCGGGCGCATGAAGCCGGTCTTGTCGATCTGCGGGAAGTCGCGCTCGATGGCGTCCTGGTCC
>FTCZ01001762.1_pt1 | contig 17077 bp, 15 predicted proteins | sample 1658871 | NCBI WGS metagenome assembly FTCZ01 (sample SAMEA3914864, study PRJEB12502) | metagenome | biome: forest; material: soil | place: USA | collected 2012-03-12 | depth 0.3 m
CCTGCTGAGCATCAACGCGCACGCCGGCCACGGCATCGGCAGTTCGCTGTCGATCAAGGTGAACCAGACGGCCGATACCTACGCGTTCCTGTTCGACCAGTTGGGCATGAAATACCCGGGGCAATGAGCGCCGCCAGCGCGACTGGCGTGTTGACCCGACTTGAATCCTCCAGGCAGGAACTCATTGCACTCGGGCGGCAGTGAGTTCGACTTGGGAATGAATGAACGCCTCTTTTTGGGGCGTTCATTGCATCGCGAGTCGAATCAATTGCTCTCCCGATGGAATGAGTTCGACTCGAACACCAATGAATTGCACGCCGAGTGGAATTCATTGCATGTTGCAGTGTGTTGATTCCACTCGAGCACTCGTCGTTTGGACTTCGAGTGGAACTCGTTTCATTTGAAGAGCAATTCAAGGCCTGCGAAGTGCCGTTGATTGCGCTCTCGCCCCCCCGGCCCATTGGCGACATTCACGTACCGAGGCTGGTCGCCCAAAAATGGTCGTACAGGCTCGCACAGAGGATGACGAAGTACAGGAGGGTTCCCACGCGAAGCAGTTGGATTCCCAGCCTCAACTTGCGCAACTTCTCGGGGCGCTCGCTCCAATCGACCTCACGCTGCTTGAATATGAAATAGCAAGCGCCGAGAAGGAAAGCAGCCGCGACATCCATCTGCACGAGAAAGTTCGGGGCACCTCGAGGCCCCCCGGCCAGGATCAGGTGAATCGTCGCGTAGGCCACGATCCCCATGGACACTGCGCACAAGGCTCGATACAGAAGCAGGTTCATCGCTGACTCCCAGTTTGCTTCCGATAGACCGTGTGCCGTCGCGGCACTGCCCGGAAGTGCACATCCAATGGCAGCCGCTCGGAGCGCCTTGCCGGTGTTCGCCCACGATACTCGAAAGTCGGGTTGGCGGCCCCAGGCAGTCAACTGGCGAGGGGTGGTACCCCCCGAGTGGGTTGCGCGCTTGCAGGGAGTCGCCAGCGATGCCGATCTTCGCACCCCGCTGGAGCAGTTCCTGATCGCGTGCGAAGGCGCACTCGCGAACCGCGCCGGGCGTGCGATCCTGCCGGCGCGGTCGCCGCAGGCAATCGTCACGAACGTGTTCATGGTGGCTCTCGTTCAATCCTCGTGTAGCGCGCGGATGTCGTGCGCCACCCGGCTGAGGTCGTCGTGGAACTGGTGGTCTCCCGCAGGCATCGCGACGATCTGCGCCTGCGGCATGGCCTCGGCGTAGAGCCGGCTGTGGACGAAGGGCACCGTGGCGTCGTCGGTGCCGTGGTACAGGCGCACGGGCATCGCCTTCGGCAAGCTCGAGCCGAAGTCGCGGCGGGGCGGGATGTCCTGGCTGGGCCACCCCTCCTCGCCGATGAACGGCGGCGCCAGCAGGATCAACGCGCCTGGCTTGAACGGGGGCGCCTGGGCGGCGAGCGTGTGCAATAGCGTCGTGGCCCCCACCGAGTGGCCGACGAGGACGTCGCCGTCACCGAGTGCCTCGAACTCGCGCTCCAGCGCGGCCTGCCACTGCGCGAAGCGGGGGTCGGCCTCGCCGGGCATCTGCGGGAACCTGACGTCGTAGCCGTCGCCCAGCGACTGGGCAAGGCTGGCCGCCAGTTTCGAATCCCATCGGTCGTGGGCGTCCTTGCCGGCGCCCTGCACGAACAGCACTTGTGTGGTCATCGGATGTTCTCCTTTCGAGTCGGGACGGGTGCCTGGTGCCAGGCGGAAAACAACGACGCGACCAGCATCAGCGCGGCCGACACGCCGGCCGCGACGCCGAACCCGCAGCCGGTGTAGATCGGCCCGAACGTAGCGGTGCCGACAGACGAGCCGACGTAGGTCACGGCAGTGTTCAAGCCCAGGATCGCGCCTTTGTGAATCGCCCCGGCCTTCGTGGAGGCCAGTTGGTGTGAGTCAGGCCAGGATGGTCTGACCTACGAATTGCCGATGGTAATTGGCCTCGGCTTCGGCCGGCGGGATGTAGCCCAGGGGCTCCAGCAACCGGTGATGGTTGAACCATGAGACCCATTCGAGAGTCGCCAGTTCGACGACCTCCTTGGTCTTCCATGGCGCTTGTCGGTGGATGAGCTCGGTCTTGTACAAGCCGTTGATGGTCTCGGCCAGAGCGTTGTCATAGCTATCGCCCTTGCTGCCCACCGAGGGCTCGATGCCGGCCTCTGCGAGCCGTTCGCTGTACCGAATCGACACGTATTGCGAGCCGCGGTCCGAGTGATGGATCAGGGCGCCGTCGCGGTCGGGCTTGCGCGCGTACAGCGCCTGCTCGAGCGCGTCGAGCACGAAATCGGTTCTCATTGAACTGCTGACACGCCAGCCCACGATGAATCGCGCGAAGACGTCGATGACGAATGCCGCATAGACCATGCCCTGCCAGGTCGAGACGTACGTGAAGTCGCTGACCCAAAGTTGATTGGGCCTGTCTGCATGGAACTGCCGATTCACCCGATCCAGCGGACAGGCCGCCTTGGCGTCCGACGCCGTCGTTCGCACAACTTTGCCTCGCCTGGCGCCTTGCAGGCCATTGAGCCGCATCAGCCGTTCCACGGTGCATCGAGCCACCGCCACGCCTTCACCACGCAGTTGCCGCCAGACCTTGCGCACGCCGTAGACCTGCATGTTGGCTTGGTACACCCGCTGAACCTGGTCGGTCATCACCGCGTCGCGCACCGCTCGCGCCGGCAGCAACGCCGGATCGCGCTGCCGCGCCGCGTGACGCCAATAGCCCGACGGGGCAACCTGCAAGGCCCTGCAGATCAGCTCGACCCCGAAGTGTCCGCGCTGCGCGTCGATGAACGCTCTCACTTCTTGTGATGGCGGTCGAGCTCCGCCTTCGCGAAAAACGCGCTGGCCAACTTCAAGATCTCGTTGGTCTGGCGCAGCTCGCGAACTTCGCGTTCGAGTTCCTTGATCCGTTGCTGCTCGCTTGTCGTTGGCCCGGGCCGCAGACTTTCATCGTGCTCAGCCTGCCGCACCCATCGTCGCAGCGTCTCTGACGTGCAGCCGATCTTGCTCGCAATCGATTCGATGGCCGCCCACTGCGACTCGTACTGGCCTTGCGCCTCCAAAACCATGCGCACTGCGCGTTCGGTGATCTCAGGCGAAAACTTCGGGGACTTCCTCATAGCTCCATTCTCAATCGAAGGAGCCTCCTCGATTTCCGGGGCGATTCAGCGAGGATCTCCTCGAGGATCGCCTTGTCACGCTCGCTGAGCGCGGTGCATTGCGACCAGCCGTTCAGAAGAAGAAGAACGTACGACGCCTCCTGTGGCCATGAGAGGTAGTCGTTGAAGGCTTCCTACTTGTTCCCATGCCAGTGTCCGCCAGCAGCTCGGATCAATCCGTCATTGAATGCGCCGGCGAACGCACTCATGTCGCGCACGTTGCGCAGGTCGACGCGGCATTCAGCGCTCATGATTGTCGTGGTGTGTCGCAGTGTCGATGGCAGCCAGCCCGTAAGCGGTCACCGGCGGAAGGCAGCAAATGGCCGGCACCGGTAGAAGTGTTACCGCCTGTCCTTGCCCAACTTCTGGGCCATCTCGATTCCGCCAAGCACTGCTCCAATCGCGAGAGACATGTGGGTGGGAATGTCGGTGTATGGCAGTTCCGGCCTTCCAGCGGCGGCATCTGCCGCAATTTTCGCGGCGACGATCGTCGCTGCTGCTTGAATGACGTCGGCGCTCAAGTCCTTGGACATTTCTTCTCCCTTGGGCTGCGGTCTGCAGCGCCACATCCTAGTCGAGGTCGTGGCGCTCCTCAAAGTGGTCGCCGATGACCGGCAGCTCCTGGCCGCGTCCGGTCTGAGAGTAGCCGGCATGATCGCAATGCTGCCGACCTCAACGCGCCGTGCGAATCCACGAATCGATTGGAATTTAGCGGTCGGTCAGACTGCCACCGCGAACGAGATCAATGCCTCATTAAACTGGTTCATGGGCTCCAGTCGCTAATCCCCGCCGACGAGCAAATTCCTTGATGCAAGCAGTGAGCGTCCTGGAGCATGGCTTCCAGGCGTCGCTGTCGTGGTTACTTTAGGAGTTTTGTGGTGGTTCGATTTTCCGCGCCAGCTGCTTTCGTCCTGGATTAGTTCCCACTTCCCGTGGCCCGCAGCCGGAGAGCGGTTCTGCTGTCAGCTTTTCTGGCCTTCGAGGAAGTGGCACGAACTGCACTCGACGTTCTACTTTCGCCCACCCCAAACCAGCGGGCTTACCTCTATCTGGTGTTGGTGATTCATACCGTTCTGCTTGTTGGTACAGCAGCGTTATTTCCGGCGCTGCAATGTCGAAAGTTGCAGCGCAGAACAAGCTAAACGTCAACAGCAGTCACTGTCGAATGGTAGCAAGCGGCGGCGGATTCATGGATCTCTCCGGCTTCTCGCAGTTGCAGGTCAACGCGATCGCGAGACAACTGAACGAAAGGGCTGACGATCGTCCGAGGCCGGGGCGAAGCGGTCGCCAAGCTCGTGGTTCACCGAGGACGCCCGGACGGCTCGTCAGCACGAAATCGTAGTTCGTCGCAAACCGGCTCTCGTCGGACTCGACCAGACATAGCATGGGCGCAGAAGGCGGAACGGGTTCCGTCGGAAGGCGACACGTGGCAATCCTGGTCTACGTCATTCATGTTGCTGCGGGCGTAGTCGCGCTCCTTTCTGGCTTCATCGCGCTGTTCACGCGCAAGGGCGGCGTCCTTCATCGCCGCGCCGGAGCGGTCTTCTTTTTGTCCATGCTGGCCATGGCGGCGTTCGCCGCCTGCCTGGCGGTCATGGTTCCTGGCCAGACTGTGAACGTCTTCATTGCGGCGTTCGTGGCTTATCTGGTCTCGACGGCGTGGATCACGGTTCGGCGAAGAGAGGGCGCCATTGGGCTCGCCGAGAAGATCGCGCTTCTGGTCGGGCTGGTGCTGTGCACGCCGTTCGTGGTGTTGTCGTGCCAAATCGCGCTCGGCTTGGCGCCCCTGTTCCAGAGCGCGATGCCGTTCAAGGGGCCGCTTCTCGTTGCGATCTACAGTTTCACGTTCGTGCTGATCATGGCCTCGATAGGCGATGCACGACTGGTGCTCGACGGCGGAATTCGTGGCCCTCGGCGCATCGCAAGACACTTATGGAGAATGCTGCTCGGACTGACCCTGGCTACCGGATCGGCCTTTACCAATGGCATAGCGCGGCTCCTGCCTGGTCCCTATCACGTGCCGGCGACCTTCTTCCTGCCCCAGTTCCTGCCGCTCATCCTGCTCCTCTTCTGGATGATTCGCGTGCGGTTGACCGCTTGGCGTCCGCGGTGACGTCCGACGGGCAGATGGTGGGCTTGGAGGCACCCCCTCCGTCCAACGAAGCTGGGCTCGTGACTAGACAAACGCCGCGGCTTGCCGCGGCAGCGTGATCGTGAACGTCGTTCCCTGCGCCTGCTCCGACACGCAACTGACCGAGCCGCCGTGGGCCAGGGCGATTTCCCGGACGATGTACAGGCCCAGCCCCACGCTGCGGATGTTTCCAGCCGTCTCGCCGCGCGTCATCGGCTCGAAGAGCGTCGGCTTCAGCGCGGGATCGATGGGCAGTCCGAAGTTGTGCACGTCGAACGTGACGCCCAGGTCGTTGCCTGCCGACGTGACGACGATCTCGCCGTCCTGCTGGCCGTACGTCAACGCATTCGACACCAGGTTGCCCAACGCCTGGATGAGTCGATCGGCGTCGGCGTAGGCCGTACCGTCGCCCTCCATCACGTGTCGCAGGCGCCGGGTGGGATGCGCGCTGGAGAGTTCGGACACGACTTCCCGCGCCACGGCGTGGGCATCGATCGAGGCGGGGTTCAGCCGCAGGCCGCGGCCGTTGCGGGCCTGCGTGAAATCGAGCAGATCCGCGATCAGGCGGTTCGCCCGGCGTGTGGACGACTGCAGCCGCTTGGCCACGGCGCGTTGCTGGGACTCGTCCAGCGTCTTCAGCGCCAGGAGTTCGGCCGCCATGAGGATCGCCGACAACGGGTTGCGCAAGTCGTGGCCGACGATGCCCAGCGTCTGCTCCGCGAGCAACGCGCGATCCTCGGCGACGGCTCGCTGTCGGCGGGACTCGCTGATGTCCTGCAGCACGCCGACCAGCTCGGTCGGCGAACCTTCCGCGTCGAGGTGCACGAGGGCCCAGCAGGCCACCCATCGCTCCACCTCGTCGATGCCGGCCAGCCGGAAGGTCGTGTGGAAGCGCGATCCGCCGGACGCCAAGAATGCGTCGACCTCCCGCTGCTCGCGCGTTCGATCGCCATCGACCATCCGTGCGACGAACTCCGCGGAGGTCAGCGCCCGCGGCTCCGCGAAGCCCAGCAGCAGCGCGGCGTCGGGCGAATAGTCCCGCTCCCTGCTCGCCAGATCGATCGACCACTTGTAGAGGTTGGCGGCCTCGATGGCCAGCGTCAGGCGCGCCTGCGCCGCCGCCAGCGCCGACTGCGTCGCGAGCTCCCGCTCGAGATGCGCCTGCGTGCGTTGACGGGCCGAGAGCAACTCCTGCTCGTAGCGGTGACGATCGTGCGCGCTGAACGCGGCGATCTCGTGGCGCTCGAGGCCGTCCGACTTGCGAACGACGGCGTTCAGCACCATCGGGATCTTGCGGCCGTCGGCGTGACGAAACTCGAGCTTCACTTCCGCCAGCGAACCCTGCATCGTCAGCAACGGTGCCCAATGGGTCTGGTGAAAGATCTTCGCGCCCACCGACAGCAACGATTGAAACCGGCGGCCCACCATGTCCGACGGCGTTCGTCCCAGCCACGCGCAGAAAGTCCGATTCGCCCGGAGGATCGTTCCGTCGGCCTCCGTGACCAGCAGGCCGCAGGCAGCGTCTTCATAGAGCAGGTCGCTGTCTGCGCTGCCGCTCATTCAGAGGTACTCGGCCAGGAAGTCCTCGATCGCCCGGGTGCTCGCGCTGGGCGCGCTCAGGTGCGGACAGTGGCCCACGTTGTCGATCAGTCGGAGCATGCTCCTGGGCATCACCGCCTGCATGTATTCGCCGACTTCACGCGGCGCGATCAGGTCTTCCGTGCACTGGAGGATCAGCGCGGGCGTCTGCAGCCTGGGCAGCTCCGCCCGATGGTCCGACAGGAAGGTGGCCCGCGCGAACTGCTTCGCGATCTCGGGGTCCGTGCGACAGAAGCTGTTGGTGAGCTCCTGGCCCAGTTCGGGTCGATCCGGGGCGCCCATGATGGCGGGCGCCATGTTGCTGGACCATCCCAGGTAGTTGCCTTCGAGAGTCGCCAGGAGTTCGTCGATGTCGCTGCGCTCGAATCCGCCGATGTAGCCGGTGTCGTTCACGTAGCAAGGGGAAGGGCCGACCATCACGTGTCCCACGATCCGGCCAGGCCTTGCGAGATCGGCCAGCATGCCGATCATGGCGCTCACCGAATGGCCGGCGAAGATGACCGGGCCGGTCGTCAAGCCGTCGATCAGCTCGTTGACGTCGTGCGCATAGCCATGCAGCGTCTCGTACTTCGCGGGCTCGTAGGCCGAGAGATCGGACGCGCCGCTGCCCACATGGTCGAACAGGACGATTCGGAAGCGCTTCTCGAACGCCGGCGTCAGCAGCCGCCACATGTTCTGGTCACAGCCGAAGCCGTGTGCGAATACCATCGTCACCGCACCCTCGCCCACGATCCGCACGTTGTTGCGCTTGACTAGATTCACGGGTATCCTTGAGGCGAGAAGAAAACGATTCGGCGGCGAGCATTGTCGCCCGACTGATCGCGCGAATCCTGGCTCGACCCGATGCTGGGGGCTTGAGCCGGGGCTGGAGAGTCCAAACAGACCCACCAGCATTCCGCATGCCGGCCCTTGACTGACGTGGGCGCGAGACCTGGCGCACAGGCGGGCAACGGCGAGCGCGGTCACGCGACTGCGCTTCGGTCGGCGTCCACGGCCGGGGCATCCCCAGCTCGATGGGTTGACATGCCGAGCCTCGGCCCCCTCACTCCCGGAGACTTCATGCAAGCGCTGACCTACCACGGCTCCAAGGACGTCCGTGTCGAAACCGTTCAGCCGTGACGAGAGCGCGGGGTCGTCGAAGCCGATCGGGTGAGGCAGATGCATTTGCGCGGATGCTGGCGGTCGACGCGTCGCCGCAATGGCGGATCAGGCGTCGCGGTCGACGCGCGGCTGCCGAAACCTGAACGTACGACCTCCACTGAGCGTCACGAACACGCCGGCGGTGTCGGTCGCCTTCAGGCGCTCACCCGTCGCCAGGATGTAGACCATCTCGAATCGCCCGCTGGGAAGCGTGATCTGCTTGAGCAGGATGATGCAGGCCTCGCCGCGTTCGCCGATGGCTTCGTATCGTTCGGATTCCATGCCTCGCATTGTGGCAGCGAGGCTCGGCATGCTTGCGCCGGCGCACCCAGGTCGTCAAGCGACAGGTCATCGCCCGCTCGCTCGGCACCACGAGACGGAACCGGCCGCAGACCATCAAACGACCATAACAGCCAAAAGCTCTAAATCATTCACGGAAATTGCCGAAAGGCAGACATCTCCCGCCGCCAAGTCCACCTGGGGACAGGCGCCTGACCGACGCCATCCCCCAATCCGACGGCGCAGTCACCCCAACCTGCCAAGGCCCCCCGTGAAATTGAACGACCTCCGGATTTCGACTCGCCTGGGCCTGGCCTTCGGCCTTCTGCTGGCAATGACACTCGCCATGGCTGTCAACAGTCATCACAGCCTTGGCACCTTGGGCGACGCCGTCAATCTTGTCACGGCGGATCGCATGCCCAAGCTGGTCGCTGCCGGCGATTGGCAGGTGGACGTCTTGTCAAGCGCGCGCGCCATGCGCAACGCGCTGCTCGTCGATGGGCAGGAAGCCGTCGAAAAGGAGTTGGCGCAGGCCGCGCAAGACGAGCGGGCCGCGAGGCAGATCGCCGAAGGCTTGAGCAAGAAGATGATCACCAGGGAAGGCCAGGCGGTGCTGAAGGCGGTCCTGGAAACGCGCGATGCGTATGCGTCGACCGCGGAGGAGTTCATGCAACTGGCTGCCAGCGGAGATCGCATCGGTGCACGCAAGCTGCTGCTCGGTCAGCTGTCTCCCCGGCAAGACAAGTATCTGGCAGCGATCGCAACGTTCGTTGCCCACGAGAAGAACCACGTGTCCATAGCCAATCGGGAGTCGGCGGCCGTGATGGCGAGCTTGCGCATCACGACGATTTGCCTGGTCGCAGTGACGACGGCCATCGGCGTTGCGCTTGCCCTGTGGTTGACGCGCGGGCTGGTCCGCCAACTGAATTCGGCGCTCGCCGTCGCGGACGCCATTGCGGAAGGCCGGCTGGAAAGCGCGATCGACCGTACCGGCAAGAGCGAGTCGGGACGCCTGCTCGCGGCCCTGGCCACGATGCAGGACGGACTGCGTGACCGCGAGACCTGTGATGCGGACTACCGCGGCCAGATCGCGCAGTCAGCAAGGCGCAGGCGGTCATCGAGTTCGACCTGGACGGCGTCGTGCTGACGGCAAACGAGAATTTCCTGACCGCGCTGGGCTTCTCATCCCTGGAAGAAATCCAGGGGAGGCACCACAGCCTGTTCACGGAACCGGGCACCAGCGCCACGGCGGACTATTCCAATTTCTGGGACAAGCTCAGGCGCGGCGAGTACGACGCCGGTCAATACAAGCGAATCGGCAAAGGCGGACAAGAAGTCTGGATCCAAGCCAGCTACAACCCGATCCTGGATGTGGACGGCAAGCCGTTCAAGGTCGTCGAGTACGCCACCGACATCACGGCCGAGAGGCTCCACGCCGCCGACACGGGGGGGCAGATCGACGCCATCAGCAAGGCCCAGGCCGTCATCGAGTTTTCCATGGACGGGAAGGTGCTGGCTGCCAACGACAACTTCCTGCGGGCACTGGGCTACACGCTGCCGGAAATCCTGGGCCAGCATCACGCCATGTTCGTCGCGGCCCAGTTCCGCGACAGCATGGACTATCGCTTGTTCTGGGAGAAGCTGCGCCGCGGCGAGTACGACGCAGGGCTGTACAAGCGCATCGGCAAAGGGGACCGCGAGGTGTGGATCCAGGCCTCGTACAACCCGATCATCGACATGAACGGCAAGCCCATCAAGGTCGTCAAATACGCCACGGACGTGACCGCCGAGGTGCATGCGACCAACATGCTGCGCCAGGCCGTGGACGAAGCCCAGAGGGTGACGACGGCGGCGCGTGCGGGCGACCTGTCGCTGCGGATTCCCATGGAGGGCAAGACCGGCCCCATCGAGGTGCTCTCCGCCGGCGTGAACTCGCTGGTCGAGATGACGTCCGTGATCTTCGACGACGTCGGACGCGTGTTCGGCGCGCTTGCCGAAGGGGATCTTTCCCAGCGCATCGAGCGGGAGTACGCCGGAACCTTCGGCCAGGTGAAGGCCGACGCCAACGCGACCAGCGAGAAGCTGGCCGCGATCATCGAGGACGTCGGTCGGGTGTTCTCCGGGCTGGCAGCCGGCGACCTGCTGCAACGCATCGAGCGCGAGGCGAACGGCAAGTTCGACCAGGTCAAGCGGGATGCCAATGCGAGCTGCGACAAGCTGGCGAGCATCATCGAGGAAGTACGGGGCGCAGCGGATGCGCTGACGGGAGCCGCCTCCCAGGTCAGCGCGACGGCGCAGTCGCTGTCCCGATCGGCCAGCGAGCAAGCCTCGTCGGTGGAGGAGACAACGTCGTCGATCGACATGATGTCGTCCTCCATCACCCGGAACAGCGACAACGCCAGGCTCACGGACGGCATGGCGACCAACGCCAGCAACGAAGCGGGCGACGGCGGTCGGGCTGTCGCGCAGACCGTCGCGGCGATGAAGCAGATCGCCTCGAAGATCCGCATCGTCGACGACATCGCCTATCAGACCAACCTGCTTGCGCTCAATGCCACGATCGAGGCAGCTCGGGCCGGGGAACACGGGAAAGGCTTCGCAGTCGTCGCCGCCGAGGTGCGCAAGCTCGCTGAGCGCAGCCAGGACGCGGCTCGGGAGATCGGCAACCTCGCGTCAAGCAGCGTCTCGACGGCAGAGCGTGCTGGCAGGTTGCTCGACGCGATCGTGCCAGCCATTCAGAAGACCTCGGAACTCGTGCAGGAGATCTCCGCGGCCTGCGAGGAGCAGAACCAGTCGGTGACGCAGATCGGAGGGGCGATGGGCCAGCTCGGCAAGGCGACCCAGCAGAATGCATCGGCCTCGGAACAGCTTGCGGCCACGTCCGAGGAGTTGTCGGGCCAGGCCGAGCAACTTGCGCAGGCGGTGGCGTTCTTCAATAGCGGCCTGTCTGCGATGGCGCCGGCAACGGGTCATGGCGCTTCGAACGGCGTCGATCGACGCGCTCCCGGCTCGCCGATGCGAAGCTTGACCAGGAACGAAGTCAAACCTGCGCCACGGACGGCCCGTACGGTTCCCGGCCCAGCGGCGACGCGAGGCGCTTTCCGGCCCGATTGAACGATCCGTCTGTTCATCCAACCCTGTTCCCGCAAATTCGCGATGCTGCCACTCGCACCTGCGAGGCACTGGACAGCTTCAGCGACCTGCTGGCGGAGATCGAACGCACCACTGACGGAAACAGGGCGCGACTGCGAGACCCATCCTCGAACGGCGACGACAGTGCGTTTGCTGCCGGGAGTTTCGAGCGACTGATGGCCAGCAGGCGCGGCGTCGACGGGCCTCGCGGTCGTTGAGGTGGTCGCGGCTCTCGATGGCGGCCGCATTCGGTCCAAGAAAGGCACCACGGTCGGCTGAACGTACGGTCGGCCGGTGGTGCGCGCACTGCCCGCCCGAACGGCCTTGCGGCCTGAATGAGCGCAGGATCAGGCCCTGGCGTCGAATCTCAGGATCGCGTTGGCGACACCCGCCAGTGGCATGACCTCGTCGACCGCTCCGATGCGGATCGCCTCCTTCGGCATGCCGAACACGACGCAGCTCTGCTCGTCCTGTGCCAGCGTGCGGGCGCCCCGCTGATGCATCTGCAGCATGCCGCGCGCGCCGTCGTCTCCCATGCCCGTGAGCATGATTCCCAGCGCGTCCTTTCCGGCGCACTCGGCCGCGGATCGGAACAGGACATCCACGGACGGCTTGTGGCGATTCACCGGGGGACCGTCGGAGACGAGCGCGAAGTACTGCCCGCCCGCCTTGCGCAATTGCAGGTGGCGTCCGCCGGCGGCGATGAGCACCACGCCGCGTTGAAGGCGGTCGCCATCCCGGGCCTCGCGGATGTCCATCGCACAGAGGCCGTCGAGACGCTGGGCATACATCTGCGTGAACTTCTCGGGCATGTGCTGCACGATCGCGATGCCCGGGCTGTCGGCCGGCAGGCGTGTGAGGATGGCCTCGATGGCCTGCGTGCCGCCGGTCGAACTGCCGATCACCACGGGCTTGTTCATCGCCAGGCCGTGGGGGCGTGGCAGCGCGGGCAACGATTGCGCCGGGTCGGTCGGGGCCGCGCGCGCGCGCGGCCGAGTTCGAGCCGCCGCCTTGAGCGCCTGCAGCAGCTCGCGCCGCGATTCCTCGAGGTATTGCTTCAGCCCCAGCCTGGGCTTGCCGATGACCGCGACCGCCCCGGCGGCGAGCGCCTCCAGCACCATCGTGCTTCCTTGCGTGGTCAGTGTGGAACAGATGACCGTGGGGATCGGCGACTCCTGCATCAGCAGGCGCAGGAATGTCAGCCCATCCATCCCGGGCATCTCGATGTCCAGCAGCAGCACGTCGGGCCGCGCCTTGCGCATCAAGGGGGCCGCGATGAGCGGGTTCGGCGCGCTGCCCACCCACTCGACATCCTGATCGCCTTGCAGCAGGTGCTGCAATGACTGCCGCACGATGGCCGAATCGTCGACCACGAAGACCTTGATGGCCATGCGCGTCAGACCGGCACGGCCACGGCGCGCGGCTCGTCCGCACCGACGGTCCAGGCCACGCGGCGATAGACGTTGCCGCCGACGTCGCAAGCCCGCACCGCGATGCCGTCGGCCCCGAGCGCATCGAGCACCCAGCGCACGTTGTCGTCGCCGACATGGCCCTGCCTGATCAGCCCGGGAAACATGTTGCCGCCGCCGAACACCCAGGCATCGCAACGCAACGGATCCAGGCCGCGCCCCAGCAACAGCGCATACAGGGTCTCCAGCGCGATCGCGGCGTAGGCGCCGGAACGGGCCACGGTCGTCGCCGGCGCCTTCGCATGCACGATGTGGCACATCGCGCCGAAGGTGCGGCGCGGGTCGGACAGGACAATGGCGACGCACGAGCCCAGCAAGGTCTCGAGCCGGTACCCGCTCTCGCCGCCGGCCACGTCCCCGGGGTGCAGGACGGTCACCCGTCTCCTGGCGTCCGTCGGGTCGCGGAGGAGGCCGGTCGGAGACCCCGTCATGTCCGGCCTCCGGCTGCAGGTCGGTCGTTCCGGCGGAACACCCCCGGTGCAAGCGGCTGCAAGGGCGTACCGCACGCCACCCGGCCCTCGGCCGTCCCGAGGAACAGCAGTCCGTCCGGACGCAGGCGCGTCAGCACGCGGTCGACGACCGCTCGCTTGGTCGCGGCATCGAAGTAGATCAGCACGTTGCGCAGGAAGACGACATCGAACATCCCGATGCCGTCCACCTCGTCGCAGAGGTTGAGCTGTCCGAAGCGTACCCGCTCGCGCAATCGCGCCTGCATCTGGACGAGGCCTTCCGACTCCCCCTCTCCCCGCAGGCAATGTCGCTTGAGCCGGCTCTCGGAAACGTGGCGCAGCCGGTCTGCGGGAAAGGTCGCGCCGCTGGCGCTGCGCAACACGCGGTCGCTGATGTCCGTCGCCAGGATCGACCAGTCGTCGCCGATCCTGCCCTGCTGCTGCATGTCGGACAGCAGCATCGCGATGCTGAAGGCCTCGTCCCCGAACGACGAGGCGGCGCTCCACACCGCGAGGGGCCGCGGCCGTGTCGACGCCAGCCATTGTTCGAGAACGTCGAAGTGAGCCGGCTCGCGGAAGAAATACGTTTCGTTGGTCGTGAGCAGGTCCACGGCCATCTGGAATTCGCCGCCGTCCTCGTCGCCGCCGATCAGCGCCAGGTACTCCTCGAATCCCGCCAGGCCCAGGCGCTGGATGCGCGATGCGAGTCGCGACGACACCAGCGACAGCTTGCCGTCGCCGAGGGACAGGCCGATCGTCGCGTGCATCAGCGTGGAGATGTCGCGGTAGGTCGCTTCTTGCAGTGCAAACATGCTGTTGGCTCCGTCAGGCCGTCTGCGCGGCCACGCTGGATTCGCATAGCTCGGCCATCTCGTCGATGTCGAATACGCGGTCGGGTTCGATGATGACGACGAACGACGTGCCGACCTTGCCCATGCCGCGAATGAAATCGCGTCTCACGCCCGTTCCGAAGCTCGGCGCGGGCTCGATCTCGCTGGCGGCGATGTCGATCACGGCGCTGACGGAATCGACCAGCAGGCCCAGTTCGACGCGTTCGCCGTTGCGCTCGGCGTCGAAGATGACGATGCACGTCTTCGCGCCGATGACGGCGCAGGGGCGCCCGAAGCGTGCGTGCAGGTCGATGACCGGCACCACTGCACCGCGCAGGTTGATCATGCCGCGGACGAACGCGGGCATCAGGGGCACCCCGGTCATCGGCGACATCTGAATGATTTCGCGGACGGTGCGGATGTCCATCGCGAAAGGCTCGTCGTGCAGCAGGAAGGTCAGGAACTGCCCTGCATCGGTCTGGTCGGTGGCTTGGCTCATGGCGCGCTCAGTAGGGACGGAAGTTGCCGTGCGAGGCCTTCGACCCGCCCGCCGCGCGCAGGGCAGCGACGCCCCGCGACGCAGCCGCGGGCATCCTGTCGGCCGGGCGCGACCGCGGCAAGGGCTCGTTCGCGCTTCGCGCCTGGCGAGCGGGCGCCAGTTCCTCGCCGAGGTTGAAGAAGGCCACCGATTGCTGCAGTTGTTCCGCCTGCCCGGACAGCTCTTCCGAGGTCGCGGCCAGCTCTTCCGACGCCGACGCGTTCTGTTGGGTCGCCTTGCTCAACTGCCCCATCGCGCCGCCGATCTGCGTCACCGACTGGCTCTGCTCCTGCGACGCCGCGGCGATCTCCTGCACGAGCTCGGACGTCTTCTGGATCGAGGGCACGATCTCGTCGAGCAGCCTGCCGGCGCGCTCGGCCGTCGCGACACTGTTGCCGGCCAGCTCGCCGATCTCCCTGGCCGCCTCCTGGCTGCGCTCCGCAAGCTTGCGAACTTCGGCCGCCACGACGGAGAAGCCCTTGCCATGCTCGCCGGCGCGCGCCGCTTCGATCGCGGCATTGAGGGCGAGCAGGTTGGTCTGGTAGGCGATGTCGTCGACGATGCCGATCTTCTGCGCGATCAGCTTCATCGCCGCGACGGTCTGGGTCACGGCGGCGCCGCCCTCGCCCGCCTCCGTGCTGGCCTTGGTGGCCATGCCGTCGGTCACCCTGGCGTTGTCGCTGTTCTGCGTGATCGATGCCGACATCATGTCGATCGACGCGGTCGTCTCCTCGACGGAGGACGCCTGCTCGCTGGCCGATTGCGACAGGCTCTGCGCGGTGGCGCTCACCTGGCTGGCCGCGCCGGTCAAGGCCTGGGCGGCGGCGCGTACTTCCTCGATGATGCTGGTCAGCTTGTCGGAGCTGGCATTCGCATCCTGCTTGACCTGCTCGAAGATGCCCTCGGCCTCGCGAGTGATGCGCTGCGTGAGGTCGCCTTCCGCCAGGCCGGAGAACACGCGACCCACGTCCGCAATCGTCTCGGCCAGCTTCTCGCTGGTGGCGTTGGCGTCGTCCCGCACCTTGCCGAAGGTGCCGGCATAGTCGCCATCGATGCGTTGAGACAGGTCACCCACCGCCAGTGCGCCCATCACGCGGCCGACGTCGTCGAAGATCACGGAGGTCATCTCGACCAGCGAGTTCACGCCGGCGCACAGCAGCTCGATGGGCCCGGCCTTGCCCTCCATGGGAATCCGCAGCGACAGGTCGCCGGCACGAGCCGCCGTCGTCACCTTCTGGGCCTCGTCCACGGCCTGGCGCAGCATGTTGGTCGCGTTGACCTCGCCGGTCACGTCCGTGGCGTACTTCACGACCTTGATGGGCTTGCCATTCATGTCGATGATCGGGTTGTACGAGGCCTGGATCCACACCTCGCGGCCGCCCTGGCCGATGCGCTTGTACATTCCGGCGTCATACTCGCCGCGGCCCAGCTTCTCCCAGAACAGGCGGTAGTCGACGCTGTTGCGGAACGCCGTCTCGACGAACATGCCGTGATGCTGGCCCTGGATGTCCGCGAGCGCGTAGCCCAGCGCTCGCAGGAAGTTGTCGTTGGCAGTCAGCACCTTTCCTTCCATGGAGAACTCGATGACGGCCTGGGCCTTGCTGATGGCGTTGATCTGGCCTTGCGTGTCGGCGGCGTGCAGCTTGTCGACCGTGATGTCGGTGGCGTACTTGACGACCTTCGTCGGCTTGCCGTCCACACCCAGGATGGGGTTGTAGCTGGCCTGGATCCAGACCTGCTTGCCGCCCTTGCCGAGGCGGCAATACTGCCCGGCGTCGTACTCGCCGCGATTGAGCTTCGCCCAGAACTGCTGGTACGCCGGGGTATTCGCGTGGGTGGGCTCGACGAACAAGCGGTGATGCTGGCCAACGAGTTCTTCCGGCGCGTACCCCAGGGCCTGGCAGAAGTTGGGATTGGCTGACAGGATGGTGCCGTCGAGGTTGAACTCGATCACCGCCTGGGCCTTGCCGACGGCGGCGATCTGGCCACGGAAGTCGGCGTCGATGACGTCACGTCGGCGCAGGTTGTCCTGCAGCGCACCGAGCGCCGCCAGCAGTCGACCAGTCTCGCTCCTGCCACTGACGTCGATGACGTTGTCGAGCTTGCCGCCGCCGATGGCCTGCGCGAGCTGGAGGGCCTGCTCGAGCTGCTTGCCCAGTTGGCGCGTGATCCATAGGGCCAGTCCCGCACCGAGCGCCAGCGATGCCGCGACGATCAGCAGCATGGACAAGCGCGCACTCGACAACGTGGCGGCCGATTCCGACGACGCATCGGCCACGCGGCTTCTTTCGTAGGCGGCGAAGGCGTCGATCGCCGCCATGTATTTCGC
>FTCZ01007349.1_pt1 | contig 17035 bp, 15 predicted proteins | sample 1658871 | NCBI WGS metagenome assembly FTCZ01 (sample SAMEA3914864, study PRJEB12502) | metagenome | biome: forest; material: soil | place: USA | collected 2012-03-12 | depth 0.3 m
GCAGGCTACACCGCGCCGATTCGCCAGAGCTGGCACTTCACCAACCAGTCGAACGCTTTCTGCAACCTGATGTACACGGCGTCGGTCTGCCTCGCCGGCTCCGACGGCTCGTTCAACTCGATGGGCGAAGGCATGATCGTGAACTACGACGGCGTGCCGCTGGTCACCGGCAACGGCATTCCCGACGAGATCATCACCGCCGAAGTGCGGCCCCGGCAGTGCGACGAGGCGCGCCAGCACTGGGGCGTCGAGAACAACATCTATCAGTTCGGCCATCGCGGCTACGTCGCGGTCAAGGGCGGCGCGCGCGATTGCCCTTACACCTACATGCACGACCTCGCGGCCGGGAAGTACGAGCTGCCGTGGGAGCAGCAGGTCAAGGTGACCGACGGCACGAGCTGCGGCTTTGCCGTCCCGACGCGGACATTCAAGCCGGTGCCAACGACCCTGCCGCCGCGTAAGCTCGCGGCAGAATGATCTTTCGCAACGCAACGCTTCCCGACGGCACCCGCCACGACATCGAGACCAGGGACGGCCGCATCGCGGCCTTCCTGCCGCCATCCATTGGCCAGTCGGCCGGCCTCGTCCTGCCGCCGCTGGTCGACGGCCACATCCATCTCGACAAGACGCTGCTGGGCCTGCCCTGGGTTCCCAACCAGGCCTTGGGCAACGGCGTCGCCGACCGCATCGAGGCCGAGCGCAAGGTCCGCGCCGGCCGCACCGTCTCCGAGACGGAAACCGGCGCCAATCTGGTGAAGCAGGTGGTGGCGAGCGGTACGCTGCACATGCGCACCCACGTCGACATCGACAACGAACTGGGCCTCAGGAACCTGCAGGCGATCCTGGAAGTGCGCGAACGCTTCAGGGACCTGGTGACAATCGAGATCGTGGCCTTCCCGCAAAGCGGCATTGCCCGCTCGCCGGGGACCGCGGCACTGCTCGACGAAGCCGTCATGCAAGGCGCCGACCTGGTGGGCGGCCTCGATCCGATCGGCATCGACGGCGATCTCGACGGCCATCTCGACACGATCTTCGGCATCGCCGCCCGGCGCGGCGCCGGTCTCGACATCCATCTGCACGACGGCGGCGAAGGCGGCCTGGCCGAGATCGTGGCCATCGCCGAGCGCACCAGGGCCAACGGCCTGCAAGGCGAGGTCGCGATCAGCCACGCCTTCGCGCTGGGCTCCGTGCCCACCGACAGCGCTGCGCGCACCGCGGACCTGCTCGCCGAATCAGGAGTGGCGATCATGAGCCATGGTCCCGGTGCGGCTACCATGCCGCCGGTCAAGCTGCTGAAGGACCACGGCGTGGAAGTGTTCGGCGGCTCCGACAATATCCGCGATGCCTGGTCGCCCTTCGGCAACGGCGACATGCTCGACCGCGCCATGATGATCGGTTATCGCGCCAACTTCCGGCACGACCACGAGCTGCAGCTCGCCTTCGAGATGGTGACGGCGGCCGGCGCGCGCGTACTGAAGCTCGCCGGCTATGGACTGAAGGTGGGCGGCCCCGCCGACTTCGTCGTCGTCGACACGGCCACCCTCGCCGAGGCGGTCGCCACCCGCCCGCGGCGCAAGCTGGTGGTCAAGACCGGGCGCGTGATTGCCCGCGACGGTGTTCTGGTCTGATCAGGCCGCCTGGGCCGCCGCCACGGGCTCCCACTTCTTGACGACCGGCAGCACTTCCTTGGCGAACAGCTTCAGGCCGCGTTCGGAGACCTCGTAGGGCGTGCCACCGAAGCGGAAGGCGACGTTCATCTCGAAGTCACCGAGCAGCTTCCGCCGCGCCTCGAGTCCGCGCAGGATCTTGTCCGGCGTTCCCCAGGAGGCAGCCTGCATGAAGCCGGTGACCGCGCCCTCGATCCCGCCGCCCTTGCGAGCGAGATCGGCCTTCTGCTGGTAGGAGTCGTAGCCCTTCACCGTCTTGAAGTGCTCGCCCAGGAATTCGTAGTGGTAGAAGTTGCTCTCCACGAACTTGCCCTGGTAGCGGCGCGCCTCGTCCTCGATGGTGGCGGTGTCGGACCCGCAGACGCAGAACTCTGTTAGCATGGGACACGGCGGCGCCGTGCCGTGGTACTTGCGGTGCAGCGTGCGGCCCCGCTCGATCATCGGCGCGCGCATCTCCCATGGCCGGTCGGCGAACATCACCATGTGGGCGCCGAGCCGGGCGGCCGAATCGATCGAATCCTCGCTCGACGCCACGGCGTAGACGCGGCCGTCGAACGAATACTGCGGGCGCGGCCGGATCTCGATGCGCGGCTGCTTGTAGTACTTGCCGTCGCCTTCCATGAAGCCGGTCTTCAGCGCGTCGATGATCATCGGCGCCGCCTCGTCGAAACGGCCGCGCGACTCGTCCATGCTGAGGCGGAAGGCGTTGAACTCGCGCCGCGCCAGGCCGCGCCCCAGTCCCAGGCGCAGCCGGCCCTTGCTCAGCAGGTCGAGCACCGCAGCGTTCTCCGCGATCCTCAGCGGATCGTGCCACGGCACGATGACGGCCGCGGTGCCGACGTCGATGTCGGGACACAGCGCCGTCAGGTGGGTCATGAGCGCCAGGTTGTCCGGCACGAAGGAGTAGTCGTTGAAGTGATGCTCGGCCGACCACAGGCAATCGAAGCCGGAGTCGGCGGCGATGCGCGCCAGCCTGATTTCCTCGTCCCACACACGCTGATCGGAGCAGTTCTCCCAGCCGTAGCTGGCGAAGACCATCATCATGCCGACGTCCATCGGGCACCCTCCGCTTTCGTTGATTGAGGAAATGCTTTCATGGCCGGACGGCGGCCGCAAGCAGACCTCGCTTCCGCATCGCAGATGGCGTATGGGGTCGCCCGTATTCTCGGGCGGAATTCTGGGCGGATCGACAATGGCGTCGCGTCAGGCCGTGCTCGGTATGGAGCAGGCCTCCTTCTTCTACGGCTCGAGCCGTGTCTTCGAGAACGTGTCGTTCCTGCTGGACGACGCGCGCACGGCGCTGGTCGGCGAGAACGGCGCGGGCAAGTCGACCCTCCTCAAGTGCCTCGGCGGCCTGCTCGAGCTGAACGCCGGCCAGGTGATCCGCTCGCGCGGCCTGCGCGTCGGCACCCTGCCGCAGGACGTGCCCGAGGGCCTGGCGGAGCGTCCGGTGCGCGACGTGCTGGGTGATTCGCTCAGCAAGGTCGGCCTCGGCGAGGACCTGTGGCGCATCGACGTGCTGGTCGACGAGATCGGCGTGGCGCCCGAGACCCTCGACAAGCCGTTCGGCACCCTCTCGGGCGGCTGGCAGCGGCTGATGCTGATCGCGGCGGCGGCGCGGCTCGAGGAGCCCGACCTGCTGATCCTCGACGAGCCGACCAACCATCTCGACCTCGGCAACATCAACACGCTCGAGCGCTGGCTGACGCAGGACTTCGCCGTGCCGATGCTGATCGTCAGCCACGACCGCGAGTTCCTCGACCGGGTGACCGAGCGCACGCTGTTCCTGCGCGCCGACGGCGTGCACTCCTTCAAGACGCGCTTCTCGCTGGCGCGCGAGGAGCTGCTGCGCCGCGACGCCACGGCCGCCGCCCGCGCGCGGCTGGAGGACAAGGAGATCAAGCGGCTCGAGCAGGCCGCGGCGCGCTACAAGGTCTGGGCGGTCAAGAACCCCGACCTCAACAAGCGCAAGAACGCCGTCGAAAGCCGCATCGCCCGCATCGAGAAGGAGCGCACCCAGACCTATGTGGCGCGCGAGCGCCGGCTGGAACTGGCGGACGCCGACATCGATGCCAAGGTGGCGCTGCGGCTGGCGGGCCTCGAGGTCAAGACGCCGGAGGGCCGCAAACTGATCGGCATCGACAGGCTCGCCATCGCCGCGGGCGAGCGCGTGGCGATCCTGGGCACCAATGGTGCGGGCAAGTCGACGCTGCTGTCGGCGCTGGCCGCAGCCTACGATCCCGAGCGCGAGCATTACGACAGCCTCTCGCCGGTGCGTTTCAACCCGGCCTGCCGCCTGGTCTATTTCGACCAGACGATGCGCGATCTGCCGGTGAAAACTTCGATCCTCGACTATGTCGTCGAGGCCGATGGCATCAACGAGAAGGACGCGATCCGCCATCTCGCGGGGGCGGGCTTTGCGTTTGGCCGCATCGCCGAACCCATCCGGGTGCTGAGCCACGGCGAGCGCGCGCGGCTGGTGTTCCTGAAGATGAAACTGCTGCGGCCCAACCTCTACCTGCTCGACGAGCCGACCAACCATCTCGACATCGAGGGCCAGGAAGACCTCGAGGACCAGCTTGAGAAGAGCGACGTGTCGTGCCTGTTCGTGAGCCACGACCGCTTCTTCACGCGCACCGTGGCGACGCGCTTCCTCGAGATCCGCAAGGGTCGCCTGGTCGAGGTCGACGATGCCGACGCCTTCTTCGACGATCAGCGCTAGTCTTCCGCCGGCACGGAGTGATGCTCGTGCGCGATTCGCCAGTCGCCGTCGACGTTCCGCAGTCCGATTGTCAGCCTGAAGAGGAATCCGCCTTCCTCCGGAGGGCCGCCGACCGTGCCGGAGCCGCACCGCATGATGGCCACGGCAAAGGCGACATCCTCGCCGGCGGTGATGGCAAGCTCCTCCAGGTCGAACGCCTGTGACGGCTTGTGGTACCTGAAGAACAGGTCCCAGGTTTTCTTGTATTCGTCCATTCCTCGCGACTGCAACGGCGGCGGGACGTCGAACATCACGATGTCCTGCTCATGATGGGCAAGAATGCCGGGAAGATCATGCCGGCGGACGGCGTCCGCCCAGCCCTCGATGACCGCCTTGATCCGACTTTCGGCTGTTCCGCCCTGCTGCATCATGACCCTCGCTCCAACCAGCCGCATTCCCTGCGGCGACAACGCATCGGCCTTGGACCGAAGTTGCCGGAGCATGCTTGTCTTTCAATTCAAGAAACTGTGTGTGGGACGCTACAGGCTGCGTGAAAATATTTGGCTAGCGGACGGGAATCTCCCGCGACAGGCCGAACAAGGGTTTGGTCTTGGGCGCTTCGGCCGTCTCCGGCGCCAGCGTACCCGGCGTTACCGGGTCATTGTTCACGGGCGAGGCCGAGACCCCGGCTCCGACGTTCGAGCCGACATTGCTGCCGCTGCTGGCCGGACTGCCGCCCGACGCACCGGGACGCGGATCCTGCGAACTGAAGCCGGGCAAGGGCGAGACCGAAGCTGGGGGATTGGCCGAATCATGAACCGATTGCGCCCCGACGGCGCCCGACGAGCCTATAAGCGCTCCGGCCAGGAGGAGCGCGCGAAGCGAACGCTGCATGGTTTGCCTCCGAAAACTACTTTCAAAGAAAGCGCTCTCGGGCCGTGAAAGTTCCGTGCGTCGTGCGTGATCGCTAGGCCACAATCTCGCCGCGGAATGCCCAGCGGGTCATCCGCTTTTCGACCAGGGCACAGACCGCGTACATCAGCACGCCCATGATCGCGATGGCGAACAGGCCGGCGAAGGTCGTCGCCGTGTCGTTGCGCGCGCCGGCCGACAGCATCAGGAAGCCGATGCCGCGGTTGCCGCCGACCGTCTCGGAGATCACCGAGCCGATGAAGGCCAGGGTGATCGCGACCTTGAGGCTGGCGAACAAATAGGGCATGGCGCGCGGGATGCCGACCTTGACCAGGATCTCGGTGCGCGTGGCGCCGAGCGAGCGCAACACGTCGCGCATCTCGGGCTCGATGGTGGCAAGGCCGGTGGCCACGTTCACCACGATCGGGAAGAAGCTGATGACGAAGGCGGTGATGATCGCGGGCAGCGCCCCGATGCCGACCCAGATCATGAGGATCGGCACCAGCGCCACCTTCGGCACGGCGTTGAAGGCGATCAGCAGCGGATAGAGGCCGGAATAGACGAAGGGCGAGGCGCCGATCGCCAGGCCCAGCAGCATCCCGCCGGCGATCGCCATCAGGAAGCCCAGCAGGGTCGTCCAGAGCGTGTCCCAGCAGAACGCCAGCAGGATGTCGAAGCGGGCCACGAACACGCTGAAGATCCGGCTCGGCCGCGGCAGCAGGATTTCCGGGATGTCGAAGACCACACACGCGATCTCCCACACCACCAGCAGCACGGCAATCACCAGCCACGGCATCGCAATCCGCAGCGCGTCGCGGCGGTTCAAACCCCGCTCCTCATACATCGTGCTCCTGGTGGATGCGGTCGCGCAGCTCGTGGACGATGTCGACGAAGTGCGGCTCGAAGGTCGTCGCGAGCCGGCGCGGCCGCGGGATGTCGATCCGCCTGGTCATGACGATGCGGCCGGGACGGCGGCTCATCACGTAGACGGTGTCGGCGAGATAGACCGCCTCGCGCAGGTCGTGGGTCACCAGCACGCCGGTGAAGCGCTTCTCCATCCAGAGCGCCTGCATGACGCCCCACAACTCCTCGCGCGTGAAGGCGTCGAGCGCGCCGAACGGCTCATCGAGCATCAAGAGCTCGGGCTCGTGGATCAGGGCGCGGCAGAGATTCGAGCGCTGCTGCATGCCGCCCGAGAGCTGCCACGGGAACTTCAGCGCGAAGTCGGCCAGGCCCACGGTGCCCAGGAGCTTCATCGCCCGCTCGACATATTCGGCGCGGTTGCGGCGGAAGCGGCGCTTGTGTGGTTCGACCACTTCCATCGGCAGCAGGACGTTGTCGAGGGTGGTGCGCCACGGCATCAGGGTCGGGTTCTGGAAGGCCATGCCGACGCCCTTGATCGGCGCCCTCACCTTCTGCCCCGACACATGCACCTCGCCGCTCGTCGCCGGCATCAGGCCGGTAACCAGCTTCATGATCGTCGACTTGCCGCAGCCCGAAGGACCGACGACGGCGACGAACTCGCCCTTCTCGATGCCGAAGGTGGCATCGGCCAGGGCGAGCGTCGTTTCCTTGCCGAGCCGGTAGGTGAGGCTTGCGCTCTTGAGCTCGACGAAGGGCACTACTTCGCGACCATCCGGTCCGCTTTCGGCGGCAGGAACTTGTTCGTGAAGATCTTGTCCGGCGTCGGCGCGGGGTTGAGGCCGAACGCCTCGGACACCAGCGCCACGGAGCGGGCAAACCGTTCCGGATCGACGTCGCCCATGCCGTTGGCCTTCACGTAGGGCGTGAGGATGTTGGTCTGCAGCGAGATCTGCAGGCGCTCGGTCTCCAGCGCCTCGTCGATCAGCGGATCCTTCTTCTTGGCCGCGGCGATACCGAGCTTGTTGTCGGCAATCACGTCCTTCCAGCCCTTGACCGTGGCGGCGATGAAGCCCTTCACGGCCTTCTCGTTCTTGAGCATGTCGGCGGAGACGACGATGCCGTTGGCATAAAGGTCGAGGCCGAAGTCGACGTAGCGCATCGACACGATGTCGTCGAACTTCACGCCGCGCGACTTGAGGTCGAGCATCGACGAGAAATAGTGGCCGGAGATGAAGTCGACCGAGCCCTGGACCAGGCTCTGCTCGCGCAGCTGCGGCGTCAGGTTGACGTGCTCGTACTTGGTGATGCCGGTCTTCTTGGCGAAGGCCGGGAACACGCGGAACGAGGCGTCGAACACCGGTGCGCCGAGCTTCTTGCCCTCGAGGTCCTTCGGCACCTTGATGCCGCTCTTCTTCAGGGCGTAGACGCCGAACGGCGCGAAGTCGTACGCCATGAAGACGCACATCACTTCCTTGCCCGGGTTCTTGGCGTTGTATTCCATGACCGAATTGACGTCGGCGAAGCCGATCTGATAGGCGCCTGTGGCCACGCGCTGCACCGCGCCGGCCGAGCCCTGGCCCGGGTCCATCGTCACGTCGAGGCCTTCGGCCTTGTAGTAGCCCTTGTCGAGCGCCACCAGGAACGGCGCAGTCGGGCCCTGGAAGACCCAGTCGAGGGTGAATTTGATCGGTGTCTGGGCGGAGGCAGGCAGGCTCGCCAACGCAAGCGCCGCCGCGGCAAGCCACGTGATTTTCTTGTTCATTTCCGCTTCCCCTCGCTCGAATGGCCGTCGCCGACTCTTAAGCGGACCGCAGGGTTCCGCCAAGGGGATATCAGGCAGTTTCTATGCCAGCCTGTTGCGTGGCCACCAGGGTCGCGAAGGCGCCCTTCTTTTCCATCAGCTCGGCGTAGCTGCCGCGTTCGACCATCTGGCCGTGCTCCAGCACGACGACCTGGTTGGCGTCGCGGATGGTCGACAGGCGGTGGGCGATGACGAAGGTCGTGCGGCCCTGCATCAGGACCTTGAGCGCCTTCTGAATGCGCGCCTCGGTGATCGAATCGAGGGCGCTGGTCGCCTCGTCGAGGATCAGGATCGGCGGGTTCTTGAGCAGCGCACGGGCGATCGCCAGCCGCTGGCGCTCGCCGCCCGACAAGGTGGTGCCGCGCTCGCCGATCAGGGTCTCGTAGCCCTGCGGCTGGCGCAGGATGAAGTCGTGCGCCTCGGCGAGCCGGGCGGCCTCCTCGAGCTCGGCCTGGGTGGCGTTGGGCTTGCCGATGCGCAGGTTGTCGGCGATCGAGCGATAAAACGTCGTCGAATCCTGGAATACCACGCCGATGTTGCGGCGAAGCGAGTCGAGCTTGATCTCGCGATGGTCCATCCCGTCGACGCGGATCACGCCGGACTGCGCATCCCACATGCGGTGGAGCAGCGAGAGCGCCGTGCTCTTGCCCGCGCCCGTGGGCCCCACGAAGGCGACTGTCGTGCCGGCCGGGACATGCAGGGTGAAGTGCTGCAGCGCCGGGCGCAGCCCGTCGTAGGAGAAGTTCACGTCCTCGAAATCGACAGTGCCCTTGGCGCGGCCGATGTCCTTCGCATCCGCCCGGTCCGGCACGGTCGACTGGTGGTCCATGACGCGGAAGAAATCGGCGAGAGCCGGCATCTGGAAGAAGATGCGGCTCACGAAGCCCGAGGCCTGGTCCATGCGGCTGATCATCATGGCGGCGAAACCCATGAAGCTCACGATCTGGCCGACCGTCGCCTCGCCGCGTGTATAGAGCCAGGTGCCGAGCACGAAGATCGAGATGACGGTGAGCGTCGAGGCCGCGCGCGTCATCACCGACAGCAGCGCCCACCAGTTCAGCACCGGGAACTGGGCAGCCAGGGTGCGGCCGATGATGCGATGCATCTCGCTGGTCTCGACCGCCAGGCGCACGAAGCTCTGGATCAGATGGATGTTGCCCAGCGCGTCGCCCGCGCGGCTCGCGAGCTGGCTGTGGTAATCCTCGACCTCCTGCTGCATGCGGTCGGTGCGGCCCACCACCCACGCGTTGGCCACGGCGAAGAACAGGATCAGCACGATCAGCAAGCTGCCCAGCCGCCAGTTCATGAACAGGCTGAGCGGCAGCATGACGAAAAGCGCCACCAGGGTCGCGAGGTTCTCGCGGAAGAACGACAACCAGATGCCGAACAGGTGATCGACGCCGGTCAGCATCACCTTGAGGATGCGGCCGGAGTGCTGGGCGTTGTGGAACGAGAACGGCAGGTCGAGCACATGCTCGAAGAACCGCGCCATGGCGCCCAGCCGCCGGCGGTGCGCCATACGGTCGGCCTGAAGCGAGACGATGATGTTGAAAACGATGCCGCCGACGCCGACGACCACCCAGATGAGGAGGAGCGTCCGGGCATTGGCCCACAGCTCCTCGTTGCTTCCGCTCCTGGCGTTCGACAACAGGTCGACGACCTTGCCGAACAGCACCGGTTCATAGAACTGGAGCGCGGCCACGGCAACGTTGGCGAAGGCCAGCATGATCGCTAGCCCCCGCTCGTCACGCAGAAGTCCGATCACCCGGCCATAGACGCGAAAGAATTCCATCCTGGCGGGTACGCAACGTCTCAGGCGGGTGCTTGTTCCCCGAGGAAACGCTCCACGGTGTTCACGAAGAAGCTGACCCCGAACGGGATCGCCATGTCATTGAAGTCGTAGCGGGAGTTGTGAAGACCGACCGCATCGGCGCCGCCGCCGTTGCCCAGCCACACCATGGCGCCCGGCACCTGCTCGAGCATGTAGGAGAAGTCCTCCGCACCCATGCTCGGCTTGGTGTTGGCGCGCACGTTGGCCTCGCCGCAGACGCCGGCCGCGACCTCGATGGCGAACTGCGCGCGCTCGGGATTGTTGACCGTCGGCGGATAGCCCGGCTTGTGCGTGATCGAAATCTTCACGCCGTACATCTTCTCCGCGCCCTCGCAGATCTCCTGGATACGGCGCTGCACCAGCTTGCGGTTCTCCGGCGTGGTCGTGCGGGTCGTGCCGCCGATATGGACCTCGCCGGGGATCACGTTGTAGGCCGAGCCAGCCTTGAAGAAGCCGACGGTGACGACCGTCGAGTCGATCGGGTCGATGTTGCGGCTGACGATGGTCTGCAGCGACATCACGATCGAGGCGCCCGCCACCATGGGATCGATGGTCGTGTGCGGATGGGCGGCATGGCCGCCCTTGCCGGTGATGTTGATGTCCCAGCGATCGGCCGCGGCGAGCAGCGGGCCGGGCTTGGTGACGATCATGCCGAGCGGGATGCCGGGCTTGTTGTGGATCGCGAACACCGCGTCGCACGGGAACTTCTCGAACAGCCCGTCCTCGATCATCGCCTTGGCGCCGCCGCCGCCCTCTTCGGCCGGCTGGAAGATGAAGTGCACAGCGCCCTCGAAGTCGCGCTTCTCCGACAGCATCTTGGCCGCGCCGAGCAGCATCGCGGTGTGGCCGTCATGACCGCAGGCATGCATGCGGCCCGGGTTGGTCGAGCGGTGCTCGAAATCGTTGGTCTCGTCCATCGGCAGGCAGTCCATGTCGGCGCGCAGCCCGATCGACTTCACCGAGTTGCCCTTGCGCAAGGTGCCGACCAGGCCGGTCTTGCCCAGACCGCGCGTCACCTCGAGGCCCCACTCCTTGAGCTTGGCCGCGACCACGTCGGAAGTCCGGTTCTCCTCGTAGGCGAGCTCGGGATGGGCGTGGATGTCGCGGCGAATGGCGGTGATCTCGCCTTGGATCTCGAGCGAACGCGGCAGAACGGGCATTGGGCACTCCAGTTGGAACTTCAACCCATCTTAGACCAAAGTGCGGGCATGTTGTCTCTTTCCGAGATCGAAAACGCCGCAGGCATCGTTTACGCCGCGATGCCGCCTACCGCACAATATGCCTGGCCGTTGCTCGGCCGCCGCACAGGCTGCGAAGTTTGGGTGAAGCACGAGAATCACACGCCGATCGGCGCCTTCAAGGTGCGCGGCGGGCTGGTCTACATGGACCGGCTGAAACAGCGCGAACCCGATCTCAAAGGCGTCGCGAGCGCCACGCGCGGCAACCATGGCCAGAGCATTGCGCTCGCCGCCGCGCGCAACGGCATCGCCGCCACCATCGTGGTGCCTGAGGGCAATTCGATCGAAAAGAACGCCGCCATGCGGGCCTTCGGCGCGGAACTGATCGAGGCCGGACACGATTTCGATGCCGCGAGGGACGCCGCGATCCGCCTGGCGGCTGAACGCGGCCTCGCCATGGTGCCGTCCTTTCATCGCGACCTGGTGGCGGGTGTGGCGAGCTACGCGCTCGAACTGTTTCGCGCCGCGCCGTCGCTCGACGCGGTCTATGTGCCGATCGGGCTAGGCTCGGGAGTGTGCGGCACGATCGCGGCGCGCGATGCGCTGGGGCTGGCGACGAAGGTCGTGGGAGTCGTCTCGACCGGCGCCCCCGCCTATGCCTTGTCGTTTGCGGCCAGGAAGGTCGTGCCGACCAACAGCGCCGACACGATGGCCGACGGCATGGCGGTGCGCGGGCCCGATGCCGAGGCGCTCGACGTGATCCTGAAAGGCTGCGACCGCATCCTGCAGGTAAGCGACGAGGAAGTGATGGAAGCGATGCGCGCCTACTACACCGACACGCACCAGGTGACCGAAGGCGCGGGTGCGGCCTCGCTCGCGGCCCTGATGCAGGAGCGCGACAGGATGAAGGGCAAGAAGGCCGGGCTGATCCTGAGCGGCGGCAACATCGACAAGGCGCTCTACTTGCGCGCTCTCGGCGCCGGCGGCTGAGGCGCCCAGGCGAGGTCGCTCTTCACCGCCTGCATGATGAAGGACGAGCGCGTGCCGCGGACGCCGGGCATGCGCAGCAGCGCCTTCATCGCGAACTCGCTGAACGAGGCGAGATCGGTCGCCAGCACATGCAGCAGGAAATCCATGTCGCCGGTCATCGCATAGCAGGCCACGACCTCCGGCCGCGCCCGGATCGCCGCCTCGAACGCCTCGACCGTTTTCTCCGAATGATCGTCGAGCGTCACCTGCACCATCGCCTGCAGATCGAAGCCGACCGACGGCGGCGACACGAGCGCGGCATAGCGCGCGATCACGCCCTCGTCCTCGAGCCGCTTCACCCGGCGCTGGCAGGGCGTAGGTGACAATCCGACCCTATCGGCGAGATCGACCATGGCCAGCCGGCCCTCGGCCTGCAGGGCTGCGACGATGCGTCTGTCGATGTCATCGAGTTCGATCATGGTGATTTTGACCTGAATTTCCTATTTTCAGAGAGAATATCACCAAAGACGGCTAAGCGACATACCCACTTCGCCGGGATTCGCTCAGGGGTCCGACCCCATATTACTGGGCATGAACACGCTTGCCTTCGACACGCTGCGCGGCGACTACACTGGTATGGCGCCGGATTGGACCGTGCCACAGCACGCCGACCTCTATTCAGACGAGGACCAGGCGGTGTGGCGCCTGCTGGTCGAACGGCAGAGCGGGCTCGCCAAGCAGAATGCCTGCGCGGAGTTCATCGAGGGCCTCCATACTCTGGGCATCGGCGAAACCATCCCCGACTTTGAAGCGGTGAACGCCAAACTCGAGCCGCTGACCGGCTGGCGCATCGTGGGCGTACCGGGCCTGATCCCCGACGCGGTCTTCTACGATCATCTCGCCCATCGCCGCTTCCCCGTGACGGTCTGGATCCGCACGCGTGCCGAGCTCGACTATCTGGTCGAGCCCGATCTGTTCCACGACTTCTTCGGTCACGTGCCGCTGCTGAGCAATCCCGTGTTTGCCGACTACATGCAGCGCTACGGTCAGCGCGCGATGGAAGCGGGGGCTGAGATCGACCTGCTGGCGCGCCTCTATTGGTACACGGTCGAGTTCGGCCTGATCCGCACGCCACAGGGCCTCAAGATCTACGGCGCCGGCATCCTCTCCTCTGCCAAGGAAGTGATGCACGCCATCGAAGGCGAAGGCGTTGAGCGCCTTCCCTTCGAGGCGATGACGGTGATGCGCCGGCCCTACGAGATCGACCGGCTGCAGAACACCTATTTCGTGCTCGACGATTTCCGGCAGCTCTTTGACGCGGCCCAGACTCGCCTCGCTTGACGCTCAGTCGCGACGGGGGCGGCGCAGCGTGAAGGTTTCGAAGGGGGCGATTTGGCCGTTCAGGCCCACCACATCGTAGTAGGTAACCTTGATCGTGGTGATGTCGCCGGGATGAGAGCCCGGATCGACGCTGAAGGCGGCAAAGCCGTAGGCATTCGCTGCATTCCGCACGGCCGACCAGGGCGCCCGCTCCGTCACATAGACAGGCGCTCGCTTTCCGGTCTTCGGATCGGGAGCACCGACAGCGGTGATCACCCGGCATTGCAACGGATTGAAGAAGAGCTGGTTCGACGGCAGGGACGTTCCGCCGCCGCCGATCACCATATGCACCGTGCCCTTGGTGGTATCGATGACGTCGGTCGCCGTCGCGACGGGAATCGGCGTCAGGGTCGGATTTGACTCCCGGCCGCGGATCGGATGGGAACGCTCGTAGTGGTGTTCGTGCCCGCACACCACGAGGTCGACCTCATATTTGTCGAACAGCGGCACCCACTCTTCGCGGATCCCGAGGTCCGCGCCGTTGAAGTTGTCGACGGTCGAGATGGCGACCTGGTGCATGCAGACCACGAGCCAGTCGATGTTGCGGTCGGCGCGTGCAGCCGCCAGCTCCTTCTCCAGCCATGCCTTCTGGGCGCCGGAGGAATAGCCCCGAACGTAAGAGTTGCCGCCATCCTGGTAGCAAATGTCGTCGTTCGCGATGCTCACCACGCGCACCGAGCCGGCGGTGAAGGCGTACCAAAGGCCCCGGGTCACGTCAGTCTGTCCGGTGGCTTCCGGCACGGAAAAGTAGGTCTGATAAGCCTGGTAGCCGATCGGCCCATTGCCCAACTCGTTCTCGTGGTTGCCGGGCGACGGCATCCAGGGCCGATTGCGGGCACTGCGGCTGTTGTTTGCCCAGAAATCCCACCAGGTCCGCACCCGGTCCTCGGCGAGATTGGCGTAGCAGAGGTCGCCGTTGAAAAGGTGGAACAGAGGCTTCAGCCGCTCCACGCCGAGCGTGGTGTCGCTTCCCGCCGGGCCGCCGAGATTGTCGTTCACGAAGAGCGGCGGGTTGGCCATCGTCAGGCTGGGGGGCAGAACGAACTTCTTGCCGAGGGTCGGGGTGCCCTGGTCACCAAAGCTTGTGAAGGTGAACGGCACACGGCCGCGCGGCGAGGTCCGAAAAGTCCCGAACTCCGGTTCGGCGCCGTCGTGCAGAGCGCTGTAGAGAAAAGCCTGGTCCGCCTTCAGGTCGCCGATCTTCGCGTGATAGGCATAGACGATCTGCTTCGACTTGCCGTCGGTATAGCTGGCGGGCTTCGCTTCGACCGTACGCTCGAGCTTGCCGTCGAGCCCGCCAAGCAGCACACGCGGATTCTGAACGGGCTGCAGCGTGTGCCAGGACACCACCACCTCGGACGACGCATCCGCGCCGAACTGGAGGTGCAAGCCGCCAACCGGCGGGGTCGCTACCGGATCGGCTGCCGCGCCGGAGGCGGGAGCAGCCTCAGCCGACCCGATTGGCAAGACCGATGCCGCCGTCGCGACTGCCCCGTAAAAGCCCGCGGCGGCGAGCAACTTGCGGCGGCTGAGCTGAAGATCGTTCTCGTTGTCTTCCGGGATCATGTCGGCGACTCTCCTTGCATGCAGCGCGTACTGGCTGCGGAAAGCGCCTTGTGTAGTCCGACAATATGACAGTCAGAATATCCAGTGCCCGATGAAGCCGGCCGTGTTCGGCGCGTCAGCACGCCGCACGGCCTATGAAATCGACAAGCTGCTGCCCGCCTCGACTTCGCCGGGCTAGGATTTGATCTTCGACGGATGGATCGTTTCGCCTCGTTCCAGCATCGCGACATACTTGTCGATGCGACGCGCCCGCGTCTCGGTCATCTTGGCACTGTGGATGCGATAGAGGATCGCATATCTGTTGGCGCTATCCAGTTTGTCGAACAGGCGCTGTGCCTTCGGAGCGCCGTCGAGGGCACGCTGCAGGTCGTCGGGAACGGCCGCCTTGCTCTGAGGAGCATAGGCAGCATCCCATCGCCTATCCGCTTTGGCTTGCTCAATTTCCGACAGGCCCGCGAGGCTCATCCGGCCCTCTGCGATCAGCTTTAATGCCTTGTTCCGATTGATCTCGGACCATTTGCCGTTCGGCCGCCGCGGCGTGAACCGGATGAGCCAATGATGTTCATCGAATGTCTGCAGCTGACCGTCTATCCAGCCGTGGCATAGTGCGCCGACGACCGCTTCGGCCCGGGACACGCTCCGGAGTCCGGACGCCTTCTTCGCAAGCTTTAGCCACAGTCCTTTGGAGGTTCGCGGTTGCCGGGCAAGCCAGGCTTCCCATTGGGCCGCCGTTGCGAATGTCTTGATCGTAAGCTTGGCTTTAACATCTGGCATCGAGGCGCTCTCCGTCGTTCAGCGCAGCACCACTAGCCCGTCGACCGCGACGACGCCCTCGCCGTCTCGCTTGATCAGGAGCGGATTGATCTCCGCTTCCGCGACATCCGCGAACGCCTCGTGCGCCAATTGCGAGAAGGCCGCGATCGTCTTCGTCAGCGCCGCCACATCGCCCTTCGGCAGGTTGCGATAGCCACGCACCGTGGCGAGGCCCTTCACCTCGGCGATCATCTCGGCGGCTTCGGCTTCGCTCACCGGTGCCAGGCGCGTGGCCGCGTCCTTGTAAATCTCGGCCAGCACGCCGCCCAGGCCGACCGTGATCGTGGGGCCCACCAGCGGATCGCGCCTGAAACCCAGGATCACCTCGGCCAGGCCGCGCTCCATCTTCTGCACCAGGAAGCCGTCGAGCTTCGCGTTGGGTGCGTGCTCCTTGACCCGCTTCTCGATCTCGCGTGCGGCGACCGCCGCCGTCTGGCCGTCCATCAAGCCCAGCGCCACGCCGCCCGCCTCGGTCTTGTGCGCGATGTCGGCCGACAGGATTTTCAACGCCACGGGAGCACCCACTTCGCCGACGGCTGCGCCGACGCGGCGTGCATCGGGCACCGCGAGTGACTTCGCCATTGTGACGCCGAGTGCGCCAAACAGCGCCGACGCGCGCTGCTCGTCGAAGCCCGATGCGCGGCCCGCCTCGAGCGCGGCGAGTGCCGCCGTCGAGGGCGTGGCGAGCGCCGGCACGGGCTGCGGCACCGGCCGCAGCAGGCAGAGCGCCATCGCCTCGGCGCAGGATTCGGGATGACGGAACGCGGGCACGCCCGCGGCCGTCAGCAGCGCCAGCGACTTCTCCGCCGCCGGCGTGAGCGCCACGGCAAATGGCTTGGCCGATTTGGCGAAGCGCAGCAGCGGCTCGACCGCGAGCTCGGGATTGAACTGCGCGGAGGAGCCGACGACGAAGATCGCAGCGTCGTTGCCGTCGTCGGCCAGCAGCCGCTCGATCGTGCCCGCGACGATCTCAGGCTTGGCGCCGGCCAAAGTGAGATCGATCAGCTTGCCCTCGCCCGCCGCGATGCCGAGCGGCTTCAGCCAGTCGACCAGCGCCTGCGGCGGATCGGCGATGTCGAGGCCCGCCATCGCCATGTTGTCGACCACCATCGCGGCCCCGCCGCCCGTCGTGGTCGCCACCGCCACGCGCTTGCCCTTCGCGATGGGACGATCCACCAGCAGCGCTGGCACATCGACCAGCGATTCGAACATCGACACGCGAGCGATGCCGTGGCGGCGGCAGAAGGCGTCGAACGTCGCATCGGAGCCCGCGATCGCGCCGGTGTGCGATTTGGCCAGCTCCTGGCCGATGTCGGAGCGGCCGAGCTTGTAGGCGATCACCGGCTTGCCCGC
>FTCZ01004739.1_pt1 | contig 17001 bp, 12 predicted proteins | sample 1658871 | NCBI WGS metagenome assembly FTCZ01 (sample SAMEA3914864, study PRJEB12502) | metagenome | biome: forest; material: soil | place: USA | collected 2012-03-12 | depth 0.3 m
CGCCCATCGTGTTGCGCTCGATGCAGGGGATCTGGACGAGCCCGCCGATCGGATCGCAGGTTAGGCCGAGATTATGCTCCATGCCGATCTCAGCGGCATTCTCGATCTGCCGATTGCAACCGCCAAGTACCGCCGCCAGCCCCGCCGCCGCCATCGAGCAGGCGACACCCACTTCGCCCTGGCAGCCCATCTCCGCCGCCGAAATCGAGGCGCGCTTCTTGTAGAGGAAGCCGATCGCTGAAGCTGTGTAGAGGAAGGTGCGCGAGCCAGCCGGTGTCGCCCCGTGGACGAAGGCCTCATAATATTTGAGCACCGCCGGGATCACGCCCGCCGCCCCATTGGTCGGTGCCGTGACGACACGGCCGCCCGCCGCATTCTCTTCGTTCACGGCAAGTGCGTAGAGACTCACCCATTCGAAGACGAGGCTCGGGTCGGCGCGCGGCCCGCGCTCCAGCAGCTTCTCGCGCATGGCGCGGGCGCGGCGCTGCACCTTGAGGCCGCCGGGCAACTCGCCGGTGCCCTTGCAGCCCCGGTCGATGGACGCGAACATGGCCGCGCGAACGCGATCGAGGAAGGCGTTGGTCTCGCCCTCCTCGCGCCACGCAGCCTCGTTGGCGCGGACGATCTCGGCGATGCTCAAGTTCGTCGCATCACCGGTCGCGAGCAGTTCGGCGGCCGATCCGAATGGATGGGGCAGCGCCACGTTGGCGCGCACCGGCGGCTCGCCCTCCATGCGGATCGCGCCGCCGCCGATCGAATAGTAGCGCCGCGTGATTCGGCTGCCGTCGGCCAGCACCGCGGTGAAGGCCATGCCATTTGGATGTGCGGGCAGGAAGCTCTTGTGGAAGACGAGGTCCTTGTCCTCACAGAAGGGCACGTCGGGACCGCCGCCGAGCGGCAGGAGATGGCTCCTCCGAATGCGCGCGACCAGCTCAGGGATGCTATCAGGATTGACCCCCTCGGGTGTCTCGCCGGCGAGGCCGAGTAGCACCGCGCCATCGGTGCCGTGGCCGCGCCCGGTGAGCGAGAGCGAGCCGTAGAGGTCGCACTTCAGCCGTACCGGGGTCACGCCTTCGTCGACCAGCTCGCGGGCGAACGCAAAGGCTGCTCGCATCGGGCCGACGGTGTGGGAACTGGACGGACCGACGCCGATCGTGAACAGGTCCATGACGCTGATCGCCGGGCTGGAATCGGGCTCGGACGGGATGATGACACTTCTCTCCATGTCTGGCGCTATGCCCGTTTCGCGTGACAATGGCACGCGATGTTCGCGTCAGATGCCGGCGTACCACTGGTAGCCGACGACATCCTCCCAATAGCCGCCTTTACCGCCGCCGATCGCAGCCAGGCTCGGCACGGCCTCGACCCGCATGACGTATTTGGCCTGCTTGTAGCCGAGCTGGCGCTCGATCCTAAGCCGCAGCGGCGCGCCATGGGCGACCGACAGCACCTTGCCATTCATGCCCCAGGCGAGGATCGTCTGCGGATGGAAGGCATCGATCAGGTCGATCGATTCATAATAGGCCGTGCCGTGGAAATCGTCGGCACAGTGGAAGACGATGTAGCGCGCGCCGGAGCGCAGCCCCGCCTGCTTGAGCAACATGCCGAGCGGCAGCCCGGTCCACTGGCCGATCGCGCTCCAGCCTTCGACGCAGTCGTGGCGGGTGATCTGGGTGCGGCGGGGAAGCGCGCGGATCTGATCGAGCGAAAGCGAGAGGGGGCGGTCGACCATGCCGTCCACCACCAGCCGCCAGTCAGCGAAATGGTTCGCCATGTGCGCCTGATAGTCGGCGGAGCCCGGCAGGGTGTTGCCGTTAGTGCGAAACACGGGCGACATCTCCGTCGCGCCATATTCGGGCGCGAGCGCCGCACGATCGCTGACGAGGCGCTGCGCCTGAAAGGTGGCGCTCTCGCCAAGACCGAGCAGCCCCTGCACGGCGGGCGAGGCGTTGATCCTATCGCAGCCCGTGAGCAGCAGCCCGCTGGCGCCCGCGCCCAGCGAGCCGATCAGGCGGCGACGGGACAGATGGAGGCTCATTCGCCCTTCTCCCGGGGCAGGCGATAGCGTCCGGTGATCATCGATCGCACCTCGTTGATCGGACCCGCCAGCAACACCATGACGAGGTGGACGAGGATAAAGAAGGCGAGCCCCATCGCACAGATGAAGTGGATCGAGCGCGCCGACGGCCGGCCGCCGAATAGTTCGAGCAGCCATGGCCAGGCGGTGTCCATTGCCGGCGACATGGTGAGTCCGGTCAGCACCACGCCGGGAAGCAGCATGAACAGCACGCCGCAATAAGCGAGTTTCTGGAGGATGTTGTAGTGCCGCGCTGTCTCGCCGGTGGGGAAGCGGAGCCGGGCATGTTCCTTGATGTCGTGCCAGAGGTGCGAGGGGTCCAGTTCGCGTGGCTTCGGCAGCAGGTCGTGCTGGATATGGCCGCGAAGGAAGCCCCACGCCCAGTAGAGCAGCCCAGGCACGACCAGTAGCCACGCGAAGGCGAAATGCCATTGCCGCGCGCTCGCGAGGTCATAATGCGAGGGAATCGTCACCAGTGGCGGGATTGCGACGAAGCGCCCGCCCGGCGGCACCACGCCGAGGATGCCCGGCGTCGGGATGCGGAACGGGCCTATGCGCAGATGACCCGGCGTGATGTCCAGCCAGCTCCGGTCGAAGTTCGCGCCATACTGGCCCCAGTAGAGGTGGGGGTGGGCGTTAAAGATCATGAGCCCACTCATCAGCATGACGAACACGCTGAGCGCGTTGACCCAATGCCAGATGCGCGTGGCGGCTCGATGACGGTGGACGATATCGCCGCCGCGGGCGGGACGGGCGGTCATAACCGCCTCTCGCCGAGGTGGCGGCGGAGCTTCCGCTGGTTCTGTCGCGTCCATAGGTCCTCCGCCCTTGCTCTCTAGAGCGCTTTCGTCGCCTGGCCCCGACTGGTTACAATCCGGCATGTGCGCCGATCGGGACAGCCACGCAACTTTCGGCAGGGCGGAGCGTCGTTCCCCCGCCGTGACGACCGGATCGGCTTTCGCTGCGCGGGGCTTCGATTGACGACATCGCAGATTCTGTCCTTCGCGCTGATCGGCGGCGCCATCGCCACCTTCGCTTGGGGGCGTTTCCGCTACGATCTGATCTCGGTGGTGGCGCTGCTGATCGGGATTATGGTGGGCGTCGTGCCGGCCAAGCAAGCCTTCACCGGCTTCACCAGCGACGTGGTGGTGGTGATCGCCTCGGCTCTGGTGGTGAGCGCGGCAATCGCGCGATCGGGCGTGTTCGAGGCATCGATCCGCCCGCTAGTGTCACGGCTGAAATCGTTGAGGGTGCAGGTGCCCGTGATGGCGGGCGCCACCGCGATCCTGTCGATGATGACTAAGAATGTCGGTGCGCTCGCAATCCTGATGCCCACTGCACTGAGGCTCGGCCGGTCCGAGCGCAGCTCGGTCTCGGCGCTGCTGATGCCGATGAGCTTCATGTCGCTGCTGGGGGGCCTCGTCACGCTGGTTGGCACCTCCACCAACATCATCGTCAGCCAAGTACGTGAGGAGTCGCTCGGCAAACCCTTCCGCATGTTCGACTTCGCGCCAGTAGGGCTGGGTCTCACAATGCTCGGACTGCTGGTCGTGAGCGTCTGCTGGCGCTTGCTGCCGCACGACCGGGCAGCGCCCGCTGGGATGGAGGAAGTCGCCGCTGCCGCGCCCTATTCGACCGAGGCGACCATCCCCGACGACCTACCCGAGGGGCTGAAGACAATCGCGGATCTCGACCTCGCCAAGGATGGCGTCGAGTTGGTAGCGGTCGAGCGCGCCGACGGCGAGCGTGTCTCCGCACTGCCGGACCGGATGCTGACGCCGGGGGAAGTGCTGGTAGTGGAGGGCGACGATGCCGGGCTCGCCCATCTTTTCGCGCGCCTGCCACTCAAGCCCGCACGAGCCGACGAGGCAATCGAGAAGGACGAGCCCAAGGAAGAGGTGCGCTCGATCGAGACGGTGGTGCAGCCCGATTCCGAGCTGATCGGCAGCTCTGCCCAACGCGCCCGCTTGCAGGAGCAATACGGAGTAAAGCTGCTGGCGCTGGGGCGTTCCAGCGAGCGCATCACCGAGCGGTTGCGCGAGGTGACGATCCGCGCCGGCGACGTGCTGCTCGTCCAGGCAGGCGAGAAGTCGCTGGCGCCGTTTATCACGCAGCTCGGTCTTTTGCCCCTTGCGGAGCGCCCGGTGCGACTTGGCAATCGCCGCCAGCGCTTCGGCCCGATTCTGATCCTCGCGATGGCGATTCTATTGGTGGCCTTCAATGTGGCTCCGGTCGCCGTGGGTTTCTTTGGGGCGGCGGTGTGCATCATTGCGATCGGTGCCTTGCCAATGCGCGAGGCCTATGACGCGCTGGAGCCCGAGGTACTGGTGCTGATCGGTGCGCTCACCCCGATCAGCGAGGCGGTGCAGCATTCGGGCGGCACCGGCCTCATCGCCACCGGGCTGGCGCACCTGCTTGCGGGCGCCTCGCCGATGCTGGTGCTGGGGACACTGATGGTGACGGCGATGGCCTGCTCGCCCTTCCTCCACAACGCGCCAACCGTGCTGGTGCTGGGCCCGATCGCGGTGTCGGTGGCGCGGCGGCTGGGGCTCAGCGCCGATCCTTTCCTGATGGCGGTGGCGACCGGGGCAGGGTGCGATTTTCTCACCCCCATCGGCCACCAGTGCAACACGCTGGTGATGGGGCCGGGCGGCTATCGCTTCGGCGATTATTGGCGACTGGGCCTGCCGCTCTCGGTGATGGTCATTCTGGTCGGCGTGCCGCTGATCGCCTGGGTCTGGCCATTGTCGTGAGGCTGGGGCCGCTTAACCCTCTCCTGCCTTCAAGAGAGAGGGTTAAGCGGAAGTCTTCTTTTTCAGGCCGCTGGGCGCAGCGTGATCGGGATCGATTTGTAGGAAGGCGTGCCGCTCTGCCGGTCATAATCGTCGATCGCGAGTAGTAGATTGGCTTCAGGATAGTAGGCAGCAACCGATCCGCGCGCGATTGGGTGCGCCACCGCCGTCTGCCCGGCGAGCACGCGGTCGCCGGCGATCACGTCCACCCTGTCGCCATGGGCCAGACCGAGCGCGGCCAAGTCCTCCTCGTGCGCGAACACCACGTCGCGCCGCCCGCTGATGCCGCGATATCGATCGTCGAAGCCGTAAATGGTGGTGTTGTATTGGTCGTGGCTGCGGATGGTGGTGAGGGTGAGGAGGCCGTCGTCGCGGCCGTCATCCTCGTCGGTGCCGGCGTGAGTGAGGAACTGCGCCTTTCCGTCCGGCGTGTTCCAGGTTCGGGTCGCGGCGCCGATGGTGAGGCGAAAGCCACCAGGCGTGCGGACGCGGCCATTGAAGTCGCGGAAATCGGGGAAGACGACCTCGATCTTGTCGCGGATATGGTCATAGTTTGCGACCAGCCCGTCCCAGTCGACCCGCGTGGCGGGCAGCGTCGCCTTAGCCATGCCGGCGACGATCGCAGGCTCGGACCGCAGGTTCGGCGAGGCGGGCTTGAGCTTGCCGCGTGAGGCGTGGACCATCGACATCGAGTCCTCCACCGTGACCCATTGCGGGCCTGTCGCCTGCATGTCCTGCTCGGTGCGGCCGAGGCAGGGAAGGATGATCGTCTCCTTCGCAGTCAGCAGGCAGGTGCGATTGAGCTTGGTGACTATGTTGACCGACAGGTCTAGCCCGCGGATCGCGGCGAAGCAGGCCTCCGGATCGGGCATCGCCACGGCGAGGTTGCCGCCAAGTGCAATGAAGGCGCGCGACTGGCCGTCGCGCATTGCCGCCATCGCCTTCACCGCGTCATGGCCGTGCTTGCGCGGCGGTGTGAATCCGAACGCCTTCTCGATGCCGGCGAGCAGCGCGTCGTTGGGCAACTCGGTGATGCCGACGGTGCGATCGCCCTGCACGTTGCTGTGGCCCCGCAGCGGGCAGATACCGGCGCCCGGCTTGCCGATATTGCCGCGCAGCAGCAGCAAGTTGGCGATTTGCTGTACGTTTTCCGTGCCGTGGCGGTGCTGGGTGATGCCCATGCCGTAGCAGAGGATGACGCGATCGGCGCTGCAGTAGACCGCCGCCATGCTCTCGATCGCGGCGCGGGTGAGGCCCGAGCGGCGCTCGATCTCGTGCCAGCTCGTCGCCTCGATGTCGGCCTTGAGTGCGTCGAAGCCGCTCGTGTGCTCGGTGATGAAGGCGCGATCCTCGGCGCCGGCGGCGAGCACCGCCTTCATCATGCCCTTCAGCATCGCCGCGTCACCGCCGACCCGCACCAAATGATATTCGGAGGCGAGGGGCGTCGCGTCGCCGGGGATGAGCATCTCGGTCGGGTGCTGGGGCGACTTGAAGCGTTCGAGGCCGCGCTCGCGCATCGGGTTGGCGACGACTATCGGCACCCCGCGCCGCGAGGCTGCGCGCAACGTCGTCAGCATGCGCGGATGATTGGTGCCTGGATTGTGGCCGATGCAGAAGATGGCATCGGCTTGGTCGAAATCCTCCAGCGTCACCGTGCCCTTGCCGACTCCGATCGACACGGGCAGCCCGACGCTTGTCGCCTCGTGGCACATGTTCGAGCAGTCGGGGAAATTGTTGGTGCCGAACTCGCGGGCGAAGAGCTGGTAGAGGAAGGCAGCCTCGTTGGAGGCGCGGCCAGAGGTGTAGAACTCACACTGGTCGGCATGGTCGAGCCCCTGCAACCGGGCGCCAATCCGCGCGAAGGCCTCGTCCCATTCGATCGGCACGAAATGGTCGGTCTCGGCGTCATAGCGCAGCGGATGCGTGAGCCGGCCGGCATCCTCGAGCGCGTGGTTGTTCCAGCCCCACAGCTCCGACACGCTGTGGAAGGCGAAGAAATCGGGCGCGACACGTTTGGCGGTCGCCTCCCATGTTACTGCTTTGGCGCCGTTCTCGCAGAACTCGAATGAGGAGGTGTGCTTGGGGTCGGGCCACGCGCACCCCGGGCAGTCGAAGCCGTCGGGCTGGTTCATTTGCAGCAGCGCGCGGGTGTCGGTGCTGGTGCCCATCTGGTTACGGATCGCACGCGCCACCGCGGCCAGTGCCCCCCAGCCTCCCGCGGGCCCCGCATAGGGTTCGACGCCGGGAGTGCTGTCATCGGTCATGGCGGGCCTCGGGGTTGGAACGCGGGTCTCGGGGGCGATCTTGCGCCCGCCATTGCGGCGCCGCAAGCACGTCGAGCGGCGTGCAGCTCTTGATAAGCCGGCATTTTTGCCCAAGCGTCGCGGCGGGTTGAGCGAAGGGAGACGAATGGCGGCGATCGAGGGAGTGATGGCAGGTAGGAGCGAGGACAGGCGGCTGCCGCTGGTGCTGATCGCAGTGGCGCTGGCGCTGGCGATCGGCTCCGCGTTGCTGCTGTGGCCGGGCATCGCCGTTTACGACACCGTGCGGCAATATGAGCAGGCGCTGCACGGCAGCTACGACGACTGGCATCCGCCGATTATGGCTCGGCTTTGGGGATTGCTGCTTGCCCTGCATATTGACGGCGGTGGGCCGCTGCTGCTGCTTCAGCTCGGGTTTTACTGGGGCGGGATTGGCCTGATCGCGGCCGCGCTGGCGAAGACGGACGCCCGGCGCGCGGGCTGGGCGACGCTGCTGGTCGGGCTATCGCCGCTGATGGTCGACTGGATGTTTGTTGTCGTCAAGGACGCCCAGATGATCGCCGCGCTGGTCGGGGCAACCGGGATTGTCGCCTGGTACCGGCTGCAGGACCGCGCGCTGCCGTGGGCGGCGGTGGCGGGCGTTACTTTGCTGCTCGGCTACGCGATGCTAGTGCGCGCCAATTCAGTGTTCGCGGTGGTTCCCTTCGCGCTCGCACTACAGGGCTGGGCGGGGGTGCGACGCTGGCCGCTGCGCGCCGGGCTGATGCTCCTCCTCACGCTCGTTGCGATCGGCGCGTCCAGCTTCGTCAACCATCAACTGCTTGGCGCGCAGCGCTCGCATGTCGAGCGCACGCAGCCGATCTTCGATCTCGCTGGCATCACCCATATCGCAGGGCTGAAGACGATGCCGGGCGTCCCGGAGTCGGAATGGGCGGAGGCCGAACGCAAACGCTGCTACATGCCCTTCTACTGGGATCCGTTCGGCGATCAGGCGCGCTGCGGCGCGATCAGCGCGCGCTTCCTTGCCGCCGACGAGCCTTCGCAGATCGAGCGCGACTGGGTTGCGGCGATCCTCGCACATCCGCTCGCATATGCCGGCCACCGCATCGGCCATCTCAACGCGACACTGCGGGTGGTGGCCCGCTATGACGAACGCAGCGCCACCGCGCCGGCGGATTCGGAGCCAAACGCTTATGGGTTGGGCGTGCCGGGCAATCGGCTGACGCGCGGGCTCCAGTGGCTCGCGGCGATCGTCGCGGAGACTCCGCTCGGCTCACCTGCGGTGTGGCTGGTGCTGGCGGGATGCATCGGCTGGGCGCTGCACGGCAGCGCGCGGCAGCCTGCGCGCGACATTGGTCTCGCGCTCATCTTGTCCGCGACGCTGATGACCGCCAGTTTCGCGGTAGTCAGCATCGCCTCGGACCTGCGCTACCACCTGTGGCTGATGGCGGCGACCGGGCTCGCGGCGGTGATGCTGTCGAGCTGCCGGGGCGTCGAATGGCGGAGACTTCGCATGAGCGTGGTGATTGTTGCGGTGGTATGCATCGCCTCTGTCCTGGCGCGGGCCTATGGCGCTTCGCCGCGGTTCTGATGGAACCAATTTGGTGATTAGTTCATCTGGTTTGATAGAAAACGTTAAAGACATTGCTTGGGCAGATTTGCCGATATGGTTCGATCAAGTTCCTATCTGGCCGCCCCCGCTGAACCGGGGGCCATTCCACACCCCGCTCTGCGTGGAGCGATCAAGGCGATCATCTACGTTGACGAGTGACCAGCTTACCGCCCTGCAATCGCGACTGGAGTTGGGCAGCGGTGCGTGGCTCCGGCGCTCACGGCCGGGGACCATTATATGATCGAAAATGGTGCCGGTTGAGGGGATTGAACCCCCGACCTTCGGTTTACAAAACCGCTGCTCTACCGCTGAGCTAAACCGGCTCCGGAAGGTCGGGTAGCGCCCTGTCGTGGGTGGGTCAATCGGTCACGCGAGACCGAAGGTCCAGCCTTCGGTGGCGGCAAGGGCTGAGGTGAGGCCTGTCGGCTGCCATAGCCGCTCATCGTCCGCCACGCCGCCGAGCCACGCCGCGCCGAGCAATGCATCGGTGCGGTGATCGTCATAACTGGCGAGCGGGGCGTGCGTTGGGCGGCCAAGTCGCATGAGTGCGACGTCGAGCGCGTCGGCCGTGCGCATCTTGCTGTGGCCGCGAGGCACGCCAGCGGCGCGCGCGGCGAGGCTGGTGTAGATCTCGACGATCAGCGGGCCGCGAGTCGGCAGCGGATCGAACGGCCAGACCGGCACGCGCCCCGCTAACCGGTGCAGCATCCGCATACCGGTCAGGCTTGCCTTGCCGACCTGCGCTGCACCGACGAGGTTGAAGCTGGAAGAGGGGGTAAGGCCGGCCGCCTGCGCCGCACGCTCGGTGATGCGCATCCGGCCGAGGCCGGTGCCGAAGCGGTCGCCGGTGCGCCCGCCGGGACGGCGGAAATGGCGGGCGAGCTCTGCGTCGTCTACGAGGCTGGAGGCGCCGAGACAGGGCTCGCTCGCTGCCATCCGGTCGACCAATGCCCACAACGAGCGGGCGTCGGGCGGGCTGGCGGCCCAACCTGGAAAGAAGGCGCCTGCATCCGCGAAGGGGAAGGAGGCGGAAAAGTCGATGCCAACCAGCATGTCGTCCTGATGCTGCAACCAGCGCAGCACGCATTCACGCGACCAGTGGCGGCCGGGTGGCTGGACCAGCACGGGCGGCCCCTTCCGCTCGCAGAACGCGATGGCGATGCCGGGCTGGACGATCCCCGCGGCGCCCGACCAATCGATGCAGGCGAAGCGCCCGAACGCCCGCGTCATTTCGCCTTGCGCGGGCGGGGTGGCTTCTTCGCGCGAGCCCACTCACAGGATCGGCCGATCATCTCGCGGACGACCTCCGCGGCAGGGCTGTCATAGCGCACCAACACCGCCGGCCAGCCAAAATAGTGCGGTGTCTGCCAGAACGTTTCGGGGTGCGTCTCCATCAGCATGTCAATGAGGCCTAGGTCTAAGCGGATGACAAAGCTGGTGTTGGGCTCGTGGCCGATACCGAGTACGAAGTGACCGTTCACCTTGACCGCCGGCTGGCGATAGCTGGTCGAAAGCTCGGCGCCATCCTGCGTCAGCGCATAGGCGACGGCTTCGTCCCAATTCATCCCCTGCGTTCCTTCCGGAGATTGTCCCAATAAACGAGCCGTTCCGTGATCTTCGCCTCAAAGCCGCGCGGCGTGGGCGTGTAGAAGGTCTGGGGCGCCATTTCCTCGGGCCAGTAATTGTCGCCGGAGAAGGCATCGGGGGCGTCATGGTCGTAGCCATAGCCCTTGCCGTAGCCGACCTGCTTCATCAGCTTGGTCGGCGCGTTGAGGATGTTCTTAGGCGGCATCAGCGAGCCCGTCTCCTGCGCCGTCCGCTTGGCAGCGCTGAGTGCCTTGTAGCCCGCGTTCGATTTGGGCGCGGTGGCGAGATAGAGGCAGGCCTGCGCCAGCGCCAGCTCGCCTTCCGGCGAGCCCAGGAAATCATAGGTGTCTTTGGCGGCAATGCACTGCACAAGCGCCTGCGGATCGGCGAGGCCGATATCCTCGATCGCCATCCGCACCAGCCGGCGCAGCAGGTAGAGCGGCTCTTCGCCTGCCACCAGCATCCGCGCGAGATAGTAGAGCGCCGCCTGCGGATCGGAGCCGCGCACCGCCTTGTGGAGCGCGGAAATCAAATTGTAGTGCCCCTCGCGATCCTTGTCGTAGACCGCCACGCGCCGGTGGAGCAGCGCAGCTAGTCCCGCGGGATTGAGGGGCTCTTCCAGTTCCACTGAGAACAAGGTCTCAGCCTGGTTGAGCAGGAAGCGTCCATCGCCATCGGCCGAAGCAATCAGCGCCGCGCGTGCCTCGGCCGTGACAGGTAGAGGACGTTCCTCCACCGCTTCGGCGCGGTCGAGCAGGGTACCGAGCGCGTCCCGGTCGAGCCGATGAAGGATTAGCACCTGCGCGCGGGAGAGCAGCGCGGCGTTCAGCTCGAATGAGGGGTTCTCGGTGGTGGCGCCCACGAGGATCACCGTGCCGTCCTCGACATAGGGCAGAAAGCCGTCCTGCTGGGCTCGGTTGAAACGGTGGATCTCGTCCACGAACAGCAGCGTGCGTGTGCCGGTGCGGGCATGCTCGCGCGCCTCGGCGAACACCTTCTTCAGGTCCGCCACGCCCGAGAACACCGCCGAGATGGCGATGAAGCGCAGCCCCACTGCATCCGCGAGTAGACGGGCGATCGTGGTCTTGCCGGTGCCGGGTGGCCCCCACAGGATCATCGAGGAGAGGCGACCCGCCGCCACCATCCGACCAATCGCGCCCTGCGCGCCGGTGAGATGCTCCTGCCCCACCACCTCGTCCAGCGCGTGCGGGCGCAGGCGATCGGCGAGTGGGGCGGCCTCGGCAGGAACGGCGGCGGGCCGGGCGGTATCGGCGAAAAGATCGGCCATGATGCTCATATAGGCCGTCATTTCGCACAGGGCATCCCTTCCGTTCGACCCACGCCTGCAGCTCCCGGTCTTGCGTCGGATTCATCTAAGATATATCTAAGAACGACTCAGAATGGAGATAGAGCATCATGCGGTTTGGATTTCACCGCGGCTTCGGCCGCCACGGAGACCAGGAATATCATCATCATATGGGCCGATTCGGCGGCCATGGCTTCGGCACCTGGATGGCGGCGGAGTTCGAGGAACGGGGCGGCACTCGAGGGCGGCGGCGGTTGTTCGACGGTGGCGAACTGCGACTCGTACTACTGCGTCTGATCGGCGATCAGCCGCGCCACGGCTACGACCTGATCCGCGCCATCGAGGAGCGCACCGGCGGCAGCTACGCGCCGAGCCCAGGCGTAGTCTATCCGACGCTCACCCTACTCGGCGACATGGGCCAGATCGAAGAGGCGCCGAGCGAGGGCAACCGCAAGGTGTTCGCGACTACCGAGGAAGGGCGCCGCGTGCTGGAGGAGAAGGCCGAGGAAATTGCCGCGCTGATGGCGCGCCTCGATCAGCTTGGCGAAATGCGCGAGCGCACAGACGGCGCCTCGATCCGCCGCGCCATGCACAATCTCAAGGCGGTGCTGCTCCACCGCCTGCGCGATGCAGACATAGACACGATCCACGAGGCTGTCGCGCTGATCGACGAGGCGGCGCGCAAGATCGAGCGCCTGTGACATGACGCGGCTGGAGCTGCTGTGCACCCGCCTTCACGCCGAAAGGGAGAGACATGACGCGGGCGACCACCGCGAGCGTCCCCACCACACACGCCAGCCGCTACCTACAGCAGCTCTGCAAGCACTGGTCGCACAAGCTGGAGGTAGCATTCGACGCGGCGCAAGGCACGATCCACCTTCCGAGCGGTGCCCTCGTCACGCTCGAGGCGGGCGCGGAGGAGCTGACCGCGCGGATCGGGGCGCCCGACGCTGAGACGCTGGAGCGGATGAAGGGCGTTCTGGTTGAGCACCTCGATCGCTTCGCCTTCCGCGAGGCGCCTCTGCCCTTCGCCTGGCGCTGAGGGCGCCTAGCGCGGCCGCTGGCCCCCAGGCCAGGGCACGCGCTGGAGTCCGGGAGTGTGAAAACTGCCGCGCGCGCGCTGGCGCTCGATGCGGAGATAGGAGTCGACCAGCGCCTGGTTGACCTTGTCCCACTCATAGTCCGCACTCGCCTCGCGACCCGCGGTGCCGGCGGCGTGGCGACGGTCGGCGTCGCTGATGAAGCCGGCCAGCGCGTCGGCGAAGAGGTGGGTCGCGCCGGGGCGCACTAGCTCGCCGGTCACATGCGGGGTGACGAGACTGCGGCTACCGGTAGCATCGGCGGCGACCACCGGCACACCCGCTGCCATAGCCTCCAACGTCACGTTGCCGAACGTCTCGGTGACGGACGGGTTGAACAGCAGGTCCATCGAGGCGGTGGCGCGGCCGAGGTCGGCCCCGCCCTGGAAGCCGGCGAACACCGCATCCTCAGGCAGGCGTTTCTCGAACCAGTCGCGGGCGGGACCGTCGCCGATGATCAGCACGCGATGCTTGACGCCGTGGCGGAGCAGTTCGTCGATCGTGTCGGAGAAGACGTCGAGGCCTTTTTCCATCACCAGCCGGCCTATGAAGCCCACCGCCACCTCGTCATCGGCTATGCCGAGCGAGCGGCGCCAATCGAGGTCGCGCCGTTCGGGCGAGAAGCGGTCGCGCTCGACGCCACGCGACCAGATGCCGACGTCGTAGTTCATGCGTTGGTCGCGCAGCAACTGCGCCATCGAGTCCGATGGCGCGAAGATTGCGTCGCAGCGCCGGTAGAAGCGGCGCAAGATCGCCTCCACACTGCTCTCCAGGAAGGCCATGCCGTAATAGCGCGGATAGGTTTCGAACCGGGTGTGGACCGAGGCCACCACTGGCAAATGGTTCTTGCGTGCGAAACGCACCGCCGCGTGGCCCAGCACCTCGGGACTCGCGACATGGACGATGTTTGGGCGGAAAGCGTGGATGTCCTTCTTCACCCGCGGAGTCAGTAGGATCGGCGCGCGATATTCGGCGCGGCCCGGCAGCGGGATGGCGGGCACGCCAACCAGATCGCCGACATGATCAAAGGCAGGCTTCTTCACCTTGGGCGAATAGACGCGCACGGCTGCACCTTGTCGCAGCAAATATTCGACGAGCCTGTTGAGCGCCTGGTTCGCGCCGTCCCGGACATAATTGTAATTGCCGGAAAACAGGGCCACGCGGAGGTCTGTTACGTCCATTAGCCGCTCCATAGGGGCCTTGGTCGCAAAGGCCAATGGGGTCAGGCGAAAAGCGAGGCGAGCAGCCAGATATTGGCACCCGTAATGATCGCAAACAGCAGCCAGCCGATCGCAATGGCGAGCGGGCTGGCGGTCAGGCCGCGCATGATCGAGCGGTCGCCCGCCGCCCGGATCAGCGGCCAGACCGCAAAGGGAAGCTGGAGGGACAGCACGATCTGGCTCAGCACCAGCATCGGCCCGACTCCGTGGTCGCCGAACACCAGAATGCCAATCAAGGCGGGCACGATGGCGATGGCGCGCGTGATGACACGGCGCTGCCAGCAGGGGATCTTCAGGTGGAGGAAGCCTTCGAGGATCACCTGGCCCGCGATGGTGCCGGTGAAGGTGCTGCTCTGGCCCGACGCGAACAGCGCGATGCCGAAAAACAGCGCCGCCGCCTTCGCGCCGGTGATGGGCGAGAGCAGGCGGTAGGCTTCGTCGATGCCGGTCACGCCAACATGGCCGTGAGCGTGGAAGGCGCCCGCCGCGAGCGCGAGGATCGCGCCGTTCACCAGCGCCGCCAGCAGCAGCGAGATGGCCGAATCCCAGTTGGCGATGCGAATGGCCTTGCGCTTCTCGGTCTCGGTATCGGGAATCTCTCGCGTCTGCACGATGCTGGAATGGAGGTAGAGATTGTGCGGCATCACAGTCGCGCCAATGACGCCGATCGCGACCGCCAACGCACCGGGCTGCGCAAGGCGATCGAGATCCGGCATCAGACCCGCCGCGAGCGCATTCATGTCGGGCGGCACGATCAGGAGTTCGATCAAGAAGCAGAGCGCGATCGTGCCGACGAGCCCCGCGACGATTGCCTCCACTTGTCGGAAGCCGCGCCCCTTGAGGCCGACGACAATCAGCATGTCGAACGCGGTGAGGATGATCCCGGCCCAGAGCGGCAGACCCAGCAGCAGCTTGATCGCGAGCGCGCCGCCCAGCACCTCCGCCACGTCCGTAGCGAGGATCGCAACCTCGGCCAGCGCCCAGAGCGCTAGGTTAGGGATGTGACCGTAGCGGCGGCGACAGGCCTGCGCGAGGTCCAGCCCCGAGGCTATACCGAGCCTGAGCGCCAGCGACTGGAGCAGTATTGCGGCGAGGCTCGCGCCCGCCACCACGAACAGCAGGTCAAAGCCATAACCCGATCCCGCCGCGATGTCGGTCGCCCAATTGCCCGGGTCCATGTAGCCGACTGCGATCAGCAACCCGGGGCCGATGAAGCGGGCAATGCGGGTGGCGAGCGGCGTACCGGCCGGAACGACGATGCTGCCTTCGACCTCGGAAGGGCAGAAGGGCGCGGTCGCGTGGTCGGGAAGCGTCAGGCCGAGGGCGGTTGCCATCAGCGGCTTATGGCGGGTCCGGCGGTGCGGAGCCAGAGGGAGGAATGGGCTGCGGCGTGCCCTCCATAGCAAAACCCCCTCCCGTGTCGCCACGGAAGGGGGTTTGCCGTCCGGTCGGCCCCGAATGGCCGAACGATTAGTCGTTCAGATAATCGCCCGCATCCGCGTCAGTGCCGTGGCCCGAGGGGACCACATCGGCCAGCGCGTCCTCGCCAGTGCCGACGCTGTCGCGCGGGCTGCGGGCGAGCTCGGCCTCATGCTCCTCGGCGGCCGAGTTCGGGGCGGCGATCGCCGCCTCGAACGCGCGCTGCTGAGCGCGCAACGCCGCGTCTCGGCTGGTCGCCGCCACGCGCAAGCGATGCATACCCGCACCCGTGCCGGCCGGGATCAGACGACCAACGATAACGTTCTCCTTGAGACCGTTGAGCTGGTCGACCTTGCCCTGCACCGAAGCCTCGGTGAGCACCCGAGTCGTCTCCTGGAAGGAGGCGGCCGAGATGAACGAACGGGTCTGGAGCGACGCCTTGGTGATCCCGAGCAGGATCGGCTTGCCCTCGGCCGGCTGGAGACCTTCGGCGATCATTTTCTTGTTCATCGCCTCCATGTCTTCCTTCTCGACCTGTTCGCCAGGCAGGAAGGTGGTGTCACCTGCGGCCGTGATCTCAACCTTGAGCAGCATCTGACGAACAATCGTCTCGATGTGCTTGTCGTTGATCTTCACGCCCTGCAGGCGATAAACTTCCTGGATTTCCGACACGAGGTAGGCCGCGAGCGGCTCGATGCCGAGCACCTCGAGGATGTCGTGCGGGTCGGGCGAACCGCCGATCAGGTTGTCGCCACGCTTCACGTGGTCGCCTTCCTGGACGTCGATCACCTTCGACTTCGGAACCAGATACTCGACCGCCTCGCTGCCATCGTCCGGACGGATGATGATCTTGCGCTTGGCCTTGTAATCCTTGCCGAACTCGACGCGACCGGAGACCTTCGCGATGATCGCGTTCTCTTTCGGCTTGCGCGCCTCGAACAGCTCGGCGACGCGCGGCAGACCGCCAGTGATGTCGCGGGTCTTGGCGGCTTCGCGGGACACACGGGCGAGAACCTCACCCGCCTGCACCTGCTGGCCGTCTTCGACCGAAAGCATCGCACCCGGCGCCAGCATGTAGCGCGCGGCCTCGCCAGAATTGTCGTCGAGCAGCGTCAGGCGCGGACGGAGATCTTCCTTCCGGCTAGTGGCGCGATACTCGATGACGACCTTCTGGGCGATGCCGGTGGCTTCGTCGGTCTGCTCGGTCAGCGTCGAGTTCTCGATAAGGTCCTGGTACTTCACGGTACCGGCCTTCTCGGTGATGACCGGCATCATGAACGGATCCCACTCCGCCAGACGCTCGCCCTTGGTGACGACCGCGCCGTCTGTGTGCATCACATGCGCACCATAAGGGATGCGGTGTGTAGCCAGTTCGCGACCGTCCATGCTGATCAGCGCGATCTCGCCCGAGCGCGACATCGCCACGCGGCGACCCCTCGGATCGACGATCGTTGGCATGTCGCGCAGCTCGATCGTGCCGTCGGCCACCGCCTCGAGGTTCGAGGTTTCGTTGAGCTGGGCGGCGCCGCCGATGTGGAAGGTCCGCATCGTCAGCTGCGTGCCCGGCTCGCCGATCGACTGCGCCGCGATGACGCCGACCGCCTCGCCGATGTTCACCGGCGTACCGCGGGCGAGGTCACGCCCGTAG
>FTCZ01000690.1_pt1 | contig 16990 bp, 16 predicted proteins | sample 1658871 | NCBI WGS metagenome assembly FTCZ01 (sample SAMEA3914864, study PRJEB12502) | metagenome | biome: forest; material: soil | place: USA | collected 2012-03-12 | depth 0.3 m
AAGGACATCTTCACGGTCGCCGACGCGATGGGAGTGAAGCTGTGAGCCGCATCGCCACGACCTTCGCGCGCCTGCGCTCCGAAGACCGCGCCGCGCTAGTCGCCTTCGTCACCGCCGGCGATCCCTCGCCGAAGCACACGCCCGCCATCCTCGACGCCATTGTCGAAGGCGGCGCGGACGTGATCGAACTCGGCATGCCCTTCACCGATCCGATGGCGGACGGCCCCGCGATCCAGCAGGCGAACATCCGCGCGCTCGCCGCCGGCACCCGCACCGCCGACGTGCTCACCATCGCCAAAGGATTTCGGGAGCGTCATCCCGACGTGCCGCTGGTGCTCATGGGATACGCCAACCCGATGCTGTCGCGTGGCGCCGATTGGTTCGCGAAAGCACTGTCGGACGCCGGCGTCGACGGCGTTATCTGCGTCGACGTGCCGGCCGAGGAGGATGCGGCACTCGGCCCCGCGCTGCGGAACGCTGGCGTCGACCTCGTTCGCCTCGCCACGCCCACAACCGACGCGGCGCGGCTGCCGGCGGTGCTGAACGGCGCGTCAGGCTTCCTCTATTACGTCTCGGTAGCCGGCATCACCGGCCTCCAGCAGGCAGCAACCGATGCGATCGAGACGGCCGTGGCGCGCCTCAAGGCGGGCACGGAGCTGCCGATCGCGGTAGGCTTTGGTGTCCGCACGCCTGAGCAGGCCGCCGCGATCGCGCGGGTGGCAGACGGCGTGGTGGTCGGGTCGGCAATCGTCGACACGCTGGCGAAGGCCGGCGGCAAACCGGAGGCGGGCCGAGCGCTCGTCGAACAATTGGCAGGGGCGGTGCGAGAAGCCCGCGTAGGAGTTACGGCATGAGCTGGATCGACAGGGTCCGCAATTCGATCCCCTTCATCGCGAAGCGGGAGACCCCCGAAAATCTGTGGCACAAATGCCCGAAGTGCGGTGCGATGGTGTTCCTCAAGGAATATGAGGAGAACCAGAATGTCTGCCCGAAGTGCGACCATCACGGCCGTATCGGCGCGGCCAAGCGCTTCGACCTACTGTTCGACGGCGGTGTCCACACACCACTGCCGGCGCCAGTGGTGCGCGAGGATCCGCTTAAGTTCCGCGACACCAAGCGCTATGCGGATCGCCTGAAGGCAGCGCGCACCTCTACCGGCGAGCCCGACGCCTTCTTGAACGCCAAGGGCGAGATCGAGGGCCGCAAGGCGGTTGTCGGCGTACAGGATTTTGCCTTCATGGGCGGATCGATGGGGCTCGCGGTCGGCGCCGCCTTCGTGGCCGGCGTCGAGGCCGCGATCGTCGAGAAGGCGCCGTACATCGTCTTCACCGCTGCCGGTGGCGCACGCATGCAGGAAGGCATCCTCTCACTCATGCAGATGCCCAAGACGACGGTCGCCATCGCCAAGCTGCACGAAGCGGGTCTGCCCTATATCGTCGTGATGACCGATCCGACTACCGGCGGCGTCACCGCGTCCTATGCGATGCTGGGCGACGTACAGCTCGCCGAGCCGGGAGCGCTGATCGGCTTCGCGGGCCAGCGCGTGATCGAGCAGACCATCCGTGAGAAGCTGCCCGAAGGCTTTCAGCGCTCCGAATATCTGCTCGACCATGGCATGCTCGACATGGTGACGCATCGCCACCAGCTCCGCGAGACGCTGGCCAAGCTCATCGGTTATCTGGTGCCGGAGAAGGCCAAGGCCTGACGCCCATGGCGGACCACGCCCGTTCCGAAGACCCCGCAGTCCAGCATCAGCTGGACCGGCTTGCGGCACTCTCGCCGGGCCGAGACATTCTCGGACTGGAGCGGATCAGCGCATTGCTTAGCCGGCTTGGCCATCCTGAGCGGGCGCTGCCGCCCGTCTTCCACGTCGCTGGCACCAACGGCAAGGGATCGACCTGCGCCTTCCTGCGCGCGGCGCTGGAGGCAGCGGGGCACTCGGTCCACGTCTATACGAGCCCGCATCTCGTCCGCTTCAACGAGCGCATCCGACTCGCCGGGCGGCTAATCGAGGACGAGGTCCTCGCGCATTATCTCGGCCGCGTGCTCGACATCGCGGACGACATCGCACCGAGCTTCTTCGAGGTGACGACGGCGGCCGCCTTCCTTTCCTTTTCGGAAATCCACGCCGATGCCTGTGTGATCGAGGTGGGGCTGGGCGGCCGGCTCGATGCCACCAACATGATCGCCACCCCCGCTGTCACCGGCATCGTCCAGCTTGGCATGGACCATCAGGCCTTCCTCGGCGATCGACCCGAGCAGATCGCCGCCGAGAAGGCCGGCATCGCCAAGCCGGGCGTACCGCTGGTGACGCAGCGCTACGCGCCCCCAATAGCGAACGCCGTCGCGGCAGTGGCGACGCGGGCAGGCGCCGAGATCTTCGCGCGCGGCGCGTCCTGGGATGCGGCACCCTATCGTGGCGAGCTGCATTATCGCGATCTCGAAGGTCGGCTCGACCTTCCGCTACCAAGGCTCGCGGGCTCGCATCAGGCGCAGAATGCCGGGCTCGCAATCGCCATGCTCCGCCACCAGAAGGTGCTGAGCGTACCGCCCGCGGCGATGCGTGCGGCGATGGGCTGGGCGGAATGGCCGGCACGGATGCAGCCACTCGGCCCCGGCCCTCTGCGCGACTTGCTGCCGAAGGATGCCGAGCTCTGGCTCGATGGCGGGCACAATCCGGCCGCCGCGCGGGTAGTCGCTGACCATCTGCGCGCCGCCGTTCCGGCGGGCCAGCCGCTGCACCTCGTCATGGGGCTGCTCGCAAACAAGGATGCGACCGGCGTGCTACGCGCATTCGCCGGCCGCCACGCAACGCTCCATGCCGTACCGGTGCCGGACCATGAGCATCACGCACCGGTTGAACTCGTGGCGATGGCGAAGCATGTCGGCCTCACCGCGCTTCCCGCTGTCGACGTCGCCGACGCGCTCGGCTGGATCGGCCGCCACGCCGACCGCACCGAGCCGCCTTACGTGCTGATTCTCGGTTCGCTCTATCTGGCGGGTGAAGTGCTGCGTGAGAACCGGCAGCTGCCGGATTAACGGCGCCCCGGTCCTTGCGGAATCAGGCCGCCGTTTCCGGCTCCTCTACGCCTCTCTGTCGAACGCTCTCCACCACGAAGCCGGCGCGGTGCATCAGCCACAGGAAGAATAGACCCGGGATCGCGAGAAAGGAGCAGAACACGTAGAATCCCGGCCAGCCGAGTGCTGCCGCCGCATATCCCGACGGCGTCGTCGCAAAGGTTCGCCCCACGGCCGCAACGCTGGAGAGCAACGCATACTGGGTCGCCGTGAAGGCGGTGTTGGACAGGCCTGCGAGATAGGTCGCGAACACCGTCAGGCTGATCGCCGCGAACAGATTTTCTGTCCCCACCGCCAGCGTCAGCATCGCCACCGAATGGCCGGTGGCAGCGACGGTTGCGAACATCAGATTGGCGCCCGCCATGATGACGCCAGCACCAAACAGCAGCCTGCTCATCCCGAACCGAGCAATCAGGGCGCCCGCCACCAGCGATCCGATCACCAGCGCCCAGAAGCCGACCAGCTTGTTGATCGCTATATACTGGGTGTCGGTGAAGCCCTGCGCCACGACCATCGGCGAAAGCATGTTCTGCCCCACCGCATCGCCGAGCTTGTAAGTGAGCACGAACAGCAGGATCAGCACCGATCCCGGCCGCGTGAAGAAATCGACGAAGGGATCGGCGACATTGTGCTTCAGAAAATGGCGGAAGGCGGCGAGACTGAACGGCTCGCGCACCGCGGTCCGCTTCCCAGGCCCCAGCCACAGCGCGGCGATCGCGCCCGGCAGCACCAGTGCAGCGGTAATCGCGTAGGCGTGCGCCCAGCCGAGCGATGCCCCCTCGGTGGAGGCCAGCCACACGGTGCCCGCGCCGGCGAGAAGATTGCCGGTGCGATAGCCGACTTGGTTGGTGGCGGTTCCCTGCGCCAGTTCGTCATCTGCCAGGATCTCGATGCGATAAGCGTCGATGATGATGTCCTGCGTGGCGGAGAGGAAAGCCATGATCGCCCCCCACACGGCAAAGCGCGCAATATGGTGCACCGGATCGCTCGCTCCGAGCTGGATCACCGCCACCACCAACAGCGCTTGCACGAAGAACAGCCACGCCCGCCGCTGACCGAACAGGCGAGTTATCCCCGGCAGGGCGATGCCGTCGATCAGCGGCGCCCACAGGAATTTCAGCGTGTAGGGCGTTCCGAGCGCAAAGGCGAAGCCGATCGTCTTCTTGTCGATGCCGACGCGCGATAGCCAGTAGGACATCGTCGCAAGCAACAGCACCAGCGGGAAACCGCTCGAAATGCCGAGGAAAAATGCGCCCAGCGGGCCGGGCCGAAGATAATAGCGAAGCGTAGAAGCGGTACCGGACATTCGCTGCACCTTAACGGGCGCACGCGGTTGGGGAAGATGTTTCGGACCCGCGCCCGATCGAACGCTCCCGTCAGCCACCGAACAGGGTGAGCGAGCGCGGCAGGCGGACCGTCTTGTCGCCCGAGCGCGTCGCCGCCACCGCCTCGATCGAGCCGAGTAGGTCGCGCTGCGTATAGGGTTTGGCGAGGCAACCCACGGCCACGCCGCGCGCCTCCTCCGGGCATTGTGCACTGACGAACAGCAGCGCGATGCCAGCACCATGCGCCGCTCGCGCGATGTCGACGCCATTTCCCTCGCCGCGCAGATTCACATCCGACACGATGAGGTCGATACCTCCTGCTGCAATCAGGCGCAGAGCTTCGGCCGCGTTATCCACCGTTGCGACGATGGCAAAGCCGGCGTCGTTCAAGGAATTTTCGTTGTCGAAAGCGATCAGCGCATCATCCTCGACGATGAGGATTCGGTGGATGCCCTCGCCCTGCTCCTGCCGGCCTCGCCTGAACATGGTACGCCACCTCCACCCACCGCTACGACGCGGGATGCGACTCACGGCTTGACCGACAATCGATTAGTGCAGAAGGCGGTTCCGCATCCGCAGTCATCGGAGACAATGAAGTGAGCTCCCCACGCCGCCCCGGCGACGATCGCCGTGCCGGCCGTCGTGCCGGAACCCGCGCCCCATCCCGCGATCGCCGCGACGTCTCGCCGCGCGAAGCCCGACCTGCCGGCTCAACGTCGCGGGATGAGGAACCCACCCAGGACAGCAAGCCGGCCCGCGGATCGGCCAAGGCCGGCAAGCCCCGCACCGCGCGCTCGGAAGCCTGGGCGTCGGCCAAGGCGCCCCGCGATGGTGAGCGGGCGAGCACCGAGCGTGCCCCGCGCGGATCGGTCAAGCCCCCCGCCGACCGGAAGCCGCGCGGTCGCCGCGCCGATCGGGACGAGCTGCCTTCCACCGGCCAGCATGCCGCGCCTTGGGCAAGCGACGCCGCGCATCCAGCCGGCACCGGCCCCAAGCGTACCGCCACCCGACGCCCCGACTTGCGGCGCACCGAGCGCCCTGTGGCCACTGGCACGTCCGCCCGGCCGCCGCGTAAGGACGCGGACGCGGGGCGCCCGGCCCGGACCTCGGCCGCGACATCCGGCCGGCCCACTCGCAGCCGACTGGGTGAGCCCCGCGAGGCCGACCGAGGCGAGGCGCTGTTCACGCGCCCACCCCGTCGGGGAGCCGCACCGCGCGACGCCGCCACGACAGGCAGCGCCCGCCCGTCCGGGCGCCGGCCTGACGCCCGGCCGACCTTTCCCCGCCAGCGTACCGGCGATGCCGCGCCGGTGGACCGCAAGCGGACGGATCGCGCGCGTTCGGGGCCGGGTGCCCCGGCCGCGCCGCCGTCCGAGCGGCGTCCGGTTCCCCGCTCGGCCTCCTCTCGACCTCGCCGTGATGAAACCGCGCCCACCGAGCGCAAGCGAGCGGACCGCGCGCGTTCTGCTGCTGCCGCGCCGGCACCGGCCGCTCCAGCTGAACCGTCCGGCTTCGCACGCAAGGCGCCGCAGCGCATCGCCAAGCTGCTCGCCCGCGCCGGCGTCGCCTCGCGTCGCGAGATCGAGCGAATGATCTCGGAAGGGCGGATCGCGCTGAACGGCGCGACGCTCGACACGCCGGCGACCCTGCTCACCTCGCTCCAGGGCGTGACGGTCGACGGCCACGCGGTCGATGCGCCGGAGCCGACGCGGCTATTCCTGTTCCACAAGCCGATCGGCTTCCTCACCACCGAATATGATCCCAAGGGCCGGCCGACCATCTATGATCGTCTGCCCGAGGGGCTGCCGCGCGTAATGCCGGTCGGCCGGCTCGACATGAACACCGAGGGACTGCTGCTGCTCACCACCGATGGCGAGCTCAAGCGCAAGTTGGAACTGCCCTCCACGGGCATCCCGCGCGTTTATCGCGCGCGAGCCTATGGCGAGGTGACGCAGGAGCAACTCGAGGCGCTGTCCGAGGGCATCACCATCGAGGGCATCCGCTATGGCTCGATCGACGCCAACATGGAACGCCGGACGGGCCGCAACGTGTGGATCGAGATGAAGATCACTGAGGGCAAGAACCGCGAGGTGCGGCGCGTGCTCGAATATCTGGGGCTGCAGGTCTCGCGCCTGATCCGCGTCGCCTATGGAGAGTTCATCCTCGCCGACCTACCCGCCGGCGAGGTGGTGGAGGTTCGCCAGCATGACCTCGTCGAGTTCCGGAAGACGCTGCGATGAGGATCGTTGCAGGCCAGTGGCGCGGGCGGCCGCTGAAGGCGCCGGCCGGCGTCGGCACCCGCCCCTCGTCTGACCGAGCACGCGAAGCCCTGTTCTCGATGCTGACCAGCCGGCTCGGCAGCTTCGAAGGGTTGGCCGTGGTCGATCTATTCGCGGGCACCGGCGCGCTCGGGCTGGAGGCGCTGTCGCGGGGGGCCGCGAGCTGCACCTTCGTCGAGCAGGACAAGCCTGCGCTCGATTCACTGCGCGCCAACATCGCGACACTGGGCGCGCAGGCTGACGTGCGGGCGCAGGCGGTCAACACGCTCGGCCCCTCGCGCCAGGCCTACGACCTGATGCTCATTGACCCGCCCTACGCGATGCACGCGGGCGTACCGACGCTGGAGCGCCTCGCCCGTCTCGGCTGGCTGGCGCCGGGCGCGCTGGCGAGCGTCGAGGGCGAACGCACAGAGGAACTGCGCCCGACCGGCTTCACGGTTGAGGTGGAGCGCATCTACGGCAAGGCCAAGATCACGCTGCTCCGCTACGAGGGGTGACGACTATTGGGCTGCGATGGTCCTCCCCCATCTTTCGTGGAAGAGCGCGCCGAACCCCGCTTCCCCGGTTGCCCTAACCCGCTCCGTTCCCTACCTGTTCGGGGGTGACTCAGCCCCATTCCCCCACCCCGGAGCCCGCCTATCTGAAGGGGCTCAACGAGCCGCAGCGTGAGGCGGTGCTCACCATCGAGGGCCCCGTGCTGGTGCTGGCTGGCGCCGGCACCGGCAAGACCGCCGCGCTCACCGCACGCCTCGCGCACATCATCGCCACGCGCCGCGCTTGGCCGAGCGAGATCCTGGCCGTCACCTTCACCAATAAGGCCGCGCGCGAGATGCGCGAGCGGGTCGGGCGTATCCTCGGCGAAGGCGTGGAAGGGATGCCATGGCTCGGCACCTTCCACTCGGTCGCAGCCAAGATGCTGCGGCGCCATGCCGAACTGGTCGGGCTGCAATCCAACTTCACCATCCTCGACACCGACGACCAGCTCCGCCTGCTCAAGCAGCTGATCGCCGCCGCCAATCTCGATGAGAAGCGCTGGCCTGCGCGCCAGCTCGCCGGCCTCATCGACAGGTGGAAGAACCGCGGCTGGACACCCAAGCAGGTCGATGCCGGCGAGAGCGAACTCTACGCCAATGGCCGCGGCGCGGAGCTCTACGCCGCCTATCAGGCTCGGCTCGTGGCGGTGAATGCCTGCGATTTCGGCGACCTGCTGCTCCACATGCTCGTCATCCTGAAGAGCCATCGCGACGTCTTGGAGCTGTATCAGCAGCGCTTCCGCTATGTGCTAGTCGACGAATATCAGGACACCAACTCGGCCCAGTACCTGTGGCTGCGGCTGATCGCGCAGAGCCACAAGAACATCTGCTGCGTCGGCGACGACGACCAGTCGATCTATTCCTGGCGCGGCGCCGAGGTGACCAACATCCTGCGCTTCGAGCAGGATTTCCCGGGTGCCAAGGTGATCCGGCTGGAGCAGAACTACCGCTCTACTCCACACATCCTTGGCGCCGCCAGCGCGGTGATCGCCAACAATGGCTCGCGACTGGGCAAGACGCTTTGGACCGAGATCGACGTCGGCGAGCGTGTCTCCGTCATTGGTGTATGGGACGGCCCCGAGGAAGCGCGCCGCGTCGGCGAGGAGATCGAGGCGCACCGCAGGCGCGGTGGCGACTATGACGATGTCGCCATCCTCGTCCGCGCGCAGCACCAGACCCGCGAGTTCGAAGATCGCTTCATCGCAATCGGCCTGCCCTATCGCATCGTCGGCGGCTACCGCTTCTATGAGCGCGCGGAAATCCGCGATGCGCTCGCCTATCTGCGCGTCGTCCACCAGCCCGCCGATGACCTCGCCTTCGAGCGGATCGTCAACACGCCGAAGCGGGGCTTGGGCGATAAGGCGGTGACCAAGATCCATCAACTCGCCCGTGCGCAGGACGTCCCGCTGACGCTCGCCGCCGCGCGTCTCTGCGACAGCGACGAGCTGGCGGGAGCGGCTCGCAAGTCATTGGGACGGCTGGTGGCCGACGTCGCGCGCTGGCGCGACCTCTCCAATTCGCTCGCCCATCCCGAACTCTGCCGCCAGATCCTCGACGAGAGTGGTTACACCGCGATGCTCCAGGCTGATCGTTCCGCCGAGAGCGCCGGACGGCTCGAAAATCTCACCGAGCTTGCGCGCGCGATGGAGGAATATGAGACGCTCGGCGCCTTCCTCGAGCATGTCAGCCTCGTCATGGACAATGACGCGACCGACACCGGCACGAAGGTGACGATCATGACCATACACGCCGCCAAGGGTCTGGAGTTTGACACCGTCTTCCTCGCCGGCTGGGAAGAAGGGCTGTTCCCCTCGCAGCGCTCGCTCGACGAGGGCGGAATGAAGAGCCTCGAGGAGGAACGCCGCCTCGCATATGTCGCGATCACCCGCGCGCGACGGCGCTGCGTGATCCTGCACGCCGCCAACCGGCGCATCTATGGCCAGTGGACCTCGTCCATCCCCTCACGCTTCGTGAATGAGCTACCGGAGGAGCATGTCGAGGCCGAGACGACCATGACAGGGGGCGAGTCGCTATGGCGCGCGCAGTGGAGCGAGCGCGCCGACCCCTTCGCGCATCTGGAGCGCGGCACCGGGCGCGGTCCTGGCTGGCAGCGCGCGGCGGCGCTGGGCGAGCCCGGCACCCGCTCCGGGCCTGGAGGACGGGTCCAGGAGGTGCGCTCTTCACCCGCCAGCTTCAGCGCCAAGCCTCGATCCGACATCGCGATCGGCCAGCGCGTGTTCCATAGCAAGTTCGGCTATGGCATCGTCGAGGCGACCGAGGGGAACAAGCTCTCGATCGCGTTCGAACACGCCGGGACCAAACATGTGCTCGACAGCTTCGTGACCATCGCATGATCCGCCCCCTTGCCTCCGATCTCGCTCCCCGAAAGACCGATCGGGAAGGCGGCGGCGGCATCCCGGCGGACGGAATGCCGCCGCCCCGGCGCTATCTCGCTATTGCGGCGATCTCGCTCGGCACGATCCTGACGGTGATCGACGGCCAGATTGCCGGCGTGGCGCTGCCTACCATCGCGCGGGACCTGAAGGTGGACGGATCGGCCGCCGTGCTGGTCGTCACCGTCTATCAGCTAGTGCTGGTGATGACGCTGCTGCCTTTCTCGGCGCTTGGCGACCGGATCGGATTGAAACGGCTCTACCAGATCGGCCAGCTCGTCTTCACCATCGCCACTGGCCTGTGCTTCTTCGCCAAGACATTGCCCTTCCTGTTGGTGGTGCGCGCAGCGCAATCGCTGGGCGCGGCCGCCGCGCTGAGCGTCATGTCGGCGCTGATCCGCTCCATCTATCCGTCGCGGCAGTTGGGGCGCGGTCTCGGCATCAACAGCGTGATGGTGTCGGTGTCGGCGGCGCTGGCGCCGACGGCCGGCGGTGCGATCCTCGCCGTCGCGCCCTGGCCCTGGGTGTTCGCTGCTGGTGTGCCCTTCGCGCTCCTCTCGCTGCTGCTCGGCCGTTTCGGCCTACCCGACGTCAAGCCGCACAAGGTCGCCTATGATGGGCTTGGTGCCCTCTACTGCGTCGTCACTTTTGGCTTCTGCGTCTTCGGGATGGAGACCGCCGTGCATGGTGGACCGCCGGTGATCGCGTCTGCGATTCTGATATGCGGCGCGATCTTTGCGGTGATGTTCGTCCGCCACGAGATCGACCAGCCGCACCCGATTATGCCGGTCGACCTACTGCGACTGCCGGTGCTGGCGCTTTCCACCGCGGGCGCGCTTTGCGCCTTCATGTCGTCGATGCTGCTGATGCTGTCGCTGCCCTTCCGCCTCCAGCACGGCTTCGGCCTGTCGCCGACCGAGGTGGGCGCGATGATAGCCCCCTGGCCGCTCACCACGTTGATCGTTGCGCCAAGCGCCGGCGCGCTGTCCGACCGGGTTCCCGCCGGGCTGCTCGGCGGGATTGGTATGGCGGTAGCGACGGTGGCGCTGCTGCTGCTCGCCTTCCTGCCTACGCACCCGACCTATGCCGACATGGCTTGGCGGATGGCGCTATGCGGCGCGGGCTTCGGGCTATTCCTCTCACCCAATGCGCGGTTGATCGTGGGATCGGCGCCACGCCGCCGCGCGGCCTCCGCGGGCGGCCTCATCTCAACCACGCGGCTCACGGGACAGACGCTGGGCGCAACGCTGTTGGCCGCGCTGCTCGCGTTAGGGCTGGGCGAAGGGCAGGTGCCGCCACTGGTCGCCTGTCTGCTGGCGGTTATCGCCGGCGCGTGCAGCATCGCCCGTCTCAATCCCGCGCTGCGCCGCCCTGCCGCCGACGAGATGGATCCGGGCGCCGCCTGATCCTGACATTAGGGCAGCGAAAAGCCGCGATTAGCATCGGCGAAGCTCGGCTGCGGTTGCGCCCTCGCCGTCGCCGGTCCTAAGGAACCGACATGGATAAGCCGCGTCATCCCTTCGCCTATCGGGATTACCGATTCTTCTGGGCAGCGCGGTTGATGTCGACGCTCGCGCAGCTCTCGATGGTGATCGTGATCGGCTGGCAGGTCTACGACATCGCGCGGCGGACGATGGGCGTGCACAAGGCGGCGATGCAGCTCGGCTGGATTGGGCTTGCCCAATTCCTGCCGCTGGCCGCGCTGACCCTCGTCGTCGGCTGGACGGCGGACCGCCACGACCGTCGCTGGGTGGCGCGCTGTTCGACGCTTCTCGAAACCGGCTGCGCCGCCGCGCTCGCACTGATGGCGTGGTACAGCACCACGACGCTCCCCGCGCTGTTCGTCATCGCCGCGCTGCTCGGCGTTGCGCGCGCCTTCGCGGGCCCCGCGATCCAGGCGATCTCGCCCAATCTCGTGCCCGCCGCCGTGCTGCCCACTGCGATCGCCTTGAGCTCGATCGCCTGGCAGGGGGGATCGGTGGTTGGCCCCGCGCTCGGCGGCTATCTCTACGCGGCAAGCGCCTGGCTGCCCTATACTGTGAGCACCGCGCTGTTCGCTGGCTGCTTCCTCTGCTTGATGATGATCCGCCCGCTGCCGCGCCGCGCGATCGGCGGATCGACCAACCCTTGGGCGCAGATGATCGACGGGCTCCATTATGTCCGTCGCAACCGACTGGTGCTCGGCGCGATCTCGCTCGACCTGTTCGCGGTGTTGCTCGGCGGCGCGACCGCGATGCTGCCGGTCTACGCCAAGGATGTGCTGCACGTCGGCGCCTCGGGCCTCGGCAACCTGCGCGCCGCGCCCGCTCTCGGATCGGCGCTGACGGCGCTGTTCTTCGCCTTCCGCCCACTCAAGCACAATGTCGGCGTGAAGATGCTGGCCGCAGTCGGCCTGTTCGGCCTCGCGACGGCGGGCTTTGGCCTGTCGCACTGGATGCCGCTGTCACTCGCCTGCCTAGCCATTCTCGGCGCAGCCGACATGATCTCGGTTTATGTCCGCCAGTCGCTGATTCAGATCTGGACGCCGGACGACATGCGCGGCCGCGTCGGCGCGGTCTCGTCGCTGTTCATCTCAGGCTCCAACGAGCTGGGAGAGGCCGAGAGCGGCTTCCTCGCTTCGCTAATCGGGCCGGTCGCGGCGGTAGTGGCGGGCGGGGTCGGCGCCGTGCTCGTGGCGTTCGCCTGGTCCCGCTGGTTCCCGGAGCTGCGCCGCGCGCGAAGCTTCGCCCCACCCAAGAGCTTCGAGAATATTTCGCTGGAGGAGACAGCAGCATGAAGGCCGCAAGCATCCTGGAGACGATCGGCGCTACGCCGCACATCCGCTACGCCCGCATGTTCCCCGACGCGGAGGTGTGGATCAAGTCCGAGCGCAGCAACCCCGGCGGATCGATCAAGGACCGCATCGCGCTCTCGATGATCGAGGACGCCGAGAAGAGCGGCAAGCTCAAGCCTGGCGGCACGATCATCGAGCCGACCAGCGGCAACACCGGCATCGGCCTCGCCATGGTTGCGGCGGTGAAGGGCTACAAACTGATCCTCGTCATGCCCGAGAGCATGTCGCTGGAGCGTCGCCGACTGATGCTCGCTTATGGCGCGACCTTCGACCTCACCCCGCGCGAGAAGGGCATGAAGGGCGCGATCGAGCGTGCGGCCGAACTCGCCGCCGACATCGACGGCGCCTGGATCCCCGGCCAGTTCGAGAATCCCGCGAATGTCGAGGTCCATGTGCGCACGACCGCACAGGAGATCCTCAACGACTTCCACGACACGCCGCTCGATGCGGTCATCACCGGTGTTGGCACCGGTGGCCACATCACCGGCGTGGCGCAGGTGCTCAAGAAGGAATGGCCCTCGCTCAAGGTGTTTGCGGTGGAGCCGACACTCTCGCCAGTGATCTCGGGCGGCCAACCCGGCCCGCACCCGATCCAAGGCATTGGCGCGGGCTTCGTGCCAGCGAACCTCCACACCCAGCTCCTCGACGGCGCGATCCAGATCGATGCGGGCGATGCCAAGACGATGGCGCTCCGCTCGGCGCGCGAGGAAGGCGTGCTGGTTGGCATCTCGTCGGGCGCGACGCTGGCGGCGATCCGCCTCAAGCTCGCCGAACTCGGCAAGGGCTCGCGCGTGCTCGGCTTCAACTATGACACCGGCGAACGCTATCTGTCGGTGCCGGACTTCCTGCCCGAGGCGTGAGATCGACCGCCGTCCCTCTCGCCTCGATCGCGGGAGGGACGACGACGCTAGAGTCGCACCGCTTGGCCATCGTCCTTGACGAAGCTCTCGGGTTGGCGATCGGGTTGGCGATCGAGCAGCACGATGAGGCCGGCGCTCCTTCGTCGTCTGAGCTCATCAGGCGCAGTTGCTCTCGTCGTGCATTGCGAGACCTGAAGGCGTAAATGGCGCCATGTCGCCGAAAAATTGTGCTCGCGTCCCGTGTTCGATTTTGTCCAAGAAACAAGTGGAACGGGAAGAAAGAAACATCATGAGCAAGAGCGTGCCTCAGGAAGGAAAAGCTCCATCTCAGATGATAGACGAGAGGATAAGGGAACTGGACGATTGGCGCGGCAAGATGCTCTCCCAGCTCCGCGTCTTGATCAAGCAAGCCGCCCCCGAGGTGGTTGAGGAGTGGAAGTGGAGAGGGGTTCCGGTGTGGTATCACGACGGAATGATCTGCACCGGCGAGACCTACAAGAACGTCGTAAAGATGACCTTTGCTAAGGGGGCTGCACTTAACGACCCGTCCGGCCTCTTCAACTCAAGCCTCGACGGCAACACCAGGCGAGCTATCGACTTCCACGAGGGCGACAAGGTTGACGAGGAGGCGTTGAAGGCTCTTGTCCGCGCGGCCGTGATGCTGAATGCGTCCCGCGCCCACGGCTGATCGAGCCGAACCGCAAAACATTTACCTGGGTCCACTTCCAGGCAGAGAGGAAATTTCCCCGCGCTTTCCGGCCTTTGACACATGAAAGAGACAAATCTGGATAATGTCGTTTATTATCAGAATGTTACAGTCCACCAATTTCTCGCCACCGCAAGCGCGCGCGGTGTTGCCTTTCTTTCTCGTAGGCCTGGAGGGGGCGCCGACCAACCCGGCCGGCGCCCTGCTCTGATCAGAACGCCTCGGCCGGCAATGCCATAATCGCCTCCGCGCCGCCCTCGAGCTTGCGGCGAAGCGCGCCGGCGTCGGGCAGGACGCGCTCGGCAAAGAAGCGGGCGGTGATGAGCTTGGCTTCTAGGAAGGATTTGTCGCCCTCGCCCGCATCGAGCCCCGCCTGCGCCGCGCGCGCCATCTTGAGCCACATCCAGCCGAGCGAGACGACGCCCATCAGCGTCATCAACGGATAGGCCGCTGCGCCCGCATTGTTCGGGTCCTTCATGCCATTCTGCATCAGCCACATGGCGCCTGCCTGAAGCTGGCCCACCGCCTTTTCCAGATGGTCTGCGAGTTCCGCCTGCGGGCCGGTCTTGGCCGCCGCGATGTCAGCGGAGATCAGGCCGAACAGAGCCATCGCCGTCTTACCGCCGTGGCGCGGCAGCTTGCGGCCGACGAGATCCATCGCCTGCACGCCGTTGGTTCCCTCGTAGATCATGGCGATGCGGGCATCGCGGACATATTGCTCTACGCCATATTCGCGGATGTAGCCGTGGCCGCCAAACACCTGCTGCGCCTTGGTGGCGATCTCGTAGCCCAGATCGGTCATGTAGCCTTTGATGACCGGGGTCACCAGCGAGATCAGGTCGTCGGCCGCCTGCCGGCTCGCCTCGTCGGGCGCCTTGTGGGCGAGATCGACTTGAAGTGCGCCCCACAGCGCCAGCGCACGGGCGCCCTCGGTGAAGGCGCGCGCCTCCATCAGCATGCGGCGCACGTCGGGGTGGACGAACAGTGTGTCGGCGGGCTTGTCGGGCTCGGCCGGGCCGGTCAGCGCGCGGCCCTGGCGACGGTCCTTGGCGTAGGCGACGGCGTTCTGGTAGGCGACCTCGGCGATGCCCAGGCCCTGCAGGCCGACGCCGAGGCGGGCCGCGTTCATCATCACGAACATGGCGGCGAGGCCCTTGTTTTCCTCGCCGATCAGCCAGCCCGTCGCCCCGTCATAGTTCATGACGCAGGTCGAGTTGGCGTGGATGCCCATCTTCTCCTCGATCGAGCCGCAGGTGACACCGTTGCGCTGGCCTGGATTGCCCTGAGCATCGGGGATGAACTTGGGCACGATGAAGAGCGAGATGCCCTTACTGCCCTCGGGCGCGCCCGGCAGCTTGGCCAGTACCAGGTGGATGATGTTCTCGGCCAGATCATGCTCGCCAGCCGAGATGAAGATCTTGGTGCCGGTGACTGAGAAGCTACCGTCGCCCTTGGGCTCGGCGCGTGTCTTAATGAGGCCGAGATCGGTTCCGCAATGCGGCTCGGTCAGGTTCATCGTGCCGGTCCAGGTGCCGGCGATCATTTTGGGCAAATAGAGCGCCTGCTGCTCGACTGAGCCTGCCGCGATTATGGCAGCGATCGCGCCCTGTGTGAGTCCGGGATACATGGCGAAGGCGAGGTTGGAGGAGATCAGATACTCCTCGAAGGCCGTCGAGACGACGTGCGGCAACCCCTGCCCGCCGAACGCCTCGGGCGAGCCGAGACCAACCCAACCACCCTCGGCGAGCTGGCGAAAGGCGTCCTTAAACCCCGTCGGTGTAGTAACCGAGGCATCGTCGTGGCGGGTACAACCCTCATCGTCGCCCGACTGGTTGAGCGGGAAAAACACCTCGGCGCAGAGCTTGCCGCCCTCCTCGAGTATCGCGTCGATCATGTCCGGCGTGGCGGACTCGAAGCCCGGCAGGTTGGCGTAGGCGTTGAGGCCCAGCACCCTGTCGAGCACGAAGCGGGTATCCGCGATGGGCGGTGTGTAGGTCGGCATCCTCGATACTCCTGTTATGCGTTGTCGACGGGGTCGGCGGCCTTCACCTGCTCAACGAAACCATTCAGTTCCTCGATCGCGGAATCAATGTCGTCGCGCTGGCGGCGAAGCTGCTCGATGCGCGATTCGCACTTTTCGATGGTGACGCGGCGCTGCACTTGCCGCCCGTCGCCGACGTCGTAGAGGTCGATCATCTCGCGGATCTCGCCTAGGCTGAAGCCCACGCGCTTGCCGCGCAGGATCCAGGCGAGCCGCGCCCTGTCGCGCTTGGAATAGACGCGGACGAGGCCGACCCGCTCCGGCGCTATCAGCCCCTCGTCCTCGTAGAAGCGGAGCGCCCGGGCGGTCACGCCAAATTCCTCGGCGAGATCGGTGATGGTGTAGCTGTCCCGATTGCGGGCGTCGGGGGTGTCGATGGTGGCGGGGGCAGAAGACATACCCGCCATGCTAGTTGACGTTTACGTCAACCGCAATGGGAAGCTGCTCCTGTCCGGCGGATCAGATGCGGACGAGCCGTCCGTCCTCCAAGCGTCGATAGAAGCAGCTTGTTTCGCCGGTATGGCAGGCGGGGCCCGCGGGGGCGACGATCAGCCAGATCGCATCCTGGTCGCAGTCGATCCGCACTTCCCGGACGGTGAGGACATGGCCGGACGTCTCTCCCTTCCTCCAGAGCCGGCCGCGCGACCGCGACCAGAAATATGCCTCCCCAGTGGCGATGGTCCGCTCCAGCGCCTCGGCGTTCATGTGGGCGAGCATAAGCAGCTCGCCGGTTTCCGCATGGCTGGCGACCGCGGTAATGAGGCCGTTGGCGTCGAATTTCGGGGCAAGCGTGCTGCCCTGCTCGCGATCATCAGACATGCTGCCTCGCTACGCGTCAGCGAGGGGGGCGACAAGTCTGTGACAACTCCCTATATGCGCGCCCAGCCCCCGAACCAGCCGCGACGGAACGCCATTGATGCTCACGACTCATCCCTTCGATGA
>FTCZ01001933.1_pt1 | contig 16968 bp, 15 predicted proteins | sample 1658871 | NCBI WGS metagenome assembly FTCZ01 (sample SAMEA3914864, study PRJEB12502) | metagenome | biome: forest; material: soil | place: USA | collected 2012-03-12 | depth 0.3 m
ACTTCAGGCTCAGGGCCTGCTTGATGAAGAAGGTCGCCGGCGGCGTCTTCGTCATGAAGGTGAACGACTTGTCCTGATAGACGGTGATGATCGTCGGCAGGGGGGTACCCTTTTCGACGTTTTCGGTGCGCGCGTTGAATTCCTTACAGAAACCCATGATGTTGACGCCGCGCTGACCCAGTGCCGGGCCGATCGGGGGCGAAGGCGTGGCAGAGCCCGCCTTCACCTGGAGCTTGATATAGCCCAGGATTTTCTTAGCCATTGATATCTCCTGTAGTCCCGCAAAGTTTGGGACATTGTGAGCCGTGGTCTTGGGTCTCCCCTCCCACGGATTTAACCCGTCCGAAAACGAGAGCGCGGCCTATAACCGGTTTGCCCAAAAATGGCAAGCCACTAAGCATGATCGACCGGATAAAGACCGTCGCTGAAGTCCGCGCCATGATAGCCCTTAATGCCGACCAGCCGCGCCACAGGATCGAGCACCTCGCCGCCGGCGGCCAGACGCGCCACGATCGCGGCGAAATCGTGCTTCGGCGCCCAGCCCAAGTCTTGGCGCGCTTTCGTATTGACATAGACGCGGCTGATGTCGTCGGGCAGCGTCCAGCCGCGGCGGGTGAATTCGGCGGCATAGGCCGGCACGTGGCGTGAGACAGCGGCGGCGGGCGCGGCACGCAATACAGCCCGATCACGGGCGGTGAAAGGCGATGTGGCGCTGATGATGTATTTGCCGAAGCCGATGTCCGACGCCTTGTCAGCGGCGATCAGGTGGGCCTCGACCGCGTCTTCCAGCGCCACGCGGCGATAGAGATATTCGCTGACCTTGAGATTGTCGTCGCTGTGGGCCGCCCGCGCCTTTTCACTGTCATCGGGCTCGGGGAAGAAGCGCGAGGTGCGCAGTACGATCACTGGCAGACGATGATTGCGGTGAAACAGCTGGCACAGATCCTCGGCCGCGGCCTTGGTGACGCCGTAGATGTTCTTGGGTTGCGGCACGACCGCCTCGGTGATCCAGGCGGCGGGCTCGCCGGGCCCCGGCACCAGGGCATCGCCGAAGACGCTGGTCGTCGAGGTGAAGACGAAGGCCTTAACGCCGGCCGCCGCCGCTTCCTCGAGCAGGTTGAGCGTGCCGGTAATGTTGGTGTCGATGAAATCCTGGCGCGTATGGGTGGCGATGTGCGGCTTGTGCAGGGTCGCCGTGTGCAGGACGACGTCGACGCCGGCCATGGCCACATGCACCGTCGCGCGGCCGACGATCGACCCGACGTGCGTCGTGAAAGCCGACGGCGCGATATCCAGGCCCACGGCGTCGAGGCCGCGCGCCCGCAAGGTGCGCATCAGCCCTTCGCCAAGGTGACCGCTCGATCCGGTAACAAGGTATCTCATGCCGCGCCGTTAAGCACGGCATGAGAGTCTGGGCAAGATCAGAGTTGCCAAGATCAGGCCGGGATCAGGTGGCGGAAAATGAAGTAGAGCCCACCGGCCAGCGCGATCGCCGCCGGCAGGGTCAGCACCCAGGCCATGGCGATCGAGCGAATGGTCGACCATTGCAGGCCCGAGCCATTGGCCGCCATGGTACCCGCGACGCCCGACGACAGGATGTGCGTCGTCGACACCGGCATGCCCCACTGTTCGGCGGCCATGATGGTGACGGCGGCGATGATTTCGGCGGCCGCGCCCTGGCCATAGGTCAGGTGGGTCTTGCCGATGCGTTCACCGACCGTGACGACGATGCGTTTCCAGCCGACCATGGTGCCAAGGCCCAGAGCGAGCGCCACGGCGATCTTGACCCAGGTCGGGATGTAACGCGTGCCGGCTTCCATGCTCTTTTGCAGCGCGCCGAGCGCCTTGGCCTCAGGGGCGGCGAAACCGACGTCCTTCGCCTTGTTTAGCGTGGCGACGGCTGAGCCGACCAGGTACATTTCGTTGCGCATGTTCGACGTCGCCGCGGCCGGGACCTTGCGGATGGCGCCGTAGTCCTTGACCTGGGCAGCGATGTCACCGGTCAGCACCGAAAGCGCGCCGTAGACGGCCGGTGTGGCGACCTTCTTGGCCTTGAGCGCCGCATCGACCGTGTTGCGGGCATCGGCCACCGTGACCGTGGGCGCGGCACCGGCATGGGCGGCCAGTGCCACCTGCCCCGCCTGTGCCGTGGCCAGGAAGGCCGGAGTGGCATTGTCGGGCATGGTGCGGTTGAGCGCATAGGCGGTGGGTGCGACCCCGATCAGGATCAGCATGATCAGGCCCATGCCTTTTTGGCCGTCATTGCCGCCGTGGGCAAACGACACCGAGGTGCAGGTCAGGATCAGGAGACCACGAATCCACCACGGCGGCGGCGCGGCGTCCTTGGGTTCCTCGTAGAGTTTCTTGCTTTGGATCAGTACTTTCATAATCCATAGCAGGAACATGGCGCCGAAAAAGCCGACGATCGGCGAGAACAGCAGGGCCTGGCCGATCTTCATCGCCTGCGACCAGTCGACGCCCGAGGCGCCCTGGCCCGCCGGGGCCATCAGCTGATTGGCAAGGCCGACGCCCATGATCGAGCCGATCAGGGCGTGCGACGACGAGTTCGGAATGCCAAGCGCCCAGGTGCCGAGGTTCCAGATGATCGCCGCCAGCAGCAGCGCGAAGATCATGGCGTAACCGGCGCTGGAGCCGACATTGAGGATCAGTTCGACTGGCAGGAGCGTCACGATGCTGTAGGCGACCGTGCCCAGCGACATCAAAACGCCGAGAAAGTTGAAAAAGCCCGACCACACCACCGCGACCATGGGCGGCATCGAGTGGGTATAGATGACGGTCGCCACCGCATTGGCGGTGTCGTGGAAGCCGTTGACGAATTCGAAGCCGAGCGCGATCAGCAGGGCCAGGCCCAGAAAGGCGAAGGCGCCGATGGCCAGGGGCTCACCGACCGAGCTGGTATCGTGAAAGATATTGTAGGCGGCATAGGCCAGACCGCCGAGCAGGGCCAGGCCGAAGACGATCCCGCCGGCGGGATGGGTCTTCTTGTCGAGGGCCGGTTTGACGGCGGTTGTGGGGGAAATGGCAGCATCGGACATGAGGGGGGCGCTCCTTGTCGTGGTTACGCCAAGGCTATCAAGGCCGGCTGACACTTTGATGACGGCAGCAGGTGCAAACAAAAAGCGCCCGGGGTTCCCCGAGCGCTTTTGAAAGGCTATTTTGGAAGACTGAGCCCTTATGCCGTCTTTTCGACCCCAAAGGCCGTTAGGCCGTCTTCTCAACCTGAGCGTATTCGAGCTCGACCGGCGTGGCGCGGCCGAAGATCGACACCGAGACGCGCAGACGGGCGTGTTCCTGGTCGACGCTTTCGACGACACCGTCGAATGAGGCGAAGTGGCCCGAGGTGATCTTGACCTTTTCGCCGATATCGAAGCTGAGCACGGGCTTGGGACGTTCGACCGCGGCGTCGACATTACCGACGATGCGCTGAACTTCCTTTTCCGACACCGGCATCGGCTTGGAGCCGCCGCCGAGGAAGCCGGTGACCTTCGGGGTGTTCTTGACAAGGTGGAAGGCCTGGTCGGTCAGTTCCATCTTCACCAGGACGTAGCCCGGGAAGAACTTGCGTTCCGAGTTGAACTTGCGGCCACGGCGGATCTCGACGACTTCCTCGGTCGGCACCAGGATTTCGGAGAACTGCTCTTCCAGGCCTTGGGCCTTGGCCTGTTCGCGCAGGCTTTCCGCCACCTTCTTCTCGAAGTTGGAATAGGCCTGGACGATGTACCACTTGTGGCGAGGGTTCGAAACGGTCTGGGCTTCCGCAGCCATAGTTTGTGCCATGAGAGAATCCTTTAACCGTGCAGGACGTTTTGCAGCGTCGAAAGCAGGTAACCAAAAGCCGCGTCGACCGCCCACAGGAAGGTCGAGGCAAGCACGACCATGAGAACCACCATCACCGTGGTGATCCACACTTCCTTACGCGAGGTCCAGGTAATGCGGCGGGCTTCCTGACGGACTTCGGCGGCGAACTTACCCGGATTGAACGGCTTCTTTGGCTTGATGTCGGCCACGGCGGCGGACGCCTTGACGGGTTCGATCTTGCCGATCGCCGTGCCTGGCTGGCGCTGCGCGCCGGCTGTCTTGGTCGCCTGTGGTTTCTTCACCGTTGCTATGCCTGTCATCAAACGCCGGACGGCCCGGCTGTCAAACACGAAAATGAGGCCGGAAACCAAAGTTTCAAGCCACTGGAGAAAAGAATGGCAGGGGCAGAGGGACTCGAACCCACGACTTCCGGTTTTGGAGACCGGCGCTCTACCAGCTGAGCTATACCCCTGTACGCTGGCGCTACAAACGCAGCGAAGCGAGAGCCGAGCGATGTATCAGCGCTCGCGGCAAAGGGCAACAGTCTGTTGCGATTTTTCCCACGACCATTTTCCTCAGGCCGTTTCACAGCCCCTTACGGCGTGAAGCTCGGATCGACGATCGCCCAGAAAGCCGACTTGGGATTGCCCGAGGTGTCGAACAACAAAGGATAGTTGGTGCGCGTTACCGGATAGGTGTCGAGCCAGGTGTGATTATCGGCAATCCCCCAGGTGGTTACCGACTTGACGCTGCTGTGAGCGGCAAAGACAGTGTACAGCGCCCGGTATTGCAGCGCCTGCGCCTGCATCGCCGCGGTAAAGGCCGACGTGCCGGTATTGATTTGCGCCAGACAGCCGCTGGCCCCGGTGTAGCACGAAGCCGGATCATTGTAGATCGAGATGTCGAGCTCGGTGACGTGATTGATCAGGCTCCTCGCCTCAACGTCTTTGAGCGCCTGATCGACCGCGGCCGCCGTCGGATAGCTCGTACTGATATGCAGTTGATGGCCGATGCCGTTGAGCGGCGCTCCCTTCTTTTGCAGATCGTCGACAATGGCCATCAACCGGGCGCGTTTGGCCGGGTCCTCGGTGCTGTAGTCGTTGATGAACAGGGCGACCGTTGGATCGGCGGCGTAAGCCGCGCGCAGAGCGATCTCGATGTAGTCGGGGCCAAGCGCCGTATACCACGGCGAGCTGGTGCGGTAATTGCTCGAGGCATCCTCACCGGTGCACTCATTGACCACGTCCCAGCAATAGACCTGGCCCTTGAAGTGGGTGACGACGTCGGTGATGTACTTTTGCAGCCGGGCGGTGACCAAGGCCTTATAGCCCGGATCGGCGGTATTGCCGGCGAAGAACCAGTTGGGCGCGGTCTGATGCCAGACCAGGTTATGGCCGCGCAAAGCGATGCCGTTGGTCTGGCAGAAACTGACCAGGGCATCGGCCTGGGTGAAATTATAGACGCCTTCGGAGACGCCGATCGGATCGGCCTTCATCACGCTTTCGGCGGTAATCGAGGACGCGTGCTTGAGCAGCAGGGCGTTGCTGGGCGACTGCGAGGTGATCGCCGGGTCGGCGGCCATGCCGATCTTGAAATTGGCGGCGAAATGGGTCTTCAGCGCTGGCGCCGTCGACGGATCGGGCAAACTGCTAGAGCTACTGCTTGAGCTGCTGGATGAAGACGAACTTGAAGATGAGGATGAGCTCGAACTAGACGATCCGCCCGACGAAAACGAGCCCCCGCCTCCCCCGCCGCCGCAAGCGCTCAACAGCGTCATAGCCGCCGTGCCCACTAACAGGCCACGACGATTCAGCGGCTGCGCCTCACGCATACGACTATCCTCCCACGGCAATTGTCTGAATTATTTTTGTTTTTTGAAGACTAACGCCGCTGAAACAGAGGTGTCAAGCGTAATCATGTTAGCGGTAACGCAGGCACCGGCAACCAGAGTCGTTACGATCCACTTCGGTGGAGCTTCAAGCCTATGGAGGCTTCGGTTAATGGATTAGCGTAGACAGCCACCAGATAACGACGCCGACGACCGGCACGCCGCCCCACAGCACGGCGCGGGTGATAAAGCCCGGCAGCCACGTCGCCACCGTCTTTTGCGCCACGCGGACACTTAGGCGATCATAGCGGCCGATGTCGTAATAGGCGCCGTCGAGCGCGGTCTTTTCGGCGGGGTTGAGCCAAGGACGCGTTATCTTGTAATCGCGCACCGCCTCATAGCCGCCGGCGACTTCGCGGCCGCTGAAGCTGAGCACCAGCCCGCCGAAATCCCAGGTCTTGGGCGCGGTGGGCAGGTCGAGCTTGTAATCGGTCTTGATGACCGTGCTGATGCGCCCTTCGCGGACATCGCCGATGTCGAACGGGAAGCGACGGCGGCCTTCCGGGTCTTCGAGCACGTAGTCGAAACCCGATTCTGGACTGATAAAAATCTTCTCGAACGGCACGCCGGTGCGCTGCCACGGGTTTTCCGTGGTCACCAGGGTAGTGATGGTGATTTCGTTGTTGACCCGGTCGTCGATCATCTGCGGGATGGCGCACATGTTCATGCCGTAGATGTAGCTGAACAAGGCGCAGCGATCCTCGATGTACGAGGTCAGGCTCTGGTACTGCAGTTCGCGGCGGATACCGTCGGCGCGCGAGCCGCGATAGATGTATTCGATGTCGATGATCGTCTCTTTGGCGCGATCTTTCGGCAGGTGGATGACCTCGCGCACCTCGTAATCGAGGCTCGGGCGCTTATCCATCATGCGCACCAGGTCGCCACTCTTCTTGAGGATCAGGGCATAGCCCAGGTCGTTCTGCGCCAGGTGGTCGAGATCACCGCCCTGGGCGACGTCGGACGTGCCTTCGAACCAGTAGGTCTTGCCTTCATAGGTCGCGGTCGAGATGCAGTGGTTGAAGGCGCCGATGCGCGGCGGGTGATTGACCAGGTCCTGGCCGCGGCGGGTGTCGACCAGGGCCGGATAGGCCTCGAACCCCATGCGGGTGAGCATGGCGACGATGGTCTTGGACACGTCCTTGCAGTCGCCGATGCGGTTATCATAGATGTCGCGCAGGGTCCGCGGCACGAAGCCGCCTTCGCCGAACGAAAAGGCGAAATAGCGAATGTTCGACTGCACCCAGCGCACGGCGGCGACGATGCGGTCGCGCGGATCCTTGTGGTCGGTCTCGATCTGCTCGATGACCTTGAGCAGGCCTTCGGGATAGTCAGTATCGCCTTCGAAGCCGGCGCGCATCAGGTCCGCGACCTGCTCCCAGGTCTCCAGGCTCGAGGCGAAGAAGCCGCGCGCCGGAATGACCCAGCCCGGCATGTCGCGCTCATAGGGGCACGGGCCGACATTGGTCTCGTCGAAGCTGATTTCGCTGTAGCCATCGGCCAGTTGCGCGATCTTGGGCTCGCTCCAGCCGGCCGGGAACGGCTGCATATAGATGCTGCGCTCGGGCGGCATCAGCAGGCGCACATGGCGGCGGTCCCAGTAGATGGCGTTCTGCAGCGGCACGGGCATGGAAAACTCGCCCTTGAAGCACTGCGGGTCGCCCGACAGGGTCAGGGCGACGTCGATAATGTCGCCGATGCGCACATCGGGAATGGTCACGGCCAGGGTCCAGCGGCCATCGAGCACCAGGCGCTCGAAGCTGCGTTCGCGGCGCATGACGAGGTAGCGCTTTTCGACGTCGACCTCGATCACCTCATCGCCACGCAGGACGCGGATGTGGTGGATGGCCAACTCGTCGTAATAGGGATTGAACGGCAGGGTGAAGTTGGCCAGGTAGTCGAGCGCCGACAGGTTGACCACTTCTTCGATGGTGCGGTTATAGCGGTGCGGCTTGTCGCGATCGAAGCGCGCCTGGTCGTCCATCAGCCAGGTATAGAGGCCGTACGGCGCCCGCGACTGATCGAGGCGTTCCGGGCGCTTGAAGGGCAGTTCCTTCACCCAGGCCGGCGGCGGCGCGAATCTGATGCGACGTCTGACCTCTTCCTCGAACACGTTCCCACCCCTTAACCTGCACTTGGCATAATCGTTAACACAGGGTTTCGGGACGCAAAAGGGCGAAACCGCCACAGGGGGAATGCAAAAGCCTCCGGTCGCGAAACCGGAGGCTTTCGAACGCTCGACAGATGTCTGCCGGTTAGGCGTGCGCCGCCAAAACGGCCAAGAGCAAGAGCGCCACAATATTGGTGATCTTGATCATCGGGTTGACGGCCGGACCAGCGGTGTCCTTGTACGGATCGCCGACCGTGTCGCCGGTCACCGAAGCCTTGTGGGCATCGGAGCCCTTCAGGTGCTTGACGCCGTCCTTGTCGATGAAACCGTCTTCGAAGGACTTCTTGGCGTTGTCCCAGGCCCCGCCGCCCGAGGTCATCGAGATGGCGACGAAGATGCCGGTGACGATGACGCCCAGCAGCATGGCGCCCAGGCTTTCGAACGCCGGACCGGCGTCCTTGCCCGAGATGTAATAGACGGCGGCGAACAGCACGATCGGCGACAGCACCGGCAGCAGCGACGGGATGATCATTTCCTTGATCGCGGCCTTGGTCAGCATGTCGACGGCGCGGCCATAGTTCGGCTTGGAGGTGCCAGCCATGATGCCCTTGTCTTCACGGAACTGACGGCGGACTTCCTCGACGACGGCTTGCGCCGCCTTGCCGACGGCAGTCATGCCCATGCCGCCGAAGAGATACGGCAACAGGCCCCCGATCAACAGACCGATAACGACCCACGGCGACGACAGCGAGAAGGTCAGGTTATCCAGCCCGAAGAAGATCGAGCCCTCCTTGGCGATCGACGCAAAGTGCTTCAGGTCCGAGGTATAGGCCGCGAACAGCACGAGCGCACCGAGACCCGCCGAGCCGATGGCATAGCCCTTGGTCACGGCCTTGGTGGTGTTGCCGACGGCGTCGAGCGCGTCGGTGGTGTGGCGCACTTCCGGCGGCAGACCCGCCATTTCGGCGATACCACCGGCATTGTCGGTGACCGGGCCGAAGGCATCGAGCGCGACGATCATGCCGGCCAGGGCCAGCATGGTGGTCACCGCGATGGCGATGCCGAAGAGGCCCGCCAGCAGGTAACAGCCGATGATGCCGGCGACGATGATCAAGGCCGGGACGGCGGTCGATTCCATCGATACGGCCAGGCCCTGAATGACGTTGGTGCCGTGGCCGGTGACCGAGGCCTGAGCGATCGACACCACAGGCCGTTTGCCGGTACCGGTATAGTATTCGGTGACGACGATGAAGCCAGCGGTGACCGCCAGGCCGACCAGACCGCAGTAGAACAGGGTCAGACCGGTGAAATCGAAGGTCTTGCCGCCCAGGACGTAGCTGAAGTGAGTGTCGAAGCCGAGGCCCGGCAGGGCGTAGATGACGCCGGCAATGGCGATGATCGACAAAACGCCGGTGGCAATCAGGCCCTTATAGAGCGCGCCCATAATGTCTTGCGACTTGCCGAGCGACACGAAGAAAGTACCGATGATCGAGGTGACGATGCACACGGCGCCGATGGCCAGGGGCAGCATCATCAAGGGTTGCAGGAACGGCGTACCGCCGAAGAAGATGGTCGCCAGAACCATGGTCGCGACCATGCTGACGGCGTAGGTTTCGAACAGGTCGGCGGCCATGCCGGCGCAGTCGCCGACATTGTCACCAACGTTATCGGCGATGGTCGCCGGATTGCGGGGATCGTCTTCCGGGATGCCAGCTTCAACCTTGCCGACCATGTCGCCGCCGACGTCGGCGCCCTTGGTGAAGATACCGCCGCCGAGACGGGCGAAGATCGAGATCAGCGAAGCGCCAAAGCCGAGCAGCACCAGGGCAAACACCACCTCACGCGAGGTCGGCTCAAGGTGCAGGACTTCGGTCAGCACGGCGTAGTAGCCCGACACGCCCAAAAGCGCGCCGCCGGCCACGAACATGCCGGTCACCGCGCCCGACTTGAAGGCCAGGCTCAGGCCCTTTTGCAGACTTTGCGACGAGGCTTGCGCCGTGCGCACATTGGCGCGGACGCTGATCAGCATGCCAGCGTAACCCGCCGCACCCGACAGGATGGCGCCGATCAGGAAGCCGATCGTGGCATAGACGCCGAGCAGAAAATAAGCGCCCACGGCCACGATGACACCGACGATACCGATCGTCGTGTATTGACGCTTGAGATAGGCCGACGCGCCTTCCTGGATCGCCGCGGCGATTTCGCGCATGCGCTCATTGCCCTGATCAGCCTTCATCAGGCTGCTGGTCTGCACGATGCCGTACAAAAGCGCGAGAATGCCGGCGCCAATCGCCGACACCAAAGCAATATTCATTGGTTACCCCTGTGTTTTTTCTGTCCGTCCGCGCGGGCGCGACCGGTGGTTCGTGGGGTCAAAACAAGCGTCTATACCTAACCTTCGTACAAAGGCGGGTATCCGGCCCTTTCATGTGGCTTGGCCATATGGACTTCGCCGGGCGATCTGCCCCGATCTTGTGCGCCGCGTGCCGTAGTCACGAGACGTCGCCAGGAACCGGCCTCAACGCGCAAATCACCCTAAGATTCAGACTCTTGTTTTTGACTTGGGGGCGGAGAGTGCCAAAACTTGTCCGCAAGTTCAAGGCAAGAAAGCCTTTGCAGCGATTATAGTTATCGCGGTTCCGTCATGCGGGATTTGTGTGCGCTGCACGCTAAGCAATAAGCAAGGTAAATCCAGATACTTAAAGCAAAACTTCGCTGCACTTGCGAAAGGCGTCAGCGGGCCGGATGTTCGGCGCTTTGGGTGACGATTTCGATACTCTTGATCATGCCTGGACCGGTAATCTGGGCAAAGGCCGTCATCATCGCCGCCTGGAATCGCGGCGCATCAAGCTGGTCGCTGTGCTTGGGGTCGGCAAAAGACGTCTTGGAGGCGGTATGGATGGCGGCGTCGCGGAAATAGGGTTCCTTGTCGCGGAACTTGGCCTCGGGCGCGCCGGCATTCAGGTGAATCTTGATGCTGACAAAGATGTAGTTGCTGACGATGCGGCCGGTGAACACCGGAATGCCGATATTGGCCAGTTGCACCGACGGGTCAGTGTCGGCTTTGGGCGGATCTTCAGCCAGGACGGGCGTGGCGACGAAGCAAAGTGCAGACAAGATGAGGGCAGCGCGCAAATGGGTCATGGTGCTATTGTGCCCACGATTGGTTACCGCCGCCTGAACGAAAAAGGCCTCCCGGCGAACCGGGAGGCCTCTCATTGGTCATAGGCTCAGGCGATCAGTTGCCGTGCCAGTAGCCGTGGTCGTCCTTCCAGCCGCCATGCGGCTGGCCGTGGTGCCAACGGCCGTCGCCACCGCGCCAGCCGCTTTCCGGACGGGGCGGCGCGCGGTTGTCGCGGTCATACCACACCTGATGGAAGTGGCGGCCGGCCGGACGGTCGTGGAAGAAGACCGTGACGTAGCCCGACGGCGGCGCCGGCGGATCGTAATAGGCGCCCTGATAGGCATAGTAGTTGCCGCCGTAGCAGGAGACGTTGCTCTTGGCGACGTTGGAGCCGACCGCGGCGCCGATCAGCGCGCCGATGACAGTACCGGCGCCCTTGCTGTGGGTATTGGAGACGGTGCCGCCGATGGCGCCACCGGCCAGTGCGCCGAGCACGACGCCGTCCGCCTGAGCGTCTTTCTTCTTCTCGTAGCAGTAGCCGTCATAGCTATGATAATCGTTATAGCGGTTGTCATAACCCTGGGCCGAAGCAATGGCCGGCAGGACCATGGCGGTCGTCACTGCGGCCGCCAAAGCTGATTTGATAAACCTGTTCACATCCCTGTCCTTGTGTGTGCGTGACATCTGGAGAACTCGATAAGGCTTTTCCCGGAACCGGGTATGACTTACCGCCCGATGACCGGATTTGTCCAGACCCTCAGGCTTAAGCGCGATTTCACAAGGATCGGATGGGCATTTCCTCACAAAATGTAAGCTGGCCGTAAGCCGGCCATTACAAGGCCCATTACAGCGGATGCGAAAAGCCCTTCTTCGCCACGTCGATGCGGCGGTTGTCGGCCCACAGTTCGGCGCCGGGATGGGTGTCCTCTGACGGGCTGAGGCACACGCCGATATCGTAGAAGCCGGCGGCGATCAGGGTCCTGGCCCCCTCCTCGCCCGCCGTGCACAGGATCTGGTAGTCGTCGCCACCGGTGACCAGCTCGACCGGCGACACGCCGCCGGCGATCGCCGCCCGCGCCGCCAGCGAGGTCGGCACGGCGTTGAGATCGATGCGCATCATCAGGCCGTTGGCCCGCGCCATATGGTCGGCATCGCCCAGCAGGCCGTCGGATATGTCCATGGCGGCGCGGGCATGGTCGCGCACGCATTTAGCCAGGTCGGGGCGGATTTCCGGCAGGTGGTAAGCGCCGATAACCTCGTTGGCATCCGAATGCGAGAGCTGCGGCAGGGCGCCTTCCAGCGCCTTCAGCCCCAGCCACGACTGGCCGATATAGCCGCTGACCAGGATGCGATCACCGGCCTTGGCGCCCAGCCGCGACAACACGCTGCCGCGCGGGGCCTTGCCGAAAATGGTCATCGACACCAGCAGAGGCCCGAATGTCGAGACCGTGTCGCCGCCAAACAGATCGATCTTGAAGCGCTCCTGCTCGATCTTCAGCCCGCGCACGAAGTCCTGTTTGTCGGAATAGGGCGTGCCGCGCGGCCAGGCCGTGACCAGCTGATAGCCGTAGGGAATGGCGCCCTTGGCGATGATGTCCGACAGGTTGACGCGCATCAGCTTGCGCGCCACCAGGTCGAGCGGATCGTGCTCGAAGAAGTGCACCCCCGCGACCAGGGCATCGGTCGACACCACCAGATCCTGGTCCGACGGCGAAATCACCGCGACGTCGTCCATCAGGCCGCGCGCCTCACGGTTCAAGCCGGCCAGCGGCTTGAACAAGGCGTCCAGAATGGAAAATTCGTCGTGTTCGCTCATGCGCAGCCCTCACCGCATTCGCTTAAAAAGAGAATCCACGCATGTGCATTAGCTCTTTCAAAAAGGCGAGGCCTTTTTGTTTGTTTTGCGCTCAGGCGCCGCGCGGGCTCGCGCCAAAAGGCGCGGCGGGCGGTCGCCCTTGCCGAACGCTAAAGCGTTCGGAGGGTTCGCGTAGCTACGACGCCCGCCTGAGCAATTCTTTGTGAGCTAGGCGCGGGCATCCCGAGCAATTCCGTCCAGGGCGCCGTTGACGAAGCGCGCTTCGGTTTCGCCAAAGAAGGCGCGAGCGATCTCGACATACTCGTTGATCACCACCTCGACGCCGATATCCGGCCGGGCGCTCAGCTCCCAGGTACCGGCGCGCAGGATGGCGCGGACCGTGGTGTCGAGCCGCTCCAGCCGCCAGCCCGAGGCCAGGCGTCCGGAAATCAGCGCGTCGAACTTGGCCTGCTGCGCCACGACGGCGCGGGCGCCTTCGCCGAAGAAGACCTCGTCGGCGTGGGCCAGCGGCTCGCCGTCTTCGAGGTCGGCATCGAAGCGATAGTCGGAAAATTCGCGGATGACGCTTTCAACGCCGGTGCCGGTCAGTTCCATCTGGTAGAGCGCCTGGACCAGAACCAGCCGCGCCACGGTGCGGGCGCGCTTTTCCTTAGTCGTCAGCGACGGCGCGGCCTTTTCCTGGGCCGCCAGTTGGTCCATCACCGCCTTCAGGCTGCTGGGCTTGGGGGTCTCAGTCACGGACCGTGCCCTCCACCAGCGCCTTGCGCAACGCGATCATCGACAGGCAGACCTTGGCGACCGTGCCGCCCTTGTCGCCTTCCGAACGGCGGGCGCGGGCCCAGGCCTGATCCTCGTCCTCGACGGTGAGGATGCCGTAGCCGATGGCCAGGCGCTGGGTATAGCTCAGCTCCATCAGGCCGCGCGCCGACTCGGTACAGACATAGTCGTAGTGGGTGGTGTCGCCGCGGATGACGCAGCCGAGCGCCACATAGCCGTCATAGGCGCGGCCCATCGGGCGGTGCGCTGAGTCCTCGGCCATGGCGATGGCGGCCGGAATTTCGAAGGCGCCCGGCACCGTGACGACGTCATAGGCGATCCCGTGCGCGTCGAGCGCGTCCTTCGCCCCTGCCAGAAGTTCATCGGCGATATCGTCGTAGAAGCGGCTCTCGACGATCAGCAGGCGGAGCGGATTTTCGTGGGACAAGCGGTGATTCCTGTACGGACAAGGCGAAGGCAGGCTCAATAGCGCTTTCGCGGCCGTTGAAAAAGTCAAAATTGCGGGATGAGCGGAAACTAAGCCCGAACCATACCTCGCCATTGATCCATGGAGAGATTTTTTCGCTTGGGTTCAGGGCTGTCAAGGACGCGAAGCGTCGCCTTCGGCGGTCGAAGATCCTTGACAGCCCTGACCCCAAGCGACAGCGTTCCACCATGGATGAATGGTGGAGTGTCAGCGGCTAAAGCGTCTTCCAGTCAATAATGGATAAACCATAGCCTTCGAGCGCCGCCGGCTTCGGGCGCGTGCCGGATAGCGCGATCATGTCACGCACGCCGAGATCGAGCAGGATCTGCGCGCCAACGCCATAGTCGCGCAGACCGCGCCCCCCCTGCGGCGTCGTCTCGTCGGCTGAAAAGCGCGTCGACAACACCTTGGGATCGGGGTCGCGCAGCATGACCAGCACACCCGGCCCGTCGTAATCGGCAATCGCCTTCATCGCCCGCTCGACATAGCCGCTGCGATAGATGCCACCGACACCGGCCAGGACGTCGGAAGCGATATCGAGCTGATGCATGCGCACCAGGGTCGGCACACCCGGTTGCGGCGTGCGCTTGACGATGGCCAGGTGCTCGGCGCCGTCGATGCGATTGCGATAGACAAACAGCTTGAAATCGCTGCCCCACTCGCTGTCGAACGGCTTTTCGAGCACGCGGTCAACAAAGCGCTCGGTGCGGCGGCGATAGGCGATCAGGTCGGCAATCGTGCCGATCTTTAACCCGTGTGTCTGGGCGAACTTCACCAGGTCCGGCATGCGCGCCATGGTGCCGTCGTCATTCATGATCTCGCAGATCACGCCCGCCGGATTGAGCCCGGCCATGCGAGAAATGTCGACCGCGGCCTCGGTGTGACCGGCACGGACCAGCACACCGCCGTCACGCGCCACCAGCGGGAAGACGTGGCCGGGGCTGACGATATCGTGGGAATCCTTGGTCGGATCGATGGCCACGGCAATGGTATGGGCGCGGTCATGCGCCGAAATACCGGTCGTCACCCCTTCCCGCGCCTCGATGGCCACGGTGAAGGCGGTGCCGTTGCGCGCGCCATTGTCGTGGGCCATGGGTGGCAGGCGCAGCTGCCGTGCGCGCTCACCGGTGATCGACAGACAGATCAGGCCGCGGGCGAACCGCGCCATGAAGTTGATCATGTCCGGCGTCGCCATCTGCGCCGGAATGACGACGTCGCCCTCGTTCTCGCGATCCTCGGCGTCGACCAGGATGTAGGGACGGCCGTTGCGGGCGTCTTCGAGGATGTCTTCGATCGCGGAAATCGGCGAGTCGAGATCGGTGGGAACGGGCTTTAAGGTCATGCGAACTTTGATTTCTGGGCCGGGAAGCTTAAGCGACCGAGCCTTCGGTTTCGAACCAGCGCGCGGCATAGCGCGCCAGACGGTCGACTTCAAGATTGACGCTTTGTCCCACCTCGGTTTGTCCAAGCGTGGTGTGCGTCCAGGTGTGCGGAATGATATTGACGCCGAAGGTGTCGCCGTCGACCTCATTCACCGTCAGGGATATGCCATCGAGCGCCACCGAACCCTTGGGTGCAATGAAGCGATGCAGCGGTGCCGGTGCCCGGAATTTCAGGCGATAGCTGTCGCCGTCTTGGGTGACGCTGAGCAATTCGGCCAGGCCGTCGACGTGGCCCGAGACGATATGCCCGCCCAGTTCGTCGCCGATCTTGAGCGCGCGTTCAATATTGACGCGCGAACCTTCTTTCCAGTCGCGCAAACTGGTCACCGCCAGGGTTTCGTTCGACACATCAAGCACATAGCGGTCTTCGTTGATCTCGACCACGGTCAGGCAGCAGCCGGCGTGGCTGATCGAGGCGCCGATGGTGACGTCGCTCAAGTCAAAGCCGCCGTCCATGGTCAGGCGCACGCCGCCATTTGACCGTTCGAGCCTGGCCACCCGGCCGATATGCGTAATGATGCCTGTAAACACTGTTCTTCCGCCACTTGAACCCGTCCGGCCAAACCCCGGAGCCGATTGAAAAATCCGCTCCGCCGTCACACCAGTTCGTAGGTCTCCCACAAATCGTCGCCCAGGGCCTGAACGCCCAACCGCGTAAACCGCACGATCTGGCTCAGCACCTCGATATTGAGATGACCGATCGCCGGTCGCCCGTCCCCGCCCAAAATAGTGGGCGCGCGAAACCATTCAAGCCGGTCGACGAAACCCAGGCGCAGAAAAGCCGTCGCCACCACGCCGCCGCCCTCAACGAACAGGCGCTCGATGCCGAGATCGGCCAGGGCCTCAAGCGCGGCTTCAAGGTCGACGCGCTGATGCCGCGACGGCACGCGCACCTCGCGCACGCCGATCGACAGCAGTTCCGGCGGCGCCGGCTGCGTCGTCACCACCAGCGTCGGGATAACGCGCGAGGTCTGGGCCAGTTTCGAGGCAAACGGCAAACGGCCTTTGGAATCGAGGATCACCCGCGCCGGCTGATAACCATCGTAATTGGGCAGGCGCACCGTCAGTTCGGGATCGTCCTTGATCGCCGTCTCGATGCCCACCAGCACCGCATCGTGCCCGGCGCGCAGTTCGTGCACGCAGCGGCGCGATTCCTCGGACGTGATCCACTTGCTCTCGCCGGCGGCGGTGGCAATGCGGCCGTCGAGCGTCGTCGCCAGCTTCAGGGTGATAAAGGGCCGGTTCATCGCGCCAAGTGTCTAGAGAGTCCGGGGGCGACGCAAATCAAACCTCAGGCGTCATCGCTTGGCGAGATATCCTGCTCACCCAAACCGCGCCGGATATCGTGCGGATCATCAATCGTGTCGTTGGACAGGCCCTCATCGCCCAGAAAACGCGCGAAATCCGACGTTTCCTTGAAGTCGCGATAGACCGAGGCGTAACGGACATAGGCGACGACATCGAGCGTGCGCAGCGCCTTCATCACCAGATCGCCGACGACTTCCGAGCCAATGTCGGTCTCGCCCATG
>FTCZ01004801.1_pt1 | contig 16910 bp, 12 predicted proteins | sample 1658871 | NCBI WGS metagenome assembly FTCZ01 (sample SAMEA3914864, study PRJEB12502) | metagenome | biome: forest; material: soil | place: USA | collected 2012-03-12 | depth 0.3 m
CTGCTGGACGCCCTGTGCGACAGCATTCCGCTGGTCTGCCTGTCGGGGCAGGTGCCGACCCACCTGATCGGCAACGACGCCTTTCAGGAAGCGGACATCACCGGCATCACCCGGCCCTGCACCAAGCACAATTACCTGGTCAAGGACGTCAACAATCTCGCCCGCACGATGCACGAGGCCTTCTACGTCGCCCGCAGCGGCCGCCCCGGTCCGGTGCTGGTTGACATTCCGAAGGACGTCCAGCTTGCCAAGGGACCCTACATCCCGCCGGCCGCGGTCGCGCACAGGACCTACCGCCCGCAGGTGAAGCCGGAGATCGCCCGCGTCGAGGAGGCGATCGACCTGATCGCCTCGGCCAGGCGGCCGGTCTTCTACACCGGCGGCGGCGTCATCAACGCCGGTCCCTCCGCGGCCAAGCTGCTGACCCGATTCATCCGGGCGACCGGTTTCCCGGTCACCTCGACCCTGATGGGGCTGGGCGCCTATCCGGCGTCGGATGCGCAGTGGCTGGGCATGCTGGGCATGCACGGCACCTACGAGGCGAACCTCGCCATGTACCATTGCGACGTGATGATCAACATCGGCGCCCGCTTCGACGATCGGGTGACCGGCAAGCTGTCGGACTTCGCGCCGGGATCGAAGAAGATCCATGTCGACATCGACCCCAGCTCGATCAACAAGAACGTCCAGGTCGACATCCCGATCGTCGGCGATTGCGGCGCCGTCCTGGAGGACATGCTGCGGCTGTGGAAGGTGCGGGCCAGGCACCCCGACCAGGCGGCCCTGAAGGACTGGTGGGGCCGGATCGAGGACTGGCGGGCTCGCGACTGCCTGAACTACAACCGCAGCGAGACGGTCATCAAGCCGCAATACGCGCTGGAGCGGTTGCGCGAGGCGCTGCGCGGCACGGACCACTACATCACGACGGAGGTCGGCCAGCACCAGATGTGGGCGGCCCAGTTCCTGCCCTTCGACCAGCCGAACCGCTGGATGACCTCGGGTGGGCTGGGGACCATGGGCTACGGCCTGCCGGCGGCGATCGGTGCCCAGCTTGCCCATCCCGACGCCGTCGTGGTCGACGTGTCGGGGGACGCATCCTTCCTGATGAACATGCAGGAGATCGGTACCGCCGTGCAGTACCGCGCCCCGGTGAAGATCTTCATCCTGAACAACCAATACATGGGCATGGTGCGGCAGCTCCAGCAGGTGCTGCACGGCTCGCGCTTCTCGCAGAGCTATTCGGAGGCGCTGCCCGACTTCGTGAAGCTGGCCGAGGCCTGGGGCTGCGTCGGCCTGCGCGCCACCAGGGTCGCGGAGGTCGACGACGTCATCCGGACCATGCTGGCGGTCACCGACCGCCCGACGATCGTCGACATCGCCGTCGATCCTCTGGAGAGCTGCTTCCCGATGATCCCGGCTGGCAAGGCCCACAACGAAATCCTGCTCGGCCCGCAGGACGGCTTTGCCGGGATCCGGCGGGAAGACGGCATGGTCCTGGTGTAGGAGGGATGGCCAGGGCAGCCAATCGAGTGCGGTGTACAATTCATCCTCGTCGACGGCGCTCAGCCCCGGCACTTCGCCCAGGCTGGAGGTGGCCGTCGCCGGATCAAGCGCGGGGGCGGTCGCCAGCTTGGAGGCCGAAGCGATCAGGCGGCCGATCATTATGGCCATCACCAGGGTCCAGCAGCGGTTGCCCGATGGTCCCAGCGAAATAATTTGACATTTAAAAAGAAGTAAATTCAGAGCCTGTGTGACCAAAAAATACCATTTTGATTAAACTGACATTTACCACCAAGACACAAAGGACACCAAGGACTTTACAAAGAATCCCAGGTGACCGCTGGAACTCCGGCAGATCGTTGCTTCTTGGTGAAATATCTTGGTGTCTTTCTTGTCTTGGTGGTTCATCCGTCAACAAACAAGCCGCGTCCCAAGAAGAAACAGATCAAACAGACTCTCAGTTCAGGCGCTCCTTATACTGCCGAGGAAACCTGTCACCTGATCGACAAGCTGTTGGTTCTGGATTTCGAGGATCTCCGACGCCGACTTCACGTCGGCGGCGGCCGTGGCCGCCGAATCGGCATTGGCGCGGACGCTGAGGATGGTGTCCGAGACGTTCTTGGTGCCTTGTGCGGCATGCTGGGTGCTGCGGGTGATCTCTTGCGTCGCGGCACTCTGCTGCTGGACAGCGGTGGCAATGCCGGTCGCGACCTGGTTCACCTCGCCGATGATGCTGCCGATGCCTTTGATCGCGCCGATCGCTTCGCCCGCGACCCGCTGGATATCCGCAATCAGCTCCGAGATCTCCTCGGTGGCCTTCGAGGTCTGGCTGGCCAGGGACTTGACCTCGGAAGCCACGACCGCGAAGCCCCGGCCGGCATCGCCGGCGCGTGCCGCCTCGATGGTCGCATTGAGCGCCAGCAAATTGGTTTGCGCTGCGATCGAGCCGATGAGGCCGACGACCTCGCCGATGCGGCCGGTCGATTTTGCCAGCCCCTGAACCGTGCCATCCGTTTCCTGGACCCGGTTCACGCCGCGCGTCGCAATGCTGGCGGCCTGCCTCACCTGCCGGCTGATGTCGTCGATCGACGCGCTCAGGGCCTTGGAGGCGGATGCTACGCTGTCGACGCTCGTCGAGGCGTCGTCGGCAGCCTTGGCCGCGATCAGCGTGCGGTCATTGGTCTCGTGCGAGACGGCGGAGAGACTGGTCGACGTCATGCGCATCTGCTGCGAGGCATCGTTCAGGGTCTGCAGCGTCGTATGCACGGCAGTCTCGAATTCCTGGACATAGGTCTCGATCGCCTGCTGGCGGCCGACGGCCTTCGCGCGACGCTCGCGTTCCTGCACCTGGATCCCCAGCTTCTCCGCCGCCTGCCGCTTGAATGCCTCCAGGGCGCCGGCGAGGCGGCCGATCTCGTCGCGCCGGCCGAGATAAGCCGTGGTGACGTCGAGATCACCGCCCGCCACGCTCAGCATCGCGTTCCGAATCCGATGCAGGGGGGTGATGACACGGCGCGTCACCATCAACGCGGCGAGCGTGCCCAGGACGGTAACCGCGACAAGCAACCCCAGTTGTAGCAGCACGGAGCGTTCTGCGGCTTCATGCTGGGCCATCGCATGGTCCTTCGCGACATCGAGCGCTGCCCGCGCCACCTTTACCGCATTGGCCAGGCGATCGGCGCTGAATGCGGTCCACTGGTTCGCGTCCATTTCCGTCTTGCCGCCCGCGACCAGCGTGTCCACCAACTGGTCGCGCAGACCGAGATAATGCTGATCGAAATAGCCGGCTTTGGTATCCGCCATCGCCTTGGCGAGATCCGGCGGCAGATGCATGGTTGAGGCCGTCAGGGCCAGGGCGCTCCACAGCGCCTCGCTGCCGCCGACCCAGCGCAAGTAGGATTGGCGCGCCTCCGGCGTGATATGGCCTGCCGCCAGACCGGTCGACACCACGCGCGAGGCCGAGCCCGCCGTATTGCGCAGCAGCCAGGCGATCTGCTTGATTGCCAGCAGTTGGTCGACCTCGGCATCCTGGTGATTGATGGCGATGGCGAGATCGGCGGAGAGCTTGTCGAGCGTGTCGGACAAGGCCTGCGTCGTATTCAGATACTCGTCGGCGAGGCCGGCCGGGGCCGTGCTCGCCTGGCTCAACACCTGCCAGGAGCGCTTCTGAAGGCCATCGAGCTTGGTCAGCAAATCGGCGAAGCGCTTCGTCGATGCTGCCTGATCGGCGAATTCGATCCGAGGCAGCTCCGCCAGAGCCGCCGACATCGCCAGCATCTCGGCCTCGCGCAGCTTGGCGAGATACTGGGTCATCTGGGTGTCCGCCTGCTGATGGCCGGCCAGCAGCCGTGTCGTGGTGAAGCGATCGGTGACCAGATTGTTCATAGCCCTAAACAGCTTGGCCGAGACATCGGCAGTGAGCGCGATCCGCTCCGCGAGCTGTAGCCGGCCCCAGAAATTCCAGGCGCTGGCGGAGCAGATGACGATCACCAGACAGGTCATCGCCAGGATCACTGTCTTGAGCAGCGCCGACACGGACAAGCGATTCAGCATGATGGTGCCTCCCCAAGGTTTATTTTTTGGAACTATGTTATCACATAGTTACAAGGTCAAGCGTCTTGGAGGTCGCTGTGATGATCGCCCCGGCATCATGATGGTTCAGGCGATGCAAGGGCTCTCTAAAAATTATCCTTATATTTCATATTGATAAATAGAATTTTCGGCGACCGCCATACAGGATCGACTTTGGCACCGGACCTCATAGCGCTCGTCCTTTTCGCTCTATAAGTCAACATAATGCCATTTCCCGCTTGCTTATGGCATTATAGATTTATATAGTGCCATATAGCGTTGGTTTCCCGCCACGGCAATGCAGTGGCAGGATGAGCAAACGTGAACGGGTCGAGGGCCGTAAATAAAGAATCGGCCCACAAAGAATAACATGAACGCCGGACGCCGATTGACGACCTCCGGCTGGAACGGGGACGGAATGACACTTAATACATCGTCAGAGCAGATGAACGTTACGCCGCTCTCGGCGTCCGTGCCGGATGAGGTCCTGCTGTCGGCTGTGCGCAAGGCGGCATGGCGCCTGCTGCCCATCCTGACGCTCGCCTTCGTCATCAACTTCATCGACCGCAACAGCGTGGGCTTCGCCGCGCTGACCATGAATCACGACCTCGGCATCACGCCGACAGAGTTCGGCTTCGCGGCCGGTATCCTGTTCGCCGGTTACTGCCTCTTCGAAGTGCCGAGCAACATGCTGCTTTACCGCATCGGCGCGCGGATCTGGCTGGCCCGCATTATGGTGACCTGGGGCATCGCCGCCGCGGGTACGGCCTTCGTGACCGGCCCCGACAGCTTCTATGTCATGCGTTTCCTGCTGGGCGCCTTCGAGGCGGGGTTCGCACCGGGCGTGACCTTCCTTCTGGCCGCCTGGTTCCCGGCGCAATACCGCACCCGCATCCTGATGTGGTTCTTCCTGGCCGTGCCGGTCTCCGCCGTGGTGGGCGGTCCGATCTCCGGCCTTTTGCTCCAGTTGGACCAGGTCGGGCTCAAGGGCTGGCAGTGGATGTTTATCATCGAGGGGCTGCCCGCCTGTGTCGTGGGACTGGCGCTGCTCCGGTTGGTGACGGATCATCCGAGCAAGGCCGATTGGCTCAGCGCAGGCGAGCGCGATGCGCTGCTCGCGGCGCTGGCTCAGGAGGAGCGGCCGCGCGCCAAGAGCACCTTGCTGGCGGCTCTGATGGACCCGCGCCTCGTGCTGCTGACCGCCGTGCAATTTGGCTTCGTGCTGGGCACCTACGGCATCGGCATCTGGCTGCCGCAAATCCTGAAGGAATTCGGCCTTAGCACGCTGGCCATCGGCTTCCTCTCGGCTATCCCCTACATCATCGCCTCGGTCGGCATGATCGTCTGGGGCAAGGTCGCGGATCGCATCGGCAACTCGGTCACCAACCTTGTGCTCGCCTGCCTCGCCACCGTGATCGGGCTCGTCTTTTCGGTCGTCTACAAGGATCTCACGCCGGCGCTCGTCGGCCTCACCGTCGCGCTGACCGGCGCGAACGCGGCCCGGGCGCTGTTCTGGACCATTCCAGCCCGTTTCCTGACCGGTGCGGCCGCGGCCGGCGGCATCGCCCTCATCAACTCGATCGGCGCGTTCGGTGGCTTCGTCGGCCCCTTCATGATGGGTTGGTTGCGCACGCTCACCGGTTCCTTCACCACCGGCATCCTGGCCATGAGCGGCATAGTCATGCTGTCCACGCTGCTCGCAATGCTGCTCTGGCCCATGATGAAACGCGAATAACCATCGAAGTCTCCAGGCGTTTGGTGGCGGAACCCAGTTGGGATATGAGCTGCTGGGCTATCTGGGAATACGGCGCGTGGTTTGAGAGCCTGTATGACTGAAAAATGCCACTCTGATCAAACCGATATTTACCACCAAGACAAGAAAGGACACCAAGGACTTCACAGATAATCCCAGGTGGTCGCTGGAACTCCGGAAGATCGTTGTCTCTTGGTGAAATATCTTGGTGTCTTTCTTGTCTTGGTGGTTCATCCGTCAACAATCCAGCCGCGTCCCAAGAAGAAACGGATCAAACGGGCTCTGAGCGATTCCCTGTGGCGTCCTGCGCCAGCACGCCGGCCTCCGGCGTAGGCCTGTCCGGCGACGCCATGATGAACCGGACGACCCGGCGTCCGGTCCGCTGTCAACCCCGTGAGCCACCGTCAGGAGGTGGCCCGCCAGGGCCAGGGTTGACGGCGGGCCGGCGACAGGGAGCCTCTGCCATGGCGACGACGGCGGGTTTCTTCTCGACCGGGGAGCGCCGCGATGTACCAGATCCATCCCAATCTCCGCACAACCCCGGCCGTGCGCACCGCCATCGCCTTGTCCGCCGAGCCCTCGGGCGTGTTGGCCAAACGCTGTGGCGTAAGCAGAGCGACCAGCCGCAAATGGCGCAAGCGGGGCACCGAGGATTGCCAGGACCACTCCGCCCGCCCCAAGCCTCTGCGCTGGGGCACTTCGGAAGAGGAGCGGGTCATCGTGTGCGAACTGCGTCGGATGGCTGGTTTTGCGCGGACTTAAGGGATACGCCATAACAAGCGCGCGATCTTGGTATCGGGGTGAGATGGAGTAATTCTGCTCTGGGTGGAAAAGATCGCCAGCGATGGCGTCCATCTCAGCGTCGCTGACTTTGATGCCCTTGGCATAGGGTGGTATCCAACGCGCAGGCGACGGTCAGCCCAGTCTTGGTGGTCGTGGCCGCGATCAGTTCGACCACGGCCAGACGGCTGGTCAGGGGACGCGCCTGCCAGTTCTGCATAATGTAACAGAAAAGCCGGCGCTCGATCCTGTTCCACTTCGAGGTGCCCGGAGGATAATGGCAGGCGGTAAAGGTCAGGCCGGTTTCGTCGGCCAGTCTTTGCAGCTCCAGCTTCCACAGCCGCACGCGGGCGCCGTTCGAGCCGCCACAGCCGGCGGTGATCATCAGCCGCTCGGCGCCTGGACAATCACCGGCTGGCCAGCCGCCTGGAAGGCCAGGACCGCGGCGTTGATGTGTTCAAACCGGGCATCGCGGCCGGAATGGCGGCACCCTTCATTGGCCTTGAAATTTCCCTGGCGGCTGAAGCCCAGCGCAGCAGGCGCAAGACCGTGTCGGCCGACACGCGGTGGCCCAGGGCGCGCAACGCCGCCGCCAATTTCTGGGTGCTCTTCGAGACCCACGGCAAGGCACGCATCGGATCAGCAAGCCAAGCGTATAATCCCGAAATGGGCCTGCACGATCCGCATGCCCGAGAACGCCGGCAAGCGCCGACACAAAGGCATCAAACCGAGCCGTGAGCCGCGCTCGCCACATCGTCGGAGAGATCCATGTCTGTCTCCGACCAGAATCACGAATTTTCCCTCTAGACCACATCATGAAACCGTAGGCTGCTGCCTCACCATATCTCGTGGATTTGTGACTCGGTAAGACTAAGCAGGTTTCTCCAGATCGGGCCACAGGCCCGGCCTGGAGAAACCTGCTTAGAAGCCGTAGAGAATGGCCGGGTTGTCGGCGAGGATGCGATCGAGGGTCGCCTGATCGCCGGCAGCCTCGGCCAGAAGCCCCAGCAGCATGACGGGATCGAGGGTGCGGAAGGTGATGTCCGGTGGCGCATCCGACACCTTGGCAGCATGGCCGGCGGTGTGCGGCCAGTCGCTGCCCCAGACGAGACGCTCCGGATTGCAGCGGATCAAGGCGCGGGCGATCGGGATCGAATCCGTGAAATCATGGGTGCGGCGCGAGACGCGATAGGCGCCGGAGAGCTTGATCCAGCATGTGCCCTTGTCCAGCAGCGACAGGAGTGGCAACAGGCTGGTCTCGTCATCCGTGGCATCCGCCCCGCCCATATGGTCGAGCACGAGCGGCACGGCCAGATGGCGCAGCCTCCCGGCCAATGCCGTCAACAGCGCGAGCTCGGCATAGATCTGGATATGCCAGCGGAGCGGCGCGATGCGTGCGGCCGTCCTTTCCATGAGCTGAGCCAGCCTCGCCGGATCCTTTGCGCCGATGCTCTTGGGGTTGAGCCGGATTCCCCTCACCCCGGCGGCGTCGAGCGCGGCCAAATCATCGTCGCTGGTCGCCTCGTCGATGGCGGCGACACCGCGCCCCCACGGCCCCAATGTCCGCAGCGTATCGACCAGACAGGTATTGTCCGCGCCATAGGCGCTCGGTTGGACCACCACGACGCGGGTCATGCTGATCTGCGCCGCCATGGCACGCCATTCGGCCAGCGAGGCCTCGACCGGCGTATAGCTGCGCGCCGCCGCCGGCGGGAATCGGTCCAAGGGTCCGAACACATGCATGTGGCAGTCGCATGCGAGCGGCGGTGCCATGATGGATGGCCGTGTGGGCCCGGTTGCTTCCTCGCGCATTTGACCTCCACATTGCATGGTTCTTTTTTTTCGGCTTACTTGCGGGTTTCGACCGTCTCCTGCTCGATCCGGTAGAACTCCTCAAGGCCGATGAGGTCCTCGATCTCCTTGCGGACGCGCATGCATTCCTCGTGCGACATACCGGTGTAGTCACCGGTGCGACGCAGCTCGGCCAGCATCTTCGACTGGGCGTCGACCGCCGGCAGCATCACGACCTGGGCCTCGATGATGGCGACGTAGCCCAACTCCTTCAGCGTCTGGCGGCTCAGCACCGGACGGCCGTCGCGGGTACCGCGCGCATTCACATAGACGAGCGGCGCACGGCAGAGTTTCGGCGCGCGCTCGACCTCGTCCATGTTGCGCGGGAAGAGCAGCCCCAGATCGGCACCGGCATCGACGCCGCGATTGACGCGGTCGGCCGCGATCTCGACGCCGAATTCACGGCAGGAATCCGAACGGGAGATGATGACGAAATCGGGGTCGACCTTGTCGCGCTCCCTGCAGGCGTAGCGGATCTTCTCGCCGAACTCCTCGGGCGAGATCTCGTGTACCTGATAGGTGTGGTAATGTGCGCGCTTCGGATAGAGCTGATCCTCGATATGCACGCCGGCGATGCCCGCGCGGATGAACTCGCGGACGGTGCGCATGGTGTGCAGCGGCTCGCCGAAACCGGCACCGGCATCGACGACCATCGGGATGTTCACGGCTGCTGCTGCATCGGAAGCCTGGGTGATCTGTTCGGTCATGGTCAGCAGGGGCTCGCTGACCGCGCGGGAACCACCCGCGACATAGCCGCCATTATACACCGCCTCGAATCCTGCATGCTCGACAAGGCGCGCACCCAGCGCGTCATAGACGGCGGGCATATGCAGAAAAGTATTTTCCTTCAACAGCTTGCGCAGCTTGGTGGTGTTTCTCTCGATCATGTGAGTGCTCCTGTCTTGCTGGTGTGCGAGCCTGCCATGGGAGAGCTACGACAATAGGCTTCTCCCTGGCGCATGTTGGCGTTATTTATTCATATAAATCCAACATATGGCTTCATATGACTATGAGATGCCGAAGTCAACCCTTCTTCACCCGTCCGATGCGGATTTAAGAGTCCAATCCCGTCAAGGCTTTTTCTGTGGAACGAAATTAATGGATGGATTCATATAACCATATAAGTCCGTAAAATATGGCATTACAAAATATCGTGATGCCAAACAACCTATGATCAGGGAGCAGCCATATGAACGCGAGGAGCATGGGCGGACAGGGTGTCGACGCCATGGATCGGATGACGGTCAGGTATCCTGATGACCTGGGGCATCGTCTTCGGGCTTACGGCCTTCATCCGGAACGATTGAGCTTCTACGGCGCCCGCATCCTGCAAAACCATGGAGTCCGCAGGCTTCGCTGGGCCGGGCCTGTGGCCCGATCCAGCGAAGCCTGCTGGGCTTGACCGAGGAGGGCTTCTGTCCGGGTGTCGTGCTCTATCGGACCCGATGGTTCCCGTCGCGCTACCCGGCCAACTGATGGCGCTGTTCCGGTCGGCCAGCGTCATCTCGCTCTTCGTGGACTTGCCGACCGGCCGGCCGATGCCGCCTGGCTGGGGAAGCGGCTGGATGCCGAACGCGCGCAGTGCGAGAGGATCCGTAAATTCTCGCTGGCCGAGCCCTTCACCCAATCCAAGGATCTGGTGCTGACGCTGGCCTATCTCGGCCCGAACATCTGGCAATACGGCCTCATCCTATTCATGCCGATGATCGCAGAGGAACTGGGTGTGTCACAAGGCATGGCCGGCGCGCAGGTGGCGCCAAGCAATCGTCCGGGGTGGAATGCCATGCTCGATCTCTTCCGCGATGGCGGATGCTGGATCAAGATCTCGGGCGCCGATCACGTTTCGAGCCGGCGGGATATGCCCGAAGCGGCGCTGCCGATCATGCGCAGCCCGGATCGAAGCCAACGCCGACCGGCTGCGCCGAGCCGCCGGCGCCGCCTTCGACCGGATCATGTGGACAACCCCGAGCAGCTCCATCGCTGGCGTTAGGCGGGCCCGGCCCTAACGCTCGTCCGGAGACAGGCGCAGGTGCTCGACCGGCCGGCCGCCCTTCAGATGCTCTTCGACGATGGCATCGACATCCTCGCGCGAGCGGTAGCGGTACCAGACGCCTTCAGGATAGACGACCATCACCGGTCCCAGCTCGCAGCGGTCGAGGCAGCCGGAGCTATTGATGCGCATGCCGGGCTGGTCCAGCTCCTTGACCCGCACCTTCATGTAGTCGCGCAACTTCTCGGCGTCCCCCTCGGCGCAGCAGCCGCGCTTGTGGCCGGCCTGCCGCCGATTGGTACAGCAGAAGACATGCGTGTCGAAATAAAGTGGTTCGGCCATTGCCCTGCGTCCCGATGACAGATATGGATTTATATAATCGCATAAATCCAAACGTCAATCGAGATCGCAGCCCTGGCATCAAAGCGCGACGGTCTTCTCGCGCATGCCGGCCTCGAGATGCAACCGCATCAGATTGGCCGCCGCCTCCCGGTCGCCGATCAGCAGCAGCTCCGCGATGCGGGCGTGTTCCTTGCAACGTTCGACCCAATGCTGGCTCTTGATCGTCTTCTTGTATTCGACGAGGCGCCGCAGGCGGTTGGCGCGATCGAGCCCGCTGATGAAGAACGGGTTGTTCGAGCAGTTGAGGATGACGTGATGGAATTTGCTGCCAAGCTCGAAGACCTCGACGGGCGAGAGGCCACGCCCGCCGCCATCGAACAGGGCGAGCTGCTCCTCCCGGCAGGCTTCGACCGCGGGCCGGTCGAGCATGAAGGTCGGCTCCAGGATCGCGGCCGGCTCGATGACGATGCGGTACCGGCAGATCTGCTCATAGGTCAGGCCCTGGTCGAGCAAGGGCAGAAACGACCAGCCGCGGCCCGGCAGCCGCTCGGCCCAGCCCTCGTTCGCCGCGCGCTGCAGGATGCGCAGGATGGTCGCCCGGCTGGCGCCATAGCGCCGGATCAACTCGTTCTCGCTCGCCTTCTCTGGCATCCGACCTGAGGTATGATCATCCGCCAGGCGCAGATAGAGCACCTCATCGGCAGACTGCTCGGCGCCCAGATCTTCGGGCAATATCGCGACCTGCGGATCCTGAACGACGAAGCCCTTGTCGGAGGACGACACGACCCGGTGGCCCTCGAGCAGGCGCAGTGCCCGTTCAATCGGCGTGCGGGAGACGCGGAACTGCTCGGCCAGCTTCCGCCCTGGCAGGCGCGTTCCCTCGGGCAGCTGTTCCGCCCTGATGTATTCCACGATCTGATAAGCCAGCTGTGGTATCTGCATGCTCATCCCACGGATTGTCGCCAACACTTGGGTGCCAAGCCTAAGCGCACGGACGTGCCTTAGGACAACACTCCGTAGAGCATATGAATCGAGGTGATGGCAAGGAGATGCGCTCCGGCGTGCCATCCCAAGCCCGCGGGTGCAGGCAGCCATGCACCGTGCTGCGCGGTGGCAGATCCTTGGGCAGGCCGCGCCATCGGCAACCGGTCTCCAGCCCATCCAGCGCGCCGTTCGGCACGGCCCGGACGTTGGCTCTCCGCTGCCGACCGCCGTGCCGTGGACCGCCGTGCCGTGCTGCTGGGACCAAAGGAGCGACCAGCCCCTATTCTCCACCAGTCAAATCGCTCGGGTAGACTTCAACTTCTTCTCGAACCGGCTCATAGAACAGTCGGCTCGTTCCGTCGGCAACCATCGGAAATCTCTCCCGCGAATCAGGGGGCGGCGTTCCCGCCATCCTCCGCCGCATCGCCGAGCACCGCCGTGCGATGCTGGTCGAGCATCGGCGGGACGCCCCAGGGGCCGAGCGGCGTCGCGGAGAATTTCAAGGGGTTGGCGACCGTCGACACCGGCGTGCCGTCTTCCAGCGCCCCGTCGACCCGCAGGCCGCGGGCGATCACCTGCGGGTCGGCGAAGACGTCGGCGACGCTGTTGATCGGGCCGCAGGGCACGCCTTCCCGTTCCAGGGCGGCGATCCACCAGGCGCGGGGGCGGGTGGCGAACAGGGAACGCAGCCGGTCGACCAGCGCGCCGCGGTTGGCGACGCGCGACCGGTTGGTGAGGAAACGCTCGTCCACCGTCAGCTCCGGCGCGCCGGCGACGGCGCAGAAGCGCTGGAATTGCTGGTCGTTGCCGACCGCCAGGATGACGTGGCCGTCCGCCGCGGCGAAGGCCTGGTAGGGGCAGATGTTCGGGTGGGCGTTGCCCAGCCGTTGCGGCGCCTGGCCGGAGGCGAGGAAATTCGCCGCCTGGTTGGCCAGCATCGCCACCTGCACGTCCAGCAGCGCGACGTCGATGTGCTGGCCCTCGCCGGTGCGGTCGCGGTGGGCCAGCGCGGCGAGGATGCCGGACGCCGCATACATGCCGGTGAACAGGTCGACCACCGCCACGCCGACCTTCAGCGGTTCGGCCCCCGGCTCGCCGTCCGGCTGGCCGGTGACGCTCATCAGCCCGCCCATGCCCTGGATCATGAAATCGTAGCCGGCCCGGTCGGCGTAGGGGCCGTCCTGCCCGAAGCCGGTGACCGAGCAATAGACGAGGTCCGGCTTGACCGCACGCAGCGCCGCATAGTCCAGGCCGTATTTCTCCAGCCCGCCCCGCTTGAAATTCTCCACCACCACGTCGGCGGTCCGGGCGAGTTCGCGGACCATGGCCGCCCCCTCCGGCCGGGTGAAATCGATGGCGACCGATTTCTTGCCGCGGTTGGCGCAGGTGAAATAGGCGGCCATGCCGGTTTCCCCCGCCGCGATATCCTGGTCCACCACGAAGGGCGGGCCCCAGCCCCGCGTGTCGTCGCCGGCCCCCGGACGCTCGACCTTGATCACCTCGGCCCCGAGATCGGCGAAGAACTGCGTCGCCCAGGGCCCGGCAAGCACCCGCGACAGGTCGAGCACCCGCAAATGCGACAATGGTCCAGGCATGCGACCGCCCTTTCGCTGATTCGAGAAGCCCGCCGCCGGTATCCGGTCTTCGGACCGGGCACCGGGGAGCCGCACTGTGCCGCGGGGGTCGTTATCGTGACAAACACATAATCGCGATCCTTTCCATAGCGGATCGCTATGGCATCGACGCGCCGCCCCTATCCGATGCCGGCGGCGATCTCCTCGAAAAGCTCGGCATTCCGCAGCGTCCGCGCGACGATCAGGCCACCTTCCAGGCTTGCGAGGATCGCAGCCGGCCGTGGGCCCGGCCATGCCGGGCCGAAGGCGCCGTCGAGAAAGGCCAGGACCGTCCGGAAGAAGGACGCCACGGCGTCCTGGACGGCGGGGGGCAGGGCGTCGCGCTCCGCCCCCAGCAGGCCGCACAGGCACATGCGATCGTCGATCAGCAGCGCGTCGCGGAACAGGGCGACTACGCGCGCGACCGCTTCCTGCGGCGTGACGTCCTGCGCATCGCCCAGCCGCCGACGGGTCGCTTGCGTGTAGCGGCGGGCAAGCTCGGCGCAGAGGTCCGCCTTCGTCGGGAAATGGTAATGCACGCTGGAACTCTTGATCCCGACATCGTCGGCGAGATCCCGGAAGCTGAACCCATGGTAGCCGCCGGTCCGCGCCCGCAATTCGGCCGCACCCAAGATCCGGTCCCGGTAGCCTGCATCCATCGTCGCGTCCCCTCCCTCTATCTGTCGATAGATAGGACTTGACTTTGCGCCGCGCAAGGACGAAACACAGGCCCTGCGTATGCATCTATCGATAGATAGACAGCGCGATCGATCCGCCGGCACGGGCCGTGACGGACGACCATGCGAGGAGATGTCCAATGACGACCAAACTGAGCCTCATCATCGGCGGTTCGACCGGGATGGGCCGGGCGACGGCCGGGCTGCTGGCCGGCGAGGGCCGCAGCATCCTGATCGTCGGCCGGAGCGAGGCGAAGCTCGCTGCGGCGAAGGCCGAACTGACGGCTGCGGGAGCGGGCCGCGGAACGATCGAAACCCTTTCGGCCGACCTCTACGACGCAGGGTCGGTCGAGGCGCTGATCCGGCGGATCGACGCCGAACCGCGCCACATCGACCAGCTCGTCAACGCCGCCGGCTGCTTCGTGCCGAAACCCTTCCTCGAGCATGGGCCTGCGGACTACGACGCGTATCTCGACCTGAACCGCGCGGCCTTCTTCACGACGCAGGCGGTTGCCCGCAACATGCGGCGCCATGGCGGCGGCGCCATCGTCACGATCGGGTCGATGTGGGCGAAGCAGGCGATCAAGGCAACGCCGTCGTCGGCCTATTCGATGGCCAAGGCGGGGCTGCACGCCTTCACGCAGCATCTCGCCATGGAACTGGCCGACCATGGAATCCGGGTGAACGCCGTTTCGCCCGCGGTCGTCGTCACCCCGATCTATGGCGCCTTCCTCGATCCGGAGACCATCGAGGCGACGTTGACCGGCGGTTTCGATGCCTTCCACCCGATCGGCCGGGTCGGTCGCGCGGACGACGTCGCCCATCATATCGCGTTCCTGCTCTCCGACCGGGCCGCATGGACGACCGGCGCGATCCATGATGTGGACGGTGGCGTCATCGCCGGTCGCAACGCGTGACGGGATGGGCGGTTGTCCCGCCCTTCGCGGCCCTTCCATCGGAGATTGCCCATGCGGATCCATGCGGATTTCTCCCGGCGCGTCGTCCTTCGGCCCGAGGACGTCGCCTGGGTGCCTTCGCCGATGGCGGGGGTCGAGCGGACGATGCTCGACCGCGTCGGCGGCGAGGTGGGGCGTGCCACCTCGCTGGTCCGCTACGCGCCGGGATCGCGGTTCTCCCGCCACCGCCATGGCGGCGGCGAGGAGTTCCTGGTGTTGGACGGCGTGTTTTCGGACGAGGCCGGCGATTATCCCGCCGGCACCTATGTCCGCAACCCGATCGGCAGCGCCCATGCCCCGTACAGCGATGGTGGCTGCACGATCTTCGTGAAGCTGCACCAGTTCGATCCGGCCGACACGGCGCGAACCGTGATCGATGGCCGCGGCGCCGCCTTCCGGCCCGGCGCGGTTCCGGGCCTGTCCGTGCTGCCGCTTCACAGCTTTGGCGGGGAGCATGCGGCGCTGGTGCGCTGGGCGGCCGGGACCTTCTTCCATCGCCACCGGCATTGGGGCGGGGAGGAGATCCTGGTGCTCGCCGGCCTGTTCCAGGACGAGCATGGCGCCTATCCGGCCGGCACATGGATTCGCAACCCGCACCGGTCGGCGCATGCCCCCTTCTCCGAACGGGGGTGCCTGATCTACGTCAAGACCGGCCATCTGGCGCAGGAGGCATGCGGCCTGCCCTGAAAGGGCGTGCCGGCTTCACGACGGGCCCTGCGCGTTGACGGACGGTCCCGGCTATCCCGTCCCGGGCATTCGGGTAGCCGTCTGAACCGGCGGGCCCGGCCGGCGTTATGCCCGTTGGATGGATGGTCCGGCGGTGCGACGAGGGATGCCATGCGCGGAGCGGGGCGGGGCGCCACCCTGGTGGTGGTCGGGGGTCTCCTGGGGATTCTGGGATTGGCGGCGGCGGGCGGCGGCCTTTGGCTGATTGCGCTGGGCGGATCCTGGTACTACGCCATCGCCGGCCTGGCGATGCTGCTGTCCGCCATGCTGCTGGTCCGGCGCCGACCGGCGGCGCTGGTCGTCCATGCCCTGCTGGTCGTCGGGACGCTGGCCTGGGCCTTGTGGGAGGTCGGGCTGGACTGGTGGCCGCTGTCGGCACGCGGCGACGTCGTCGCGGTGGCGGGTTTCCTGCTGCTGATGCCCTGGGTTGCCCGGGCGCTCGACCCCGGCGACGCGCTGCGGAGGGCCAGGCGGTCGTTGATGGCAGCCTTGGCGCTCGCCGTGGCCGTGGCGGCGGTGTCCTGGTTCGTCGATCTCCACAAGATCGACGGCACGGTTCCGGCGCCGGGCGCCGCGGTGGCGGCTGCACGAAGTGGTCCGGAAGAAGGTGTCCCCGGGGCGGAATGGCACGCCTACGGCCGCACCGGCTTCGGCCAGCGCTATTCCCCGCTCGACAGGATCACGCCGGCGAACGCCGGCTCGCTGGAGGTCGCCTGGATTTACCGGACCGGTGACGTGCGCGGCCGTGCCGGCGATCCGGAGGAAACCACCTTCGAGGTGACGCCGCTGAAGGTCGGCAACCGGTTGTTCCTGTGCACGCCGCACCAGTCGGTCATCGCGCTGGACGCCACCACCGGGGCCGAGATCTGGCGCTACGACCCGCGGATCGCCGGGAACCTGGCGCTCCAGCACCTGACCTGCCGCGGCCTGTCGTATCACCCGGCCGCAGCGGCGGCGGCGGGTGGCCGGAATCCGCAGGACTGCCCGGCCACGCTGTTCATGCCGACGGCCGACGGGCGGCTGATCGCGCTCAACCCCGACACCGGCGCCCTCTGCCCGGCCTTCGGCGGCGGCCGTGGCCAGATCGATCTGTGGGCGAACATGCCGAACGTGCGGCCAGGGGCCTATTATTCGACCTCGCCGGTCGTCGTCACCGCCGACCGCGTC
>FTCZ01006800.1_pt1 | contig 16896 bp, 17 predicted proteins | sample 1658871 | NCBI WGS metagenome assembly FTCZ01 (sample SAMEA3914864, study PRJEB12502) | metagenome | biome: forest; material: soil | place: USA | collected 2012-03-12 | depth 0.3 m
GAGACCGAGCTCGCGATCCGCGCGATGCGCGGGCGGGTCGATGGATTGCTCGTCATGTCGCCGCAGGTCGATGCCGAATTCCTCGGCCGCAACCTGCCCAAGGGGCTGCCCGCGATCGTCATGAACGCCGCGGCGAGCGACGGCACCCACCCGACCATCGCAATCGACAATATCGCCGGCGCGCGCGAGGCCGTCGCGCATCTCGTCGCGCAAGGCTGCCGCCGGATCGCGCACGTGACGGGGCCCGAAGGCAATGCCGATGCCGATGCCCGCCGCGCGGGTTTCCGCGTCGCCATTGCCGAGCGCCTCGGGCCCGATGCCGGAATCGAGATTGCCGGCGACTTCAGCGAGGCGTCGGGGATCGCCGCCGCCCGGCACATCCTGGCTGACCGCAAGATCGACGGTGTGTTCGCGGCCAACGACATGATGGCGGTGGCGTGCATGGCGACGCTGGCCGAAGGCGGAATGCGCGCGCCCGACGATGTCGCGATCATCGGCTTCGACGGCGTGCCGATCGCGCAATATGTCACGCCGGCGCTCTCGACGATGGCGCTCAACCTTGCCGAACTGGGCGAGCGCGCGCTCGAGCGGCTGGTCGCGATCACCGAAGATACCGAGATCGAAGCCACCACCGAGATGCTCAAGCCCGAACTGGTCGTCCGCGCGTCGAGCCGCCGCGTCGATGCTTGATCGCCGTCAGTTGCTGCTGGGCAGCGCCGCCCTGCTCGGCGCGTGTTCGGCGGGCGGCGCCGGCGCGCCGTCCTCCACGCCGGCACCAACGCCCGCGCCGGGCCCGAGCCCGACGCCGCTCGCCACTGCGGCCCTGCTCGCCGACATCCAGCAGCGCACCTTCCGCTTCTTCTGGGAACGGACCAATCCCGCCAACGGCCTGATGACCGATCGCTGGCCGACGCCCAGCTTCTCGAGCATCGCCGCGACCGGATTCGCGCTCACCGCCTGGCCGATCGGCGTGACGCGCGGCTGGATCACCCGCGCCCAGGCGCGCGACCGCACGCTCGCGACCCTGCGCTTCTTCTGGAACGCGCCGCAAGGCGATGCCCCGGCCGGGACCAGTGGGTACAAGGGCTTCTTCTACCATTTCCTCGACATGGAGACCGGGCTCCGCTTCCGGCAGAACGAACTGTCGTCGGTCGATACCGCGTTGCTGCTCGGCGGAATCCTGTTCGCGCAGCAATGGTTCGACAGGCCCGACGAGGCCGAGATCCGCGACCTTGCCGCCAAGATCTATGCACGCTGCGACTGGCGCTGGTTCCAGCAGCAGGATGCCCAGAAGCGCGTGTCGATGGGCTGGCACCCCGAGAGCGGGTTCATCGCCACGCCGTGGTTCGGTTATACCGAGGCGCAGATCCTCTACATCCTCGCGCTCGGCGCGCCGGACCTGTACCTCGACAAGGACGCCTATGATGGCTGGTGTTCGACCTATCCCGATTCGTGGCGCGGGACGGGGCCGACCCGGCACCTCGCCTTCGGGCCGCAAATGGCCCACCAGTACACGCAAATCTGGGTCGATATGCGCGGCATCCGCGATGCGACGATGCGCGAGGCGGGGCTCGATTATTTCGAGAACAGCCGCCGCGCGACCTATTGGCAGCGCGATTATGCGCAGCGCAATCCGGGCGGCTGGACCGGTTATGGCGGCGACATCTGGGGCCTGATCGCGTGCGACGGTCCGGCCGACGTGACGATCGATGGCCGGAAATTCTACGGCTATGCCGCGCGCGGCCCGATCGGACTGCCCGACGGGCTCGACGACGGCACGATCGCGCCGACCGCGGCAATCGCCTCGTTGCCCTTCGCGCCCGAGATCGTCGAGCCCGCGACGCAGGCGCTCTATCAGCGCTACGGCAGCGCGATTTACGGGCAGTACGGCTTTGTCGACGCGTTCAACCCCAGCTTCACCTCGTACACCGCGCCACTGCAGAAGGGGCAGATCACCGACGTCGCCGGCTGGGTCGACAGCGATTATCTCGGCCTCGACCAGGGCCCGATCCTGGCGATGATCGAGAACCACGCCAGCGGCATGGTATGGGAGGCGATGCGTGCGCATCCGGCGATCCAGCGCGGCCTCAGGCGCGCGGGGTTCACCGGCGGCTGGCTGGGATGAGATTGCTGCTCCTCCTGCTGTTCGGGCTCGTCTCGATTCTGTTGGGGTCGTGCGCCAACACACCGTCCAAGACCGTGCTGATCGTGTGGGCGATGGGCACCGAGGGCGAGAAGATCGGCGCGCTGATCCCGGCCTTTGAGCGCGAGAATCCGGGGATCGAGGTGCGCGTCCAGCAACTCCCCTTTTCCGCCGCGCACGAAAAATTGCTGACCGCCTTTGTCGGCGACGCGATGCCCGACATGGCGCAGCTCGGGAACAGCTGGGTGCCCGAATTCGCCGCGCTCGGCGCGCTCGATCCGCTCGATGCCCGGGTTGCCGCCACGCCCTCGCTGCCGCGCGCCGACTATTTTCCCGGCATCTGGGAATCGAACATGGTCGACGGGACGCTCTACGGCGTGCCCTGGTATGTCGACACGCGGTTGCTCTTCTATCGCCGCGATATCCTGAAAAAGGCCGGGTTCGACCATCCGCCGCGCGACTGGGCCGAATGGCGGCGCCAGATGGTCGCGATCAAGAAACTGGTCGGGCCCGACAAATATGCGGTCTATTTCCCGCTCAACGAATATGAGCCGCTCGAAATCCTGGGGCTCCAGGCGGCCGCACCGATGGTCACCGATGATGCGCGCGGCAATTTCCGCAATCCGGGGTTCCGCAAGTCGCTCGATTTCTACCTGGGGACGATGCGCGACGGGCTCGCCCCGGTCGCCGCGAGCACCGAGGTCGCCAATGTCTGGGACGAGTTCGACCGCGGCTGGTTCAGCTTCTACGTCACCGGCCCGTGGCAGATCGGCGAGTTCAAGCGCCGCCTGCCGCCCGGGCATCAAGGCGAATGGATGACCGCGCCGATGCCCGGCCCCGACGGCCCCGGCGTGTCGAATGCCGGTGGGTCGAGCCTGGTGCTGTTCAAATCGTCCACGAAGAAGGACGCGGCGTGGAAGTTCGTCGAGTTCCTGTCGCGCCCCGACATCCAGATCCGCTTCCACGCGCTGACCGGCGATCTGCCGCCCAGGATCAGCGTGTGGAAATCGCCCGAGCTGGCCGGCGATCCCTATTCGAAAGCGTTCGGCGAGCAGATGACCCGCGTCCGCGCGACGCCCAAGGTCCCCGAATGGGAACGGATCGCGACCGACCTCAAGCTGGTCACCGAAAAGGCCGCGCATGGCCAGATCACGTCCGACCAGGCCGTCGACGAGCTCGACAAGCGCGCCGACGAGACGCTGGCGAAGCGGCGGTGGATGCTGGCGCGCAAGGCGAAGTCATGAACCGCGAGCGCGCCGCCTGGATGTTCGTCGCGCCGGCGCTGTTCGCGCTGGGCGTGTTCTTCTTCCTGCCGGTCGCGGCGGCGCTGATCCTGAGCTTCACCGATTTCGACATCTATGCAATCGCCGATCTCGGCAATCTGCGCTTCGTCGGGCTCGATAACTACATCCACCTGCTCCAGACGCCGCTGTTCTGGAAAGCGCTCGGCAACACCGCCTGGTTCGTCGCGCTTGGTGTGCCGCTTTCGATCATGACGTCGCTCGCCGCCGCCTTGCTACTCGACAGCAAGCTCGCACGGTTCAAGGGCTTTTTCCGCACCGTCTATTTCGCGCCGGTCGTCACCACCCTGGTCGCGGTGGCGGTGATCTGGCGCTATTTGCTCCACACCAAATATGGCCTGGTGAACTGGGTGCTCGGCGCGATCGGCATCGCGCCGGTCGACTGGCTCGGCGACCCGCATTGGTCGATGCCGGCGATCGTCCTCTTCGCCGTCTGGAAGAATTTCGGCTACAACATGATCATCATCCTCGCCGGGCTCCAGACGATCCCAGAGGAACTGCACGAGGCCGCCCGGATCGATGGCGCGAGCGCCTGGCAAAGGCTGCGCCACGTCACCCTGCCCGGTCTCGCACCGGTCCTGCTGGTGGTGTCGATCCTGACCATGGCGGGCTATTTCCAGCTGTTCGCCGAGCCCTATGTGATGACCCAGGGCGGCCCGGTCGAGAGCACCGTGTCGATCCTCTACTTCATGTACGAGCAGGGGTTCCGCTGGTGGAATCTCGGCTTTGCCAGCGCGATCGCGTTCGTCCTGTTCGTCATCATGTTCGCGCTGACCCTGGTCCAGCTGCGCGTCAGCGAACGGTGGACGCAATGACCCGCGGGCGCATCCTGACCCATGTCGCGCTCTGGGCGATCGCCCTGTTCGCGCTCGCCCCTTTGGCGTGGATGGTGTCGGTCAGCTTCATGACCCCGGGCGAGGCGTCAAGCTTCCCGCCGCCTTTGTTCCCCGCGCATCCGACGACGGGTAATTTCGTCGCACTGTTCGCCAATACCGACATGGCGCGCTATCTCGCCAACAGCCTGGCGCTGGCGATCCTGGCGACCCTGCTGTCGCTGACCTTCAACGTGATGGCGGGCTATGCCTTCGCCAAGCTCCGCTTCCGCGGGCGCGACCGGCTGTTCCGCTTCCTGCTCACCGCCCTGGTCATCCCGGCGCAGGTGGCGATGATCCCGCTCTTCCTGATCTGCAAGTCGCTCGGCATCGTCAACAGCTTTGCCGGCGTGCTGGTACCGTCGATCGCCACCGTGTTCGGCATCTTCCTGGTCCGCCAGTACGCGCTGTCGATTCCCGACGAGATGCTCGAGGCGGCGCGGATCGACGGCGCGAGCGAAGGCAGGATCTTCCGCGCGATCGTGCTGCCGACGCTGAAGCCGATCCTGGCGACGCTCGCGACCTTCAGCTTCCTCAATTCGTGGTCCGATTTTCTGTGGCCGCTGATCATCCTCAACGACAGCCAGAAGCAGACCCTGCCGGTCGCGCTGGCCAATCTGAGCCGCGAGCATGTCCAGGATGTCGAGCTGATGATGGCGGGAAGCGTGGTGACCCTGGTGCCGGTGCTCCTGCTCTTCCTGGTGCTGCAGCGTTATTACATTGCCGGGCTGATGGCGGGGAGCGTGAAGGGATGAGATTGCTCATGATATTGGGAGCAGCGGCGAGCCTCGCCGCGACCAAGGTTCCGTCCACGCCCCCAACCCCGCCCGAAGGCATCCAGACCGCGCAGCCCGCGCCGGCGGGCGGCTATCCGTACCTCGTGTTCATGCCCAAGGGTTATGCGGCCGACGCGACGCAGCAATGGCCGCTGGTGATCTTCCTCCACGGTTCGGGTGAGCGCGGCAGCGATATCGAAATCGTCAAGAAGAACGGCCCGCCCAAGATCATCGCTCAACATGCCGGGTCGCCCTTCATCCTGGTCTCGCCGCAACTCGAAACGGGCGTCGATGGCAGCCGCTGGGACACCGCCAAGCTCGACGCCCTGCTCGCGGACCTGCGCCAGAAATATCGCATCGATTCCAGCCGGATCTACCTGACGGGGTTGAGCCTGGGCGGCTATGCGACCTGGGACTGGGCGCTGAAGCGGCCCGACCTGTTCGCCGCGATCGTGCCGGTGGCGGCCAATAGCGAGAACAAGGCAGCCGATCCCTGCGTGCTCAGGGACATGCCGATCTGGGCATTCCATGGCGACCAGGACGATGTCGTCGATCCGCTCCAGGGCTTCGCGATCGTCAAGGCAGTCGATGCCTGCAAGGGCAGTGTGCGCCCGAAGATGACGGTCTACCCACAGACGACCCACGGATCGTGGGAACCCGCTTATGACGATCCGGGGATGTGGCGCTGGCTCCTCGAACAGCGCCGCGCGACACCCGCCCCCGGCGCGCCCGACAGCTACGACAAGCAGAAGAAGAAGGCCAAGTAATGAGCAATCCGTTCCCCGATGATTTCCTGTGGGGATGCGCCACCGCGGCGTACCAGATCGAGGGCTCGCCGCTTGCCGACGGCGCTGGTGCGTCGATCTGGCAAAGGTTCAGCCACGATCCGCGGCTGATGGCGGCAAAGGGCGAGACCGGCGACGTCGCGTGCGACCATTATAACCGCATGGCCGACGACGTTGCCTTGATGAAGCGGCTCGGCCTCAAGGCATATCGCTTTTCCGCCGCCTGGGGCCGGGTGCTGCCCGACGGCATTGGCCGGGCGAACGAAGCCGGGCTGGGCTTCTACGAGCGGCTGGTCGACACCTTGCTCGAGAACGGCATCGAGCCGCTCTGCACGCTCTATCACTGGGACCTGCCCGCCGCGCTCGACGACAGGGGCGGCTGGCTCAACCGCGACAGCGCCGACTGGTTCGCCGAATACGGACGCGTGATGTTCGAACGGCTCGACGGCCGGGTGACAAAATGGGTGACGCTCAACGAACCCTGGGTGATCACCGACGGTGGCTATCTCCATGGCGCGCTCGCGCCGGGCCATCGCAACGTGTTCGAGGCGCCGATCGCCAGCCGCAACCTGATGCGCGCGCATGGCGCGGCGGTGAAGGCGTATCGCGAGGTCGGCAAGCACCAGATCGGGCTGGTCGTGAACCTCGAGCCCAAATATCCCGCCTCGGATTCGGCCGAGGATCTGGCGGCGACCGCACGCGCGAACGCGTACATGAACCGCCAGTATCTCGATCCCGCGATCCACGGCAGCAATCCGCCCGAGCTCGCCGACGTGTTCGGCGAGGCATGGGTCGACTGGTCGGCGGAGGATCTGGCGCTGGCGAAGCAGCCGATCGATTTCGTCGGGGTCAACTATTACACCCGCAATGTCGCCAAGGCCGATGACAGCTTTCCGGTCCGCGCCGGCATGGTCCGCCAGCCGCTCGCCACCTACACCACCACCGACTGGGAAGTCTTCCCGCAGGGCCTGACCGACGTATTGCTGTGGGTGAAGGACAATTACGGCGATCCCGACATCTACATCACCGAGAATGGCGCCGCCTTCTACGATCCCCCCGCGGCGACGCAGGGCCGTGTCGAGGACCCGTTGCGCGTCGCCTATTTGCGCGAGCATATCGGTGCGATCGGCCAGGCGATCGAGCGCGGCGCGAAGATCAAGGGCTATATGCTCTGGTCGCTGCTCGACAACCTCGAATGGTCGCTGGGCTATTCGAAGCGCTTCGGGATCATCCACGTCAATTTCGGCACGCAGGAGCGCACGCTGAAGGATTCGGCGAAGCTCTACAGCGAAGTGATCGCGACCAACGGGGCGTGCCTGCTCTGATTCCTCACCATGCTTCGCGTAGGGCGGATTTTCAGTCGACCAACCTCGTCTCCACCCTGGGATTGCCTTCCAGCGTGCGGTGCACCGGGCATTTGTTGGCGATCACCAGCATGCGGTCGCGCTGTTCCTGGCTGAGCTGCCCTTCCAGCCTGATCTCGCGGTGGAGGATTTCGAGCCGCGGCCGCCCGCCCATCGCCGCGGCGCTATCGTCGGCATGGCGGCGTTCGTGGCGCAGCAGCACCTCGACTCCCTCGATCGGTATGCCTTCGGCCTGCGCGACCAGCTCGATCGTCATCGCGGTGCAGGTCCCCAGGGCAGCGAGCAGCAGGTCGTAAGGCGTCGGGCCAAGGTTCATACCGCCGGCCTTTTCGGGCTCGTCGGCGAGGAAGCTGTGCCCCGAGGCATCGACCAACTGGACGAACTTGCCTTCGCCCGATGCGACGCGGACGCAGCCTTCGGGCAAGGCATCGGGCTCCTGCGCCGGGCCGAGGAACGGCTCGACCCACGCCGCGATCAGCGTGGCGGCATAATGCGCGCGCTCCGCATCGGTCAGCAGATGATCGGCGCCGTCGAGCGCGATGAAGCTCTTGGGATGCTTGGCGGCATCGAAGATCGCCTTGGCATTCTCGATCCCGACGGTTGCATCGGTCGGCGCGTGCAGCACGAGCAGCGCCTTTTTCAGATGCGCGAGGCGCGCGGCTTGGTCCTGGCCCTCGACCGATTGCAGGAAATCGCGGCGCACATGGAACGGCCGCCCGCCGATCGTCACCGGTCCCTGCCCATTGTCGGCGATCCGCTTCGCATCGTCGGGGTCGAGCTGGTGCAGGACATGCGAGGGATCGAACGGCGCGGCGATCGTGACCACCGCCCTGGCCGACGGCACCTGCTCGGCCGCGGCAATCACCGCCGCGCCGCCGAGCGAATGGCCGATCAGGATCGACGGCGCGCCGATCGTCTCCTCGAGATGTACGGCGGCCGCGACCAGGTCGCCGATATTGGCGGCGAAATGGCTGTCGGCGAAATCGCCCTTGCTCTTGCCCAGCCCGGTGAAATCGAAGCGCAAGGTGGCGATGCCGCAATTGGCCAGGGCGATGCTGACGCGCCGCGCGGCATGGCTCGCCTGGGTGCAGGTAAAGCAATGCGCGAACAAGGCGATCGCACGCACGCGCCCCGGCGGCAATTCGAGCGATCCGGCGAGCGCGACGCCTGCTGCATTGGTGAAACTGACCTCGCGCGCCATCCTCGTCTCCCGATTGTCGCTTCGCGGGCGAAACTATAGCATGGCAATGACCGATTGGAGGCGCCCGACATGCCGAAAAGCACCGTTTTGATCACCGGCGCGTCCGCCGGGCTGGGCGCCGAGTTCGCGCGCGAACATGCAGCGCGCGGCGATGACCTGATCCTGGTCGCGCGGCGTGCCGACCGGCTCGACGCGCTGGCGGCGGAACTGGCGGGCAAGCACGGCATTCGCGCCGAGGTGATTGTCGCCGACCTGACCGCGGCCGATGCCGCCGACGCGCTGATGGATGAGATCGCGAAGCGCGGCCTGACCGTCGGCGTGCTGATCAACAACGCGGGCTTCGGTGCGCGCGGTGATTTCGCCGCGCTCGACATCGCGATGCAGCTCGGCATGATCGATCTCAATTGCCGGACATTGGTGGCGCTGTGCCACGCGGCGCTGCCCGGGATGATCGAGCGAAAGTCGGGCGGCATCCTCAACATCGCCTCGACCGCGGCGTTCCAGCCGGGGCCGTGGATGGCGGTCTATTATGCCAGCAAGGCGTTCGTGCTGAGCTTTTCCGAGGCGTTGCACGAGGAAGTGAAGGACAAGGGTGTACGCGTCGCGACCTTGTGTCCGGGCGCGACCAGGACCGAGTTCGGCGAGGTCGCCGACATGACGAGCAGCACGCTCTTCAAATTCGCCGGTGAACCCGGCCAGGTGGTGCGCGACGGGATGCGCGCGCTCGACGGCAATCATGCGGTCAAGGTGTCGGGGCTCGCCAATGCGATGCTTGCCGGGTCGATCCGCTTCACCCCGCGATTCCTGGCGCGCAGGATCGCGGGGTCATTGCAGCATTAGGGTCAGGCGGCTTCGAGCTCGGCCTTGGCCTGCGCCTCGCTCGCCTTGTGCAGCGCCCAGAAATCAGGGACGCCCCGCCCTTCCAGCCGCGCCTCGAGCACCGCGAGATGCGACGTCCAGCCGCCGCCGAAATTGGCCGCCTGATCGCGGTTCTTGATCCCGCTATGGACCAGGGTGAGCAGGGTCTTGCCGTCGCCGGCATCCTTCAGCTCGAAGGTCGCGATGCTGCTGGCATCGCTGCCGAACGTATAGGCAATGGCGTGCGGCGGCTCGTAGCGAAGGATCTGCTCGGTCCAGCGGCGGCCGCGATTGGCGGCATAGCGTTCGGGCATCGGCACGTCGTCGTCGGACAATTGGTCGTGATCGAACACGAACTCGATATCGCCGCCGACGCGGCCGTCGATCGACCCACCCATGAACCAGCGCTGGCGCAATTCGGTCTCGGTCAGATATTTCCACACGGTCTCGACCGGCGCGGGAAGCAGCCGTTCGAAGCGCAATTCGGTGTCGGTATAGATGCTGGTCATGCTTGCTCTCCAAGGGATGAGGCGAGGCTGCCGAGGATCATCGTCCAGCCCTTGCGGGTCTGCTCCTCGTACGACGCCCATTCGGGGTCCATTTCATGGGTGAGGGTGAGGCGCGAGCCGCTGCCCGCGGCCGCGACATCGATCGTGACGCGAGTCCATTGACCTTCCTCGGCGCCTTCCCCCGCCATTTTGGCGCGGAACAGGAAGACCAGGCGGCGCGGCCGGTCGATCTCCTCGAACTGCAGGTGATGTTCGGCATCGCCTTGCGCGCGGCGCTCGATCACCAGCGCCCGCCCGCCGACGCGCGCGTCGATCTCGCAGGTCAGCATCTCGCCATCGGGCGTGGCGAACAGGAAATGGCGGGCAATGGCCGGATCGAGCCAGGCGTCGAATACGCGCTCCGGCGCGGCTTCATAATCCCTGGTCAGGGTCAGGATGACGGGGTCGGTCATGCCCAATTCACTTGCCACGAGACACCGAAGCGGTCGCTGACCCAGCCGAATTTGCGGCTCCAGCCGTAATTGTCGGGCGGCATCAGCACTTGCCCGCCATCGGACAAAGCAGCCGCGAGCCGGTCGAATTCCGCCTCGTCGTCGCACTCGACGAAGAAGGAGAAGGACGGCGTGAAATCGAAGCCGTGCTCGATGAAGCTGTCATGGACCATCACCGCCTGCCCGGCGATCGTGACGTGTGCGCGCTTGATCGTGCCTTCGGGTCCGGGATCGCCCGCCGCGAAGCGCTCGATCCCGACGATGCGGCTGTCGGGGACCGTCGCGACGTAGAAGCCGATCGCTTCCTCGCCCTTGCCGCCCTGGAACATCAGGAAGGGAGTTGCTGTGGTCATGCCGGTTTCTCCTGGTCCGCGACGATCGCCGCCTCGAGACGGTCAAGCGTGCTCGTCCAGAAATGCTCCCATTGCCGCAGCCATTGGTCGGCTTCGCGCAACCGGTCGGCCTTGAGCCGGCACAATTGCTGGCGCCCCGCCTTGCGGCGTTCGACCAGTCCGGCGCGTTCAAGCACCCCGACATGCTTGGCAGCACCCGCAAAGCTCATCGCGTGCGGCGCGGCGAGCTCGCCGACCGATCGCTCGCCGAGCGCGAGGCTGGCGAGCATCGCGCGCCGGGTCGGATCGGCGAGCGCAGCGAAAGTGAGATCGAGTCGTTCAACCATGTGGTTTCATATGGCCCCTTCAGAACACATAGTCAACCATCTGGTTTAACGAAGATGCTTGTCGCGGCGCTGCCGGCCGGACAGAATGCGTCCGGGGAAAAGAGGGGGATTCGAATGGTTTCGACGTTGGGACAGGGTGAGCGCTTCGATTGGGAAGACGAGCTCGACCAGCCCTGGGGGCATCCGATCCTGGCGATCGTGCTGGGCGTCGCGGCAATCGGCATCATCGGCGCCATCCTGTGCGCGAGCCTGTCGGTCGACATATCGAGCCATGCCGGGGCGGCGCTGCTGATCGCCCTGGTCGTCGCCGCGATCGCCTGGGCCATCGCGTGGTTCGTCGACCTGCGGCGCACGACGATCGGCTGGGGAATCGGTGCCGCCGGCGCCTACGCGCTGACCGCCTTGCTGGTCGTCGGGCTCGCGCTTGCCGCGGCGACGGTGGCGACGAGCATGGATATCCAGGCGATGCAGCGGATACGGATCAGCGCCGAGGGCAAGCCCGAGCTGCCCCCGGGCGAACGTGCCGGGCCGATCACGCGGCGCGGCATGGCGTTCCTCGGCGACATGCTGGCCGAACGCCACAAGCGCGAGGCGTTGATGATCGCCGGCCTGGGCATCGACCGGCTGACCGATGCCAGCGCGCTGGTCCGCGCGCCGCAATTGCTGACCGATTGCGACCGCTTCGCGCGCGCCAAGCCAGAGATCGACGCATCCGACCGACGCATCGCCACCGCCGCGGCGACCTTCCGTCGCGACCTGGCGGCGGCGATCCGCGACCCGTCGCTACGGCAACAGGCCGTGACCGGCTTCGACAAGGGGTTCGGCGGCAGCGTGGTCAAGCTGCAGGCGGCAAGTACCCTGATCAAGACGCAGCTCGATCGCGCGGTGCCCCTGTGCCATTTGCTGGCCCGTCACAATTGGCGCGATCAGGGGCCGATGTTCATGTTCACCAGCCGCGGCGACATGGAAGCGTTCGATCGCCTGATCACGCCGTGGAACGACCTCGTCCGCAAGCAGCAGGAGATGCGCGCGCAATCCGACAGCGACATGCGCGCCAGCGGGCTGGTCGACGGGCGCTCGCGGCTCTGATCCGGCTTACTGGTCGCCGCCGTCATCGCCCTGTGGCGGCCGGCCGCCCATCGGCCGCCCGCCGCCCCTGTGACCGCGACCGAATTGCCCCGCCGGCGGTGCGGCGAGCTTGGGCAATTCGTCGAAGGTCAGCTTGCCGTCATGGTTCTTGTCGAGCAGCTGGAAGCGGTCGATCGCGGCGTCGCGGAATTCCCTGGGGTCGATCCCGCGATTGAAATTGGTGTCGGCGACGACGACCGGCTCGGGATAATCGAAGAATGAGAAGCGCGCCGCACCGCGCCGGACATCGCCGTAGCGCGGACCGGACGCGCCGCCGGATCCGGCATCCTCACCGCCGCCGCTGCCACCGCCGAAGCCACCGCCCGAGCCGCCGCCACCCCGGCGTCCGCCACCGCCGCCGCCACGCCCGCCGCGCCCTCCGCCGCCGCCGCCGCGCATCCGGCCGCCGCCGCCCGGCATCGCTCCCTCGCCGCCGGTGCGGATCTCGGGCGCGAGCACGGTTTCGTAATAGTCGATATCGTCGGGATCGATCTCGCCATCCTTGCCGCGGTCGAGCACCGCGAAGAAGCGCGCGGCATCCGCAATGAATTCGGGCAAGGTCACCGCGCCGTCCTTGTTGGCATCGGCGCCGTCGAACCATTGATGGATCGGTTCGGGCCCGCGAAACGGCTCGCCCATCGGACTGATGAACAATCGCCCGCGCGGCCGCGGCATATCCTCGTCAGGACGCGGCGGTGGCAGGGCCGCCTGTGCGCCCAGCAGCATCAATCCCAGCAGCAAACCCATGGCACGCGCGCTCCCTCACCCCCTGGGCGTAGGACGCTAGGCACGCTTTGTCGCACAAGTGTGTCGCATTGTTGCAGCCGGACCGGCCGGCCGCGCCATCACCCCGTGGCCGGGATGACCGGCGCGATCATGTCGGCCGGCACGGTATGCTGCCAGAATTCCTCGCGCGAATTGGTCCGCGGGAACGGCGCGTCGGGCCAGTCCTTGCCTAGGAACCGGCACAACGGTCCCCAACCCTGCGCCGCTTCGAACACCAGCAGCCGCTCGGGCGGGATGACCCGCTGCACTTCTTCATTGTGCCGCTCGAATGCGGCAATGGCATTGGCCGCGCTGAAATCGCGCCCGAACGTCTCCTCCGCGATGATGATGTCGGCGAAGCGCATTGGGTGATCGTCGGGCGCGGCGCCCTCGCGCATGCTCATCGCCTTGAGGATCGTTTCCGAGATGCTCTCGAACCAGCGCTGCGGATCGCGGCGGGTCAGGATGATTTTGGCATCGGGATAGCGGTCGGCGAGCTCGGCGTAGAAATGCGCGCTCGGCCAGTCGACGCTGGCATTGTAGCCGCCGAACATTTCGTCCCAGTCGACCGCTTGACCTTTGGCCGCGCGCAGCCAGAAATGCCGCTGCTCCGGGTGCGCGAACACCTCGACCATGTGATGACACGGTGCGAAACCGAGTATCTCCAGCGCCGTCTTGAGCGTGAGCGTGCCGGTGCGTCCAAGCCCGGCGCCAATAACCTGCAAAGCCATCGTCGTCCCCCCAATGCCCGCATGCCACGCATGCGCCCATTCGACGGGAATGACGAGTCCTCAGTCGGCGAAGAGCAAGACCGGGGTCTCGAGGAACTTGCGCAGATGCTGGACGTAGCTCGCCGCATCCCAGCCATCGACGACGCGATGGTCGCAGCTGATCGACAGGTTCATCAGCTTGGCGCGGACGATGTCGTCGCCGCGGAACACCGGACGCTCGACGATCTTGTTCGGGCCGATGATCGCGACTTCCGGCCGGTTGATCACCGGCGTGGTGGCGATACCGCCGAGCGGGCCGAGCGACGTCACGGTGATGGTGCCGCCGCCCAGTTCCTCGGGCTTGAGCTTCTGCGTGCGTGCCGCTTCGGCAAGGCGCGAAATCTCGCTCGCCAGCTGCCAGACATTCTTGTCCTGGGCGTCGCGGATCACCGGGACGGTGAGCCCGGCATCGGTCTGCGCCGCCATGCCGAGATGGACCCGGCCCGAGCGCATCACCACGCCCGCTTCGTCGTCATAGCGCGCGTTGAGCATCGGGAAATCGGGAAGCGTGCGGCAGATCGCAACGATCAGGAACGGCAGCATGGTCAGCTTGGGCCGCCCACCGCGATTGTTGTTGAGGTCGGCGCGCACGTCCTCGAGCGCGGTGACGTCGATCTCGTCGACATAGGTGAAATGCGGGATGTGGCGCTTGGCCGCCTGCATGTTCTCGGCGATGCGGCGGCGCATGCCGATGACCTTGATCGTCTCGTCCTCGCGCGCGCGGCTGGCGTGCGGGGCGTGATAGCCCTGGCCCGCGCCGTAGCGCAGGAAGGCATCGAGATCGGCGTGGCGGATGCGGTCGCCATCGGCCTTGACCTGGCCGAGGTCGACGCCGAGCTCCTTCGCACGCTGGCGAACGGCGGGCGAGGCGAGCACGGCCTTGGCGGGCTCGGCCGGGACGGGTGCGGGGGCAGGCGCCGGCTCCGGGCGCGCGGGGACCGCGGCCACGTTCTCGGCGACTTCCTCGAACCCGGGCGTCTCGGCCTCGAATTCTTCCTCGTTCTTGACCCCGAGTTGCTCGGCGACCTCCTCGGCAAGGTCTTCCCTGGGCGCCTCGGCGGCGGGAGCTTCGCCCGCGACCTCGATCACGACCAACGTCGAGCCGATCGGAATCTGGTCGCCGACCTCGCCCGCAAGCTCGATCACCTTGCCCGCGACCGGGCTTTCCATCTCGACCGTCGCCTTGTCGGTCATCATGTCTGCAAGCTGCTGGTCTTCCTCGACCGTGTCGCCGACCGCGACATGCCATGCGACGATCTCGGCCTCGGCAATGCCTTCGCCGATATCGGGCAAGCGGAATTCGAAACGTGCCATCGCGCGTCAGTCCTTCAGAATTTTCTTGAGCGCCTGTCCGATACGGACGGGGCCGGGGAAATAGGCCCATTCGAGGCTGTGAGGGTACGGCGTGTCGAACCCGGTGACGCGCTCGATCGGGGCTTCGAGATGATAGAAGCAGCGTTCCTGGACGAGCGCGGAGAGTTCCGCGCCGAAGCCCGAGGTGCGTGTCGCTTCGTGGACGATCATGCAGCGCCCGGTCTTCTTGACCGATTGCTCGATCGCCTCGATGTCCAGCGGGACGAGCGTGCGGAGATCGAGGATCTCGGCATCGACCCCGGCTTCCTCGACCACTTTCAGGCAGACATGGACCATCGTGCCGTAGCACAGGATGGTCAGCGCCTCGCCGGCACGCACCAAATTCGCCTTGCCCAGCGGCACCTTGTAATAGCCCTCGGGCACTTCGCCGCCGGGATGTTTCGACCAGTTTTCCGCCGGGCGATCCCAATGGCCGTTGAACGGGCCGTTATAGATGCGCTTGGGCTCGAAGAAGATGGTCGGGTCGTTATCCTCGATCGCCGCGATCAGCAGGCCCTTGGCGTCATAGGGCGTCGCCGGGATCACCGTCTTCACACCCGAGACATGGGTGAAGATGCCTTCGGGGCTCTGGCTGTGCGTCTGGCCACCGAAGATGCCGCCGCCATAGGGCGAACGGATCGTCATCGGCGCGATGAACTCGCCGGCCGAGCGATAGCGCAGTCGGGCTGCTTCCGACACGAGCTGGTCGAGCGCGGGATAGATGTAGTCGGCGAACTGGATCTCCGGCACCGGGCGCAGGCCATAGGCGCCCATCCCGACCGCGACGCCGATAATGCCGCATTCGGTGATCGGCGTGTCGAACACGCGGGTCTTGCCGTGCTTCTTCTGCAGCCCCGCAGTGGCGCGGAACACGCCGCCGAAATAGCCGACGTCCTCGCCCATCACGATCACGTCGGGATCGCGTGCCATCATCACGTCGAGCGCGGAGTTGATTGCCTGGATCATGTTCATGCGGGTGGTCGCGCCCGTTTCGCCCGTCTCCACGGTCATCTCGCTCACTTCCGCGCCCATGGCCGCCCCGATGCCAGTTCCTCGTCGATCATCATCTGGCGCTGCTCGCGCAGATGCCATGGCATTTCCTCGAACACGCCGTCGAACAAACTGTCGAGCGGCTGGTGGAGGCCATGGCCGAGGATGCCGTTCTTCTCGGCTTCCTTCTGCGCGTCGCGCACCATCTCGGCGAGTTCCTTGTCCTGCGCGACGTGGCGCTCCTCATCCCATTCGCCGAGCGCGATCAGATGGTCCTTGAGCCGCCTGACGGGATCGCCGAGCGGCCAGGCATTGGGCTCGCCCGCCGAGCGATATTGGCTGGGATCGTCCGAGGTCGAATGGCCTTCGGCGCGATAGGTGAAATGCTCGATCAGGGTCGGGCCCTGGTTGGTCCGCGCCCGCTCGGCCGCCCACAAGGTGGCGGCGTAGACCGCGAGCGCGTCATTGCCGTCGACGCGCAGGCCGGCGACGCCATAGCCCACCGCGCGCGCGGCAAAAGTCGTCGCCTCTGCCCCGGCGAAACCCGAGAACGAGCTGATCGCCCATTGGTTGTTGACGACGTTGAAGATGACCGGCGCGCGATAGACCGTCGCGAAGGTCAGCGCCGAGTGGAAATCGCCTTCCGCGGTCGATCCCTCGCCGCACCACGTCGCCGCGATCCGCGTATCGCCGCGCGACGCCGAGGCCATCGCCCAGCCGACCGCCTGCGGATATTGCGTCGTCAGATTGCCCGAGATCGAGAAGAAGCTGAAGCGCCGCTCCGAATACATGATCGGCAGCTGCTTGCCCTGCAATTTGTCGCCGGTGTTCGAGTAGATCTGGTTCATCATGTCGACCAGCGGGCAGCCGCGCGAGATCAGCACGCCCTGCTGGCGGTACGACGGGAACAC